>ERZ1026792.884-NODE-884-length-21631-cov-3.195871_pt1 | contig 21631 bp, 19 predicted proteins | sample MGYA00520884_ERZ1026792 | MGnify/ENA primary metagenome ERZ1026792 (study PRJEB33270, sample SAMEA104284473) | anaerobic digester metagenome | biome: Anaerobic digester microbiome; feature: mesophilic sludge digester; material: Anaerobic digester biomass | place... | reverse complement strand
AATCCGTGGACCTTTCGTGGACCTTCTGTGGACCATCAATTGGTGGGGCGTAGACAGCTCCGCCTTGTCAGTCCCATTCCGAGAGGCTCACATACTGAGAAAATAGGCTTCTGGTATTTGCAAATGTATGATTTTTGGCGGAAGGACAAGGGTTGGAAAGTCAAAAATGGGGCAGGGAAAGGGAGGGCGTGGCGTAATAAGCGGAACGATACGTCGTTATAAGGTAAAAATTTTCCGTAAGGGTGCAGGATACCGATTATTCACTTATTTTTGTTAGGGTGAACATATTGTTATCCCGTTGCCCGACCGGACCGTTTATGCCGAGAATGTTGAAAATAGCGATGTTGGTGCTCTGCCTGCTGGCGGGAGGCAACCGGCTGTGGGCGCAGGTGAAAGGGGAGAGCGGACTTAAGTGGTACTCGTGGAACGCCTCCGGAGGCTTTATGCTGCCGGTGGATCCCTTTACTCCCAACCTGTGGGAACTCATCGAACACCGCTACCGCTTTTCGGGCACTCCCGGATTCACCTTCTCCATTTCCAAACCTGTGACACTGCAACTCAACCTGGGCGCCGAGTTGGAGGACCTCTCGTTCGACTTCTCCGGCGAGGAACTGCCCTCGGAGGCCGAGCTGCGCATGGCCAAGGCCCAGTTGGTGGGCTGGCTGGAGGGCCTGTTCCACGGCATCCAGTTCAGCCTGTTCGCGCAGCAGAACGCTGCTCGCCAGCAGCTCGAGCAGATACGCCAGCTGCCCCGCGGTGGCGCCGGTGGGTCCGAGCAGGGGCAGGTGGTGGAAGCCACCGAGCGCCCGGGCACCTATCTCTGACACTCGGCGTGCTTCAGTTTTGCGGCGTGACGATCGCGGCTAAGGTCGTGCGAATCACAGTCGTGTAGTCCGTTCCTGCCGTCAGTTCCAGTCGTCAGTTCCTGCCGTCAGTTCCTGTCGTCAGTGCGTCGTCAGTTCCCGTCTCAAGCAAGCTCAAGGAGGTCTGCGCCGTGGGCGACTCGTTCACCCACCTGCACGTCCACACCGAGTTCTCGATGCTCGACGGTGCGGCACGCCTCGACGAGCTGGTGGCCAAGGCGGTGCAGGATGGCCAGCCTGCCCTCGGCATCACCGATCACGGCAACATGTACGGCGTGCTCGACTTCTTCAAGGAGTGTCGCAAGCAGGGTGTCAAGCCGATCATCGGCACCGAGGCGTACATGGCGTTCGAGTCGCGCCACGAGCGGCCCGCGCGGCGTGGCCGAGTCGACGACTCGGGTGGCGACACGGAAGGTGGCAAGAAGCTCTACTACCACCTCACCTTGTTGGCCGAGACCGACCAGGGGTATCGCAACCTCATCCAGCTCGCCAGCTTGGCCTTCCTCGAGGGCTACTACTACAAGCCGCGCATGGACTGGGAGCTGCTGGAGAAGTACCACCACGGCCTCATCGCCACCACCGGCTGCTTGGGTGGGCACGTGCTGCAGTCGCTGCTGCAGGGCGACGAGAAGGGTGCGTTGCAGAAGGCAGGGCGCCTGCAGGAGATCTTCGGCAAGGACAACCTGTTCGTCGAGTTGCAAGATCACGGGTTGGCGGCGCAGCGCGACACCAACCCGCAGTTGATCGAGATCGCCAAGAAGATCGGTGCGCCGCTCATCGCCACCAACGACTCGCACTACGTGCACCGCGAGGATCACGAGTCGCACGACGCGTTGCTGTGTGTGCAAACCGGCGCGCTGATCAGCGATCCGAAGCGATTCAAGTTCGAGGGCAACGAGCACTACCTGAAGAGCGCCAACGAGATGCGGCACCTGTTCCGCGACTTCCCCGAAGCGTGCGACAACACGCTGTGGGTCGCCGAGCGGGCCGACGTCAACATCGAGTTCGGCAAGCCGCTGCTGCCCAACTTCCCGATTCCCGCGGGCTTCCTCGACGACGCCGGCTTCCTCGACCACCTCACGTGGGAGGGTGCCAAGCAACGTTGGGGCGACACCTTGCCCGTTGCCGTGGTCGAGCGGTTGGCGTACGAGTTGCAGGTCATCAAGAACATGGGCTTCGCCTCGTACTTCCTGATCGTGTGGGATCTCATCAAGCACGCGAAGGACTCGGGCATCCGCGTCGGGCCGGGTCGTGGGTCGGCCGCAGGTTGTGCGGTGGCGTACAGCTTGCGCATCACCGATCTCGACCCGATCAAGTACGACCTGCTGTTCGAACGCTTCCTGAACCCGAGCCGAATCTCGATGCCCGACATCGACATGGACTTCGACTCGCGGTACCGCGACGAGATGATCCGCTACGCCGCCGAGAAGTACGGCCGCGACCACGTCGCACAGATCATCACGTTCGGCACCATCAAAGCGCGCAACGCGGTCCGCGATGCCGCCAGGGTGCTGGGCTACCCGTACGGCATGGGCGACAAGGTGGCCAAGCTGATGCCACCACTGGTGATGGGCCGCGACACGCCGCTCAAGTACTGCTTCGAGCAGAACCCGAAGTATGCCGACGGCTACAAGGCGGCATCCGAGCTGCGGGCCACGGTGGAGGCCGACCCCGACGTGAAGCGCATCGTGCACGTCGCGAAGGGCCTCGAGGGCCTCAAGCGCAGCGACGGCATCCATGCTGCGGCGGTGGTGATCACCAAGGACCCGCTCACCAACTACCTCCCCGTGCAGCGCAAACCGGTGGCAGGCGGCGACCCGGCAGATGCCCCCATCGTCACCCAGTTCGAAATGCACGGCGTGGAAGAGCTCGGTCTGTTGAAGATGGACTTCTTGGGCCTGCGCAACCTCGACGTCATCTCCGACACGGTGGCCATGGTGCGCGCAACCAAGGATCCCGAGTTCGACATCGACTCGGTGCACCTCGACGACCAGGCTGTGTTCGACCTGATGGCCAGAGGCGACACGATGGGCGTGTTCCAGCTCGAATCGCCGCCCATGCGGGCACTGCTGCGGTCGCTGGCGCCCACCTCGTTCGAAGACGTGTCGGCCGTGCTCGCGCTCTATCGGCCGGGCCCGATGAGCGTCAACATGCACTACGACTACGCCGACCGCAAGAACGGTCGCCAAGCCGTCAGCTTCTTCCATGAAGATGCGAAGGAGGTGCTGGGCGACACCTACGGCCTGATGATCTATCAGGAGAGCGTGATGCGGGTTGCGCAGAAGTTCGCCGGCTACTCGCTCGCCGAAGCCGACAACCTGCGCAAGGCAATGGGCAAGAAGTCGCGCGAGGTGATGGCCGCAGCCCGCAGCGCCTTCGAGGAGGGCTGCACGCGCACCGGCTACACCGTCACGCTGGGCAAGGAACTGTTCGACGTGATCGAGAAGTTCGCCGACTACGCCTTCAACAAGAGCCACACCTTCGGCTACGGCCTCGTCACCTACCAGACGGCGTTCCTGAAGGCGCACTATCCGGTCGAGTACATGGCCTGCTTGCTCACCAGCGTGAAGAGCAACCTCGACAAAGCCGCCGTCTACCTCAGCGACGCGCGGGCCAACGGGGTGAAGGTGCTCACACCCGACATCAATCGCTCCATCACCGACTTCGCCGCGCTCACGATCGCCGAGGTGCCGGTCGATGTGGTGCTACCGGCAGGCAGCCCAGGGGCCATCACCTTCGGCTTGTCCGCAATCCGCAACGTGGGCGAGGGCCTGGTCGAGCTGCTGCTGCGCGAGCGCGACCAGAACGGCCCCTACGACTCCTTCCACGAGTACGCCGAGCGGGTGCCCGAGCCGGTGCTCAACAAGCGCACCGTCGAGTCGCTCATCAAGGCCGGAGCCTTCGATTCGTTGGGTCATCCTCGCAAGGGGTTGCTGATGGTGTTCGAGCAGATCATCGACGGCACGCTCGTGCGTCGCCGCGAGCGCGATCAGGGCGTGATGAGCCTCTTCGGAGATGTCGGCGACGATGCCGCCGGTGGCTTCAACGAGCGCGTCGCCATCCCGACGCTCGAGTTCGACAAGAGCGACCGGCTGAAGTTCGAGAAGGAGATGCTCGGGCTGTACATCAGCGACCACCCGTTGCTGGGCGTGGAAGCAGCGTTGCGGCGCAAGGTGGATTGCAGCGTCGCCGAGGCCGCCGAGAAGGACGACGGGGCAATGATCACCCTCGGGGGAGTCATCACCAACCTGTCGCGCAAGTTCACCAAGAAGGGCGACCAGATGGCGGTGTTCGTCCTGGAAGACCTCGATTCCGCCATCGAGGTCACCGTGTTCCCGCGGGTGCTCACCGAGCAGGGTCACAAGCTGATCGACGACGCGATCGTCACCGTCAAAGGGCGCATCGACCGCCGCGACGAGGTGCGCATCGGCTTCATGGCACAAGACGTGCAGATCCTGGAGGGTCTCGACACCGGCAGCGCCGCGCCGCTGCGGCTGCGGGTGCCGGCCACGTCGCTCACCGAGTTGAAGATCCACCAGATCCGAAAGATCCTGCGTGAGCACCCGGGCGACTCGCCGGTGTACCTGCACATCGGGCAGGGCAAGGTGCTGCGCCTGGCCGACGACTTCTGTGTCGATCTCGACAGAGTGGTGGGCGAGCTGCGCATGGCCCTGGGCCACGATGCCGTCGTGCTCTGAGTCGTGCTCTGAGTCGTGCTTCGAGAGGTGCTCCGGTCGGTGCGTTCGCCGAAGTGTGCGGCCTCGGAGCAGGAATCGGCCCGAGTTGCTGGCAGAATAGAGAACTCAGGTCACGCCTCGGTCCGGGGTACGAGTTCGACAGGAGCTGCTGGGCAATGCCAATCCAGGTGGAAACCAGGGATGCTGCGGCGCTGGACGACGCCGACCTCGACGAAATGGCGTCGATGGGCGGTGCGTTCGACATCGGCATCCTCTCGAAGGCGAAGGAAGACTGGGTGCTCAGCACCGCGGCTCGCGTCGACGGCAAGCTGCACGGGTTCGCGTTCGCCACGCTCGAGCGCATCGGCGGCACCCCTTGCGTGTTGGTCGGCCTGCTCAGCGTGAAGCGCACGTCCAAGCGCGATCAGGTGCTGAAGGGCGTGATGAACGAGGCGTTCCATCGGGCACTGATGGCCTTCCCCGACGAAGACGTGGTGGTCGGCTCTCGCTTCGCGCTGCCCGATGGGTTGGAGGCGTTCAAGCAGGTCGACGAGCTGATTCCCCGCCCCGGCCATCGCGCGGTGGGTGAAGAGCGTGCCTGGGGTCGCCGCCTGGCCAAGCGCTTCGGCGTCGACGGCCAGTACGACGAGCAGAGCTTCGTCGTCAAGGCCAATGGCCAGGGGTTCCTCGATCACGAGTCGCTGAAGCCGGAGAAGATCAAGCCCGAGCTGGCGGCATTGTTCGCCACCGTCTCGGCCAAGGCGGGTGGGTCGGTGGTCGTTCACGGCTGGGTGATGGCCGAAGACCTCGTGAAACTGGGCGCGCGCTGACCATCGAGCCGGCATCGGCGGTGGAAGCCGTCATTCGTCGCCGACGGATGACCCGCTCGTTCGATCCCACTCCACTCGACCAGGGTCTTGTCGCCGATCTGCTCGACCTGGCCCGGCGAGCACCCTCGGCCGGCTACAGCCAAGGAGTTCACTTCCTGGCCCTGACGGGCGACGCCGTCCCGGCGTTCTGGCGCATCACCGGCGGGGCCGACTGGTTCGATGCGGGCATCACCGCTGCACCCGTGCTGGTGCTGCCGCTCGCTGATCCCGACGCATACACGTCGCGCTACTCCGAAGGCGACAAGGCCGGTCACGGCCTGGAGGTTGCGGCCAACTGGGAGGTGCCGTTCTGGATCACCGACGCCGCGATGGCCGCTCAGAACCTGTTGCTGCTGGCCGAGGAGCGTGGCCTCGGCGCGCTGTACTTCGGCATCTTCCGCAACGCTCGCCTCGCACTCGACGAGTTCGGCGTGCCACCGCACGTGCTGCAAGTGGGCGCCGTGGCACTGGGATACCGGGCAGCGGCCGACGTGCCGTCGGGCTCCGCCACCACCAGGGCTCGCCGCCCGCGGCGCGACGTGGTGCACCACCAGCGCTGGTGACGCTCCGGCTCGGCCGCGGGTCGCACTGCCTGGCTAGCGTGCGGTCAGCGCGACCGTACTGAACGACCGCACAGGAGATGCTCGCCATGGCCAACCAGATCCCCCTCGTCGACTACCTCGTGCTCGGCGACGCCCCTCACCTGACAGCGAACGAGTGCACCGCGTGTGGCGCCCGCTTCTTCGATCGGCGCAACGCGTGCGCCAGCTGCAGTGGCACCGAGTTCCACACCGTCGACATCGAGACCGGTGGCGAGGTGAAGGCGTTCACGATCGTCACGTTCGCCGCCCCGGGGGTGCCGGTGCCGTTCGTGTCGGCAATCGTCGACTGCGGCGGCACCAGCGTGCGCGGCAACGTCATCGACATCGACCCCACCCCTGAGCACGTCGCGCTGGGCATGAAGGTGCACCTCGCCACATACACCATCGGCACCGACGACAACGGCACCGAAGCCATCGGCTTCGGGTTCGCCCCCAACTGAAAGGCGACGCGATGAGCGACGACATCTGGATCCTCGGCATTCACATGACCAAGTTCGGGAAGTACCCCGACAAGGACACGGTCGACCTCGCCTCGCAGGCGGCCCTCGCCGCGCTGGCCGACGGCGGCGTCACCATGAAGGACATGGGCGTGCTCGCCGCTGGCTGTCTGATGGCCAGCAACGCGGGCATCGGCCAGCAGTTGCAGAAGCAGATCGGCCAGACCGGCATTCCGGTGTACAACGTGGCCAACGCATGTGCCACCGGCGCCACGGCGCTGCGCACCACCATCATGGCCGTGAAGTCGGGCGAGGTCGACATGGGCCTTGCCGTGGGAGTGGAGAAGCTGGCCGGTGCCGGCCTGCTGGGGGCTGGCGGCCGACCCAAGAGCGACAAGAACGAGTGGAACCCCAGCGGCCGCTACGGCGCCGTCACCAGCACCGACGGCCGCGTGGGCACCGACAGCATGCCCGGCGTGTTTGCGCAAGTGGGCATGGAGTACGGGCACAAGTATGGCGGCACCAGCTTCGAGCTGTTCGCGAAGATCAGCGAGAAGAACCACGCGCACAGCACCCTCAACCCGTTGGCGGCGTACACCAAGCGGATGACCCTCGACGAGATCATGAACGACATCATGATCGCGTATCCCAACACGCGCCCGATGTGCAGCGCCAACTGCGATGGCGCGGCGGCGGCGGTCGTGGTCAGCGACGCCAAGCTGAAGACGCTGTCGCTGGAGCAACAGCGGCGGGCCATCAAGGTGTCGGCCTCGGTGCTCACCAGCGACCCGTACGAAGAAGGCTGTCAAGTGCTGCCCAACGTCAACACGCTCACTCGCAACGCGGTGAAGATCGCCTACGAGCAGGCGGGCGTCAGCCCTGGCGACCTCGACCTGGTGGAGCTGCACGACTGCTTCGCCACCGCCGAGCTGGTGCACTACGACAACCTGATGCTGTGCGAGGAGGGTGGCGCCGTCGACTTCTTCAACTCCGGTGCCACCTGGCGCGACGGCAGCATGCCGGTCAACGTGTCGGGCGGCCTCGAGTCGAAGGGGCACCCCATCGCGGCCACCGGCATCGCCAACATCTGGGAGGTCTGCCACCACCTGCGTGGTGAGGCCGGCGATCGCCAGATCCAGGGAGCGAAGGTGGGCCTCGCCCATGTCATCGGTCTCGGCTCGGCATGCGGTGTGCACATCCTCGAGCGCTCAGGGCTCTGACGGCCACGGCGCACCGGGCGCCGATGCCCGGTGCGCCGTCAACGCGTGATCAGTCGGGGCAGGTGGCCTCGAAGTAGGCGTCGATGTTGTCGCTGGCCGCCTGCACCTCCGGCGTGCCCAGTGCTTCCAGCGCTGCCTGCACCTCGGGCTTGGTCATGTCGTTGCCGTTGTCGGTGAGGATCTGCGCGTACTGCGCAAACGCTGTCGACATGACAGCAAGGTCGTCCTGCAGGTCGGCCGGCACCTTCGAGCTGACGTCGCCGAACACCTGGGTGAGATCCGCCTGCTCACCCTGCGGCGCGAAGACCTGCGAGTAGAGCGTGGCGAACTGCAGCGCGATCGCCCTGCATTCCTCGGTGAGGTTGCCCGGCAGGCTGAGGTCGCTCGGCAGGCTGACGTCGCTCGGCAACGTGATGTTGGGGATCGACAGGTCGGACGGGATGGTGAGCTTGGTGCCCGACGACTTGCTGTCGCTGCTGCAGGCGCCGAGACCGACCAACGTGGTGGCCACAAGGGCGATGGTGATGATGCGCTTCATGACGTGCTCCTGGGTGCGGTGAGTAGCCCGACACTATGACTCCGGAAGGAGTGACTGGGACCGTGTTCAGTGTCGCAGGTGGTCAGAGCAACTGAGCGGCGAGGTCTGTCACGTTTTCGGCAGGAAGTTGGCACGCATGGTCGTGGCAGACGAAGGCGAGCCCGTCCGCGCGTTGGTGCCACAGGGGGCTGTCGAACGGCTCGCCCCAGGCCATCACCGCATCGGGTAGCCAGTGCCGCCGCACTTCGGCGAGCAGGTCGCGACGGTCGCCGGTGATCACGATCTCGGTCGCCCCGGCCTGCCGGCTCGCGACGGCCATCAGGGCCTGTGAGAAGGCTGCCGGTGACTGCGGCACCGCGCGCGCCAACAGGCGGATGATCTGGTCGGCGTGGTTGGTGTAGCGCGCTTCGCCGGTGAGGGCGCCCAAGCGGGCAAGCGCAAGTGCGGCGGAGGAGTTGGCCGATGGGGTGGCGTTGTCGAGCAGTTCCTTCTGCCGGGCGACCAGTTGCTCGCCGTCGTCGGGGGTGGTGAACAGGCCACCGCGATCGACATCCCAGAAGTGGTCGAGCAGCACATCGGCAACCTCGCGGGCGTGCTCGACCCAGCGCGCCTGCCCTGTCAGCTCGGCGAGCCGCGTGAACGCGTCGACGACGGTGGCGTGATCGCCGGCAAGTGCGTGGTGGCGGGCCGGCGGGCTGCCACCCTCGTGCCACGCGCGGTGCCAGCGCCCGCTGGGCTGGCGCAGCTCGCGCAGCAGGAACTCGCCGTTGGCGATGGCCGCGTCGCGCCAATCGGGGCGATCGAATGCGGCGGCGGCCTCACACAGCGACGCCAACATCAGACCGTTCCACTCGGTGAGCACCTTGTCGTCGAGGCCGGGTCGCAAGCGTTGCTCGCGGGCCTCGAACAGCCGCTGCCTGGCCCGCTCGATCGCGGCTGGCCGCACGATGTCGCCGCGGTGGTGCACGCGGGCCGGGATGGTGCGTCCTTCGAAGTTGCCGTCGGCGGTGAACTCGTACCAGCTCAGCGCTTCATCGGCGTCAGCGCCCAGCACGGCGCGCACCTCCTGCACCGTCCAGGTGTGGAACAGCCCTTCGTGCCCGTGGCCGTGCTCGTCGGGCGAGTCGGCGTCTTCCGCCGAGAAGAACCCGCCGGCAGGGTGGCACAGGTCGCGCAGCACGTAGCCGACGGTTTCCTCCACCACCTGGCGGTAGCGGGCCTCGCCGGTGAGCAGCGCGGCGTGCACGTACACGCGTACCAGCAGCGCCTGGTCGTACAGCATCTTCTCGAAGTGCGGCACCAGCCACTGCGCATCCACGGAGTAGCGGGCGAACCCACCACCGAGGTGGTCGTAGATGCCGCCGCTGGCCATCGCGTCGAGCGAGGTGGTGAGCATCGCCCGCAGTTCGTCGGTGGGCGACACGCGCAGCGCTCGGGCCACGAGGTCGAGGCTCATCGTGGAGGGGAACTTGGGGGCACCGCCGAATCCGCCCCACTGCGCGTCGAACTGCTCGGTCAGTTGTTGCAGGCCGAGGAGCACCAGCTCCGGCCCCGGGTAGTCGGCCACCGGCAGCACGTTGGCCGAGCGTTGCAGCGCCTCGCCGAGGGCCTTCACGTTCTGCTGGATGTCGTCGGGTCGGTTGCGCCACACGTCGTCGATGGAGGCCATCAGTTGCATGAACTGGGGCTTGGGGAAGTAGGTGCCGCCATAGAACGGCTCGCCCGCGGGTGTGAGGAACACGGTCATCGGCCACCCGCCGCGCCCGGTCATCGCCTGCACCGCATCCATGTAGATCGCGTCGACATCGGGCCGTTCCTCGCGATCGACCTTGACGTTCACGAACAGCCGGTTCATCACCTCGGCGACCTCGGCGTCCTCGAAGCACTCATGCGCCATCACGTGGCACCAGTGGCAGGCGCTGTAGCCCACCGACAGCAGGATGGGCACATTGCGCGCTTCGGCGGCGGCGAGGGCCGGCGCGCCCCAGGGGTACCAATCCACTGGATTGTCGCGATGCTGGCGCAGGTACGGCGAGGCTTCGTCGGCGAGGCGGTTCACGGGGTCAGGCGCCGACGGCGTGGTAGCCACCATCGACGTGCACGACTTCGCCGGTGGTGGCCGGGAACCAGTCGCTGAGCAGGGCCACGCAGGCCTTGGCGACCGCCGACGAATCGGTGACATCCCACCCCAGCGGCGCCCGCTCGTCCCAGATGTCCTCGAACTTCTTGAACCCGGGAATGCTCTTGGCCGCCATGGTCTTCACCGGCCCGGCTGCCACCAGGTTGCTGCGGATGCCGCGCGAGCCGAGGTCGCGAGCGAGGTAGCGACTGACGCTCTCGAGCGCGGACTTGGCGACGCCCATCCAGTTGTAGGCGGGCCAGGCGACGGTGTTGTCGAAGTCGAGGCCCACGAACGCGCCACCGCTGGTCATCAGCGGCGCGAAGGCCTCCGCCAGCGCCTTCAACGAGTATGCGCTGATGTGGAGTGCCACCGACACGTCGGCCCACTGCGGCGCGAGGAAGTCTTCGCCGAGGCAGGCTTCGGGTGCGAACCCGATGCTGTGCAGCACGCCATCGACCCGGCCCCACTTGGCGGCCAGAGCATCGCGGACGGCCACCAGGTGGTCGGGCTGGGTGACATCGAGCTCGAACACATCGACCGGCTGTGGCAGCTTGCGAGCCGTGCGCTGAGTGAGGCTGAGCGCCCGCCCGGCACCGGTGAGCACGATGTTCGCGCCTTCCTGCTGTGCCAGCAGCGCCACACCGTATGCCAACGAGGCGTCGGTGAGGACGCCGGTGATGACGATGTTCTTGCCAGTGAGGAGACCCATGCCGGCGATCGTACCGCTCGGGCGACTGCCGTTTGCTCCACCGGAATCGACGGCCACCCGCGCTCGGCGGCAACGCCTTCACTGAACGACGACCCGTGTGCAAGGCTGACCGGATGCGCATTGGCATCTTGGGAGGTACCGGCCCGGCCGGCAGCGCGCTGGCCGCGCGGCTGGCGTCGGTCGGTTACGACGCAGTCATCGGTTCGCGCTCGAAGTATCGAGCGATGGAAGCGCGTGACAGCCTGGTGGAGAAGTGGCCCGATCTCTCGCCACGTCTCACGTACGGCGACAACGCAGCGGCCGCCGACTGCGACATCGTCGTCATCGCCACGCCCTGGGATTCGGCGGCCACCACGGCACAGGAGAACGAAGCAGCGCTCGCCGGCAAGATCGTCGTCAGCATGGCCAACGCTCTTGTGCGCGTGGGCCACGAGTTCCAGCCGTTGGTGCCGCCACGAGGCAGCGTCGCGGCGCACGTGCAGGCAGCCGTGCCGCGCTGCCGGGTGGTGGCGGCGTTCCATCACCTTCCCGCCACCGAACTGGGCCACATCGGTCAGCCGATCGACAGCGACGTGCTCATCTGCGGCGACGACGCGGCAGCGGTGCTCACGATGAGCGAGATCGTTGCGGCCATCCCCGGCTGCCGCCCGCTCGATGCCGGCGAGCTCTCCAACGCCACGGCAATCGAGGCCTTCACCGCCGTGCTGCTGCAGCTGAACGTGCGCTACAAGACCCGCGTCGCACCGAAGCTCACCGGAATCAAGGGCGACCCGCGTGCGGCCAAGGCAGCTGCCAAGGCGGCCGCATTGGCAGCGAAGGAAGTAGCGTCGCCGGAGTGACGATGCGTCTGTACGACACCGCCCGCCAAGCCGTAGTGCCGTTCGAGCCCAACGAGCTGGTGCTGATGTACACCTGCGGCATCACCCCGTACGACGCCACTCACCTGGGGCATGCCGCCACCTTCATCAGCTACGACGTGCTGCAGCGGCGGCTGATCGACAAGGGCCACACCGTCAAGTGCGTGCGCAACGTCACCGACGTCGACGATCCGTTGTTCGCCAAAGCTCGCCAGCTGGGCGTGCACTACCTCGACCTCGCGGCGGGTGAGGAGGCGCGGTTCGAGCGCGACATGGCCGCGCTCAACGCGCTGCCGGTGCACAGCTCGCCACGTGCCTCCAGCGCCATCCCCGACATCCGTGGCTTCATCGGCATGGTGCTCGAGCGGGGTTTCGCCTACGAGGCCGGCGGCAGCGTGTACTTCGATGTCTCCAAGTTCCCTTCCTTCGGCACCGTCAGCCACTACACCGAGCAGCAGATGCTGGAATACGCCCGCGAGCGTGGCGGGCAGGTCGACGACCCGCGCAAGCGCCATCCCCTCGACTTCGTGCTCTGGCACCCTTCGCTCGCCGACGAACCCAGCTGGGACACCATGTGGGGGCCCGGCCGGCCCGGGTGGCACATCGAGTGCAGCGCGCTGGCGCTGCGCGAACTGGGCACCACCATCGACCTGCATGGTGGCGGCAGCGACCTCATCTTCCCGCATCACGAGTGCGAGCGCGCGCAGAGCGAAGCAGCAACGGGCGAGCCCTTCGTGAAGCACTGGATGCACACCGGGATGATCTTCATGGACGGCCACAAGATGTCGAAGAGCCTCGGCAACCTCGTGTTCGTCGACAAGCTGCGCACCGAGTGGGATCCGCGAGCCATCCGCTTGGGCATCATCGAGCATCACTACCGCCACGATTGGCAGTGGGACGACACGCTGATGCCACGGAACGCCGCCCGCTTGCACGCCTGGGCGGCCACCTCGGGTGAGAGCGGCGTGGTCGATGAAGTGCGAGCCGCTCTCGACGACGACCTCGATACTCCGGGTGCACTGGCCGCCATCGACGCCGCTGCCGCAGCAGGCCACGGCGTGCACGAGGCAGCGGCACTGTTGGGCGTCACGCTGTAGCTCTCGCGACTATGCTCCGCGGCATGTCGACGGAGTGCACGAGCGAATGAACGCCCAAGGCGCCGGAAAGCTGCAGACCCGGTTCCGTCGCGTGGTGCGTCCAGTGGCCAAGCAGCTGTGGCGATTCCACCTCGAAGGGTTCGAACGGCTCCCCACCGAGGGCCCTGCCATCCTGTGCCCCAACCACATCAGCTTCCTCGATTCCGCGTTCCTGATGCTGCACGTGCCGCGCAACATCAGCTTCGTCGGCAAGGCCGAGTACATGGACTCGTGGAAGACGAAGTTCATCTTCCCGGCCATGGGCATGATCCCCATCGATCGCGGGGGTGGCGACAAGAGCCAGGCAGCGCTCGACACGGCCGAGCGCGTCCTTCGACGCGGCGAACTGTTCGGCATCTTCCCCGAAGGCACCCGCAGCCGCGACGGGTACCTGTACAAGGGCCGAACCGGGGCAGCGCGGTTGGCGCTGAAGGTGGGCTGTCCCATCTTCCCGGTCGGTGTGGTCGGCACGCGCGAGATCCAGCCTCCCGACGCCAAGCTGCCCAAGGTGCGCATGGACTGCACCATCAAGATCGGCCGGCCGATCAACGTCACGCGCTACCGCAGCCGCGGCGACGACCACATGGCGCTGCGGCAGATCACCGACGAGCTGATGTACGAGATCCGCGAGCTCACCGGCCAGGAGTATCGCAACGTCTATGCGGGCAAGACCGCCGAGACGGAACCGACGGTGGCAGCGAAGGTGGCAACGGTCGACGACGCCGACGCGCCGGCGCTGGCCGTCAGCTTCGCCGGCGGCGAGTGAACCTCGCCCCTCGAGACCAGGTGCTGTGACCGACCCGAGAGTGCGTTCGATCCGAGTGGGTGTTCGCGCCTACGGGATGGGAGTACCCACTCGGGCGGCGCACTGATACTCGGACCGGCGGGCTGGCACTCGGCCCGCCCTACAGGAACTGGAAGCTGCGGCGCATGTAGTCGAGCCGCTCGGGCTCGCGCAGGCGCCACACGCGCGTGTCGACGAGGCGGTGTGCCGCCACCATCGTGAGCAACATTGCCGGCACGGCGTGGCTGAGGACGCCATTGGTGCGACCCCAGACCAGGAGCACGATGTACACGCCACCGGTGAGCGAACCTACAGCGAGAGTCCCGGCCCACGCCCAACGGCGGCGCGAGCGACTGAGGTAGGAGACCAGGAAGACGTAGTGCAGGCTGTGTACTGCTGCGATCGTGGCGGTGGCGACGATGGGGCTCCGCAGGAACACGACGGGCGACATGAACGCTGTCGCCCACAGCAACGACACTGCACGCGTGGTGGGCCTGCCGCCGCCGGGCGCCGCCTCGACAGCCGACCGCACGAGTAGCCAGACGAGTGCCACCACCAATGCCAAGAACGCCATGCGGCAGGCCAGCAGCAGATCGACGTGTCGCAGGGGAGTGGCGGTGAGATCGACCGACCGTACCAAACCGACGATCGTGACAGCCGCGGTGCATCGGATGAACGTGCGTTCGCGGGACCGCAGCCGCGCGCTGGCGACTTCGCTCTTCAGCGCTATTGCGACCACGCCCACCTGTTGGCATGTGTAGTGCCAACCGAGCCAGGCGGCGAACGCGACGTTGATCAGCGCTTGGCCGAAGCCGGGAAGCACCGTCAGCCCGAAGGTCGCGCTCACGCCGATCACGAGCGGCCAGGTGATGAACAGATGCGGCCGCTCTCGTCGGAACTTACCCATCTCCTGATCGAGGTAGAAGAAGCTGGTCATACCAACGTGCAGGACGCCGGTGAGGTAGATGAACGACGTGCTCCAAGTCCCGTGAGAGGGCAGCGGCCATGCGCGCAGGATCAACGGCACGAGCAGCAGCGGTGCGAAGCCGGTGATCAGCAGCACAAATCGGAACCTCGTGTATGGCGTCCAACGCGCCATCGGAGCCCCCTTGTCTGCCGGGAGCCGCCGTCCTGCTACTTGGTACGCCACGCTCGGACTGTAGTCCCTCAGCGTGGTGCTGCCAACCCTCTTCGCGGTAACGAAATGCCCGGGAGGGCCGCTCGGCCCGACCGTAGACTGGCCGGTCTATGGCCGAGATCTCGATTTCCCTCCCAGATGGTTCGCAACGCTCCTTGCCCGCAGGCGCGACCGCAACCACCCTGGCCGAGTCGATCGGCTCCCGGCTGGCCAAGGCCGCTGTTGCCGCCGTCGTCAATGGTGAGGAGTGGGATCTGAGCAGGGAACTGCCCGAAGGTGCCACGGTTGCCATCATCACGGCCGACTCCGACGAGGGTCGTCACGTGCTGCGGCACAGCACGGCACACGTGCTGGCCCAAGCGGTGACGCAGCTGTTCCCCGGTGCCAAGTACTCCATCGGCCCAGCCATCAACGACGGCTTCTACTACGACTTCGAACTGCCCGGTGGGCGCACGTTCAACGAGGACGACCTCGGGCTCATCGATGGTCGCATGCGCGAGATCATGAAGGCCGACCAGCCCTTCGTGCGTGCCGAGCTGCCCGCCGCCGAGGCGCTGCAGGTGTTCGCCGATCAGCCGTACAAGTGCGAGATCATCGAGCGCGTCAGCAGCGGCGCAGCCGACAACGACGACTCCAGCGAGGTCGGCAGCGGCGAGACCATCAGCGTCTATCGCAACACGCCCGAGTTCCTCGACCTCTGTCGTGGCCCGCACGTGCCGGGCACGGCCACGCTGGGTCACTTCAAGTTGATGAAGGTCGCCGGTGCCTACTGGCGGGGCAACGAGAAGGGCCCGATGCTGCAACGCATCTACGGCACGGCGTGGGAGAGCAAGTCGGCGTTGGCCGAGCACCTGCACCGCCTCGCGGAGGCGGAGAAGCGCGACCACCGCAAGCTGGCCACCGAGCTCGACCTGCTCAGCTTTCCCGCCGAGCTCGGTGGCGGGCTCGCCGTGTGGCACCCCAAGGGCGCCATCGTGCGCAAGCTGATGGAGGACTACAGCCGCGAACGCCACACCAACGGTGGCTACCAGTTCGTGTTCACGCCGCACCTGGCGAACGCCAACCTCTTCGAGACCAGCGGGCACCTGGGCTGGTACAAGGACGGCATGTACCCGCCGATGGAGATGGACAACGGCACGTACTACATGAAGCCGATGAACTGTCCCATGCACTGCCTCATCTTCCGCAGTCGCCAACGCAGCTACCGCGAGCTGCCGCTGCGCCTGTTCGAGCTGGGCACGGTGTATCGCTACGAACGCGCCGGCACGTTGCACGGCCTGATGCGCATCCGCGGCTTCACCCAGGACGACAGCCACATCTTCTGCACGCCCGAACAAGCAGCAGGCGAGATCAAGTCGTTGCTCGATTTCGTCATCAGCGTGCTGAAGGCGTTCGGTTTCACCGAGTTCACCGCCAACCTGAGCACCAAGGACCCCAACAAGTACGCCGGCGACGACGACGCCTGGGATGCCGCCACCGACGCGCTGCGCGCTGCTCTGGAGAACTACGGCTTGGCGTACAAGATCAAGGAAGGCGATGCAGCCTTCTACGGCCCGAAGATCGACATCGACGTGAAGGACGCCATCGGCCGCACCTGGCAGCTCAGCACGATCCAGTACGACTTCAACCTTCCCGAACGCTTCGAGCTCGAGTTCGTGGGAGCCGACAGTGCCCGCCACCGGCCCATCATGTTGCACCGCGCCCTCTTCGGGTCCGTCGAACGGTTCTTCGGTGTGCTGGTCGAGCACTACGCCGGGGCGTTTCCCACCTGGATGGCGCCGCTGCAGGCGCGCGTGCTGCCCGTAGCCGCTGCTCACCAGGAGTACGCCGAGGCCGTCGTCGCCATGTTGCAGGCCGAGGGCTTCCGCGTCGACATCGTCGATGCCAACGATCAGCTGGGCAAGCGCATTCGCACCGCCAAGATGGAGAAGCTGCCGTACGTGCTGGTGGTGGGCGACGACGACGTTGCCGGCGCCACCTTGGGTGTCAACCCGCGCGGTGGCGATGTCGAGCGTGGCGTCGGTCGCGACGAGTTCGTGCGTCGCCTCCATGCCGAGATCGCCGGCCAGCTCGCCAGCGTGTGAGGCGCCCAGCGCACGGTCGTCGAGCTACTGGGCTCGCGGCAGTGTGCGCAAGAGCTCGGCGGCGAGGGCCTCGTCGTCTGCCGCCACGCCACGGGCGGTGAACCAACTGCAGATGTTGCGGCAATCACGTTGCAGGTAGTCGAACCCTTGCGGGTTGCCGACCAGATCGATCGCCTGCGGGAGATCGATCAACACCAGCCTCTCGCGGTGCACGAGCACGTTGTACGCGGAGAGGTCGCCGTGCGCGTACCCGGCTTCGGCGAGCGCGAGCAACGCCTCGCGCAGCTGGTCGTAGAGCTCACTGGCCTGGCGGCGGTCGGTGCGCAGCTCGGCGAGACGAGGCGCGGCCACGCCGTTGCCGTCATCGTGGTCGCCGATGAACTCCATCATCAGTTCGGTGCCGTCGAGTTGCACCGGGTAGGGCACGGCCGCTCCCGCTCTCCACAGCCGGCTGAGCACTGCGAACTCGGCCGCCGCCCACTGCCCGGCGATGAGATCGCGACCGAAGCTGGTCCGTGTTGCCATCGCCCGGTTCTCCCGGCTACGGCGTACGCGCCGGCCCTCGAGGTAGCCGGCGTCACGATGGAACATGCGGTGCTGTGCGTCGCGATACTGCTTCACGGCCAGCAGCGTGCTGCGACCTTCGAACTGGCGACGTAGCAAGGAGACGTCGGCTTCCTTGCCGGTCTTCATGACGCCGAGATCGGTGTCGATCGCGCCGGGAGAGGCGATCACCCACGGAGGAGTGGGCTCTGGACCGTGCGTCGCGTCGGGGTAGCTGCTCCAGCACGGCTCGTCGACACTGTCGTCGGGCTCGGAGAGGTCGGTGATCTCGGCCGTCGTGTGAGCGGAAGGGGGAAGCGTGAATGGGGTGAATGGGGTGAAATCGTCGTCGTCGAATCGACGGCGTGAGCGGGTAGCCACGGAGGGGCTCCTTCGAAGTGTCGGTGAGTGTGTGAACCGGCACCCAACGCCCATCAACGGGCGGGCCGAACGGCCGGGTGCTCAGGTGAGAACAGGGGCGCGGAGCACAAGGGCGATGGTCTTCATCATCTGCCCCCTTCCCTCACGCGCCACTGGCGCTGCCGACACGAACAATTGAGACGTTACTGCGCCGATTCGGGCACGGCCAGCTAATTTCGCTGTGTGACTCAACTCGATCGCATCTGGAACGGCTGGCGTTCGCAGTACGTCAACGAAGCCGGTGCGCGCGTGGTGGGCGCCGCGGGCAGCGTGTTCACACAGCTGCTCGGTTCCGGCCTTCCCGACGAGGCGACGCACATCGTGCATCGCGGTGCTCACACGTTCGTGATCCTCAACGCGTTCCCATACACCTCTGGGCATCTGATGGTGCTGCCGTACAGGGAGGTGGCGAACCTCGACGAGCTGACGACCGATGAGGCCGGCGAGCTGTGGCCCACCGTCACCGATGCGGTCACTGCGGTCAGGGTTGCCTACCGGCCGGGCGGTGTCAACGTGGGCATCAACATGGGTACGGCGGCAGGCGGCAGCATCAGCGAGCACCTGCACGTGCACGTGGTGCCGCGGTGGAGCGGCGACGGCAACTTCATGACCGCCATCGCCGAGGCGCGCACGCTGCCGGAGCCGCTGTCGTTCTCCGCCGAGAAGCTGCGAGCCGCGTGGCCGAACCGCACATGAGTCTCGAGATCCGCCTGCTGGCGCCGGGCGACGACACAGCGACTGCCGGCGCCATCGTGCAGGCGGCCTACTTCGTGCTGCCCGGCTACCCCCGCGACGAGGAGTACGACCTGCTGCTGGCCGATGTCGCCGAGCGCGCCGCCGATGCGCAGGTGGTCGTTGCCATCGAGCGCGATCGGCTGGTGGGCTGCCTCACCTACGTGCCCGATCAACACAACCCGCACGCGGAGTTCGACGACGACGAGGCGGCGAGCTTCCGCTACTTCGGGGTGCATCCCGATGCTCAAGGCAGGGGGATCGGGGAGGCGATGGTGCAGTGGTGCATCGACGCTGCTCGCTCGACGGGCCGCCGGCGACTGCGCATCCACACGCTCGAGTCGATGCCCGGCGCCCAGCGGCTCTACGAACGGATGGGCTTCCTGCGCGACCCTGCCCACGACGAGGAGTGGGACGGCATCAAGGGTCTGGCATTCGTGTACCACCTGCAAGGGCCGAGCTGAGCGGTGGGGTGATCGGCCGTGACTACTGTGTGCGGCCGAGGGGGTGGCGATGAACGTGGTGTTCGAAGCTCCTGGCCCGGGCCAATGGGCACTTGACCGGTCGCACATGCCCGGCGGCTGCACGGCGCTGGTGCAGGAGCTGATGAGCGCCACCGAGCCCACCGCGATGCGCCGGGTCTTCGCCGAGCTGGGTGCACCGGTGGAGACGATGTCCGTCGCATTCGTCCACGGCCACATCTACACCCGCCTGCGCCCGCTCATTGCGCCCGACAGACCGTCGGCCAAGTCGCCGCCGAAGTGGGTGCTCAAGCTGGTCGTTCGGGTGCACCCGGAGATGCGCCGACGGGCGAGAACTGCTGCTGACGTGTTCGCGTCTGCGCCGTGGAACGCCGTCATCCACGACTGGCACCACGGTGGGCGCGCTGCCATCGTCGCCGGCAACTTGGCCCTCCAAGACGTGCCGATAGCCCAGCTCGACGACGCTGAGTTGATGGTGCATCTGCGCGAGTGCTGGCACAACTGCCTGCGCAACTGGGAGCAGCACTTCTGGTTGCACGGCTACGACCTCGGCCCGCTCGGGCGCTTCCTGTACGCGGCCGAGTCGTGGGGGGTCCCCGCAGACGACTTGCTGTCCTTGCTGGAGGGAGCCTCGCCGTCGACCAGCGGTCCCGCTCGAGAGGGCGCCAGCATCGCGGCGCTGGTGAGGGCGACGGGTGTCGAGCCGGCGACGCTCGACGAGCTGCGCTCGCTCTCGACCGAGATCGATGCTGCCGTCACCGCGTACCTGCGCGAGCGCGAGTGGGTGCTCTTCTCTCGCTACGACTTCGACGGGCTCACCCTCGGTGAGCGACCCGATGTCGTGCTCGGCTCGATTCTGGCGTCTGCTGCGCTCGACACCACGGCGCAAGTTCAGGCGCGCACGCAGGTGGTCCGGGCCGCGGTGCCGGCGAAGAAGCGCCGGTGGGGCCCGGAGATGAGGGGGTCGGAGGGAAAACCGCTGCGGGAGGGAGGTGATACCCATGGCAGTGGTTACTATGAAACAGCTGCTTGAGGCGGGCGTGCACTTCGGTCACCAGACCAGACGCTGGAACCCGAAGATGAAGACATACATCTTCACTTCGAGAAACGGCATCTACATCATCGACCTCCAGAAGACTGTCAGGAAAGTGGATGAGGCCTACAACTTCGTCCGTTCGGTGGTGCAGGATGGTGGATCTATCCTGTTTGTGGGTACCAAGAAGCAGGCACATGACACTGTCGCTGAGGAGGCTCAGCGCTGTGGGATGTTCTGGGTCAATGAACGTTGGCTGGGCGGCATGCTGACCAACTTCGCCACTATACGCAGGCGTGTGGACCGGATGAAGATGCTCGAGCGCATGGAAGAGGACGGGTCCTTCGAAGCGCTTCCAAAGAAGGAAGTTCAGAAACTGGTCGCCGAGCGAGAGAAGCTGCAGAAGCGGCTCTCCGGCATACGCGACATGAGGGATATCCCCAGCGCGATGTTTGTCATCGATCCCCGCAAGGAAAGGATCGCCGTCGCCGAGGCTCGTAGGCTGAACATACCCATCGTTGCCATCGTCGATACGAACTGCGACCCCGACGAGGTTGACTACGTGATACCGGGCAACGATGACGCCATCCGAGCTGTGAGGTTGCTGACGTCGAAGATGGCCGACGCTGTCATTGAGGGGCGCGAAGGTCTCGACCAGGCATCTCCCGCGGAAGAAGGCGCGGAGGCGGATAACGGGCAGAACGAAGGAATCGACGACGAGTCCAAGTCGATGGAGGGGTTGGGCGATTCCCAGGAAGCCGCAATCGAGTAAGTACGGAGGGACGCTTGCAAATGGAAATCACCGCATCCATGGTGAAAGAGCTCAGGGAACGTACGGGCGCGGGCATGATGGACTGCAAACGGGCCTTGGAGGAGGCCGGCGGCAACGTGGAGGAAGCCGTCAAAATCCTCCGCACCAAGGGCGGCAAGAGCCATCTCCGGCGGCGCAAGTCGAAGCGCACCAAGCAGATGTTCTCCCAGATGATCGTGGTCACCGCCCCCGGCGATGTGCTGGAAGCCGCGCGCCTGCGGCTGGCGGGCGAGCTCGCTGCGCCGCCGCCGGCAGCGTTCTCGACAGCGCCAGCGACGGCGCGCTCTTCAACCTCCAATGGCGCGCCCTCGCCACCCGCAATGAAATCGACCCGACCCTCGTGGCCCAGTCCGCCGTGCATTTCACCATCAGCGAAAGCGCGTTGGACGTGTTCTGGCAGCCGCGCTTCCAGTTCCAAAACCAGGACCGATCCATCTTCGACGTCGAATTCCCGGCGTCCTACCGGCTCAAAGCCTTGGAGGGCAAGAATGTCCGCGGCTGGGAAAGCCGCGCGGTTGACGGCCGCACCCGCGTCAGCGTGCATCTGCTGAAGCCCGCCGTCAAGGAAGAGAGC
>ERZ1026792.881-NODE-881-length-21702-cov-3.535249_pt1 | contig 21702 bp, 18 predicted proteins | sample MGYA00520884_ERZ1026792 | MGnify/ENA primary metagenome ERZ1026792 (study PRJEB33270, sample SAMEA104284473) | anaerobic digester metagenome | biome: Anaerobic digester microbiome; feature: mesophilic sludge digester; material: Anaerobic digester biomass | place... | reverse complement strand
GTACGGCTCTATCAGGGTGTGAAGCTTGCGGGACAGTCGCAGCCATTTTCGGCGCTCAAAGACCCGGCGCACAGGCGCGTCCTTGTGGTGGGGGACGATACCGGAGTCGGCACGGGCGCCCTGGACCCCGTCGACTCCATAGCCGGAAGGATCGCCCGGGATTTCCCCCGGACCGAGGTCATAAACCGAAGCACGAACGGCGCCTTCATCCGGGATGTCATGGAGCAGCTCTCTTCTGCGGGAGAGAAGAGGTTCGACGTCATCCTGATCCAGGCCGGAAGCATCGACATCCTTGCGCTTAAGGATCCAGACGAGATAAGGGCCGCCCTGTCCCGGTTGTTCCATGCGGCCCTCGGGATGTCGCCCAGGGTCATCTTCATGGGTGCGGGCAACATCGGCATCGCTCCGGCGTTCTTCCCGCCGGTGAGCTGGATGTACACCGAACGCGCCAGGGAGGTCCGGGAGCTGTCCATCCTGCAGTGCCGCCAGAACGGCGTTGAGTACGTGGACCTGTTCAGAGAGCGCGGCCGGGACTCTGTGAACGAAGATCCGGAAAGGTTTTTCGCGGCAGACCGTCTCCATCCGGCAAGCGACGGATATGCGCTGTGGTACCGGGAGCTCGTGAAGCAGTCTTCCCTTGCCGAGATTCTCGGCGCGCAGTGACCTCATTTTCCCGGTCATCGCAGCCCGGCCGCAGGCGGGCCCATCAGCATTTCCCGGATCGGAATCCCTCTCAGGATCCTGTACGGGACGCGCCTGTCCATGACGGCTTGATCGGAGAGAGAAGCACGAAAAGTCGGATTGAGTATCATCTCCCCTGATTTATTATATTTCCAGGCGTGCACAAGGCTTCAGCAGAAGACGACGCGCCGCGGCGGGAGGGATGATGGATTCCGGTTCGCAGAACATCGGGCTCACCGACAGGCACAGGCTTACCCAAGAACTGTGCGATCTGTTCATCAATCAGCTCCTGGCAGTTCTCTCGACGAGCAACAACGGCAGGCCCTACTGCAATCTCGTCGCTTTCGCCTCAGGCGACGGGATTGCGAGCCTGATCTTCGCCACGGCCCGCGACACCCGCAAGTTCGCCAATCTGGCGGGCGACCCCCGGGTCTGCCTTCTCATCGACAACCGGAGCAACCGGGCTTCCGACTTCCGCAACGCTGTGGCGGTGACGGCCACCGGAAGCGCGGCCGAACTCGCCCCGGGGGAGAAGACGCCGTACCAGAAGCTCTTTCTCGACAAGCACCCCCATCTCCTTGATTTCGTCCTGTCTCCGGGATGTGCTCTGATAAAGGTGCAGGTTGATACATACTATATCGTGAAGCGCTTCCAGCATGTTATGATCCTGCCCGTGACACCGTAAAATCCAAAAGAATTCAAAAAAGGAGGTTGGCCATGACAGCATCCGTCATCACGGAGCCCGGGGTGACGACACGTGACGGCGTCATCGCCCTTGCGGGAGACATCACGTCCCGGGTCACGAACGGGCTCATGGAAGCATATGACCGCGTGAGCAGGGACCGCAAGGCGGTGAGGCTCGACTTCTCCGGAGCGAACCGTATGGATGTCTCGGGCCTGAACGCCTTGATAAAACTCCACGAGCGGGCGAAGACCCGGCGGGTGAGGCTGGAGGCCACGGGCCTGAGCCTGCTGTTCAGGGACATATTCAGGGCTTCGCGTCTCGACGAGGCGATCATGCCCGATCCGCCGGGAGTTACGGACCGGGCCGGCGAAGCTCCGGCGGCCGGTCCCTGGGCGGCGCCTGTCCAGCGGCTGAGGGTGAAGGACGTGCCCGAGGGAGCGGTCAGCCACAATGTCGACGGGCTGGCGGTCGCGGGGCCGGTGCAGGGGTTCGGCCGCCTCTGGGAAAAGACCTACCGGATGCGCCTCACCGGCGTGGATGCAGACCCTTCGGATGTCGTCAGAGTGTGGAAAGAGCATTTCCCCGAGCTCCAGCCTCGGGAAAACCGGTTTTTCCCCACGCCCTCCGGGATCGCGCCCGGCGAGGTGGTGCTCATCAATGCGTCGACTCCGGCCGGGCCCCTCTATACCGGGGTTCAGGTGCTCTACGCGGACCGGGAGTCGTTCGCCTTCATCACCCCTCAGGGGCATCCCGAGGCCGGGTGGGTGAGCTTCGACGCCTGTGAGGAACAGGGGGCAATCGTCGTCCGGGTGCAGGGCTTCGCCAGGGCGAGCGACCCCCTCTACGAGCTCGGCTTCGAGCTCATGGGCTCCCGCATGCAGGAAGGCATCTGGAGGCATGTGCTCGTGTCGCTGGGCCGCCTCTTCGGCGTCGAGGGGTACGTGAACCTGGAGAAGAGCTGTGTGGGCAACGACTTCCAGTGGGAGCGTGCGGGCAATGTGTGGTACAATGCCCAGATCAGGTCCGCGGGGTATGCCCTCATGAGACTGGCGGGACTGTGAGATAAGAGGCGGGAGAGACGCATTTATGCTGCGATCGGGAAGCTATGATTCCATTGTCCTGGGTGCCGGCCCCAATGGCCTTGCCGCTGCCGTCACCATGGCGCGCGCCGGAAAATCGGTACTGGTGGTGGAAGCCCGAGAGAGCCCCGGCGGATGCGTGCGATCCGACGAGGGCACCCTGCCGGGCTTTCTGCACGACACCTATGCCGCGATCTTCCCCCTGGCCTGCGGCACGCCCTTCTTTGGCGGGCTGCCGTCCAGCGGCTTTCCCGTCGAGTGGATCGTCCCGCCTGTCGCGGTGGCCCATCCCTTTGACGACGGGACCTGCCTGGCCCTTTCTCGATCAGAGGAGGCATCCGCGCAGGCCATGGGAGAGGACGGGGATGCCTACCTGGACCTCATCGGATCCTTCGCGGGCCGCTGGCGCGCCCTGGCCGGCGACATCCTGCAGCCGCTGCTTCATGTGCCCCGCCACCCTGCGCTCTTTCTCTCCTTCTGCCTCAAGGGGCTGCAGTCGGCGCAGCACACCGCGAACCGTCTCTTCAGGACCGAGAAGGCGCGGGCGCTCTTCGCAGGGCTCGGTGCGCACGCTATCCTCCCGCTCGACTCGATCGGCACCGCCGCGTTCGCCCTGTTCATGGCCGCCTCGGCCCACGCTACAGGGTGGCCGATCCCCAGGGGCGGGGCTGGCAGAATCGCGGACGCCCTCGCCGCATACCTGCGGTCGATGGATGCGGAGATCCAGCTGTCGCGGGAGGTGCACGATTTCCGGGCTCTGCCATACTCCCGCGTCCTGTTCTTCGACCTCACACCCCGTCAGATTCTGGAAACGACTGGAAGGCTGCTTCCCTTCAGGCACCGCATCCAGCTCGGGCGATACCGCTACGGCCCCGGGGTCTGCAAGGTCGACTGGGCCCTGGACGGCCCCATCCCCTGGACCGCTCCCGGCTGCCGGGAGGCGGGTACCGTGCACCTGGGAGGATCGTTCCGCGAGATCGCCCTCTCGGAGCGCCGGGTGTGGCAGGGGGCCCATCCGGGGAGCCCCTTCGTGATCTGCACCCAGCCGAGCCTGTTCGACCCGGGCAGGGCCCCCCGCGGCAGGCACGTGGCCTGGGCATACTGCCATGTTCCGAACGGCTCACACCAGAACATGGCAGAGAGAATCGAGCGGCAGGTCGAGCGGTTCGCCCCGGGATTCACCAGGCTCATTCTCGCCCGGAGGGTGATGACCGCGGGCAGCCTCCAGGGACGCAATCCGAACCTCGTGGGAGGCGACATCGCCTCGGGCGCGAACACGATGTATCAGCTGCTCTTCAGGCCGACTGTCTCATGGCGCCCCTATGCCTTCGGTTGGAGCCGCTTTCGAATCTGCTCGGCGTCTTCGCCGCCTGGAGCGGGGGTGCACGGCATGTGCGGCTACAACGCTGCCAGAAATGCGCTCGAGGAAATCTGGCGGATAAAAAGCCCGGAGCGATGACATTCGCGGCAGACAGGTCTTGAAATCGGCCGGAAAAAGATCATAAAACAAAAAAGACCACGAAACCACTGGAGGATAAGCGGACATGAAAGAGATTGTATGCGGTATCTGCGGAGAAGTCATCACCGACCCGGACAACAACTGCCCGTACTGCGGCGCCGAGCCGAACCACTTTGTAGACGGCGACACGGTCGACCGGCAGCTCCTGAGAAAGATCTACGACGAGGGCGGCGCCACGTACTGACCCTTCGTCGGCTTCCTGCTTCAAGTGCCCTCTCCCGCAGAGGGGAGAGGGGACTGCGGGGGCCGAGAAGCGGTAAATCCAGCGCCCCAGGCCCGAGCAGAGAATCCCCTCGACCCTATGCCGTCTCCACCCTGCACGGGATGTAGCGGTGCAGCGGTGTGGCCGCGAATGGGTCGCGGTGGGTGCTCCTGGTGAGCCGGTTGACGTTCACGCCGTATGTTTTCCCGTCGTGCACCAGCCCGAAGCCGTGGGGGATGATGACCTGGCCTTTCCTGGCCGCCTCGGTGACCTCCAGCTCGATCTCGGCCTCTCCGGCCTCGGTGACGATCTTCACCATCTGCCCGTCAACGAGCCTCAAGCCACGCGCGTCGTCCGGGTGCATGGCGAGCGTGCAGGCCCGTTTGCCGTCGTTCCACGACGGGTCGCGCATGAGGGTGTTGGCGTTCATGCTCATGTGCCTGCCCGCCTGGAGGATGAGGGGGTAGTCGGGGTCCGGCTTCAGGGCCTCTTCCTCGGACGCCGCGTCGATGCTCCTGATCCAGCTTTCCATCTCAGGGACGTGGAGGTTGATGCGGCCGTCGACGGTCCTGACCTTGGCGAAGTTGTCTTCCACATCCGATTGCCCGATGATGAGCCCCCCGGGATGGTCGAGAATGGCCTGGAACAGCTCCTCTCCCATGGTGATGCCGGGCTTGAACCCGGCTCGGGCCGCCTCTTTCCGGAAGCCCTTGGGCGCCACCTGCAGCAGGCCCCACAGGGCCGCGAGGTTGGCCGAGCCCATCTCTTTTCCGAGTGTCTTGGCCAGGACAAAGGGCATGTTCGCCAGGGCCGACGGCTCGCTCTGGGCATACTGCATGAGCTCCATGCCGAAGGTCAGGTGGTCCTTTTTCGCCGCCTCGAAGAGTGATTGGGGAATGGCCGGGATGATGCCCAGCCTGTCCGCCAGGCCCGTCATGATTTGGCTCACCTCGAGCGGATCTCCCACCGGCTCCACGATGGGGCGGCGCATCTGGAAGTAGATCTCGGGGAAGGTCCAGGCGAAGAACGTGCCGTCCCACGACTCGTAGCCCGACCGGGCCGGCAGCACATAGTGTGAGAGTTGCGCGGTCTCGGTCATGGCCAGCTCGCAGGTGACCAGCAGGTCGAGCCGGCCGAACGCCTGCTCGTAGGCGGCTGTGTCGGCATAAGAGCGAAGCGGGTTGGACTGGCTGCAGATCACCGCGCGCAGGCGCTGAGGGTTGTCTCTCATGATCTCTTCGGGCATGACATTGGGGGGGTACACACCCATGAGCGCCGGAAACCCGGTGGCGACAGTCCGCCAGTTTTTGGGATCGCGCTCGTCCGTGTGGGCGCCGATGGGCATGAGATGCCCCGGGATCACGTTGCCGCCCGGCACACAGATGCGGCCGCAGATGCCCATGAGGATGACGTCGAGATAGGTCGCGGCGGTGCTGTGGCGGTTCATGTAAACGCCCAGGTCGGTGTGCATGCAGGACTTCCGGGTGGCGAACAGGCGGCTCACCTCCCTGACCTGATCGTAGTCGAGACCGCACACCTTCACCGCGGCCTTCGCGTCAAAGCCTCTGAACCAGGGCTCGATCCCGTCAAAGCCCGAGACGTGGTCGCGGATGTAGTCCCGGTTGTGCCAGCCTTCCTTGAGGATGATCGCGATCATGGCCCGGGCGAGCAGGGCGTCGGTGCCGGGACGTATGGGCAGGTGGATGTCGGCGATAGCCGCGGTCTCGGACCTGCGGGGGTCGATGACGATGAGGAGCTTGTCCGGGTTCTGCGAGAACTCTTTGAGCACCAGCGGAGCGCGGGGCATCTGGTGCGACTGCATGCCGTTCCACCCGACCGCGAGCAGCAGTTCGGCCCGCTCCTCGTCCGGTATAGTGAACAGGTACTGCCTGCCCGTTGCCCGGCCGTGGGCCCAGAATATGCCCGTGAGCTCCTGGGCGAGCGGGCTGTAGTGGTACCGGGAGCCCAGGGCGCGCATGAGCCGCACCCCGAAGGCAGCCTCGAAATGACACCCCTGGCCGCCTCCTCCCATGTAGGCGAACGAGCGCGGGCCGTGTGCGTCGACGATGGACTTCAGCTTATCGGCGATCTCTTCGAACGCCTGCTCCCATGAGATGCGCTCGAAGGAGCCTCCCACCTTCTTCAAGGGGTGGGTGAGCCGGCCGCTGTGGTGCTGGTGAAAGGCCACGTTCACCCCCTTGCGGCAGATGTAGCCCTTACTCCGGGGGTTGTCCCTGTCGCCCCTGGCCCGGACAATCCGGCCGCCTTCCACCAGGGCCTCGATCCCGCAGTTCTGTGCGCAGAGCACGCATCCTGTCTTCTTCCATTCGCCCATGATTCGCCTCCTTAAGAACGGGGTATTTCGCTCGGAGGAAACCACGCGGGCCAGCTGCGCGGTTTCCTCTTCCTCCTCTCCCTCTAAGAGAGAGGACACAGGAGAGGGGAGAGGATAAGAAACAGCTTTTCGATACCCCGCTGACTGGCATAGGGTACCTCTTCCGCCCCTGAAGCATTACCTAATATAGTAGCAGCAAAATATTGTATCACGGCCCGGGAATCGGTTACAATGAATATCGGCTTCATGAGGGACAAGACCCTTTCCCGGCCGCCGCGATCCTTTCCAGGGCATGCGCCGGCGGTGTGATCACTGAAATATGCCGCTGAGATGGAGCGAAAAGGAGGAACGAACCATGAACGTACACCCTCTGGCAGGCAAACGGCCGACCCCGGACATGCTCATCGACGTGTCCGCCCTGGTCGACGCCTATTACTCATATCCTGTGGACGTGGTGTCCGAGCCCTCTCAGCGGGTTTCGTTCGGGACCTCGGGGCACCGGGGCACCTCGCTGAAGGGAGGGTTCAACGAGGCCCACATCCTGGCCGTGACCCAGGCCATCTGCCTGTACCGCGCGCATCAGGGCATCAGCGGGCCGCTGTTCATGGGCAAGGACACCCACGCCCTCTCCGGCCCTGCGGAGAGAACGGCGCTCGAGGTCCTGGCCGCCAATGGGGTGAACGTCCTGCTCCAGGAAGGAGACGGCTTCACCCCCACCCCCGTGATATCCCACGCCATCCTGAGCTATAACCGAGCCAGGAAAGCAGGGTTTGCGGACGGGATCGTGGTGACCCCTTCGCACAACCCGCCCGAAGACGGGGGGTTCAAGTACAACCCGCCCGAGGGAGGGCCCGCGGACACCCATGTGACGGACTGGATCGCGAAAAAGGCAAACGAGCTCCTGGAGGCGGGCAACAGGGAAGTGAAGCGCATCCCCTTCGAGCAGGCCATCCGCGCGGCCACCACCTGGAGTCACGACTATGTCACGCACTATGTGGACGATCTGGAGAACATCCTGGAGATGGACGCCGTCCGAGCCGCAGGGCTTTCCCTGGGGGCCGACGCCCTGGGCAGCTCGGGCATCGCCTATTGGGAGCGGATTGCGGAGAAGTACGGCCTGAAGATCGACGTGATGCACGCCCAGGCCGACCCGACTTTCAGCTTCATGACTCTGGACCACGACGGCAGGATCCGGATGGACTGCTCGTCGCCCTATGCCATGGCGAGCCTCATCGGCCTCAAAGACGCCTACGACATCGCGTTCGGCAACGACCCGGACTTCGACCGCCACGGCATCGTCACCGGAGGCGTCGGCCTCATGAACCCGAACCACTTCCTGAGCGTTGCCATCCACTACCTCTTCTCATCACGCAAGGGCTGGCCCGGAGGCGCGGCCGTGGGCAAGACCCTGGTGAGCAGCTCCATGATCGACCGGGTGGCGCACAGCCTGGGGAGAAGGCTCCTGGAGGTGCCGGTGGGGTTCAAGTGGTTTGTGGAATGTCTCCTTTCGTCACAGTGCGCCTTCGGCGGAGAGGAGAGCGCGGGCGCATCCTTTGTGAAAAAGGATGGTACGGTCTGGACCACGGACAAGGACGGCTTCATCATGGACCTGCTCGCTGCCGAGATCATGGCCGTGACCGAAAGAGACCCGTCCGAGCATTACCGGGAGCTGGAGGCCCGCTTCGGCTCGCCCGTGTACGAGCGGCTCGACGCTCCCGCGAACCCGGAGCAGAAGGCGATACTGAAGAAGCTCTCCCCGCAGATGATCCATGCGCAGGAGCTCGCAGGGGAAAGGATCACAGCCCTGATTACCGAGGCCCCGGGCAACGGCGCACCCTTGGGCGGCATCAAGGTGATGACCGAAAACGGCTGGTTCGCGGCCCGGCCCTCGGGCACCGAGGACATCTACAAGATCTACACCGAGAGCTTCAAGGGCCGGGAGCACCTGGGCAGGATCCAGGCCGAGGCACAGGAGATCATCGGCTCGGTGTTCAGAACGGCGGGGGCGGGAAGGTAGGGCACCGCACATTACCGCTCGCCTTTTCCGTAGCCGGACACAGGGATTCAGGGACGGGGCCACATGAAACATGAGGAATGTGAATCCGCCCGGCTGCAGTTTGGCGCAGCGCTGATGGCCGTGCCGGTTTTTCGATCACACGATAGGGATGTGTATTTCAGTCCTGAGGTCACCAGGGGGCGTGTCTCGAGGTGAGTTGAGATACAGCTCGAATGGGGCCACATCGCGAACCTGCTCGTTTCCGATGAGAAAGCATTTGTAGTATGCGATAATCCACATCTGGTACATGTACTCATACGGCCCCGAATAGGGGAAGACGGCATAGTTCCCTTCCTGGATAGTAAGAAGCTCGAAAGGCCGTTCGGGCCGAATCTCTTTTGTTATGGAAAACCCGCAATGGATCACCGCATCAGGGTCGTTCATGGAATAGGGCAGCTCGGGAAAGATGCTGATGCGGTGTACAACCTCCCGGCTGAGGCCATGGGTGTCGAGATAGTCATATAATTCAGTATAGCCGTCCTGCGCCGCCTTGAAAAAGCAGCCTGAATAATATCCCCTTTTTGATATGGAAAGGAGCGTCAGTTCGGGAAGGGTCCTTATTTCGAAATGCGTGTTGTCTGCTTTCAGTTTCCTCTTCTTATTGCCGGGCATGTCGATTGCGTTCAGGAACTTCAGGGGTTCGGTGCGGAACCCGTCCCCTTTGGTCCGCCTGAATTCCGACGGGGTGACATTGAAGTGCTTTTTGAACGCGGTGGAAAAGGCGGCCGAACTCTCGAACCCTACCTCCATGGCTATGTCGGTGATCCTCAGCGGGGAGCTCAGGATGAGGTCGGCCGCTTTACACAACCGGCGGTAGTTGATGTATTCATACAAGGTCATTCCCATGCAGGCCAGAAAAATGCGGTGGAAGTGGAATTCGGAAAAACAGGCGATTTTCGCCATGTCCTTGAGCCTGATCGTTTCGCTCAGGTTGTCCTCGATGAAGAGTATCACCCTGCGTATTCTTTCCCGATAATCTATCTGAGTGCTCATGTGCCCTTCCAAACCCTCCTGTGAATCTCTCCCTGCAATCGCCTGGTACATTATCGGCGCAACCCAATCAGTTTCATAGTGCTCGTGTCACGGCAGTGAAAGACTGCCGCCTGTTCCGATAAGGCTATTAAATCTCGTATATTCATCGCTGTCGAGGACCATGTCGATTTCCGGGCAAATTTAGCAAGATCAAAAAAGTCTTCTCATATCCTTTCTGATAAGAATATGCAAACCAATCGATTTTTTTGAATGAATTGCACAATCACGCGACGGAAACATCTTGCGGATCCCGGCACGGTGGCTGCTTGAAAATAAGTGAATGAAGGCGCTCTCAATAAAGGAGGTCCCGAACAATGTCATATAAACCACCACGTAAGGAAAAACAGGTTGTGACAGGGTTGCAACAATGCACATTGGGGGTCGCCTTCATTCACAATCTGCAGCGCTCTGTAGGCATCTGTGTCTGCATATGCGCTTTGCTCATGGTCTTTCCTGCTCGCACCCCGGCTATGGCCCCTCTTGCCGATTCGGATCTCTCCGAGATATATGGCGGTTCAGGTGTAAGCATCAACCCGGACATCATGCTCGATATTACCATCGATACATCGTCCTGGGGAGATTCGGACGGCATTTCCGGTTATGCAAACCCATGGCCGGCTACTGCATCGGGCGGACGAGTGGGCGCAAACAATATTGTAATCTCCCAGCTCCACGCGCGATCCCGGATGACTGACAGTTTCAGTGGATACGATCCCTCAACGATGTGGAAGCCGATCACCATCGACGTGGCTACAAGCCCTTCCCTGTACAACGGTGCGACATTTGTGAGGCTGGGTCTCGGAGCGCTCGAGATATCGTGGGATCATATGCAGCTCGAAGTGGCATTGGGAACTTCAGGGGACAACCTGAATCAAAAGCTTGGTGATCTGTATATGGGGAGACTCGACCTGTATCTGAACCCGAGCAGCTATATCGACATATATAATGGCAGAGGACCAGACCAATGTGGAGTCACTTTCACACTGAGCTCCATTGTTGACCGCATCTCCATGGAGTGTGTTTCTTGGGGAGACAGCGACGGATTGCCCTCAGGCAATATCGGCAGCGGTGGGATCGTCTGGATGGAATCCGGAGGCTCTCAAGGCTGGATAGGATTGCATAATATCGAAGTAGGCGGGCCGATCAGTGTCATCGGGAGTTTTGCAGTCGACATAAATACCAGCAGCAGCGGTGTATATTGCTCTCTCGCCGGCAATCCGGTAACCGTTGCGCACATATCGTTTCCAACGAACCTCTGCCTCCACACAGCCGGTCCCATTACAGCCGAGGTGCGTTTGGATAACCTGCGCAGCCTCGACAGCCCAGATGCAGGAGTGCTCGGAAGCATTTATATCAGCCAGTTCGATCTCGAAATCATGCAGGAGAGCTTTGTCGATATCTGGGCTCACTAGAGCCGAACGACGAATCGAACCAAATCAGGTCCGCAAGAGCCGGAATTGCGCTGCTGCAGGGAGAAAGAGGCTGGGGAGGAAGAGGCAGCGTTATTATCGGGATAAATGAATCTATCCCTTTTTCGGTCCCTCTTTCTCTGTGACATTTTACAAAATCAGAGTTCCAACTCTGTCATAAACGTGAAGTTTCTCATAACTCTTTGGAATTCATACCCGAAAATTTCTATTATATTCACCGCCAACTGATTTCCAGCAGTCACAGTCAATAATATGATGATAATATTGATGATTCATGGTGTGCTCCTTCCAAGACGGGATAAACGGGGAGGGGTGATATGGGTTCAAGGAGTATGAGAGGAACATGAGTTTTTTGGATCTTGAGCGGAGCAAGATGTGAGGATCTTCTAAGGACGCAGAAGTTTTTGAAGGAGGACTTGCGAAGTATTGGCATCTTGAGCTTGACCCGGCGAGGGTTTCAGATTGTTAGTGTAAATGGCAATCATCAGTTAGCGTTCAGGGGCACTCTGTCCCCGAACAGGATCAGGAATTGATTCATTGCTCCTGACCAGTTCTTAAGTGGCATTGTCCATTTTTTCTCGATATTGTTCAAGGCCAAATACAGCACCTTCTTCAAGGCATCATTGGGGAATGAGGCCTTCGTTTTGATGACCTTCCTCAGGGACATGTTCAGGGACTCGATGGCGTTGGTCGTGTAGATGGCCCGCCTGATGTTCTCGGGATAGGCAAAGAGCGGGATGATACTGGCCCAGTTATTCCTCCAGGACGGGCTGATTGCCGGGTACTTCCCGTCCCATTTGGCTTCAAAAGGCTTGCAGGGCCTTTTCTGCCAGCTCGACCGTAGGAGCGTGGTAAACCTCCTTGAGATCAGCCGCTACGATTTTCCGATCCTTCCAGGGAACGAACTTCAGGGAATGCCTGACCATATGCACGATGCACAGCTGAATCTCGGTCTTCGGGAACACGGCGTTGATGGCTTCAGGAAAGCCCTTGAGCCCATCGACGCAGGCAATGAAGATATCCTTCACCCCACGGTTCTTCAGTTCGGTAATAACCTGCAGCCAGAACTTCGCACCCTCGGTCTTCTCGATCCAGAGGCCAAGGACCTCCTTGAGGCCGTCGAGGGTGACGCCAATGGCCAGGTAGACGGCCTTGTTGACGATGTGCCCCTGGTCCTTGACCTTGACCATCAGGGCATCCAGATACAGGATCGGATATACGGAATCTAAGGGCCGGTTCTGCCATTGACGGACATCTTCCATGACAGAATCGGTAACGCTTGAGATAAACTCTGGGGATACCTCGATCTGGTAGATTTCCTTGAGGTGGCCCTGGATCTCACGGGTGCTCATGCCCCGGGCGTACATGGAAATGATCTTATCATCGAAACCATCAAAGCGGCTCTGGCCCTTAGGGATGATCACCGGTTCGAACTCGCCGTTGCGATCCCGGGGAACATCGATCTCCATCTGCCCGAACTCGCCCTTGATCTTCTTGCTGTTCTTGCCGTTTCTGGAATTGCCGGTGTTCTTGCCGGCAGGCGACCACTTGGGGTACCCCAAGTGGTGGGTCATCTCTCCCTGGAGAGCCTTCTCCAAAAGCCGCTTCGTCAAATCCTTGAGAAGCCCGTTCTCGCCGATCAGATCCTCAGGCTTCTCGTAGCCCTTCATCAATTCTTCAATCAATTCATCTTTAATGACCATGACTCCCTCCTATCAGAGTCGTTGGCCATTTACACTAAATTCCAGACACTACCCGTGCAGGAGCCTCTCCCTGATTGATACGGCAATATTGGAGGACGATGACTTGATCACAGGAGCGCCTCAAGACAGGGCTTCATGACCTTCTCCACCCTGCATATCCTGCTATAGCGACAAATTATATCCCTTAGAGCCTCAAGCGCCACATCGATGCCGATCTTGTTTCGGAATTTAAAGCAGTCCGCAACTGTCTTGGCAGGGCTGTATACCCTCACCTCTGCTCTCTCAATATCATGATGCTCAATCCCCTTCTCAAGAGCGTCCCCGGAAAAACGCACAAACTTGAGAGAAGGGTAATCAATCATTGGAAGCTTTGCTTTTTTGTCGATTATCATCCAGACCTCATGAGTAGTGTGGAGGTTCAGGCCGTGAAAGCTCAATGTCGAGAGCAGGCACAGCACTCTCTGTGGTACACGCTTCGCGGCCTCAGCAAAGGTGTGATGCTCGGTTGCCTGCATGTCAGGGAGGGTATAAAGTACTCTATCTATTCTTATTATCGAATTTTTCTGAAGAAGACGCTGCAGATACGTTCGGGGAATTGAAAGAGAATGGGGATCGCGAGGCCGGATGACCCCGTTTCTTCGTATAAGATTGAGCACCTTCTCGATATCATTATTTTTCATGGAAGATATATTGTTACAAAAGGTCGGCATTTGTTAATATCTGCCGACCTTTTGTAACACCAATCACGCTGGAGACCATTAACCTATCGTGTCAGCATGATGACACATCCGGGAAAACAGCATAATATCCTCTCAGAAAGGCTTATCAGCCCAGTTCTCATTTTCTGCCGGTACGATATCCGCCATCAACAAGGACCAGTGGGAAGTTGAGATCTTCTTCAAAACCTTAGGCTTACTCTGACTCAAACCGCCATCCTGGATTGTTTTGAACAGCAGTGATTTCCCTGAAGGGATTGACTTGATGGTTTGATCTGCTAACTTATAAAAAGAGTCTGTTTTCCCCACCACCCATCTATGAGGAAAGGGGATATGATACATGGGCAGTAAAGACAAAGCGCTGAGATTGACCATCAAGGTTCTCCTTGCGGGAGCATTCATAGGCATCCTGATCACTGTGATTTCCTTTGGGGGTTATCACGCTGCCGGGAGCTCCGTCTTCTGCATGTCCTGTCACAGTATGAAGGAAGTGGGCGCGACGTGGAAGCAGTCCCAGCACAAGCAGTTCGCCTGTATCGAATGCCACCTCCCCGACAGCAACATCGCCGTACAGGTAGCCTATAAAACGAAAGCCGGATTGAACGACCTCTACCATGAAACCCTGAGGGCATACCCCGCCACCATCATCATTTCGTCCGAAGCCCGGGAAATCGCAGACGGCAACTGCCTGCGGTGCCATTCCTCTACGGTGCAGAACACGTTCATGGTCGAAGAGGAAGGCGATTGCCTCAAATGCCATCACGGCCTTGTCCATGGCACGGAAAAGATTGCAGGAGGAATCAACGTTGAATAACAAGAAAAAACTTTTGCTTGCAGGCCTGGGATTGTGTGTTTTGTGCGTTGTCATTCTGTCAGCCGTGATCGTGCAGTCGTTCGCCATCCAGCCCCCCACCACGATCGAGCTGGCGAAGCTGCCTGCGGGTGAATACGATCCGGCGGTCTGGGGCAGGTATTACCCTCTCGAATACGAAAGCTATAAGAAGAATCTCGAGATGGCCCCGTCTCCCACGGGTTTCGGCGGCAGCGTAAATGAGCAGAAGTCCATCAAGGAACCCGAGATCCTCATGAACTTCAAAGGAATGGCCTTCAGCAAGGACTATTCTGAAGACCGGGGCCATCCCTATTCACTCGAAGATCTCATGTCGTCTGAGCGGGTCACGCCTGCGACTGTGGGCTCATGCATGACATGCAAGACACCCTACATCAAAGACGTCTTCAAAGAGAAAGGGTGGGAGTATGCCAATTTGCCGCTGTCCGAGGTGATCAAAGGGGCCGGGCATCCCATCTCCTGCGCCAACTGCCATGACCCCGCCACCATGAAGCTCACCGTAGCCAATCCCGCCTTCATCGAGGCTATGCAGAAAAAGGGCATAGACGTGCACGAGGCTTCGCGCAAAGAGATGCGCAGCTATGTATGCGGCCAGTGCCATTCAGAATACTATTTCGAGCCCAAGACCAACAGGGTCGTCTTCCCCTGGGACAAGGGCTACACCCCTGAGCAGATGTACGCCTACTATGAAGAAAAGCCCGCAGGCTTCGAGAAGGACTGGGTGCATCCGGATTCGCAGGCCAAAATGCTCAAGGCCCAGCACCCTGACTTCGAGACATGGGCAGGAGGTGTCCACGGAAAATCCGGGGTATCGTGCGCCGACTGCCATATGCCGTATCAGCGCCACAATGGGCAGAAGTACTCGTCCCACCATGTAACCAGTCCTATGAAGAATATCGAGGGATCGTGCAAGACCTGCCACACCCAGAGCGCCGACTGGCTGCTGGAGAGGGTCAAGACAGAGCAGAACAATGTCTTCGAGCTGCAGCATACCGCCGGCCTTGCTGTTTCCCGGGCGCATGAGGTCATCGGCAAGGCATCGGCAGTGGCCACAGCAGACAAGGCGGGGCTGGACGAGGCACGGGAGCTCGTCAGAAAGGCCCAGTGGTTCTGGGATATCGTGGCAGCGGAGAACGGCATGGGATTTCACAATCCCGACCAGGTCATGAACACCCTCGGCCGCTCCATCGATATGGCGCACAAGGCCGTGGAAATGGCCAACAAGGCGTCAGGTACTCACTATTAAGATGACCGTCTGACAGCTTGAGATCCCGACCAGACAGAGCTTCAGAAAGGGCGTCCGCCTGTCAGATGGGGTCTCAAGCTGATGGAAATACCTGGCGGCTGCGCGGGATGATTCGTTGCTTATCGCCTCAGCTCCAAGCCAGTGACGATATTCTTAAACGCCAAGAGCCCATTCCTCACTATCAGCCTGTGGCGGCCATCATCATCTCCAAGACACACCGTCCCGCTCAGCTGGGGGTCTTGATTCCGGTATTTATTGGGCTCCCGTCACAGGCGGAGACAGTGTTTTCCTGATCCCGAGTCCGGGTTGCTTTTTCGGATCTTTCCGGCAGTATAATACTTCATGCAATACCTGAGCTTCACCGCCGGGCGCATTCACACGATCTCTGTTATGAAAACTCCAGGCGTCTTCAGGACCTCATAATACGGCACCAGATCCTGATACGAGAGGTTTCGATATGAAGACGATACTCTATCGGCAGCTGCTGATGACCCTTGTCCCCTCTCTTGCCGTCCTGGCTGTGACGGCGGCGGCAGTCATCCTCTTCGATGTGAGCATACCCGCCATGACCCGCGACGCCGCCGCTCTTGCGCAGATTCCGCCGCTGTGGGGCATTGTCTCGAATCTCGGGATCCTCCTGTGGTGTGCGGCGGTGGCGATATGCGTCTTTGCGGCGGTCGCCGTCTTCAGAGCCGGGCCTCGGGATGCATTCCGGTTTCTTCTCTTTTCAGCCCTCCTGACGGCATACCTCCTGTTCGACGATTTTTTCCAGTTTCATGAAAATATCGCCCCCCGGCATCTCGGGCTGAACGAGCATGCCGTCGTGGCGGCATCAGGCGTTGCAACGGTTGCATATCTGGCAGCGTTCTGGCGATTCATCCTCCTGCGGACACCCTTCGTCATCCTCCTGCTCGCACTGGGGTTCTTTGCGGCGGCTGTCATTACAGACGTGCTTCTCGAGCCGTGGCTTTTGTTGTGGATCGGCCAATGGCAATACTTTATCGAAGACGGGGCCAAGTGGCTGGGCATCGCGTGCTGGTGCAGCTATTATGCGGCCACTGCCCAGCACATCCTGGCCGGCGTATACCGCCTGCCTGACAGAGATCTCGGACGGCGGCGACTTGCCGCATTTGTCGAGAGAGATCTCTGACAGCCGTATTCCGTCCGCTACGCTGACCATCCTCCTCTCCTGCATCTCTTCCCTCGACGGGAGGGGATGAAGAGGAAGTCCCTGAAGCAAAGCTCATGAGGTATCGTCCGAATGGCGAGGTCTGATCGGCCTGGGGCGGCAAGGCCATCACGCCGTCTTTATCATTTTGCCCCCGAGCCCGGGACGGTTGGGGCCGATCACTCCGGGTCGGGAAACTCCGGCTTCTGCTTCATGAGAAACGCGGCAATGCCGGTAACGCACTCACCGCTCGCGATGAGATCGACCGCCTCCAGCGTCTCCAGGGCAAGCGCCTGATCGCAGGTCAAGTCCGGCGTCCTCCGGATCACCTTCAGGGCATGCCGCACCGCATGGGGTCCGTTTTCCGCGATGGCCCCGGCCAGCTCAAGCGCTTCTTCGAGCGCCTTTCCCGGTGCGCTGATCCGGCTGACCAGCCCCAGGGCGAGCGCCTCCCCGGCACCCACCTTTCTCCCCGTGAGGATCAGGTCCGCGGCCTTCGAAGGCCCGACGAGCCGGGTGAGCCCCACCACCCCTCCGTGGTCGGGCATGAGGCCGAGCTTCACCTCGGAAAAGCAGAACACAGCCCCAGGGTCCATCACCCTCAGGTCGCACCGGGAGGCGATCTCGGCGCCGCCGCCGTAGGCAAGCCCGTTGACGGCGGCGATCACGGGCACGGGCAGGCAGACGAGCCTGTCGGCTGCGGTCCTGATCCGCCGGATGAGCTCCATGGCGGGCGCCTTGCGGCGGTTCTGCACCGCCTCGGCCAGGCGCGTCACCTGGGGGTTCTCCGGGTTCACGTCGAACCCTGAGCAGAAGGCCTCGTCTCCGGCGCCCGTGAGGATCACCGCCCGGGGCAGGCTCTTCCACAGGTCACCTGCGACCTTTTCGATGCAGGACCACATGTGCTCGTCCAGGGAGTTCTTCTTTCGCGGGCGGTTGAAGGTCACTACCGCGATCTTGCCCCTGCGCTGGAGATCCACCCCATAGTCGGCCACGGCCCGCCCTCCTTCAGGCAATGTTCAAAACGCCTTGCCGAACGTGTCGCGATACAGGAAGTCCGAAAGCTCCTTGCGCGGCGGGCCCGATTTGCCCGGCGCAGCCGGCCTGCCCACCGGAACCACGGCGACCACCTCATACCCTGCCGGCACGCCCAGCACCTTCCTGCAGGCCTCGTGGTCCATGAGCCCTACCACGACCGTTCCCAGCCCCATGGCATGGGCCTTGAGGCAGAGATTCTGCACCGCCATGCCCAGGTCGAACATATACCAGTTGGAGAGCTTGGTGACGTCCTTGCCGTCATAGCAGCCGGAAACCCCGGTCTTCGCGCACGCCACGATGAGGACCGACGCGCTCAGCGATCCTTTGGTGGCGGGGTTTTTCTCGGCATAGGTGGCCACGACCTTCTCGATCAGTCCCTTGTCCCTCACCGCGATGAACTCCCACACCTGGGTGTTGGCCCACGACGGAGCCCACCTTGCGGCCTCGATCAGCTCCCTGATCTCATCGTCGCTCACGGCATAGTCGGTGTACTTGCGGACACTCCTCCTCCCAGTGATTGCCTCGTCAAGATCCATAAGTTCCTCCTTCGTTCAGGACGTACAAATGATGTGCGAGCCAGATGGAGCGAATGATACACTTGTGGAGCTTGAAATTCCACCATTTTTCAGGTCATGAGGAAAACGCCGGTGGGCGGGGGTTGTGATGCGGAGGAGGCCGCCGCCCGTATCATCGGACGGCGGCCCCCGGTCGGTTCGTATGCTCAGCCCTGCGGTGGGGCCGGAGTTTCGGGATCCCGCGTTCCCTGGATCCCGGGGATGTCATTGTTCCCGGAAGGCTGTTTCACCTCGTGCTGCAGGCCGGTTTCCGCCGGCGGAGGGGTATGCGCGCCGGCGCCTGCGGGCGCGGGCTCAGCGGGATTGACGGACTCTGCGGCCTGGGCTTCCGCCTCGCCCGCCTGCCGAACCTCTGCCTTCGGCCTCATGAGGTTCTGCATGGCGATATATGCGTCGCCGTAGTGATTGCCCGGACTCCACAGCAGCCAGCCCGTTCCTCCGGCGTCTTTGGACGCGTTGATCTGCGCCCGGATGTAGCTCTCGTCGAATCCCCTGGTCACCCGCAGCGGGAACGACTGGAGCCACGGACGGACGACCACCTCGTCGCCCACGAGATCCATCATCCTCTTTACCCCGTTATAGATGAACCGGTAGGGGTCGTCCGCGGGGTTCTTCACCCCGGCGAAGCCCGCGTTGAAATGCGACGGGTAGAGCATGGGCGAGATGATATCCACATGGGGCTTCATCTTGGCGATGTCCTGCCCCACTACGAGCACGTCGACGTCTCTCTGCCAGATGATGATCCCGAACATGTCGACGGAGAGCAGAACGCCCGTGGGTGCAGTGACCTCATGCACCTTCTCCAGAAACGAGGCAATGATATCCGTGCGCGAGAGCCCCTCGACGCCCGTTGTGGTCTTGCCGTCGGCAAAGTATCGGATGTAGTCGAGCTGGATCTCGTCCACGCCGTTCTCGACGAGCTCTCTGATCACGGCGAGGATATATTCCTGCACCTCGGGGTTCGCCGGGTCGAGCCACTGCTTCTCGCGGTTGATGCACCACTCGGGCCGGTTGCGCGCCATGATGGGGTCGCGGAACACCACCACCCTCGCCGCCACGTGGATGTCCATGCGGTGGAGATACTCGATCAGCTTCGGCAGCTCTTCGATGTTCGGGTGGTATTTCTCGTTGGGGCAGTACTTCGCCCGGATAGGGCTGGGAAAGGTGATGGCCCCCATATCGTCCTTGGCATCGAAGACAATGGTGTTGCCCCCGAACATCCGGAGCTTGTCCGCGGAATCGAAGATAAACCGTGTGCCGGCCGACGAAGGGTTCATATAGAGGCCCTTGGCCGGGAAGTTCTTGGGCTTGGCAACGGTCCTGGGTCTGACCGGCTCCTTCCAGGCCACCGGTATGCTCAGGCACTGGCCGATCGACAGAGGGCCTTCGATCCGGTTGATCGCCCTGATGCTGGCGATCAGCTCCTTCTTCGTATACGCAGCGGTGTACGGCATGTATATGGCCGCGATCTTTGAGAGGGTGTCGCCGCTCTGGACCGTGTACGTGGTCGCCTCCGGGGCGGCCGCCCCCATGAACAGAAACGAACAGGCAATGATAAGAAGGCACTGGATCTTCATGCTGCTCCTCACAAATATAATCCTCACCCTCTCTTTCGGCGGGATTGACTCCATTCATAATCCTTTTATCGAGGGCACACAAGATGGATGGTGAAAAATTCCCCGGGGGAAAAGGCATTGTCTGCGGCAGGGGAAATATGGCACAAGTGGGATACGGTCTCTGACCATACAGTCAGACAATTCCGGAGGTGATGCGTGAGGATTCTGATCATAGACCCCGTCGGCGGAATCAGCGGGGACATGCTGCTGGGAAGCCTGATTCATCTGGGGTGCCCGAAGGAGCATCTGGAGAGCGTCTTCCGGCTGCTTCCGGTGGACGGCTTCTCCTTGAAGACCTCGCTCAGGAGCGTTCAGGGAATCACCGCCCTGGACCTGTCGTTCGACTGCGGGCACAGCCACGGGCACAGAACGTATGCGTCGATCAGAGATACGATCCTCTCTCCGCTCCCCGATGCCGTGCGCGACCGGGCGGGCAGGATCTTTCTGGCACTGGCCGAGGCGGAGGCCGAGGTGCACGGCGTCTCCGTGGAAGAGGTCCATTTCCACGAAGTAGGAGCCCTGGACTCGATTCTGGATATCGTCGGGATCGCCGCCGCGATCGACTACCTGTCGGTCCGGTCCGTCTACTGCCGCCGGGTTCCCCTGGGCACGGGCACGACGAGATCCATGCACGGGACCATTCCGCTTCCCGCCCCGGCGACCGTAAAGCTCCTGGAGGGAATGAACGTGCGGTTCACGGACATCGAATACGAGCTCACCACGCCGACCGGGGCCGCGGCCATAGCCGCGCTGGCGGATCCCGGGAGCCCTCCGCCCGACCTCACGGTCAAATCCGTCGGATACGGCTGCGGCGACCGGGAGATCCCCGGATGGCCCAATCTCTGCCGGTGCATCCTGTGCGAAACGAAGGAGCAAGGATACGCCCCTCACATGTATCTGGTGGAGGCCGACGTGGACGACATGAGCCCGGAGGAGACCGAGACCGCCCTTGCCCGGCTCTTTGACGCGGGCGCCCTGGACGCGCACCTGGTGCCGAAGATCATGAAGCGGGGCAGGCCCGGCTTCTGCTTCGAGTCCGTGTGCCCGGCGGAGCGTCTCGAAGAGGTCATGGCCTGTCTCCTGACTCACACCACCTCCATCGGCGCGCGTTTTCATCCTATTGAAAGGAGGGTGCTGGAGCGTACTTCTTACACTATCAGCACACGCTGGGGAGAGGTGCGCGTCAAGGAAAGCACGCTGCCCGACGGGTCGAAGCGCGCCAAGATCGAATACCGCGACCTCGCGCGGATCTCCGACCGGGAGGGCCTGCCCGTCGCCTCGGTGCGGGAAGAGGTCCTGCGGCTGATCCGTGAAGGCTCCTCCGGCGGTTCTCCGAACCCCGGGGAGATGCACCGGGAAGATACAACAGGGAGGAAGCCGTGATAAGAGAGCTGCTGGAAAAGGTGAGCAGGGGGGAGATCGGGATCGAGGACGCGCAGGAAGAGATCGTCCGGGCGCTGTACGAGCAGGGCGAGGATTTTCTGCTCGACCTTCACCGGCACCACCGGACCGGCTTTCCCGAGGTCATCTATGCCCGGGGCAAGAGCACGGACCAGGTGCTGAGGATCGTACGCAGCTTTCTCGACAAGGCCGGCCGCGCGTTTGTCTCTCTGATCGACGACGAGCTGGAGGACGCTCTCAGGCGGGCGTTCCCCGATGCCAGGACAGTCAGGGCCGGCGGACTGGCGGTGGTGGCCTCCGGCGAGGCGCACCGCGAGCGGCTGGGAACCGTCGGCATCCTCACGGCAGGGACCGCGGACACGCCCCATGC
>ERZ1026792.879-NODE-879-length-21764-cov-2.733697_pt1 | contig 21764 bp, 19 predicted proteins | sample MGYA00520884_ERZ1026792 | MGnify/ENA primary metagenome ERZ1026792 (study PRJEB33270, sample SAMEA104284473) | anaerobic digester metagenome | biome: Anaerobic digester microbiome; feature: mesophilic sludge digester; material: Anaerobic digester biomass | place... | reverse complement strand
CATCTGATTTTATCCTTGTCTAGTTTTAAGATTGTAAGGTCGATTACTAAGCTTGGCAGGATAAACAGTTAATTTTACATCAAATGGAACGCCATCAATATATATGTCTACGTCGTGGTTATAAAGATCATCTTCGTGAACTGCTCCATAATCGCAAAAGATATATTCGCAAGCAATAGAAGTCATATAATTATACCAACGATGAAGAGCATATTCTCTATCTACATTTCTCTCATTGATCTGGTTCAAGCATTCATCTAAAGTGTCGCATTGATATATAAAATTAGTTTGTCTATCTAAAAAATTATTTTGCATTTTCCAATCTGGATTTATCATTGACAGACAACTAACTAAATCATTTTCTAATTGTGTCATTATTTTTTCTCCTTCAAGTGCTTTCTGAATTCAATTGGATCGTACCAAAAACAACCAACGCAAGCATTTTCTTCACCATTATGTGTTGGACCGCCTTCATAGTATGACATAGGGTAGCCAAGAAGCTTTGCATCATATCTAACACCTGTTCTCATACATTCTTTGCAAAATTGTCTTTTAGCATCATTTGCAGCTTTGCTTAGAGGTTGGAAATCACTTAATTTCTGGTCCTCGTTTCGCATAACTCTAGCTTCATTTTTCATTCCATTTTTGTGGTCAACTTCTGGCCTAGAAGTCCCTAAGATGACACAACGCTGGCTGCTAATTGTTCTTTTTATATCGGCATTGATATGTTGTGAAAAATCTCCGTTATTAAATCCGTTTAATCTGATAGCATCAATTCCGTTTCCAGGAGTTAAAGTTTTATCAAATTCAATTTTATATTTTTTGGCTAAGGTAGATTCTTTTCTTGCCCACGATGCACCGTTTCCAAAAGCAAGATCAGCATATTCATCAACAAATTCAGTAACCTTAACCCATCTTGTTACACCATTATTATTTGGTTTAGCAAGTTTTAAGAATAATTCATTTTTAGTCATTGTTATCACCTACGTATTCCATAATGTCGCCAAAGTCACAGCATAGTGCTTTACAAATTTTACAAAGAACATCAGTTTGAATATTTTGACCTTTTACTAACTTAGACATAGATGCAGTACTAATTCCCGATACTGCAATGAGGTCTTTTTTATTCATTCCTTTGTCAATGAGTAGCTTCCATAATTTCTTATAACTAACCATTTTGTACCTCTTTTTTCTAAAATTTTCTTAAAAATGCAATTTAATTCGATGTTAATAATCAATTTTTCTCAAAAATATACAATTATTGTATCACAAAATAAATAAAAAAAATATGCATACGCATAAAATAATTGTATGAGCAAATAAAAAACTGCCTGGATTTTACTCCAAACAGTTATCGTTCATATGTTGTGTGCACATTAGATCATCTTTTTTTTATTAAATGTATTTTTCTTTCTTCGCCACTTTGAATTCTTTTAATGTTTGAGATATGATTTAAAAAGATGTAAACACAAAAGATTCCTAAAGCAATCACGAAGTCAAAGTCTAGTTGTAAGTCAGTAATAAAGTCTTTACCACCTAAATATGGAATCATAAAAGAAACTAAAAAGGTAACTAAAATAGCCATCATTGAACCTAAAGAAACATATTTAGAAATAAATAATGTTACAAAAAAGACAAAAGCAAAGATAATAGTAGTAGCAGGAGAGTATACAAGTAACACACCTGCAGTACATGCTACAGCTTTACCTCCTTTAAACTTTAAGAAGATTGAATGTGTGTGGCCGATTGCGGCAGCTAAGCCGTAAAAGATAGGATCAATAATAATACCTTCATTAGGAATAACGTTATACCTTACTAATCCTAAAATAATAACAGCTTTAAAGACATCTAGAATTAAAGTAAGAATTCCTAATCCTGGCCCTAGGTTACGCCAGGCATTGGTAGTTCCGATATTTTTCGAGCCAACCTCTCTTAAGTCAATTCCTTTAATTTTACCAAGTAAAAGGCCAAAGGGAATAGATCCTAAAATATATGATAAGACTAATAATAATATTTCTAGATAGATATTCATAAAATCACCTTTAATTATTATACCATATTGTTTATATTTTTATACAAAAAATATAAAAAAAGTATTTTAATTTTCATTTATTTAAGTATTTATATATAAAATGTTTATAAAACATATTCAATTATTAAAAATGAATATGTTAAAATATAAAAATAAGTGTTTACTTTTAGTTTAATATGTGGTATAATATATAAAAGGAGTGGTTATATGGCGAAACAAAGTTACACAGAAAAAGATATCCAGGTTTTGGAAGGATTAGAGGCCGTTAGAAAAAGGCCAGGGATGTATATTGGTTCAACTGATTCAAGAGGTTTACATCATTTACTATGGGAGATAGTAGATAACTCTATTGATGAGGCCTTAGCAGGAGAAGCTAATTTAATCCAAGTTACAATTCATAAAGATAATTCGGCTACTGTTACTGATAATGGTAGAGGTATTCCGATAGGCAGACATAAGTCAGGTAGACCAACTCCTGAGGTTGTTTTTTGTACACTTCATGCTGGTGGTAAATTTGATGCATCTGGAGGTTATAAAGTTTCAGGTGGTTTACATGGTGTTGGTTCAGCTGTAGTTAATGCTTTAAGTTCGATTGTTGAAGTGAGAATTAGACGTGATGGCAAAGAATTCTACCAAAAGTATGAAAAAGGTGGATCAGTAATCAGAAGCCCGAAAGTTATAAATTATAGTGGGCATCGTACTGGTACAGAAATTACATTTAAACCAGACCCAGCTATCTTTAGTACAACTAGATTTGATAATAATATTATTAAGGAACGATTGAAAGAATCGGCTTTTTTAATTAAAGGTTTAAAAATTAAATTAGATGATGAGCGTCATGGTACTAGTGATACTTTTCAATTTAAAAATGGTATTATTGAGTTTTTAGAATCAAAAACTAAAGGACGTAAGAGTTTCCATGATGCATTGTTTTTTGAAGGAACAAGAGAGCAAATCAGTATAGAAGTTGCTATGCAATTTGGCTCTGATGCTTATGGCGAAGACATTGTTTCATTTGTAAATAACATTAATACAAAAGATGGTGGAACTCATGAAACTGGTTTTAGAGCCGGCTTAACAAGAGCATTTAATGATTATGCGAGAATGAAAGAGTTCTTAAAAGATCGTGATCCTAATTTAGAGGGTTCAGATATTCGTGAAGGATTAACAGCGATTATCAATATTAGAATACCTGAAACAATTTTACAGTTTGAAGGACAAACTAAAAACAAACTAGGAACTCCAGAAGCTAAGAGTGCACTAGAGAGTTTTGTGAATGAAAGAGTTGGTTTCTTCTTAGCTGAAAAAGGTGAAATTGCTAATAAGCTAATTGATAAGATGATTAGGGCAGCTAATGCGAGAGAAGCTGCCAGAAAAGCAAGAGCTGATGCTAGAAAAGTAAAGAAAATTGTTTCAAAGAAAACTAATCTTACAGGTAAGTTAGTTCCTACTCAGAAGAAAAACCCTGATAAAAATGAATTGTTTATTGTAGAGGGAGATTCTGCAGGTGGTTCCGCAAAGCAAGGCAGAGATAGTGTGTTTCAAGCTATTCTACCTTTAAGAGGTAAAGTATTGAACGCTGAAAGGACAAAGCCAGAAGATTTACTTAAAAATGAAGAGATTTTATCATTGGTTCATTCTATAGGTGCTGGTTTTGGCCAAGATTTTAATATTAGTAAATCAAATTATAAAAAGATTATTATTATGACTGATGCTGATGATGATGGAGCTCATATTCAAATTCTTTTACTAACATTTTTCTTTAGATATATGACTGAGTTAATTGAGAAAGGTTATATTTATATTGCTCAGCCACCTTTATATAAAGTCACTACAAGAAAAGATTATCAATATGCTTGGAATGATGATGAATTAAGAGAATTAACAGCTGGAAAGAATGTGATGATCCAAAGATATAAGGGCTTAGGTGAAATGAACTTTGAGCAATTATGGGAGACAACAATGAATCCAGAAACGAGGACTTTAATTCAAGTTAAAATTGAAGATTTTGATTACGCAGATGAAAAGATTGAAATCTTAATGGGTGATGATGTAGAGCCTAGAAGAAACTGGATTGAAAATAATGTTTCATTTGAAAATGTAGATAACTTCACATTAGAAAAAGCAGAAGCAGGAGGAGACTATGAGTAAAAATATGGATCAAATTGATAAGTTTATTCAAGAACGTATTATTGAAGAAAATATTGAAGATGTTTTTGCTTCCCGCTTTGCTCGTTACTCAAAAGCGATTATCCAAGATCGTGCCTTACCTGATGTAAGAGATGGATTAAAGCCGGTTCAAAGAAGAATTCTTTATGCAATGTATAAAATTGGGGTATTTTCTAATAAAGGGTATAAAAAGTCAGCGAGGATTGTTGGGGACGTTATAGGTAAATATCACCCTCATGGTGATTCTTCAATCTATGATGCTTTAGTTAGAATGAGTCAAGATTTTAAAATGAGACTCCCTTTAATTGATATGCATGGTAATAATGGTTCAATTGATGGTGATCCTGCAGCTGCAATGCGTTATACTGAATGTCGTTTAAGTAAATATGCAGAGATGCTTTTAAAAGATATTGATAAAAGAACTGTAGGGTTTGTACCTAATTTTGATGATGAAGAGTTAGAACCAGTAGTTTTACCTGCGAAGTTTCCTAATATTTTAGTAAATGGTGCTACAGGTATTAGTGCTGGTTATGCTACAGAAATTCCTCCTCATAATATTGATGAGGTTATTAATGCAACTATTTACCGTATTGATCATCCAAATTGTAGTTTAGATGAGTTAATGGTTTATGTGCAAGGACCTGATTTTCCAACTGGGGGAATTGTTCAAGGGGAAAAAGAGTTAAAGAAAGCCTATAAAACTGGTCGTGGAAAGATAATTGTTAGGGCAAAGTCAGAAATTAAGGAAAATACTAAAATTAACCAAATCATTTTTACTGAAATTCCTTATGGTGTAAATAAAGGTAGTGTGGTTAAGAGAATGAGCGAAGTTTATGTAGATAAAAATATCGCTGGTGTTATCGAAGTAAGAGATGAAACTGACCGTGAAGGTTTAAAGATTGTAGTTGATTTAGAAAAAGGTGTTGATCCAAAAGATATTCGTGATTTCTTTTATAAAATGACTGAACTTCAAATCAATTATAGCTTTAACGTAACATGTATTAGTGATAAACATCCTAAATTAATGGGCTTAGCAGAGATCTTAGATGCTTATATTAATCATCAAAAGGAAGTAACAACTAATAGATGTAACTATGAGCTTGAGTTTGCAAGAAGAAGAGCGCATATCGTAGATGGTTTGATTATGATGACATCTATTTTAGATGCGGTTATTCAAACGATTAGAAATTCTAAAAATAAGAAAGATGCAAAAGATAATTTAATGAATTTCTATGGTTTTACTGAACTTCAAGCTGAAGCAATTGTAATGTTACAATTATATAGATTAACTAATACGGATATCTTTGCTTTAGAAGAAGAAGCTAAAGAATTAGAGGAAAAAATTAAGTCATTAGAAAAGATTTTGGAAGATGAAAGTAGTTTAATGGGTGTTATTAAAGATGAGTTAACGCAAACATTAAAAGCTTTATCATCACCACGAAAAACTAAAGTTGAAGCAGAAATCGATACAATCGTTATTGAGCAAAAAGAGTTAATTATTAAAGAAGATGTTAGAGTTTTAGTTACTTATGACGGATATTTAAAACGTATTGGTGAGAGAAACTATAATAGTGATTTAGGTGAAGCTAAATACAAAGATGATGATTTTTTGCTTAGTGAGTTTAAAGTTACAACAGCTGATACAATTTTATTCTTTACAAGTTTAGGAAATTATGTATATTTACCTGTAAAAGATATTCCCGATGCTAGACATCGTGATTTAGGCTATAATATTTCAACACTTGTTAAGATTGAAGCTAAAGAAAAGATTATTTTTGCTTATCCTGTAACTAATTTTGATGAAGAAACTTACTTTTTATTCACTACCGCTAATGGACTTACAAAAAGAACTGTTCTTAAAGACTTTTATGCAGTTAGATATTCTAGAGCATTAAAAGCTACTCAGATTAGAAAAGGTGATCGTTTAGTTTCTGTAGATGTTGATAGTGGCTCGAGAAAAGAAGTAGTAATGATTACAGAAAAAGGTTATATGAATCGTTATAACGCTGATGAAATTAGTATTATGGCTCCTCCATCTTTTGGAGTTAAAGCAATGGAGCTTAAGAGCAGGCCAGATGATAGAATTGTAGCTGGACTTTACGTAGATAGAAAAGATGAAATTGTATGTTTAGGCAAAAACAATACAATTACTACTTATAAGCCACAAGACATTAATAAAGGTCGTAAGAATAATGTAGGTAAAGCTTATTTAGAAATGACAAGAACGTCAGATAATACTTATGCAGCGGCTAATGTTGTTCGTAAAGAACATAATCCGAATAATTTAAGTATTTTCTGTGTTAGTGACAAGGGATATGATACTTTAGAGTATAAAGATGTTAAAGGATCTTCCAATAGAAGAGGTAAAAAGATTTCGAAGCTGGATCTTGGAACAATGAAAAGCTTAATTGTCTTTCGTAATAATAGTGATTTTGGGGTGGATAAAAAATGATCTGTATCAACAATATCGAACATTTAGTAATCCCTCATAGTTTAGTTAAAAAGATTGCTAAGTTATATACTTTTTTAGGTAAGAATAAAAGCTTTGAAGAAGTAGTAGCGCAAGATTTAGATAAAGTTATCGGTCAAACAATTGAAAGAGATTGCTATTATTTATCATTACTTTTAGATTTAAAGGTTACTGATAATAGGTTAAGATTAATAACTTTAAAAGATTCTAAACCTAGAACTAACGAAGAGAAGGTTTTATATCGTCTTAAGGAAGCTTTAAAAGATTTCCAATACAATTATCAAGATAAACTGCTTCAAAGTAATGATTTTATTAACTTAATTAGTTATATTTTAGATGAAAAGGTAAGTTATACTGAATCTTATCGCCAAACAACATCAGTTTTCATTAGTCAAAGTAAAGTAAGTAAAAGAAAACAATTAGATGATTTAAATGAAAACTATTTAGGTAAGATAGGTGAATATGAAGCAGTAGTACTACTAGCTAATTATTTAATAGACTTTTATAATTTAAAACCATTTAGTTTAGGTAATGAAATTGTATTTTATTTAGTTATGTATTATCTATTACTTAAAAACGAGTTTTTATCTTTAAAATATGTTAGTTTTTTTGAATTACTTTATAGTTCTAAAGAACAGTTAAATAAAGTGCTAACAGAAGCTAGTATTAACTGGAGTCAAGGATTTATTCAAAGTTTATCTTTTATTGACTATTTAGTAGATTTACTAATAGATAGTTACCAAAAAGTACAAATTGTTTTAAATACATACAAAAAAGATTTAGAAATCTCAAAACAAGACAATTTAGAACTAACAATTTTGAACTTTAACTCATCATTTAAAAAAGATGATATTAGGCAAATTCATCCATTTGTTTCTGAATCAACGATTAATCGTGCTTTGAAAAAACTTAAAGATGAAGGAAAAATTGAGCCTATTGATCGTGGCAGAAGTGCTAAATGGGCTAAGATTTTATAAAAAAGGCCTCAAATTTGTCTTTATTTAGGTTTAAAGCGAATAAGTGATTAATTAATCATAGCTATTTTAAAACCTTTCTAAGCAAAAATGCTTATTTTGATTGTAATGAGACTAAAAATGAGGTATAATTGACTAGTAAAAACGAGGTGCTTATGAGTAAAAAGAATTTTTGGTTAAGGATAATAATGATTTTATTGTTTTTAACTGGTTTAATAAACTTGTTTTTTAACCAAAGAGAAGTAGGATTGATCTTTATGTTTCTTGGTGGAATTTTTCTAATTATTCATTTAAGCCTAAAGGCTAATGAGCAGAAGAAGTACTTAAATATTTCCTATATCTTTTCAGAAAAGTTGGAAGTTGAAGAATATATTGAAGAATATAAAAAGTTTAGAGCTAATAGCTATTTAAGTAGCTTTGAAAAAAGTGTAGATGAACTATCAATAATTCTTTGTAAGACGGCTATTTCTCATAGGTATCCGCTATATGAAGAATTATTAGCGAAAGTAGAAGAAGAAAAAGATTATAGTGCTATAGAGAAGTTTTTCTATTATCAATCATGGTTTGAGTATTATCTAGATGAAGCTAATATTGGCAAAGCTGAGTATATTCATCAAGAGATGGAAAAGCTTTATCCAAGACTTCCTGTTCAATTACAGAAACATTTATCAAAGGAAATTGGTGTCAATCGTTTAACATTAAATGTATATAAACAAGAACATATTCCACAAACAGAGATAATCTTGCAAACTCTCTTGCAACAAAGAATCACAAAAATCTCATTTATTCAAGTAATGTATTTATTGGGAATAATATCTTATAATCAAAAAGACTATATAACTGCAAACTATAGATTCAGTTATGTATTCAATAATGGTAAGAGCACAAAGTGGAAAGAAGCAGCAAAAGCTTATTTAGATGTATTGCATACTGTTTAAAACCTTAATTCTGGGCCGATTATCTTTTAAAGATGAAGAATTCTAAATTAAACTCTTTGTAAAAGGCCTATATAAATAAGGTTTTAAAAGAAAAATATTAAAATAAAATAAAAACAAAATGTAGACAATTAAGTCTACATTTTTTATTTGGTTATTTATATTTCAATTAAAAAGTTTAAGGATAATTAATATGATCGAAAAGTTTGGAAATAGAAACTAAATATAAGAGTAGCCTATAAACTATGAGCAGTAGTAATATTAATAAACCTCTTAAATAAAGGCTATTATTTCTTATAGTTATAACTGCCGATAACATACATTATGTTAAAGTAAATATATATAGGATGATGCCTTTTATAAGGAGGCAGTGTGTATAAGTAGATAATGTGGATATCAGTATATCTATGATTATAAGGCTTTTTGATATAAAATACAAGGTTTTTAAGGTATAAAATGATCTAAAAATAGGGGTAAAATAGGGTAAAAAAGAGCAGTTTTTAGGGTAAAAACAAAGAAAAAAGGCTTATAAAAAGCCTTATTTTGCATAAATAATCGTATTCATAAATTGTTTTTGAGTATGAATAATGGTGTTATTCTCCTATTATTTTGATTAACACTCTTTTTGGTCTTTTTCCATCAAATTCACCATAAAATATTTGTTCCCAAGGGCCAAAATCTAGTTTTCCATCTGTTATAGCTACAACTACTTCTCTTCCAAAAACAGTTCTTTTTAGGTGAGCATCTGCATTGTCTTCATAAGTATTATGATAATATTGGTTGTAAGGTTTTTCTGGAGCTAGTTTTTCTAGCCAAATTTCAAAATCTTTGTGTAAGCCAGATTCATCATCATTGATAAATACTGATGCTGTAATATGCATTGCATTACATAAAACTAAACCATTTTGGATTTTACTTTCTTTTACTGCTTCTTCTACCTCTTTAGTAATGTTTATGAAGCTTCTTCTTTGATTTGTATTGAAAACTAAAACTTTACGATAGTGTTTCATTTATTTAATCCTTTCTTCAATAAAGTTTAAGATATCAGATCTTACTTCTTCTTTACAAAAATCGTTTAAGATTTCATGGCGAGCATCTTTGTAGAATTTCATCATAACGTCAATATTTTGTTTTTTGTATATATTGTATAGTTTTGTTACACCTTTACTATAATTACCTACCGGATCCATATCACCTGAGAGCATTATTACCGGAAAAAGGGGCTGTAGGAGACGATTATCTTTATTTACCCTTGACATTAGATGATAAAAGTCTCTAAAGAAGGCTGTAGAAAAGACTCCTCCACACCATTTATCCTTAATATACTTATCTACTATTTCATGGTCTCTACTTAACCAGTCAAGGTCAGTTCTCTTATCTTTGTATTTTTTAGTGTATGAGCCAAAGGAAAGATTATGGATAAATTTGGATCTATATCTTGGCCCTTTAAAGAAAATAATTAGTTTAGTAAGGAAATGACCAAGATTTAAGATTAGATTAGGGTTTTTACCTGTTCCAGATAGAATCACTCCATTAAGCTTATAATCATATTTTTGGATAAATCTTTGTGTTATAAAAGAACCCATTGAATGACCAAAAATGAATATTGGTAAGTTAGGATATTTAGCTTTAACATCTAAATAGAAATTATTTAAGTCACTTATTAGTAAACCAAAACCATCTTTTTCTCTTAAAAATCCGTAATCTTCTTCTTTTTCTACCCCTAAATAGTGTCCTCTTTGATTATAGCCAATGGCTAGGATTTGGTGTTCTCTTAGATAATCAAAAAATCCTTGATAGCGGTCAATATGTTCTGCCATACCATGGACAATTATTAGTATAGCTTTTGGACTTTTTACATCATTTGAGAAAACAGTTAAGTCAAAATTATTGGAATTAAGTAAATAATTCTTTATTTTTGCTTGATTTTGCATAAAAAGCTCCTTCCAATAGGTGGTGCTTCAACACCAAAGTTTTCTGCTATTGTCGCTCCAATTGAGGCAAAACTAAATAAAGTGTTTAAATCTTGAGGAATGATATTATTCGCATAGACGATTAATGGCACATATTCTCTTGTGTGGTCTGATCCTTTAAATGTTGGATCATTACCATGATCTGCAGTTACGATGACTAAATCATCATCATTTAATCCATTAATTAAGACTTTTAACTGTCTATCAAATGCTTCTAAAGACTTAGCATAACCGATTGGATCTCTTCTGTGACCATACTGCGAATCAAAGTCCACAAGGTTAGTAAAGACTAAACCAGTGAAGTTTTCTTCTAAATGTTTAATAGTCATTTCCATACCTTCTTGGTTAGATTTCGTTTTATAGGCCTCAGTAATGCCCTCTCCATTAAAGATATCATTTATCTTTCCAACGGCTATAACGTCAAATTTAGAGCCTTTTAAGGCGTCTAGGACTGTATTTCTAGGTGGAGCCAAGACGTAATCATGACGATCTGCAGTCCTTACAAAACTGTTTTTATCAGCTCCAATAAATGGTCTAGCAATGATTCTACCTACTTTCCAGTTATCATTTTCAATTGTAATTCTTCTTGCAATCTCACATGTACGGTATAATTCTTTTAAGGGAATTGTCTCTACATGAGCTGCAATTTGTAAGACAGAATCAGCTGAAGTATAGACAATCATTGCTTTTTCTTTGATTGCTTTTTCGCCTAAATCTTTAATAATTTCTGTTCCTGAGGCAGCAATATTACCTAACATTTTATAACCAGATTTCATTTCAAGTAAATCGATTAGTTCTTTAGGAAAGCCATTTTCGGTAAACGAAGGGAAAGGCTTATCAGACTTTATTCCCATCATTTCCCAGTGGCCAGTTAGGGTATCTTTTCCAATACTTTCTTCTTCTATTTTGCCATATACACCTTTAGGATTCTTACAATTAGCACGATTTACATCAGTAATTGAGCCAATTCCTAGTTTTCTTAATGTTGGGATGGAGAAGTCTTTTTTGCTATAACTTAAGTGTTTTAAAGTATTTGCCCCTTCATCACCATATAAATGGGCATTTTTATCATAACCAACACCTACAGAGTCAATTACGATTAAAAAGATTCGTTTAAATTTCATTTATTTATCCTTTCTAGCTCGTGGATGATGAGCTAATGTTTTTCTTAATTGTTCTTGGCCAATGCTTGTATAGATTTCGGTTGTGGAAATGTCGGAGTGGCCTAATAGTTCTTGGATCATCCTTAAGTCTAAACCTTTATTTAAAAGGTGGGTTGCAAAGGAATGTCTTAGAGTATGAGGACTTACCTTTTTCCTAATTCCACATTTTTCACAAGCTTCTTTTAAAATCTCATAAAAAGTAACTCGATTTATCGTTGTTCCTTCTCTAGTAAGAAAGACAGATTCTTTATCTTTTCCTTTATCGAAAAATGGTCTTGCATTTTTTAAGTAATTATCAACCGCTAAAGCAGCTTCTATACTAACAGGAACAATTCTCATTTTCTTTCCTTTACCAGTAATATTAAGAAGTCTTTGTTCTAAGCGAAGATTAGAAAATTTCAAAGTGCAAAGTTCTGTAACACGAAGGCCAGATGAATAAGCTAAAAGAATCATTGTCTTATTTCTAATTCCTTCTTCTGTTTTTTGATCAATGCTATTAAGTAAAATATCAATTTCTTTTTCTGATAAGACTACAGGTAGCTTTTTTTGCTTTTTAGGGCTATCGATTACACTTGCATAATTGTAATTTGTGTATTTTTCAATCATCAAAAACGTATGAAATGATTTTATGGCAGTTAGTTTTCTTGCAACTGATGAAGCTTCTAGGTTTTTGCGTTTTAAGCTTTCTAAGTGCTTACGAATATCGTTTGCTGAGATGTCACGGACATCTTTTCGTTCTCGATATTTAGCTAAAAACTCTAAATAGTCTTCTACATCTTTTTCATAAGCTGCAAAAGTTGCTTTAGAAACATTTTTATCGCCTCTTAAATAGTAACGAAACTCAACTAAGGCATCTTTTAAGTTCATTATATTTTCCTCCATTTTCCTCTAAAAACAGGCAAAAAACGACCCTTTCTGTGAGGAGATTATCTTTTTTTTGCGAAGAATTCCCCACTAATCGTCCCACAGAGCGCCTCAAATTAGACCCATTTTTAGTCTAAAAATTCAACTAAAATACTGTTGATTGTATAAAGATATTTTTCGGAAATTTTAAATTTATTTTCCTTGAAAATTATTTTTTCTTCATTTATTAGTTTATCTAAAACTGGAAAGATTGTAAAAGGAGATGCTTTGAACTTTTTTTCGAAAGTTTTTTGATCTACTCCTTCTTCTAACCTTAAGCCTAGGACAAATTCCTCAATCATTTGCTCATGCAAAGTCATTTTTTGCTCCTCTTTAAAAACTAAGTTTTTAGAATCTATCCCCAAATAGTATTTTTGGAAATTGTTGATGTTGGTGTAGCGAGTATTATCATAGTAATAACTTGCATTTGCACCAAGTCCTAAATAAGGTTTATTTTTCCAGTACGTTAAGTTGTGTTTAGATTCAAATCCTGGTAAAGCAAAATTGCTTATTTCATAATGAACGTAACCTTTAGCTTTTAAGTAGTTTACGATTTTATAATAAAGGGTAGCTTCTTTGTCTGGATTAAAAACCTGATACTCACCCTTTTTATATAAATTGTAAAGAATTGTCTTTTCTTCTAAAATCAAGCTATAGATAGAAATATGAGGAATTTTATTTTCAATCATAAAATCCAAATCTTTCTTTATCCTCTTCCATGAATCATTAGGAAGGCCAAACATTAGATCACAACTGATATTTTTAAAATTAGCCTTTTTTAAAATTTCTATACTTTTTAAAACTTGATCTTTACTGTGAGATCTTCTTAAAAACTTTAATAATTCTTCATCTAAAGTTTGGACACCTAGACTAATTCTATTTACACCAATATCAGTTAAAGCTTTTAAGTATTCTTCAGATAAATCATTAGGATTAACCTCAAAAGTGAATTCTTCGATCAAAAAGGCGTTATTAGAGGCGATTATCTTTAATAGCTTGAAGACTTCATTATAAAGCTCTGGTATCGTGATTTTAGAAGGGGTTCCACCACCAATATAGATAGTTTTTAAGTTTTTGAATAAATCTTTTTTAAGTTCTGCTTCTTTTATTAAATAATTCAAATATTCTTTTCTTTTGGTATCATTATCGATTATTTTGAAAAAGTCGCAATAAATACAAATTGACGAACAAAAAGGAATATGAATATATAAAGAATTAATTTCTTTTCTCATACTCATATTTTACCATATTTACTAGTTATTTTCAATTTATTAAAAAAGATGAATATTTCTATTCATCTTTTATTGAAAGGACAGCTAAGAATGCTTCTTGAGGTATCTCTACATTACCAACAGCTTTCATTCTCTTTTTACCTTCTTTTTGTTTTTCTAAAAGTTTCTTCTTACGAGTAATGTCACCACCATAACATTTAGCTATAACATCTTTTCTTAAAGCCTTGACGTTAGTCCTTGCAATTATCTTATTCCCAATTGCAGCTTGAATAGGTACTTCAAACATTTGTCTTGGAATTACGTCTTTTAGTTTTCTTGTAATTCCTGATCCTCTTTTATAGGCTTCATCTTTATGGATGATCATTGCAAGTGCATCTAACTTTTCCCCATTTATTAAAATATCCATTCTCACTAAATTAGAACTTTGATAGTTTAAAAATTCATAGTCATAAGATGCATAACCTTTAGTTTGGCTTTTTAATCGATCAAAGAAATCAAAGATAATTTCACTTAACGGCATCTCATAAAGAACATTTACTCTACTTTCAGTTACGTAATGCATATTCTTAAAAGTTCCTCTTTTTGATTGGCACAAAGTCATTACATCGCCTACATAAACGTTAGGTGTCATAATTGTTACCTTTACAAAAGGCTCTTCGATATACTTAAACAAATTGGCATCTGGTAGTAAAGCTGGGTTATCAATATAATAAACACTATCATCATTAGCTATTACTTTATAGTGAACTGATGGTGCTGTTAGGATTAGAGCTATATCATATTCTCTTTCAATACGTTCTTGGATAACATCCATATGAAGTAAACCTAAAAAGCCAACACGAAAGCCAAAACCTAAGGCTTGTGAACTTTCAAGTTCATAAGTTAAAGATGAATCATTTAAGATAAGTTTTTCTAATGCTTCTTTTAAAGCAAGATAGTCTTTATTGTCAACAGGGAACATCCCAGAATAAACCATTGGGTTTAATTTACGATAGCCTGGTAGTTTTTCTTTAGCTTTATTAGGAAGTTTAGTAATTGTATCACCTACGTGAATACTTTCTATTTCTTTAATGCCAGCTACGATATAACCAACATCACCTACTGTTAAGTAATCACGTTTAATTTGATTAGGTGAATAAATACCTACTTCAATAACTTCGTATTTTAAATTAGGTGACATTAAAACAATTTCATCTTTAGGTTTAATTGTTCCGTTAATTACTCTTACAATTGGGATTGCTCCTTTATATTGATCATAGTAAGAATCAAAAATCAATGCTTGAAGGGGAGCATCAATATCACCTTTAGGTGCCGGTACATCCCTAACTATTGTTTCTAAAATATCTTTTATTCCTACGCCAGTTTTCGCACTAGTAAGAACGGTATTTTCAGTACTAATCCCAATTACTTCCTCAATATCTTTTTTTACACGATCAGGATCAGCAGCTGCAAGATCAATTTTGTTTATTACAGGAATGATTTCTAAATTATTATCAATAGCAAGATAAGCATTAGCAAGCGTTTGCGCTTGAACACTTTGAGCAGCATCAACTACTAATAATGCACCCTCACAAGCAACTAGGCTTCTTGATACTTCATATGTGAAATCGACATGACCTGGAGTATCAATTAAATTCAAAATGTACTCTTTGCCATCGTCTGCTTTATATAGAACCTCACAAGGTGTCAGTTTAATTGTAATTCCTCTTTCACGCTCAATATCCATATTATCCAATACTTGATCTTTTAAATCTCTTTCTGATAAAGTATTAGTATATTCTAAAATACGGTCAGCTATAGTAGACTTACCGTGATCAATATGAGCTATAATCGAAAAATTTCTAATTTTCTTTTGTCTTTCAATTAATTTGTTCTTATCCATTATTTTCACCTAGTAATATTTTACCATAAATTGACCCTATTATCAATAAAGAAAAAAACGAAAAAACGAATTCAAATTATAATATATTTATGGTATAATTAAAGAAATAAGGTGATAAAAATGAAGATTAATTATCCTAATGGCCCTACAAAAGAAAAAGAAATTAAAAGAGCACACACTCATGGTATGCTTTTTGAAGAGGCAATAAACAATACAAATGAATATTACCGAAATAAAGATTTAGCTTACATTTATAAAAAACCAACTCCTGTTCAAGTAGTAAAGGTAAGCTATCCTACAAGAACAAAAGCTAAGATTATAGAAGCATATTACCGTAAACCTTCCACAACCGACTATAATGGTATTTATAAAGGTCAATACATTGATTTTGAAGCAAAAGAAACTAATAACTTATCATTTAGTTTTACTCACATCTTCTCTCACCAATTAAAACATTTAGTGGATGTAAAAAGACATGGTGGCTTAGCATTTGTAATTATTTTTTATAAAAAAGTTGATAAAGTTATAATTATCGATATTGATAAGTTTATGGAATTATACGATATAGGTTTGAAAGGTGGTAAAAAATCAATTCCTTATGAAGATGCTTTAACTAACGGAATTGAGGTCAAAAGAAAATATGCTCCTCCAATAGACTATTTAGAGGCAGTTGACAAGTTATACTTTTAAATTAAAAATAACAGACTTTAAATCTGTTATTTTTTTATTTTCTCAAGATCAATTTTATAAAAAATTACTGGATAAATGGCAAAAGCAATTATTAAACAAAGTAGCAATGAAAGTATTAAATATGAGCCATTATAAACAATTGAATAAATAATTGCGCCAAATAACTCTCCATACTTACTTAAATAACCTTCAGGAGCATATTGCGAGAAAAAGATAACTCCGCTTAAAAACGAAAATAGAAAACGCATAAAAACGGCTAAAGAGAATGCTGGTATTAAATAGTTACTTGATTTAACTACTTTCTTTCTAAATAAGCCAGCTAAACCCAAAACAGGAAAAGCAAACAAATAATCAAAAAAGATTGATCCCCAGTGCCAGTAAAACCCATCTAAAAAGAAATTGACGATTCCAAAAATTAATCCAGCTACTAAACCATATCCAACGCCTCTTCTTATACTAATTATAAGTAAAGGAAGCATTGTAAGACTTATACTTCCACCTTGAGGAAGGCTTAAACCAATTATTTTTGATAATAATTCAAAAACGATGGCTAAAGCTACAAAAATAGCTGTTTCTGTAATAGCAATAATAATATCTTTTCTTTTTTTCATAATTTGCTCCTTATAAATAAAAAATCTCTACAAAAGTAGAGATTAAAAACGATAGTTATAAAAAACTATTTAATCCCTACGCTAGCATTACCTAGATCAGGTTTTAGGGTCGTATCTAATACCTCTCAGCCTTAAGGCTCCCCTTTAAATTATACTTAATTATACCATATTTTTCTTATAATTGCCAATCAATTGGTTTAATACCATTTGCTTTTAAATAGTTATTGGTTTTTGAGAAAACACGACTTCCAAAAAAAGATCTATGAGCACTTAATGGTGAAGGATGTGATGATTTTAAAATCAAATTGTTTTGATGATTAATGTATTGTTCATAGCTTTGAGCATAAGCTCCCCATAAAATATAGACTACATTCTTCTTATATAAAGCTAAATATTCAATAACAGCTTTTGTAAATTCTTCCCAACCTTTATTTTCATGAGCTAATGGTTCATTTTTCCTTACTGTTAAAATAGCATTGATTAAAAGTACTCCTTCTTTGGCCCATTTTGATAAATCACCTTTATTAGGGACTCTTATCTTTAAATCATTAGCTAATTCTTGATAAATGTTTTTAAGGCTAGGTGGCAATATTGGATAATCACAAGAAAAAGCAAGGCCATTTGCTTGATTTTCCCCATGATATGGATCTTGGCCAATAATTACAACCTTAACATTTTCTAATGGAGTTAGGCTATAAGCTTTAAAAATCTCTTCTTTTTTGGGAAAAATTGTATATTTTTCATATTCTCCATCTACAAATTCTGCTAATTCCAAAAAATAATCTTTTTTCTTTTCAATTGAAAACAAATCATTCCAAGTTTTCATCCTTTGCCTCCTTTTTAAAAACCACTTATTTAAATAAGTGGTTCTTCATTTAGCTTATCAATAATAAGTTCTACTTTTTTAATACGTCGTTCTAATACTTCTAGTACTTTAAATTTAAGTTCATAAGTAATTAGCATAGGTTTTTCACCTTCATAGTCCTCTACTTTTTGAATATGAACTACTTTTTGATTTACTTGAGGTAGGCCGTTACATAAACTAAAGACAAAGCTACCAACAGTATTGTATCTAGTATTAGGAATAGTTCCTAACTTTAACTCATCAAATAGTTCTTGCAAGTCTAACCCTTGGTCTAAAAGATATTTATTTTTACTTAGTTGTATGTATGCATCATCTTCAACTTCATCATATTCATCATAGATTTCGCCTACTAACTCTTCTAAAGCATCTTCCATTGTAACGATACCAAAAGTCCCACCATATTCATCTAAGACAATTGCGAAATGTCTTTGCGCTTCTTGGAATTCAGCAATCAAATCATCAACTTTAGTATTTTTTGATACATAATATGGCTCTACAACTAAATCTTTGAATTTGAAATTGTCTATTCCTTCTTTGATAATAGCTGTAAAGAAATCTCTTTCTGCTAGAACGCCAATAATAGTATCTTTATCATCTTTGTAAACTGGTATTCTTGAATATTGATATTCAAAAAACACTTCCAAAGCTTCTTTATTGCTCATTTCTTGATCTAAAGCTACCATATCAACTCTTGGAGTCATAATGTCATAAACGGTTTTAGCTGATAAAACTAATGCAGATTGAATTAACTCAACATCATCTTCATCAAAGATTCCTGTATCTTCGATATCATCAATTATTTCTTCAATCTCTTCATCTGTAACTTCACCATCTTCTGGTGTTACTTTTTCCTTGTTTTTAATTTTCTTTGTTAGAAAATGTAAGAATAGGGTAAATGGCAATGTAATTCTCGTCATTAACCAGATGAAATTAGAATATTTTAAGATCTTTTTCTCAGAATATTCTCTACCAAGTTTATACGTTACCGCAAAAATAATACTCAAAACAATCGCTACAAAGAAAAACACGACAAGTAATGCGAGATAAATATTATCAAATATTGAAAAAGCAATAACTGTAGTTAGAGCAGCTATTAATAATACTCCAAATAACTCTAAAACAAAGAAAGAAATATTCGTAAGGTCTTCTTTTTCCGCCAAAAAGATAGCCTTTTTGCTGCCTTTTTTCTCACCATTATCTTCGGATTTAAGTTTTGCGATACTTGCTTCTTGGAAAGCATAATCATTTACTAAGTAAATCCCTAGTAAAATGATTGATAAAATTAAACCACAGATTAAAACAATGTCTAACCCTAGGTTGTTTGTAATAAAATTAAATTTCAATTCCGCGAGTGGAATCACTCTTAATCACCTCTTTACTTTAGTAAATTATACCAAAAATACATATTTTATGCAATCTTTATTTTAAAGTAACAACTGTTGAGCCCATACCGCCTTCTTTTTCGCCACCATAGCGAAATTCTAAGACATTTTTATTGTCAGCTAAATAACTTTGGACTAACTTTCTAATAACTCCAGTTCCATAGCCATGGATAATCGTTACCTGCTTTAAATCACTTAATAACAATTGATCAAAATAATCATGAAGTAAGTTTTCTGCTTCTTCATAGCGCATTCCACGTAAATCTAAACTAGAACTTACTGATCTTTTTGGAGTAACTTTACTTACTTTAGCTTTATATAGATTAGTATTATCATCTTGGACTACTTTTTTTAAGTACTTCTTTTCTAAAACTGAAGTTAGTCTACCGATCATAACTTCATATAAATCATTTTGCAAGACTTTGGTAATTGTACCATAAGAGTTGTAACTTTTGATATAAACCCTATCATTTATTTTTAACTCTTCATCACTTTCTTCAAAAACTACATCAGCTTTTTGAAAGATTTGTTTAGTTTTATATTTAAGATCAGCTATTTCATGCTCTTTAATTAACTTTTTATTGTTTTCTTCTAATTCTTTAATTAAATTTTCTAAAGTTTGCTTATTTTCTTTCAATAATTTCTCAGCATCTTTTTCAGCTTGGCTTAAAATACGATCTTTTTCTCTTAAAGCAGATAATTTTAAAGTTTCTACTTCTTTTAGTTTTACTTCTAATTCTTTGCTTTGGGCTTTTAAACTATCTAATTCTTCACTCACCTTTAGTGATTTTTTAGTTAGTGTATCTAAAACTTGACTTAAATCACTATCTTTTGATTTCAAATTAGCTTTAGCTTTACTTAAAACAGCTTTATTTAAGCCTAAGTTTTCAGAAATTACTAAAGCATTACTCATGCCAGGAATCCCCATTAAAAGCTTATAAGTTGGTTTTAAAGTATTTACGTCAAATTCTACACTAGCATTCATGACATTTTCTGCTTTGTATGCATAAACCTTTAACTCAGAATAGTGAGTTGTGGCAATAACAAGACAGTTTTTCTCTAATAAATAGTCAAAAATAGCAATAGCTAAGGCAGCACCTTCTGATGGATCTGTTCCACTTCCAAGCTCATCTAACAATACTAAAGAATTATCAGTTACATTATTCATAATATCAATAATAGTTTTTAAATGCGATGAGAATGTAGATAAATTTTGATCAATTGATTGCTCATCACCAATATCTGCGTAAACATTATCAAAGATTTGGATATTACTCTTTTGATCAGCTGGGACTAATAAACCAAATTTAGCCATTAATGTAATTAAGCCAATTGTTTTTAGTAAAACAGTTTTACCACCAGTATTAGGGCCAGTAATTACTACTCCTTTGTTATCCTTAATAACAACATTATTCTTTACGATATTTGGAACATTAAGTAAAGGATGGTAGGCATTATATAGTTCAAAGATATTGTTATTATTTACACCAATTCTTTGCCCATTAAGTTTGTTACTTAATGATGCTTTTCCGAAAATTAAGTCCATTTCTTTAATAATATAGTAATTTTGGATTAAAGAATCGTAATTTAGAGCGATTTGTGATGAAATATCCATCAAAATTTTTGTAATCTCCTTAGATTCATCGTTTTGAAGCTGATTTATCTCAATATTAAGCTGATTTATCGCTTCTGGTTCTAAATAAACAGTTTCACCACTTGCAGACTCATCATGGATGATTCCCCTAATTGAGTTTTTAAAGCTACTTTTAACTGATAGGCAATAACGATCATTTCGTAAAAAAACTTGTTTTTCGTTTAACTTAGCTGCATGTTTATTTATTAATTCTTGAAGTTTTGATTGAATATTTGCTTCTTTACGAGAAATATCTTTGCGAATTCTACTTAAATTAAGTGATGCATTATCTAAAATATCACCATAAGGTGTCATAACATCAGTAATTGCTCTTATTAAAGCTTTTAAATCTATTAAGTTAGAGACAAACGAGCGATAATGATCAAGTTTAATTTCAGATTTTTTATAACTATTTACTAGAGCAATATTATCTTGAACTGTTTTAAGAAGTTTGTATACTTCTAAAATCTCTTCAATACTTAAAACACCAGCTTTAGTTGTTTTAGACAATAAATGTTTTAAATCCTTCTTAAAATAAAGAGGCATACGTCTAATTCTGACTAAAATACCCGAAAACTCATCAGTTTGGTCTAACATTAGATTAATTGTATCTAAGTTATTAGTTAGTTTTACCTCTTTTAGATCTTCTTTATTTTCTTCAAGTTCCAAATGTTCTTTTAATAAAGTAATAATCTTATCAAATTCTAAAACTTTTAAATACTTTTCCATTCTATCTTCCTTTTTAAGTCAATATTGTGATATAATTTATTAGTAAAGGAGTTAAGTTATGCCTATATCTTATAAAATAACACAAAATCAAGCAAATTTAATAATTAAACACTATAAGAAA
>ERZ1026792.865-NODE-865-length-22022-cov-6.590226_pt1 | contig 22022 bp, 35 predicted proteins | sample MGYA00520884_ERZ1026792 | MGnify/ENA primary metagenome ERZ1026792 (study PRJEB33270, sample SAMEA104284473) | anaerobic digester metagenome | biome: Anaerobic digester microbiome; feature: mesophilic sludge digester; material: Anaerobic digester biomass | place... | reverse complement strand
CTTCTATTTTTATCCCATATTAATTCATATTTAAATAATTTTCTGTTAGAATTTATTAGGTCTGTAGTAAATGGTTGGCTACCAAACAATATTATATTTCCATTGTCTTTTATTATTCTAGTATAATTTAACCAAATATTAGTTAGTGGTATCACTGAATCCCAATAACATTCAGTAGTTCCATACGGTAAATCGCATAAAATCATATCAATTGATTTATCAGGAATTAGTGGCATTAATTCTAAACAATCACCACAATATATTTTATCTATTTCTAACATAGTATCATCTTCTGTATTTGTATTTTTGTATAGCCATAATCAATGAAATAGTAAATACCAACGAACATATCATGAGAAGTTGGTCGGAAAAAGGTTGAATGAAGTCTAGCATTATTTATCGAGTCCTTTTACTAATTCAATTAATAAATTATCCGCAAATCTTCTTGAATTATAACTTACGGAATAATATATTTCCCATGTTTTTGTCTTTTCTGATTTTTTCCATTCGCCAGCTAGACTACCTAAATCTAATAGTTTTTGTAAATTATCACGAATTATTAATCTATCTATATGAGTAATACTTCGCATATCAGCAAAACTTACCTTTTCAAATATATTAACAACAATTACTAATTGTACCATAGGTGATAATACATGCCACCTATCCAATTTGGATATTTGGTCATATAACAAAAGATTTTCTTTGGGCGTTCTTACTATATTGGTCAATGTTTTACCTCCCTCACCAGTACCATGCATTCATCATACCACGGACATTCATTATTTCATAACCAAGGAAAAGTAAGGAATATGGAATATTTTTTAATTTTAAAAATCCAATCAACATATAACCATTTGAAAAAATCCACAAAAAGAACCCTAGTCCTCTTATTCCTGCATCTAAATCAGAAGCAAAAGTTGCACCCAAAATTGCTAATACTAATGTAATGTATTCTAATGGATGCGACTTCAAATCACCAAATAATTTATTTATATCTACGTTCATTCAGTCACCTCAAAGTCGAATAAATCACATTGAATACTTTCCTCTTCCTGAATCTTTTTAAAACAAATGGGACCATATCCTACCACCTGGCTTTCTGGGGAAGATAAGCGACGGCCACATCTTTTACATTTAAAGAATTTTTGTTCATTCATTTAGGTTCCTTCGGGAAAAGTAATTTCCAGGCTTGGTATATGTTCGATTTCGATAATGTCCTTCAAACTAATAAGGTGTACTGAATCCTTACCACGAATAATTATGTAGTTTTCGTCGTTGGTGAGGATAGTTCCAGATATTCCGATAAGGTTACCATCATCCTTTATTTTTTGGCAACAAAAGACTTCTTTGCCTTTTGTCATGGTCATAAAAAAATCAAGGGGTTTCATGGGAATCAATTAATCTCCGAAGATCGTTTGGTGATGATATTCTACAGGGTACATTCAAGTGTTCGTTATAGCGCCTTGTGATTAATGCAATGTTATTGTAATTCTGAAAACCCGGAAAATCCTCCACGAGAATATCACCGTTTTTGAGGAAACCTAATTTATGTTTGCTGCTTTTGGTGTACACTACATCATATGAAATTTTTATATGACGACGTAGCCAAATTTCTGTGAAAGGGATCCAATCATCGAGCTGATTGGTTAATATAATAATATCATTTAATTTTTCATGAATTATTGGTAAGTATTCGCTTTCTGGGCACGTAGCACACAATTCCGGATGTTCATTAACGATTTCTATTATTGTTTTTCCATTATAAGTATCATGCCAATTTTCTGGTTCATAACCAAGGACATAACTACCTAGAATTCTGAGAACGCCATCTAAATCCCAATATAACATTATATGACTCCTAATAAAAAAATAATTGTGATTACTATTAGTTATAAGTTATTATTATATAGGCACCTACTAATGTTATCAGGGTGGTAAAGATAGTAACAATTCCACCAAATATTATGCTTAAGTAGAAAGCAATGCTCAACAACACCATTACTTCTTGAGGTACCATGAAAGTACTTGTCATGAATGGTATTATATAATTGGTTAGTACATGATATTGTACAAATACCCCAACAAATGGAATCAATCCAATTACATCGGTTAACATATACACTATTGATATTATGAATATTGCTAATCCAGTATACATGTTTTGTGTAATGGCTATTGCGGTAATTCCGAGTAATATCGAAATTACCGGTACACTTATCATGCTACCCACGGTCGTCTTTTCCTTGTTTGTCATGTAAATTCACTTCATCTATGTATTATGTATCTTTCTATAAATACCTTTTGGTTTGTCGTACATGAAAAATAGCATGCACTAACAACAATAATTTTTTTCAAAAAAAATATTTTTTTATTGTTCACATTATAATGTTTTTATTATTATTGATGTTGTTGCACCACGGCATTAGACGTTCTGCGACTTCCTGTAGCCTTTCTTCTGGCACTTCTGTCCGCGCAGAAAATATACTACCGCATTCCGTACATCTAGAATGACCAACCAACTTATTGTATTTCCAGATGGTCATTTTTTTGCATGCGATACACCACCTCTCCGTTTCTGGAGGAGGCGACTTCTTTCTGACCCTATGTGTTTTTCCTTTACCCATTTTAAATCACTTCCCTTACGATTACATATATACATTTATTACGTATTCATGATATATAAGCCTTTTGATTACACAAAAAAAGAAACGTCAAAAATCCTTAATTTTTAACCCTCCTAATTGCTCGGCTGTAAAAAATTCTGGTTCTAATGCAACAATCTTACCATTTTCTGTATTATACTTTATAATGAGTCCGCATACGTCACCAAACGTTCCTCGATTTACCTGAAAAGGCGTGTCTGACACAAAACAGCCAACCCCTAAAATATACTTGTCCATGAAGTTCGTTAGACACTTTTTATGACAATGGCCATATATGTAGATGTTGCTAGTGTTTTTAGAACTTAGGAGTTCTGCTGTTTTTTGTTGCAATTTAGGTTCGCGTTTCTGGCCCAAATTAGAATTTGTGCAGTTACTTCCGTGATACATAGTTAGTTTTATGTTGCCAGGTATGGTAAATGGTTTTGTAACGTTGTCATTGCCAATATGATAAGTTACATCTTTGCGAACTTTGCAAAATTCCTTGCAAAAGTCATAGCTAGGATTTTCATATAGGGTTAGACTTTTGTCGTGGTTACCCATTATAATACCATTTGTGTTAAAGTCCGCTGGGTAATTTTCTTCACAATATTCTATATAACTGTCAGCGCAATGCAAAAAACGTTCCTTGTAGTGGTCTGGAAATGTCATTGTGCCATCTACTAAATCTCCGGCGCACAACAAAACGTCAATGGATCGTTCTTTACAAATCTTTATGAAGTTGTTCAATATGGTTTTTTGCTGCCATATATTCCCAAAATGCAGGTCACTAATGATTGCAATTTCGTTATAAGGTGTATCTGGAATTAATTTCCAGGCAAGAGTTTTGTTTGGTTTTTCTAAGCCAATATCTATCCAATATTTACTGAAGCGTTTTGCAGAAACCTTAATGGCTTTTGCTGAATTAGTGAACGTTTTGTGTCTTGAAAAAATTCTAAGTAAGTCAAATTTGTTGTAAGTGTTAAGGTCAACGATTTCCCTCTTTCGTATGAAAACACCTCAAAACTGTAAAAATAAAAATAAATTAATAATCATTTTCCACAGTACGATAATTCACATATTGTGTTTTTGTGGAAACTAATTTTCCTTCTGATTCTTCAAATTCAAGTATAATACCACCAATATCCGGATTCAGACCTTTTCTACCCATATATGAAGGCGTTGAACTTTGAAACGCTGGCATTTGAATGGTATATATACCAACATAGTCTGGTAATATACATGTTGCGTGGTAGTGACCTATAGCAAGTATGTTTGGCGTAGGAGTATCTTTGTTTTCAATTTTACTTAATGCTAGTTTTTGTGGTTTATAACTTCTGGCATACGCTACACCGCCATCTCCATGATGTATACAAATATTTATATTGCCGATGTTGAAGTTGGCTAAATAAAATCCCTTGTATTTCATGTCCGGTCGTTGAATAGATACATCATAACAAATGTCACTACCATAACGTTTGTAGAAACTTTCGTCGTGGTTTCCTCCGATCATTTCTGTGGTTATGCCATCAATTTTCGGATAGTTTTCTATAATGTATTGGGCTTGTGCTCGTTCGCCATGTAGGAAAATTTCGAATTGCTGACCGTTATACATGTTAACACCATCTGATAAATCCCCGGCGTGAAAGATGGTGGTTATGCCTTCGCGTTCGCATTTTTCATAGAATTTCCAAAGAGATTCCATTTGTTGGTACTTAGATCCCAAATGTGTATCCGAAATGATTCCAACTTTATAAATGTTGGTTTCCGTAGGTTCAATATCTAAGTCAAACGTATAATTGCGTTGTAACGGTTTCTTAGTAACAAACCACCCAGCATTTTGAATGGTTTGAATAGCAGTATCCAAATCTGGTGTTATACTATTATTAGTAATTGGTTTTAGAATATTATTTAGTGTATTATTCATATCATTACATAGCATATCCGCGTCATGATTGTTTATTTCATTTTTCTTACTATAATAATATTTTCTAAATGTCTTTGGATCACAACATAATTCTTTGGCACATTTTCTAAAAGATCCCAATTGCATATACAAACTTTCCATTTCATCTATTGTCCATTCCGAAAGTTTTTTATTCATGTTATATAGCCTCAATTTTAATGATTGTGTTTGTCGATGATCAATGACACCATTATTGGTTTGAATGTAAATTCCACAAGATACTGGTTGTTTTCATTGACTTTGATAGAAATGTCCGCGGCATTCTTAACAGAACTTTTTATTTGTTCCGCGAGGTCATCAACGGAAGTTTTTTCTGACTTCCAGGAATCCAATATGTCGTTTAGTGTTTTAATATCGGTTCGATACGAAATTGCAATTCTATTGAACTGCCTTATCTGATCTCCAGTTTCTGACATAAGTTTCTCCAAAAAACTTTATAAAAAATGGGGTTTATATTAAATGTTATAATAAGTTTTTAGTATTTAAACTTTTTGGTTCATTATATTGTTAATACAACTGACCATTATCGATCAACGTTCCGCCAAATAATGGATGCAATAATTTTGGATAATCGCCTTTCCAATCTTTATCATCAATTGGATCTAGTATGCACATATAATTAAAATCAGTTACGTGTATTTCTTGATTATGGTCTACTTTGTTAAGTTCTTCCAAAAAACATTCTATGCACAGAATTTGGTTTTTCCACGGTTCTGGAAGTTTGTTCCAAATTTCATCCTTTATGCTAAACTCGAATCGCATGTCTTTATTGCATTTTCTGCAATATTGTACTTGGTTTTCTTTACTCATTGAGATCCTTCTTGCTATGTTTTTATGATTATAGTATGACCAGATTTATATTTTATTATTATTTTTTCTATTGTATCATCGGTGGTGTCCATGATTTCGGTTAACGAACTTTTGTCAGCCCGGCAAACTAAAAGACTGTCTGTTCGTTCTGACAAATTAGACACCTTCTGGTTTTTCTGGCCATTCTAATATTGCCCAATGCGTTACATTATAGTCGTCAGCAAAATGAACGTCTAGCCAATCATGCCAATAACCTTCCTGGTATGTTCCAATGCTAATCCTTTCTGTTACATCATCATACAAACATTTATTATAGGTTACGTGAATCCAGACAAGTGTTCTAGATTCTGGTAATTCCTTATTAACATCGATCCAATTAGTCATATAAGGTCCTCATTCAAGTGAATGCGAACAATCCAGTTTTGGTCTGTTTTGGGGTTAATACGGTTTTTGGTTTCTGATCGTCTGTTTCGGAAAATTCAAATAAACTTGATTCTTTTTCTAGTTTTTTACCGGTCTGGATTGAAATACCGATACATTCAAATATGCGTTCTAGTGGTGGTATAATTTGATGGGTGACATACCAATTGTTGTCTATACGACCGTCTGTATTCCTTACAAATTCTGGAGTATCAACACATTGACTTATGCCACCATACTTTGCAGAAGATGCTCCTGGCAACGCATAGTACTGGATACGATCTCCCAGACCAGGTAACGTTTCTTTACGGGATTCCATTTTCTTATAAACAGTCACATGGGGCTGAATGTTTTTGTAGCTATTAATATTGCCAATTTTCCTGCTAAGTATCAATTTTTCTGCAAGTTCCGGATCATCACGAATATCTTGCAAAGAAGATACCCGAGTAACAATATCATTCGTATATTGCCAGGCTTCTTGGACCTTATTTTCTTTCAATATGAGTTCTAGTACCTTTTCCATTGTTTCGCCGACAAGTGGAACCCAGTCCCGTCTTCTGAGTTCAATACCGCGGTATTTCATTTTGTCTTTCCAACCATCTTTGGAAGGTTCCATTATCCACATGGCATAATGTTTCTTCTTAAGAAGCAACATACTTTTAACTGCACATTCAAAATCTATTTCCATGGGTGGTGGCAATTTTTCCATCATGGCATCATGAATTATTTTAGCCGCCTTTTGTCCATCTTCTGGTGTTTTGCCATCCAACAAATGGATGAAAATAGAATCCGTATCGCCACCAACCACCTTACAGTTTACAAGGCTTTCTGCGGTTTCCTTGGTTAATGTTATAGCTTGACGGCCCGCACTTGTAACAGAATTAGCCAACCTAGGATCGTATAATCGACTCAGAACGGCGCCGGTGTATCCATAAAAAGAATTGAGGAGTATCTTCACAGCATACTGTTTATCATCCAGAAATTTTCTTTCTTCTTCTGTTTTGGCACTTTTCATGGCGGTTTTTAATTCCACACGTTTGTTATAAAGTTTTGTAAGTATGCGTGGCATTATGCCTTCATAAACAGAATGATCGACATACCTAACATTGTTTGGAGCCAAAATAGTTTTGACATTAACATTTTCTTCGTTGACTATAGAAGTCCAGCAAATATTATAGGCCCTGATAACGCTAGGATACAGCGACTTGTAATCCATAACAAGACCTTCTTTGTAAAGACCTGGTTCTGGATCAAAAACTTTACCACCTTCCACAACGTCAATTTCTTTTTTGCTACCACGTTTATCCTTCAATGGAAATAACCGACCTTCTTCAAAAAATCCGCGCAGTAGCATCGACTCAATACGACGAGACTGTCCACCATTTATGGATTCGTGGAGAAGTAGACCACATTCTTTGCTAATGGCAATATAGCGATCAATTAATTTAAGTTCACTAATGATGTCTTGAAGAAGGTCAGCATCTCTTGCAGCATATGACACAAAGTCATGTAACTCTTGCTCGGAGCCTTCCAACCAAATACGCCGCATTTCGCTAGCTTTGACATCCAGCTTTGGTCTATTAAGTAAAGTCTTGGACACATTTTCCAAACTATAACTAGAAAGCGAATAATTAAGTTTGATGGCGTCCATTAGGTCTATTGATGCCCTTCCAACCATATTGGCTTCTTTTTGACTGCCAAATTCCTTTACTTGTAATGTAGAACCATCGCGTCCTATTTTCAACGGTATATTCAATGCTTCTGACCTATCAGCAATATAAGGAAAGTCAAACATATGACCATTGTACGTTGCAACGACATCAGGATCAAATCTATTAAAATAATCAATGAATGCTAGTAGCAATGAAGATTCATTGGGATAATATTTAACGTCTTTGGTGTCCTTGCCCGGTTTTCCAACCAATACAAGGCTCCTGGTTCCTTCAAAATCCATATTGAAGCTCAGACTCATTATGGTTATTGGGTCACCGTTTTTGGCTACCGGTACTCCAACTTCTGGCGGTTGTACTTCAATATCCAAACCAATATATCTTAATGGCGCATTTTCTATAACGTTATTGAGAGGTTTTATGTCGTTTCCATCGACTTCGACCCAACCCATTCCAAAAATGTTATAGTTCGTGAAAAACCGAGCAGTTGCATATATTATATCGGCTTCAAATATTTCCTGAACAGCTGGATGACTAATTAATGCGTCTCGTATTCTTGGAACGTCGCCTGGTCTACTTACATAAACTTGTAGTACTTCAGTGCGCTCAACTTGATAACCATTTGGCATGAACTTATATTCTTCGTAATATTCGGTTACTTCTTGGAACGTATCCAACAATGATTTCACTTCGTCAAAATTTTTCGGCAACACATAAAAATACGGTTTAAACCCAGTTATTGTATAATTAACAGAATCACCGTTTGATTGTCGACCATATAATTTAATGGCAGGACCGCTAGCCAAATTTTGATATGATGTTCCGATTAACTGAAATTGCATTTAATAATAACTCCAAGTGTGATTATGTTTCATTTAACAACACATCCTCAAAACCTTCTAGGATATCCATTATCACATACATTACAATCACATTTGGTTTCTGAACACGTTTTGAAATAATTGCAACCATAAGGAAATGGACAATATGATAATGTCTGATTTAATCCAATAGTTTTGAAATATTCTATATGCTCAGTAAAATATTTGTAATCAATTAACATGCAATTTGTTATTATTTTGTTATATGCGTCATTTTCCTTTTCTAGTTTTTCCACAAGTTCCGATAATTTTTCAGACATAAAACCATCCCTAACACGTATATTAACCAATTTAGTATTTATACTTTTTGGTCATAATAACCAAAAACTACTTATACTTCTATACTAACACTAACTTGATAACTATGAAATACAAAGTAACGCTATTTTCAGTGGCAACAATATCTGCGACTGTATTCGTGGATGCAATAAGCGAAGAAGATGCAAAAGAAATTGCAACGACTTCATGTAACGTCGATGATTTTGAAATCAACGATGTGGATCCAAGGGATGTTGAAGTTATAAGCATCGAGGAATTATGAGGGACCCACGCCGTATCAAACGGATATGCGAAAAATTGTGTATCATTTGGGAATCGATGCCGGACCAGAGATTTGGCCAGCTACTCGAAAACGAAATCAGATTTAATCAATTATTTCCATTTGATTATAGAGAATCACAACTAGTGCCGTTTTTATGGGGGCAAGAAGACGACAAAACTGAAGAAATATTAGATAGAATTATAGCGGAACTAAATAGCAAAAATAAATAACAATAATAAAAAATAATAAAAAAACTATTTTTTTATTCTTTATTTTCTTTATTTTTTATATAGAACTCCAATGCTATCAATACGAATAATGCAAACATACCAACTATCGCAGCAAACGAATTCATTGATAGTATCATAAAAATGCAAAATACAAATAAAATAAATTGTATAAAATTAATTATACTAATTGAAATTGTCATAAATTCCTCGTATACTTTTTTTTAATTTCCTATGCCAATACATTATGCAAGACTATCGGTATCACGAATATTATTACCACCAAAATAATTATTATCCAAATTCCATCTGAATCCATTTTACCACCAACAAAACATTATACTTTTTTGTTATTAATAACTTTTGGTTAGCAAATCACTAACGCATCCAAAAACCATTTCTGGAAAAGATTTTTGTTTCTTGCGAGCAATGGTCCAAAACTTCCATCTAAAATATATGTCATGGAATTGTCTTTTGGTGTTCTGGTTGTTCGGCCACAAGCTTGTTGGACTTGAATAGCAACAGTTTTGGAATACCACATATAATTGTCATATTTGTTTCGTGCTTGTATCCAGTCGTCTCCAAGATTCGGAAAAGGAACTTTGGCTACAATATTCATAGGATATTCTGGACCTTCCAGGTTTAGCCCTTGTTCAAATGCAACACTTAGAAAAATTGCATTATCTAATCGCATCCAATGTTTTAATACTTCATTTCGTTCACCGGGAAACTGCACCAAAACATTAGGCTGTAACCTACATAAATGTTCATTAATGAGGTTTGCTATTTGATAGTTTCCACAATGAACAATTGATTTTTCTGAAAACATGTCATGGAGCTGGGATATTTTTTCAGCCATTGGTTTTGCAAATCGGAAACGTCCATCTTTTGTCATGGCGCCAACTGGATCGTAATATATGGTTCGACGATCAATTGGTATTGGATGCATAACGTCAACAGAAATTGCTTTGTTGGTTAGAAGTTCAGTTGTTGGCGTTCCTGATGCCAGAACCACGCAATCCAATTTCGCAACAAGGTCAGCGAACGGAACCTTACAGTCTAGCAGTTTAAAATAAGGACTAACCGTTAATTCTTTTCTGCGAGTACTAACATTAAATACTTCTTCATTGTCTGTTGTAAGTACATAAGGAACTTCCAAGCTTAGATATCGTAACGCTTGATTGCAGGAATCCAAATTATTTCTATAATAGCTATATTCTTTTCGAACCTTCGATAGCATTTTTGTTTCGCGAGCAGTTAATTTTCTGTTTGCACCTATAATGTCTTTTCGGACGTCCTTGCAGTTTATGGTAACTTCTTTTAACTTTTTTTGCAACACTTGTGAATATTCATTGAGGTAATCCGTTATGTCTAATTTTGATAATTCTTTTTTTAGGAGTTCTTTTCTTTCGGTCAAACTAGTTTTTTTAACAGCAATGTTTAACTTTATGGTTGCGGAATCCAATAAAGCATTTGGTAAATTTGTGGATTCATCGACTTCGAGAACCTTTGTTTCGAGATAAAGACTTGGGTCTACTTGATATCGAGCAAAGGTTGTTGCGCGGAAGTTTGCTTTTTTGAAGGCAGCTTTTGCTATCCTATATGGGCATTCAGAACACCGGGCAAACCCAGGTTCTCGTGAACCAAATGGACAATCCTCCGCAGTATATCCAGAAATTCCGAGACATTTATAATTGTGTTTACCAACTATTTTTGGAAGGTCGAAAAGGTTGCCTTCCTGGATTAATGAAACTTGCGGCGACGTGAACAAAATATTACTAACAAAATATTCTTTTTCTAATATTTTTCCAAATATATATAAATCAAGAGTTTTTCCCGCAGCTGTTGGCGCATTTAAATTAATTATTTTATTTCCTGATTCCCAAGATTTTAGCATTTGGGTTATTGCTTTTTCTTGACCAGGCCTAAAAGAAGGATAAACATTATATTTTTGTAAATTTATTTTTGACAAAATATGCACCTCTTAAATAATAATGAAAATAAAAAAACAAAATACGATTATACGTTATTTGATATCTCTTTTTTGGTATCTTTCTGCAAATCTGTTTATTAACTCATTTGAAAACCCCAATTTTTTTGCTTTTGCTAACAAACTTTCGAGATTGTCATAATTATAAACCTTACCAAATGATGAATTCTGATAAAATCTATCAATTATGATACCATTCTCTTCGGTATTGGATATACCTTTCACTGACAACCAAGCAGTATTTCTTTTAGGTACCCAATGCAAACTATTTTTTCCATTAAATACCTGAATAGCAAATTTGCCATTAGGATACTTCTTCGCGAACTTTTCATCCAAAAGTTTTCTGTTTTCGGATATATATTCTTTTATGGTCATAACTTTTCACCTCATCAAATTTAAACTATATAATGTCCAAGTATAAATCCAATAATCAATACTAGTATACCACCCCTTCCTATCGCTGGTGCCAATATCCTAGTAAATCCATTTTTGTAAAATACTTTCTTTTCTGGTGGCAAATTTTCATACCATGCATAAAACTTTGTTAACTCATCTGTTTGCATATACATTTTTCTATTAAGTATCTTATGGTTAATAACCAATTCGTCCTTTGCGAATTTTGTCATAAAAAAGTATTGGTTAGTATTGTATTTATAGTTTTTGGTTATTCTCCTCGTTCCAATAAATATTTCGTCGAAATTGCTTTGAATGACAGCCTCCCTATTTTGTGATCGGTACTTTCAATTTCGGGCCGAAATACAAGACCTTCTCGCAATGTATCTGACAATACCGATTTTCCTGTTGCCATTTCAAGAAGATCATCTACGCTGTGATCCAAGGTTATTTGACCCAAATATGGAACCAAGAAATCTTTTCCCAGACCAAACGAATCAACAGTATCCCACATAGTAGCAACGTCAATATATTGGTGATTGGTCATGTCCCAGAAGTTAAATACACGGTAATAAATATCCGGTAACTTATATGGATTGCCTTGAATTCCGTTGCCAAACAATTCACCTTGTATAGCGATTGTGCTGCCCAATTGTTTTAGGATTTCTTCTATGTTGTGATCAATTGCATATTTCCAGTATAAATCGCCATTCCATTTGTGCTCGACATCTGGAGCCAAATCCACATTTCTTGAACAGACATGTAGCCCAGTTTCTGGATCTATATAGCAGGACATCGACGTGCCATCTAGTTTTTCTGTGACATGAAATGTTTTGCCTTTATGTCTTTCAAGAACATCAGGAATGTTTTGAACCCGTGTCTCATCAGTTTTGGGAACTGCCAATCTAGAAATAGGACACCGTATTCTACCTCTAAGACTAACTGGAATCGGTTTCTCATATTTCGTGATGCCAAGAACATTTGTTACGTCGAACCCATTTTCTAGTTCATCGAACCCAAATGGAACAGAATCCATACTATAATTTAGATTCCAATTACCATTATTCAAAACATCTAGTGGAAAGCATATTCCTTGTGAAACCTGGCCTCGCAATTTTACAGTTCTGATTCTATAATGCTTATCTTTTAGGAATTCAAATTCAGGACGTTCCGGCAAAATAGAATCAACTTCACAATAAACGACTTTGTCTCCAACTTCAAATTGTCCCTTTTTTACAACTACATTCCAGCCTTTTATTCGGGCAACTTCTATTTTATCCGCACCGCTAATTGGGTTTAGTTCGCTGATGGTTTCAATGGATGCAAGAGTTCGAGTCATGTTATGTTATTATGACTTCTATCTATTTATACTTTTTGGACGATATTTGATTTTGTTAACCTATACTTAGTCTGGCATTAAGCCACAATAGCCATCATGTCCTTCGACAAGATATGTTGGTGTACAAAATACTGCACAATCCCGGTTACAATAAATGGGATTTTCTATGTCCCGAGTCATTATAGGACATATCGAAATTCCGATTTGCGTCATGGTATTGCTCCTAATTCACACATTAGCATTGTATTGCAATGCTTCTTTTTGCCTAGCTCGGTAGCCCCGATAAATCCTCGGGTGCCTACCGCGTAAATCTATCGTCGGTCGCCAGGGCCTGACAACGCGTTTTGGCGCGCGCATCTCTATTCGCATTGCTCGGCCTCCCTCAGCATGGCGCGTAGCATCTCGATACTGTGGCCTGGGCCAGGTATTTCCTCGATGTCGGGGACATCTAGTAGAGTCTCAAGGCAATACTCTAAGAGCCCGATCCGCTCCTCCGTGATCTGCCAGACTCGCGGCTTGGCGTCCGGCCCGATCTTGCCAACATCTAGCCCCGGTATATTGGCATATACAGATGATCGGAGTTCGTTGATTATTTTCGCGTATTTCGCCCCGGATCTCTTATGGGCATCCTCAAGCTCCTTGATCCGGGCGGCCAGTTGTTCCGCTTGTAGATAGATTGGCGGCTCTGTGATTGAGATGGCATGTGCCGCGTTCTTCCTCAGTCGCCTTTGATCCGCATCGCTTTGCTCATCCAGATCCCACGCAGAACATTCTGGATTCTTCTCCAGTGTATTGATGTACTCTGCATGTAGATCTATCAGAGAAGCCCGCAGCCGCTCGATTTCGGCAGATTGCTGTTGAATGTAGTCCAGTGCTGCCTGAGATCTCAGATGCACTTCTCTACGATCCTTGTCTTTCAATTCCTCAGAAAGATTTTCATAAGGAGTTGCTATCATTTCAGGCCACGCCGCCTTTCTACCATCGGATAGCCCCGGTTCGCTGTCCAAGATCGATCGAGCCCAATCTGCCCATTGGTCATGCTCTCCAGCAGCTAATAACTCTATCATTTTCATGACATCGGGGCCATGATTAATAGTAGTGACCATATTCCTAAGAACTTCTCTATCGAATCCATCTAGCTCTCCAACTGGAAGGTCTGTTTCATTAATATAATCAATTGCATGAACCAACGCAACTCGTTGCTCTTCGGTCAAAGTCATTGTTTTGCCAACCTTTCTTTGAGTGTCATTGTTTTTTTCTCGCGCCCTTCTTATGAAAATTGCTTTTCCGCTTCTTCCATCATCATTTCTGTGAATCCATACATCCCATCACCGCTTGTTTCGAACTACTGCCAACAACCCATATCCAGTTATGTCTTGAAAGGCGTCTTCCTCGCCCATATTATTATTTGCTATACGAAAAAGTTTATCGATGATACGTACAACCACTAATGCGTCTTCCATTTGGTCGACGGAAATCCCGTCTGGATACAAAACCTTTAAGATTTTTCCTGCATTTCCAAATGAATTACCGTATTGCAGTTGCTTTTCGGCAACAAGGTTTCCAATAGCTTTAGCGGTGTTCTCGTAAATAGGATCTGGTTTTTGTTCCGCATCATATCCATTTACGGTACAAGATACTGTATTTCGCAATTCACAATCCCTGCAATACACTGGCAGGTCATATATGTTTTGTGTGCAACCAATAGGTTTTCCATTTTCTAGAATAATCATGGTTACACCTTTATAACTTCTTAATTAAATAGTTTTTGGTCACCACTGCAAATATGTCACAAATCCCAATAATCCGATCATAAACAAAAGATTATTTAAAAGGCGATACCAACTACTATCGTACCTATCATATCCACGCAACCCTGTTAAAATAAACATTACCATTACTGCACCGAATATAGGATTAAAAATTTCCATACTAATCATCGCTCCAATTTACTTTTTATGTATTCAATTGCTTTTTCGTTATCCTTGCACTGTGCCTTTAGCAAACTTTCAGACGATTCTTTTGTATCACCATCAACTACGCATATTATATATTTTTCTTCTATTAAACTTAATGTAGCTTTTATTATTTCATTTTCTTCCTGCAGTTCAATTATAAAGGCTTCCCAGGTGTCCCGTTCTGATGTAAAATTAGCATCTGGATTAATACTATACATTTCGTTGTTTATATAACATTTCATTTATATCGCCCGCCATACTAGTAATTACCAAAAATACATATTAACTGTAATGCTATTTATAGTTTTTGGTGGTTCACGTAAACCAAAAAGTACTTATACTAAAACATCCTATACAAACTTTGTGAAAACTATAATAATATCGGATTGTCACGGACAACCACACCTTATAACCAATGCGCTAAATCACGCAAACAATTGGAGTCGCCTAATTTTTTCCGGAGATATTTTGGACATTGGTCCAGATCCAATAAAATGTCTCAATATATTGAAAGAAAATAACGCCGAACTATTATGGGGAAATCACGATGCAGCAATAGTCATTAATCGACCAATATGGCCGCAAAATACATTTGATCATGAAGCCAAACAAACCATTATAAATAACACGAATAACTTCAAGGTGGCAACCAACATAAATAACGTTTTGGTAACCCATGCCGGTCTATCAAAAAACTTTATGCACAATATGGACATAGATCTAAATCAGGGAATACCGGAAATTGTACAACATTTAAATAAATTAAATTTGGAAACCGTATGGTGTGATGATAGTCCACTATGGTATAGACCAAACAACAAAAATACTCCAATGCCAATTATGCAGGTAGTTGGACATACACCGCCTGAATGGATAGAAAGAAGTGGTTTCAAATCCGACAACTTTGTTAGTGTTGATCCATATTGCACAAAAGGATTTGGTCCGGATCGTTATAGGTATGTAGCAATAGAAGATGGTATCGCGACACTTTATGATAGTAACGAAACACCAAAAACTATATATAATAGCAAGTAAAAGACTATATAATTAGAACTTGAATAGAAAATAAGGAGAATACAAAAATGAGTTATACACAAAGTACTGAGCCAAAAAATTTTGAAGAATTTCTAGAATGTTATGAAAATGAACTTATAGTTAGAAGACTATTTCCGAAAAAGCATATAGGAATTGGCAAAGGTGATATATATAAAAGGATTATTAGTAGTGATGGTAAAACCGAAAAATGCCGCAAATATTTGGCATTCTGCAATAGTAACGGATATCAGATTAGTGAACTTGATAAACCAAACAAAACATATGACATAGAAAAAAGATGTGTATATCAACAAATTTGTGCATCAGAAGATTTTATATTGTTTAATGGCGACGAGAAAAAAGACATAGATGGACTTAATACAATAGCAACAAATTTTGATGGTACATTACAAGAAGCTATAGAAAAATATTCCCCTGTCAGAATCGCTGCTGATAGACATACTTTACAAAACATTGATATCACGTTACCAAAAGAAGAATGTCCGTTCATAAAAAGCGGAATATGTTATTTGTTTCCGGAAATAACACCAGACATCGCAGAATTTGTTATTTGGAAAGACGTATATGAAAATCCGGTACCAGTTGATGGTGGTTGCGGTACTAGCATATGCTATATTTATGAATGGGTTAGCATTGCTATTCATAAGCCGGAAGAATTTATAAAAGTAACAATTACTTCCAAATAAGCAAAAAAATAGTAGTAAATTTATTAACTTATATATTTACTACCAAAACTTTTTTATAGCAACCTTTTGTGTACCAAAAATTTTAAATACTATTAATTACAATACGTTTTTATGAAATTACTTGACCATTGCATAATATTTGCAACATATAAGCACTCCGGGCAACTAGACAAAGCAGGATTGCCGTATATTTACCATCCACTAAGAATCATGTTAAATAAAAACCTTACAACAGAAAACCAAAAATGCATTGCAATTTGTCACGACCTACTAGAAGATACGGATACAACCATTAAGGACCTTCATGACATTGGAATGCCTGATGATATGATAACCGCTGTTGTAGCATTGACACACCTAAAAAATGAACCCAATGAAACATATTGGCAACGCATCTTAGATGAACCGAGCGGCGATGCAAGACTAGTTAAACTAGTAGATATAGAAGATAATACATCTGAAAGTAGAATGAATTGCTTGCCAGAAGAGGTTCAAGCAAGACTAAAAGAAAAATACAATAAGGCACTACAATACCTGACTAATGTTGACCAAAAACTATAAATATTGATCACGTATTTAGTAATGTGCCCAACACAAAGGAGGAAGGAAAATCATCTTTTTTCTTCTTCCAATAACAATTATAAGGAGGATAGATATGAAAAAACTAAATGACCATTTCAAAGAAATATTAGAAAATGTTGGAATTGCTATAAGAGAATCAAGTAATAGTAAACATAAACTAAATAATATAAAATTACATGAAACTCTTCAAACATTATTGAGAAATAATGAAATTCTTGATTACCACATAGAAAGTATATGGGGATCAATATCTATACTTTCTAATATATACAAAGAAAAAGATAACAAATATTATTATTCTGCTAAATTTTATACATCAAGAAACCAAAATATATTATTTAGGATTCGAGAAGCTTCATTAAGATCTCGTAATACATTTGAATATGAATTATTAATAAACACAGAATGAAGAAATATAACTGCATGATAATAAAAATTATAAGGAGGGAGTTTAAATGTCCAACAATGAATTTGATGATATAATATTAAAAGAAATAATACCAGTTATTCGGGAAGTCGCAAATAGTTCACATGGCATGAAAAACATAAAGCTAGCCCACGCCTTACATTCAATTAGGATTGGTATTATAAGAACTTGTGATCTATATCAAGATCTTGATATATTGTGTATTCGATCAAAATATTATGAAAACAACAATAAAAAGCGATATTACAAATACATGATTTCCATAAATGAATTGAATCAAATTAGAATACATAAATTAGAATATATTGTAAATGATTCATTAAATCCAGAACGTATAGGATTTGAAGATATAACATACATGTAAAAAGAGGCTAGCATGGAAATAGAAAAAGAATTTATGGAAATCCTGACATGAAGACCGTTCCTGACCACATAATAAAGCTTGCTGAAAAAATCTGCCTAAAATCAGAAATGAACCAACAAATGTCGGCAATCATTTTCAATAATAGTGGGCGAGTTATAAATATTGGTTATAATAGAAGGATTATTAAGTCCCGAAATCCAACTACCATCTACAAGTATAGAATACCGTATATTAGCGTACACGCGGAAGTGGATTGTCTAGCTGGTCTAAACTTCAGTGACACAATCGGCAACTACATATACATCCATAGAAAGGGCGGTATGCTTGCTAAACCATGCCCAAAGTGTCAACATGTTCTAGAACAGTTTGGATTCAAAAAAATATTTTGGTCAAAAAAATAAAAACAAAAAATATTATTTTTTAATATCAATACACAACTTAACGTTTTTCTCTTTTTCAAATTCTTGTACGTCATTGAATTCGTAGACTTTTGTTGAATAACGTAAATTACTTTCTACCAACGCCCTTTTCACACAGTTTTGAATAGAATCACTAACAAATCCGCTATCCGTATTCATAACACTATTTTCCACAAAACTCGTAACACCATCCTTATTGGTAATACATACATAATAATGAGGTTCTGACATAAAATTTCTATTATATATATCCCGGAAATGTACTTCCAGGATATACAACTTTTTTGTATCTAGAATTGGCATAACACCATCTTTACCAACTTTTACTTCTCGCATCTTCAAATTCATTTTATTTCACCTCACTAACTACTAGTACTTACTAGAATAAATAGTTTTTGGTTGAACATAACAGACCATTAATAAAAAAATAATAATAAAAAATAATACTATACTTATACTTTTACTGGTTTTAAAATAGTATTCAATATTACTGGATGTCTATAATTATCAGGCCACATACATGCCATAGAATCATCCGGTCCACGTATCGCCGTTTGATACCAGGGCAGTAACTTTTTCAAAACTTTCCCAAACGGCACGCAATGCATTGGTTCAATTTCATTTACTTTGCAAAACTTCACAAATTCGTTATAGATGGTTTGCTTTGATACGTACATGTCAGCGACTTCTTCTAAATGCAGTTCAATGAAAGTTGACACTGGTTCACTTGCTTTTTTATACCTATCTTTTGCAGTAGTTGTAGTAAAGCTATTATGGAAGTGGCCTCTATCCAACAACGCATCCAAGTGAGGTAAAACCAGATTAAGAAGCCCTGACAATTCCTCTGGACTCGTTACTTTTTCTAGCAAATTTTCTTTTTCGCTTTCTTCTATTTCTTGTTGGGTAAAAACATGTTCAAACGGAATTATTTCTATACGTCTATAAAATCCCGTTGTATCATCGCGAACTCTCGGCAATTTATTAGATCCAAAAATTTGTTTCGCAAATGATATAAAATCAAATGCTCTTTCGCCCTTTCTTTGTGCACGTATTACATCTTTGTTAGAGGTTAGCATTTTAAGAATATTTACATTTGGAAGCGTTGATTGTTCCATGTCACCAAAGGAATTCAATAGTTTACAGTATAAGTCGGACGTCGCGAATCTATCTTTTTCCAAATCATGCATTGAAACAGAAGATATATTGTCTTCGCCAAGCATTTTACAAACAGTATCAATAAAGTGAGATTTACCAGTACCACCAGGTCCCAGCAATATAAATGCTTTTTGGATAGGATACGCCCGGTACAAACAATATCCAATAAATTCTAATGCCTTCCTGAAATCCTCTTCTCGGAGAACCGTTTGAAACATCTTAATTATGTTTGGACACTGGGCATCAGGATCATAGTTAACGTTGATTTGGATTCTAGAATAATAAGTAGGTCTATGTGGTTCTAATACACCGGTTCGCCAATTAAGATAGCCATTTAGACAATTTATAATATCTAGGTTATTATCGAATTTTTTTGATTCCACGTATGTTAGGCCTCGTATTATACCAAGAACTTCTTTTAGGACGTGGGCATTATAGCAAGTTTGTCCGTTATCTTTTACACGTGGGCCAAGCAATTCAACTAAAATTTTATGTATTACTTCTTCACCATTTTCCACGTAATGTCCTTTGACGTAGGTCATCATCGTTTTTGTTTCTATTATTGTGGCAACTGGAACATTTTTTATGATTAATTTTGCCAAGTTGTGATAATTAATTGCAGTAATCCCTTTGCTTTTAGGATTACGTTCAAAACATTCTTCGAGATCTGTTTCTGTAAAATCTTGCATACTCATTGTAACACCACGAAACGTTTAAAAAATAAAATAAAAAATTATAAATCTATATGTCTATGCGGCTAACCATGAAGCTATTTTCTAGATATTATTGTACTAAGCTCCTTTTGGTTTTAGATATTATTCTTTTTGTTTTCTTGCGATTACTTTTAGAGGTTTTCCGAACCTTTTTTTGGCTAGGTGCAAATTCAATTACTTCCTCGCCAGTAACTAGCAAACGTGTTTCAAATCGACCTCCGTTACAGCACGTTCTTGTGTATAGTTTACCGTCAGATACAAGTTTTTGGATAGCATTTATAACTTTTTCGCTACTTTGAAAGGATTTTCCTTCAAGTAGCATGTCGACGGTAACTAATTGTCTTTTACATTGATTCTTTATTTTTTCTAGTAATCTTTCTTCATTCATGGGTCATCTCCGAACCTTCCTTACATAGTTTGTCAACAGCATTGATCATGTCAGTGATTAATAAACGACCTTGAAATCGTTTCGCGTCTTCTTGCGAAGCAACTATGCAAATGTCCAAGTTATGTCGATTTAAAACTTCGCGAATTTCTTCAAACATTATATTTATTTGTTCTTGGCTTTGCGGTTCCAGGTCATTAAGGGCAGCCATATCTTCCACAATCATGGTGAAGCCAGCACCGTACAATTCATTTTCGGATATCATTTCAACCTCAAAACAAAATAAGGATAAAAATAGCTTGAGATTCCGTCTACTTTAATCAATATACCACCGCTACCATGATTTCGTGAAATAACTTTGCCTTCTTTACCAACGGCATAATCCATGTTGGGGCTCCAGGTGTTTGCCCAACCCGCTTCATGATCACGTGCTTTTCTAAAAATATATACGCGATCGTCCCTTTTCGCACCAAAAATTTCTTGTGATCGCATATATGAATATACTGAACCTACTGACATAACTACTTATATGGGATACCATAGTTATATACTTTTTGGTTGGGGGAAAATTAAGAAAATACCCTTCTCGGGAATTCGTATTCTCTTCTTACGTGATTCCAAGACGTGGTCAAAGTAAAATATCCAACAATTCTAGTCATATGGGATATTATTTTTTTGCCACAAATTGGACAAGTTTCAGAATTACCGCAAACTGTAACATGACCATCTTCGCACTCGCCAAAGGAATAGTTCACGGCACAGTGGGAAACACCGTGCTTCACAGAATATTCTATAAGATGTTTCATAACAGCTGGATCTTCTATTCGGTCACTAACATTAAGATGAAGTATTCCACCGCCAGACAATATATCCTGGAACTTTCCAGTAAGGCATATTCTTTCGGGAAGAGGTGCATCTACAATCAATGGTATGTATTGATTGCTATATAGTTTGAATGGTATTTTATCTTCACCAAATAATATCTTGTCTTTTTCTACAAGTTTTACAGCAACCGACTCACCTGGAATTTCTTCAACATTGAAAGAATTTCCTGTTTCTTCACTAGCAACTTTAGCAAAATCCTCAATAAAGTTCAATACTTCTGTTACAAAACTTATGCCTTCATCAGACTTGATATCAATTCCCATGAAGTAACAACATTCATATATGCCAATTATGCCAATAGTAGAAAATAGTCTTTTGAGCGTAAACCATCCAAGTGGCTTAAAGAACTTCAAGAATCCTTGATCAATCCTGCGTTGTAATATTTCTTCACGATGCACAACAAGAAGATCCTTACAAATTTCCAACTGCTTGGTAAGATCAGCAAAGAACTTTTCATGATTACCATTAGCCTTCAAAGCAATTCTGGGTAAGTTTATGGTAACTACCCTATGA
>ERZ1026792.864-NODE-864-length-22044-cov-3.226171_pt1 | contig 22044 bp, 15 predicted proteins | sample MGYA00520884_ERZ1026792 | MGnify/ENA primary metagenome ERZ1026792 (study PRJEB33270, sample SAMEA104284473) | anaerobic digester metagenome | biome: Anaerobic digester microbiome; feature: mesophilic sludge digester; material: Anaerobic digester biomass | place... | reverse complement strand
ATTCAAAGGCGCGTGCTATGGCTTCGGTACGGGGTTCGAACTCTTCAACGTGGAATTCGCCCAAGACTCTCGGCCTGATTTCGGTAATGTTCTCAATCTCTACCATCTGCGGGCTCATCCGATTTTCGGAAAATTATCCTTTTATTATAGCCGATTTATTCTCAAAAAATGCATAATTCGTGCAATTTATAACGATTTTCCCATCGAACAATCTCTTAACACTTATCCGATGAATTCATTCGCTCGCCTAAATTTCGTTTATGATTGTGGGCAGAGTGCATGATGGATGAAGATAAATACTTTATTCCCGCCGGTCCAGCAGAAGCCGAGTTGCGTGTAGTAAACTCACGCTTCATTGCCAGCCTTGCGCCAGCCTTCAGCGTGGAAGAAGCGCGGAATTTCCACAAGAACATCCGGTTGCGCTTCCCTGATGCGACACACCACGTACCGGCATTTGTGATCGGGCATGGGCGCAGCGTCATCACACACTGTTCTGATGATGGTGAACCTTCGGGGACAGCTGGCAGACCGGCTCTGGCAGTCCTGCAAGGCAGCGGATTAGGCGATGTGGCTGTGGTGGTAACGCGTTACTTCGGCGGCACAAAATTAGGCACCGGGGGTTTGGTCAAGGCTTATGGGGATGCTGTCCGTGAAGTGCTTAAATTGGTTCGGCGGGCAGTCAAACTTCCAACGGTCACTGCTGGGTTAGAGATGCCCTATCCTTTATACGCGCAGATCGAACGGCTGGTTGGCATCTCTGGCGGTGAGATCCTTGAAAGTCAATTTTTAGCCGATGTTTCATTGATCGTGCGTTTTAAGGAAGAAAACTGGCAGCCCTTTGTGCAGCAACTACAAGAACTGAGCAGCGGCAAAATAGAACCGTTGATCCTTGAGCGCAATCCCGAAACGATCTTTCCGGTGGATTAATCTTGAGCATCTTCAGCTGGAATGAGGGTTAGATTCTGCTGAACTGTGTATAGTTTGTAATACAAACCATGCGCGGCTAAAAGTTCTTCGTGTGTGCCTTTTTCGGTGATTGTGCAGCCTTCAAGCACAACGATTTGATCAGCATTACGCACGGTGGAGAGCCGGTGAGCGATAATAATGGTCGTGCGCCCCACAATGAGCCGATCTAAGGCTTGTTGTATGAGCAGCTCTGTTTCCGTATCCACAGCCGAGGTGGCTTCATCCAGAATGAGGATCGGGCTGTTCTTGAGTACCGCACGCGCAATGGAAATACGCTGCTTTTGTCCTCCCGAAAGCTTTATGCCGCGCTCGCCGATGAGAGTGTTGTAACCGTTGGGCATGTGGGCAATAAACTCATCAACGTTAGCAATCTTCGCTGCAGCCAACATCTCTGCTTCGGTGGCATCGGGCTTACCAAAGAGGATATTTTCGCGGATAGTGCCATGGAAGAGGAACACGTCTTGCAAAACCATGCTAATGTTGGCACGTAGCTCATGCAGGTCTAGGTCGCGCACGTCGATGCCATCGACAGTCAGCTTTCCGCTGCTCACATCATAGAATCTGGGGATTAAGCTGACTAAAGTGGATTTCCCCACACCCGTAGGACCTACCAAAGCGGTGGTTTTCCCTGCTGGAATATCTAAATTGATATTCTCAAGGACAAATGCCTCCTCTGGGTTATAACGAAAGAAGACGTTATCAAAGCGGATTTCGCCACGAACGGGTTTGAGCAGGGGGATAGGATGCTCTGGCGGCAGGACGTCCGGAGTCTCATTGAGCATTTCTGCAACCCGTTCAAAACCGGCTAAGGACTCCTGCACAGCTTCCCAAGAGTTGCTTAGGTTGCGCACAGGCTGGTAGAAGCTATCCAGATAGAGGAAGAAAGCCACCAAGTCTGCCACTTGTAAATTGCCTTGAAGCGCTAAGCGGCTGCCAAAGAAAATCACAATCAACTGACCCAAACCGGCGGCAAAGTCATAAAGGGGTGTATACGTCGCCATCAACTTCAGGGCTTTAAGGTTAGATTCCAGATATGTTTCGATTTGTTTGCCCACTCGATGCATCGTTAGATCTTCCCGGGTAAAGGCTTGGATTTCTTTTACGCCAGAAATGCTGTCATTCAAAATAGCATTGAGCGTACCTAATTCTTGTTGGCGGTAGACAAATGCCGGGCGGACCCTTTTAGCATATTGAATCAGGGTGATGATGATGATGGGGATTGGGATGAGAGAAAGCAAGGCTAATTGCCAGCTCATACTAAAAAGGATCACCATGACGCCTACCAACGTAAGGATGTTCACGAACATCTCCGGCATGGCATGCGCAATGGTGCGTTCAAAAAGCTCGGTATCGTTTATCAGGCGGGACATCAGCTGACCAGTTTGTTTGTCTTCGTAGAAGCGCAGGGAAAGCTGCTGTAGATGCTGGTAAATCAACTTCCGTGCATCGGCGACCACTCCCCAACCTGCCACATGAGCTTGATAAGAGCGGATGTATTGCATGAACCCGCGGGCGATGAAAACGGCTAAGGCGATAAGGGAGAGGCGCGTAACCATATCCATAATATCGTTGGGTAAGGGCGTCTGGGAAAGCGAGTCGATGAGCGAGCGGATGATCCAAGGGATCACGAGTTGGGCACCGACCAAGCCGACCATGGCGAGGATTGCCCAAAAGAGCGGCCAAGAATATTTTTTAGCAAGATCTATGAGTAATTTTATCGGTTTCATTTTCGGTATCACTTAATTTCTTGATGATAACACTGAGACGCAGATTAAGCGGAAAAAAGGCAATATTCCAGGCTTTGCGTAAGTCGTTTTCTGACATCCAAAAAAGTTCGGTACCTCCATCTATCCAGGAGTTGACAAACCCCCAAGGTGTGGGAAGGCTTCCGCTATAGTGTTCAGGATTGTATGCAGCCAGGAGCATTGTGTGCCCGCCAGCTTTACGCGTGGCATTGTAGTTTACTGAGCTGTTTCCAAGATAAATGGCGGGAGCCCTGCTTGGGAGCCAGGTGAAGGTGAGTAAAAGGGCTTGATTATCTTCTTGAAGCAAGGTGGGCAGAGATTCTAACGAAAGGAACTTTAGTTGGGCTTGCAGTGGTAAGTTGCGGGTGCGGGCTAAAAAGGTCACTAATCGAGCCTGCATACCGGGGGTGACTGCCCAACCCGGGAGTATGCGGTAGAAGCTGCCGTGCCGCCAAAGCTGATCTACCTCTGTGCTCAAGGCTTCTGGCGAAAATTCAGTACCGGCTAAGAGCTTCACCGCGGCAGTGATGGCGTGGACAGCACAGTTGTTCCCACTTTGATGGGTTTGGAAGGCTGCTAGCTCAGCTTCTGGGAGGGATTTTAAGCTTACACTTCTCATACTTTTATTCTAAGCGACTTTCAGATGTGAAATGTAAACAATTTGTTTCGATGCTTCGGGGTAGAGTGATTAGAATTGACATATCAACACAGGTGTGATATTTTAACGCTGTACTTTACCAATAGAGCTTGAGGTAACCCGATGCCCGGATGCCAGGGTGTAAAGGTGGAAGCTGGTGTAAGTCCAGCGCTGTGCCGCAACTGTAAGTCGCAAGACAAGCCAGGAAACCTGCCTCGATTTGCTCCCCAATCAACCTTCTCGGAACTAGGAGGCGGGCTTGATGATACGATCACCAATATAACCCAACCTATTACCGAGTTGGGTTATTTTTTTAGTGAGGTGATCATGAAAAAAACTATCCCAATTCTATGTGTTTTACTTTTGCTGGTGGTTTCAGCTTGCCAGGCGGCACCAACTGCCTCGCCGCAACCAGCCTCAACCTTAGCTTCCTCAGGGGTAATCGCAACCCCCGAGGTGAGCTCTACGCTGCCGATAACCATCCGTTATGCCAAAGGTTTCACCTTGGAATATAAAAACAACTATAAAATCCTGACAGTTACCCAGCCGTGGGCTGGTGCAGAACAATCCTTTACTTACATTCTCATTCCCCGCGGTACTGAAGCTCCTGCTGAGGCTGGCAATGCGCAAGTGATAGAAATACCAGTGCGCTCATTTGTGGCGATGTCTACAACTTATTATTCTTTTTTGGAAAACATCGGCAAGTTAGATACGCTTGTGGCAGTGGATGATGCCACTTATATCTATAACCCAAGCGTGCGGGAAAAAGCTGCCTCTGGAGAAATTGCTGTAGTTGGGGGCGGGATGGGCGGACCCAGCGCGAATGTAGAACGCTTATTAGAGCTCAACCCTGATGTGATCATGACCAGTGCCAGCGGTATCCCAGAATTGGATGTTTACCCCAAGCTGCAAGAAGTCGGGCTGCCCGTGGTAATCAATGGGGACTATCTCGAGCAGACGCCTTTAGGCAGGGCAGAGTGGGGCATATTTATCGCTGCTTTTTTTGATCTGGAGCAGCAAGCTAGCCAACAATTTGATGCACTTGTACAGCGCTATGAAGAAGTCAGCGCATTGGCAGCTAACGTGCAAGAGCGTGTGACTGTCTTTACCAATACGGATTATCAAGGGACATGGTACGTACCTGCTGGTGAGAGCTACGCAGCCATCTTACTCAAAGACGCTGGCGCGGAATACCTTTGGGAAGATGAACCCGGAAGCGGGGCTTTACCGCTTTCATTTGAAACCGTTTTTGAGCGTGCGAAGGATGCTGATTTCTGGCTGAACCCTGGTTTTGCTGCCAGCTTGCAGGACTTATTAGCCATGGACGCACGTTATGCTAATTTTAAAGCCTTCCAAACCGGCAATGTATTTAATTACAACGCGAGGGTGAGCGAAGCCGGCGGTATGGATTACTTCGAAAGCGGCGTCGCCAACCCGGATGTAATTCTAAAAGACCTCATTAAGATCTTTTATCCGGAGTTGTTACCTGAGCATACACTTTTCTACTATCAACAATTGAGATAAGCAGGTTTTTATGCCAACAAACGCGCCAACTGAAGTAACCCTAAACAATTCTCAAACTGCACCGCGCAGCCGCACTGTAGGTTTTGGTGTGTTTGCGCTCCTGGTGTTGCTCCTCGCGCTGGCATTTGTGGTTAGCTTGAGCTTGGGGTCGGTCTCGATTCCGTTGCGAGAAGTTGTGCGCATTCTCACAGGCGAGCCAGCCCTCAAGGAAAGCTGGGGCACGATTGTTTTGGATTTTCGCTTGACCAAGTCAATAACGGCTGTGCTTGTTGGTGCAGCGCTTTCATTGGCTGGTTTGCAGATGCAAACGATGTTCCGTAATCCATTAGCCGACCCTTTTATCTTGGGGATCAACTCGGGGGCGAGCTTGGGTGTTGCCTTGGTGGTGCTCAGCCTTGGCACTGCTGGAACAGCTTTATTAGCTGGTTTAGGTACTTTAGGGGATTTAAGCTTGGCGTTAGCCGCTTCCGTGGGAGCCGGGTTAGTGTTAGCGCTCATTTTGCTGGTGGGGCAGCGCGTGAAGAACCCCACAACGCTGCTTATTATGGGCTTGATGTTTGGCTATGCTGCCAGCGCACTCACCAGCCTATTGATTTACTTCAGCCGTCCCGAACGTATTCAGGCTTATACCATTTGGTCGTATGGCTCGTTTAGCGGGGTCACATGGAATCAATTAAGAGTGATGGCACCGGTAATTTTGGTTGGATTGGGGGTTGCAGTTCTTTTGACTAAGCCGCTCAATGCGCTGCTTTTAGGCGAGGATTACGCCCGGAGTATGGGGCTGAATGTGAAGCACGCGCGCTTTTTTATCCTGCTGAGCGCAAGTTTGCTCGCTGGCACGGTGACTGCCTTTTGCGGACCGATCGGCTTCATCGGGGTGGCTGTTCCGCACCTGTGCCGCAACCTGCTGCGTAGCGCAGATCACAAGGTGCTGATTCCAGCAGTAATTTTAGTCGGAGCAATTGCTGCGCTGGTAGCCGATGCAATTGCCCAGCTTCCTGGGAGCCAGTATGTGCTGCCGATAAATGTGGTTACGTCGCTATTTGGCGCGCCGTTTGTGATCTGGGTGCTCATTCGGCAAAGGCGAGGTGCAACATCTTTCACAGTATGAACTCCGTGGTGCTCACAGCACGGGACCTAACCATTGGGTATGTGCATAGCCGAACTAACAAGACGGTTATCGCGCAGGGATTAAACCTCGAACTGCATACGCAAGAATTGGTTTGCTTAGTGGGTCCCAATGGGGTGGGTAAATCGACATTGCTGCGAACTCTAACAGGTCTCCAGCCGAAGTTGGGCGGAAATCTGCTGCTTAAGGGCAAACCGCTTGAAAAATATACCAGCAAAGCCTTAGCACAGCTTGTTAGCGTGGTTCTAACTTCTCCAGTGCAAGTGGGCAATATGAAAGTGCGGAATCTGGTCGGGTTGGGGCGCTTTCCGTTTACGGGTCTTTTCGACAGCCGCAGCCCAGAAGATGACTCTGCTGTGCAAGCTGCATTGGAGATGGCTGGGGCAGAAGGTTTGGCAGAGCGCTTCGTGCATGAGCTCAGCGATGGCGAACGCCAACGCGTGATGATTGCCCGAGCCTTGGCACAAGAGCCGTTGCTGTTAGTCTTAGATGAACCCACAGCCTTCTTGGACTTACCTGGTAGAGTCGCGACGATGCAATTGATGCGCGAACTGGCGCACACACATGGCAAAGCAGTGCTTGCCTCCACGCATGACCTGGATCAGGCGATGCATTTAGCCGATAAGATGTGGTTAATGGGCAAAGATGGCGCAATTCTTCAAGGTGCTCCTGAAGATTTGGTGTTGAGTGGCGCTTTTGGCACCACCTTTGCGCAGCCTAACCTTCAATTTGACCTCAAGACCGGTAGTTTTGAAGCCGAAATCAAGCCGGAGCAACGTGTTGTGCTGCAAGCGGAGGGTTTAGCAGATATCTGGACGGCGCGGGCATTGCGGCGGGCTGGCTTTGAAGTGCTTGTGGAGGGACCGTCAGATTTACCGCGTGTGGAAGTTGTGCAGCATAACGCCAGAACCACCTGGAAGCTTATCCGCAATGGAGTGGCACTGGAGTTTGACTCAATTTATGCGCTGCTTTTAGGCTTGAGTGCCTAATCAAAGCACTCAAGCTGGTAAGAATTGAGTAACAACCAAGACTATTGTGGCAAAGAAGATAATAATGGTGAGACAGACGGCTAAATAGTTAGTGCCTTTTTTATTAGCCCACGACCCCATCAAGATCTTATCATTGGCTAAAATGAGCACCAAAATAAGAATGACTGGCAGTAAAATCGCGTTGACCGTCTGGGAGAGTACCATAATCTGAAAGAGCGGCATTTTGGGGAACATCGCCAGAAGCATGCTGATGAGCATGATGCCTCCAAAAATGGTGTAGAAAATCGGTGCTTCGTCAACCTTGCGGTTCAAACCGCGTTCGAAGCCGAAAGCCTCACAGATGGCATAAGTTGTTGAGAGTGGCAGCACTGAGACTGCCAAGAGAGAAGCGCCGAGCAAACCAACAGCAAAAAGCAAACTGGAGGCTTCGCCGGCTAAAGGCTTGAGGGCTAAGGCGGCTTCTTCGGCGCTATTAACCACAATCCCATTGCTGAAGAGCGTCGCGGCTGTGGTGATGATGATAAATGCGGAGATGATATTGCCCCACATCGAGCCGAAGACTACATCGGTGCGCGTATCCCCATATTGATTAAGGTCCACGCCCTTATCGGCAACCGAAGCCTGTAAATAGAAGATTCCCCAAGGGGTAATAGTTGTACCGATCACTGCCAGAACCGAGATCATATAATCAGAGTTCATTTGGATTTGAGGTTTAACTGCGGCTTGCAGGACCATGCCCCACTCCGGTTTAATCACAAATACAGTGATGACATAACTCAGTGAAGAAAGACACAGCACCAGAAGGATTTTCTCGACGCTTTTATAGTTGCCGCGCAAAACAATGAGGGTAATTAATAATCCTGCCAAAGGCACGGTGATCAGACGGTTGATCCCGAATAGTTCACCGGCTGCAGCCACGCCAGCAAACTCAGCAACCGTTGTGCCTAGGTTTGCAATTAATAAGCAAAGCATAGCAAACGCAGTCGTCTTGACGCCAAAGCGTTCGCGGATGAGATCCGCAGCGCCTTTTCCGGTGACCGCTCCCATACGGGCTGCCATTTCTTGGATGATTACCTCTCCGATGGTGATGACCAAAATGATCCATATAAAGCTGTAGCCATATTTAGAGCCAGCAACCGAATAGGTAGCGATGCCAGGGGCGTCGTTATCGGCGCTCGCAGTAATAATTCCGGGGCCAATAATGGATAAGAATGCAAAGGTATTGCGCAGCCAAATTGGTAAGGTGAACCGTTTTTTCATGGGCACCTCTATCTCACGGAGAAGCGGGGTAAGCGTTTTTTCCATGCGGTGGGGAGCACCGTATCAAGTGCATCATCCACCGTTACAATGCCTAACATCCTGTCAGTTTCGGGTTCCACCACGGGAATTGCCATCAAGTCGTATTTGGCAATCAGATAAGCAGCGTCTTCCTGTGGGGTGAGCGGGTAAACCTTTACAACGGAATCGTTAATCCATTTGGAGAGCGGCTGGTCCAGCGGTGAGGTGACCAAATCGCGTAAGCTAACCACGCCCTTTAGTTTTTGGTTTTCGTCCAGGATATAAACATAATACATAAACTCGTCCTCTAAGGCATCTTCAGAGGAACGCAAGAATTTTAGTGCTTCACCAACCGTAAAGTGTTCCGGCACCCAGGTAAACTCGGTCGTCATGATGCCGCCGGAGGAATCCTCAGGATAACCCAAAAGGGAGCGCACCTCTTCAGCTTCTTCGTCTTCCATAAGGGTGAGCAGCTGCTCGCTGACCTGATCGTCCATATCGGCTAAGATGTCCGCTGCCTCATCGGGATCCATTTCCTCGAGCACATCAGCAGCGCGCTCGGGGTGCAGGTGAGAAAGGATGGCTTGCTGCACCTCAGGGGAACTTTCCTCAAGGGTATCGGCTAAATCCTCGTTGGTGAACCCTTGCAATAGAGCTTTGCTGGTGTGGCTGTCTAGGTCATCCAAGATCGCAGCAATATCCGCAGGAGGCATCTTCACCAAGCGGGATTGGGAGACGCTCAGGCGTAAGGGGTCATCGTGTTCAACCGAAGCCACTAACTCCCAAGGGATAACATGGGTTTTCAAGTCCTTTTTGAACACTTTAGCAATACTTTTGCCTGCTTTTTCCAGCCCAAGGCGGCGCAGCAAGCCCAGAAAGCTGGTATCTACACCGGTGAGGTAAAAAAGTTCGCCTTTACGCGCAATTTGCAGGTCATTGACCCGGACTAAGCGCCTGCCTTCCAGATCAACGATTTGCTGATCCAGCACGCGCTGTTTGAGGAGCAATTCATGCCCCTTAGGCGTATAAGGCAACGCTTTGTTGATATCGGTTTTAAGAGCAATGCTTGGCCATAGGCTGGCTATCGATTGAGCATCGATCATCTTTTTGCCATCCACCGCGTTTTTGAGTACCAAAGCAGCGATCGGGGGCATATTCTTTTCGGTGCTATTGACCATGATGTCATCTAATTTGCCAACAACATGCCCAAAACCATCCCAGACTTTCTGATTAAGAAGCTGACTTAAATAGATCATCACACACCTCACCAGGTTGTTTTGTATTCAGTTGAAAGATGACACCTCAGGGGACGCATAACCCACCTATTGCCCCTGGCCATGCAGGTTTACATGGCTGCGGTGCAAGTAGGTAAGGCTGTTGGTCCCATCAGACTTGCCGGCCCAGGCTGGTCGTCTGCTGCGGGTTCACTTCCGTTATTTTTTCCAAGTTCCATTGTTATCATTTCCACTAACGCCGAAAGTATACCATAGCGGAGGCTATTTAACGGGGTTGAAAATAGCGCGTCTAACGAGTAAATTTCTCTAAATATAGGGTACCTAATCCTGAAAAAGTATGCGCAAAGGGATTAAATATTTACAGGGATAGTATGATTGCCAAACATGGCTTGCAAGCGGGGAACTTGCGCTAGCAAGGCTTCCGACTGAGTACGCCAGCCAAAGACGTCCCCGACGCCGCCATACTCTAGCGCTACGATTTCAGGCTGACGCCATTCGCCGCTCAGAATCTGTTGCTGCGCCCACTCGGCAGCCTGCCAATCAGCCTCTGTCAATTCGAAATGGTCAGTAATGAGTCCGTGATACTTGCGCAGCCCAGTGAGATGAAGCTCGCGGAGGCGCTCCATCGGCAGCCGATCAATATAATCAGCTAACTCGCTTTCCATTGCCACGCAGCTGATGCGTGCATGCGAAAGATCAAAAAGCAAGTCGGTCTCTGTGGCGAGCAAGGCTTCACGGATGAGGTTAGGGTCAGCGCCAATCTGGCTGCCTTTTTCCAGCGGGGTAATGGGTAGATTTTCAGCAACGAGCGGCAACTCTGGTAGGTTGGTCCTTAGAACCGTAAGCTCCTCAACCCACTGATTAATTTGCCTAAGCCGGTCATTACGGCTCTCAGGGTCGAGTGTGATGTTACCTACCAGATGGCAGTTAAGGTGCGGCGTATGGGTTTGGGTGAGCATTGCGCGCAACGCATCATAATCCAAGGTTGGGGCTTCGCCATTGCCTACGGCAATCTCAAAATGCACATAGACCGGGCGAAGGCGTTGGGCAGCGTGGATTACACCTTGCCAATCAGGGCACTTGAGCAAATCCACCTCCACTTTTTGTGCAAGCAGTAAGTTCTCTAGCGGGAGCGAGTAATTGACGGCAAATTGCATATAAGGCTAAGCCTGAGACTCTTCCGAACTGAGCGTTTGCTGGTATGGATCCAGCTGACTTTCGAGCTCATGACGGAACTGCTGCGTGTAGAGCCGGTAGTAGTGCCCGCGTAAGCGCATGAGCGACTCATGGTTACCTTGCTCTGCAATTTGACCATCGCGAATGACTAAGATCTTATCGGCATGTTTGATCGTAGAAAGGCGGTGGGCAATAATAAAGCTGGTGCGCCCTTCCATCAAGCGCTCCATGCCTTGCTGGATCAGTGCTTCGGTGAGTGTATCCACGGAGCTTGTGGCTTCATCCATCACAAAGATATCTGGGTTCGCCAATATTGCTCGTGCGATGCTGATCAGTTGTTTCTGACCTACGGAGAGCAAGTTGCCACCCTCGCCGACGTTCTGGTCATAGCCGTGCTCGAAATTGATAATGAAGTTATGCGCTCCAGCTAATTTGGCAGCAACCTCAATCTCTTCATCGGTCGCATCCAGTTTGCCATAGCGGATGTTCTCGCGGATGGTGCCAGAAAACAAGTGGGGGGTCTGCAGCACCACGCCGATTCGGGATTGAATGTTTTGGAGCGAGAAATTGAGGTAGTCAATACCTCCAATGCGGATGGTCCCCTCAGTGGGTTCATAAAAGCGGCACAGCAAGTTGACGATTGTGGTTTTACCTCCGCCAGTTGGGCCGACGAGCGCCACTGTCTCCCCATGGTGCACGTGAAAACTAAGGTGCTTAATCACGGGTTCGTCTTCTTTGTAGTGGAAGGAGACATCATCGAATTCAATATCGCCCGAGAGCGGTGTGAAAGGCAGCGTTTGCTCTAGGTCACGAATGCCGGGTTGGGTATCGATCAGTGAGAAAACGCGCTCTGAGGATGCCACAGCGTTTTGCATATCGGCATACACCCGCGCCAAATCCTGCACGGGCCAAAGGATCATCATGATGTAGGAAATGAAGGCTTGCAGTCCACCTATGGTGATTGCTTGATTCTGAACACTCAATCCACCGCGCCACATCACTAAGGCTAACGAGAGCGCGCTAATTGTTTGAATAGTCGGCTGGAAGAGTGCCGAAAGGTAAGCGGCACGGTAGCTGGAGCGGTACATATCAGTAGAAAGTACTTTGAAGTTTTCTAAGTTGCGATCTTCGCGCCGCAGTGCTTTGACCACGCGTACCCCTGTGATGTTTTCATTGAGGTTGGCTGTCATCTTGGAATTGGCTTTACGCGACTGGCGGTAATGGTAATAAATGCGCGTGCGGAATTTAAACGCCACAAAGAGCATGACTGGCAGGGATGCGATGACAATTAATGCTAACTGCCAGTTAATGCTGAGCATAAAGGCTGAGGCAGTAATAATATTGACTAAGGCATAAGTGGAATCGATGAGACCCCAGGTGAGCAAATCCGCCATCTTTTCTGTATCCGAGGTTACGCGGGACATAATCCACCCGAGGGGAGTCTTGCTAAAGTAAGCCAAGGAAAGCTGCTGTAAATGGTTGAAGAGCTGCTTGCGGAGATCATAGCGTACTTTTTCGCCTTGCAAGCCAATGAGGTAGATAAAGAAGAACACCGCCACCGCTTGAACGAGCACAATTGCGCCATAGAGCGTGAAGAGCCTGACCAGTGCGGTTTTATCCCCGGCAATAATGCCCTCATCGATGATGCGCTTGTTGATCAGCGTGAAATAAGCATCCAACAAAGAGACCAAAATGATGGCAACCATGCTGCCGATCATGGTCTTCTTATGTGGAGCGAGCGTCTCGAACAGACGCTTGATTACATTTCCGTTAAAACGAACATTATCATCGAGTTCGTTTTCATCATAATAAGTGGACACTGTCAATTTCCTCTTGCAAAGCGCTCTCAATGCGCGTTTGAATTTCAAATATGCTGCGGTAAATGCCAGGCTGGTCAATGAGGTCCTCATGTTGACCAGATTGAACGATTTTACCTTCGTCAAAAACCAAAATCAGATCGGCACTCATAATACTTTGAATGCGGTGTGCGATAATAAAGGTCGTACGGTCAACCATCAGGCGCTGCAAAGCCTCACGAATCTGCACTTCAGTTTCCATATCGACGGAAGACGTGGAATCGTCCATAATGAGGATACGTGGGTTGAGCAGCAAGGTGCGTGCGATTGCCACGCGCTGCTTTTGCCCGCCAGAGAGGGTTACCCCGCGCTCCCCAACCAGCGTGTCGTAACCGTCCTTGAAGCTCAGGATGACATCGTGAATGGCAGCTTCGCGTGCAGCAGCCTCAATTTCCTCCTGGGTCACCGGGCGTGTGACGCCATAGGTAATATTATCGCGAATCGAACAGGAAAACAGGAAAGGTTCCTGTTCCACGATGCCAATTTGGCTGCGTAGAAAACTTCGCGGATATTCACGCAAGTCCACACCATCCAGGCGGATGCTGCCAGAAGTAATATCGTAAAAACGGGGCAGCAGATTCACCAGCGAAGTCTTGCCGGAGCCGGTGGAACCAAGCAGGGCAATCACCTGACCAGCTTTCGCATTAAAAGAAACATCTTCTAGGACTGGATATCCTTTCTCGTATTCGAAAGTGACATGCTCGAAGCTGATATCGCCGTGAACCGTACCGGAAGCGGGGAGATAGCTGCCTTCAAACAGCGGTTCTTCGGGAACACGCAAGACGGTGATAACGCGGTTTAGGGAAACGAGAGCACGCGAGGTATCCACAATCAGCCTGCCTAAGTTGCGGATTGGCCAGATGAGCCAACCAAGGAGACCGGAAAAGGTCATGAAATTACCAAGGGTGATAATCCCATCGATAACCATGGTAGCAGCTAAAAAGTTGCTGGCGATCATCTGCGCGGCACAGATCGTATCTGAAATCGGCCAGAAAAGGGCGTGCATCAGGTTGAGCCGCTTACCGCGCAGGTATTTTTCATAATTATTTTGGTCAAACTTTTTGATTTCGTAGGATTGACGGGCAAATGCCTTTACCACACGCACACCGCTCAGGTTCTCTTGCAGATTTGTGGATAGGACTGCTTCCTGTTCCTGATAAGCTTCATAGGCTTTCGAAAGTTTGCGAAAGAAAAAGATGGAAATGACCAAAATGACCGGCACAATGATGATAGAAATCAGTGCGAGCCGTTGGTTGAGTTGGAAGATAGCGGTGAAATTAATGATGAATATCACGATGATGCGCGCCACACCGATTGCTTGATCGGCAATGAAACGCCGAATGGTGTCCACATCAGAGGATGCGCGCTCGAGCAAGTCTCCAGTTTTAACTTCGGAATGATAGGCAAAACTCAAGCGTTGAATGTGGTCGAAGAGAAGATCCCGCAAACGGCGGGTGCTGCTTTCGGCGGTTTGGGCAGCAAGTTTATTGCTGAGAAAGCCGGAGAAAGCCTGAAGCATGATTAAGCCCATAAAAGTAGCTGCGCCTTGGAGCAGCTCGGTACCAAACTTGCCTTGTCCGATGATTTGATCAACAAAGTAGCCCAGGAAGAGATACATGCCTGTGCGCGAAGCGGCTGAGATGGCTAACATGACGGCAGAAAGGGCATAATGCCCATGGTAGCCGCTAAGCAAGTGCCAAAGCGTCACCAAGCCGTTTTTATTGCTGGTGATCTTTTGGCGATCTAGTTCTGGGTAAGTGTTTTTCTTGTTTTGCATTCCTTGTTCCAGGCAAAATATGGGGATACCTTTCGATATCCCCGGATTCTGGGAGAGAGTATACTCTGCGGGTCAATCAGCGTCAACGGATTTTGCAAAAAAGGTCATGGTTTGAAGAGGCTACTCACTACGACGTAAAGAATGGAGCTCTAAATTACCATTTTGCCAACTTTTAGATATGAACGTTGTATATTTCTTGCCCCCCGAGGGATGATAAATGGCGAGGGTGGGATTCGAACCCACAACCAATGGCTTATGAGTCCACTGCTCCACCGTTGAGCTACCTCGCCAATTGCGTGATGATGTTAACAGAATCGGCAAAAAATGTCAATTATTTTGTGGCGGTGCTATATCTACTTTTTTATCTGTTATTGCATGGTCCCCTGCGGATAGGCTGAACACTCAGTAGACCGGCGAGAACAAGGCAATCGAAATCAAGGCTGGATGTTTTCCCTTAGAAAATCGGAATTTGAAGAGGATACATGCTATACTTCTACCAGTCTTAAGATTTGGAAATAATGATGAAGAATATTATCAAGAGCGTTAAAGGCACACGGGATTTCTACCCAGAAGAAATGGCTAAGCGCCAGTGGCTGATCGAGAAAATCAGGCAGACTTCGGAGCTTTTTGGCTACGAGGCGTATGATGGACCTTGCTTGGAAACGATTGAGCTGTATGCAGCTAAATCAGGCGAGGAGTTGGTCAAGGAGCAAGCGTTTGTCTTCCCCGACCGCAGCGGCGAGCTGATTGCCCTGCGCCCCGAGCTAACCCCCACGCTGGCGCGTATGGTAGCTGCCCAGCAAAATGCGCTGACCTTCCCGCTGCGCTGGTGGTCTTTTGGTCCCTTCTGGCGCTATGAGCGCCCGCAAAAGGGACGCAGCCGCGAATTTTTCCAGTGGAACATTGACTTGATCGGTGTGGAAGGCGTGGAGGCAGATGCAGAACTCATTGCCGTGGCGGCTACATTTTTCCGGAACCTAGGGCTGCGCCCTGATCAGGTGCAGATTTTGGTCAACAACCGCAAGCTGATGGAGGCAGAATTAAACCGCATCGGCATCTCTGCTGAGCTCAGGCCTGCCATCCTGCGCCTGATTGACCGAATCGATAAGCAGCCTGCTGCGGTCTGGGACGAAAACGTACTGAGGTTAGGCCTCACACCCGTGCAGCTTGACCAATTGAAAACATTGCTCTTGAATCAGGACCTTTGGCAGCAATCCGAGGAGCTGCAGGCGCTCTTCAAGCAGCTCGAAGCGTTAGGCGCGGCTGAATTTGTCTCCTATGACCCCAAGATTATCCGTGGCTTGGATTACTATACGGGCACGGTCTTTGAAGCGCATGATACGACGGGTGAATTCCGTGCCATCTTAGGGGGCGGGCATTACGCCAATTTAGTAGAGGATGTTGGCGGCAAGCCATTGCCAGGTGTGGGCTTCGCGATGGGCGATGTGGTCATCATGTTGCTGCTGGAGGCACTGGGCTTGATTCCGGAGCAAAAGAGGGCTGGAAAAGGGGTGCTCATGACGGTTTTTGATTCCGCCCACCAAGAGATCGCAGCACGCATAGCTACACGCTTGAGAGAGGCAGGCTTACAGGTGATCTTGTACCCGGAAGCGGATAAATTAGCTAAACAACTGAAATATGCCGATAGAATTGGTGTAAGGTGCGCGCTCGTGATCGGCCCGGATGAAGTAGCTGAAAATACGGTGGTGATTAAGGATTTAGCGACACGTCAGCAAGAAAGCGTGCCCATGCAAGCGCTGGTGGAGAGGGTTAAAAACCTGCTTGCATAGAAATGTTGGCTGTGTTAATATAAATACGAATATGGTGCCTGTAGCTCAATGGCAGAGCGCCTCACTGTGGATGAGGAGGTTGAGGGTTCGAAACCCTTCAGGCACCCCAAACACCCTCTAGAGGGTGTTTTTACAATCTGAAATTGGCAATATTGTCAAGTTGTGTGATAATATTAGCCAGAAAAAGCAATGATGGAAACGAGTAAGCCTGCAAGCCATGGCAGCGAACCCGGGAGAGTGTGAGCCGGGGCAGGAATGCAAGCCGAAAATCCTTCCGGAGCTGCAATCTGAACGCCGATAGGCTACTAAGTGCGCCGGGGTAGCGTCCCGTTACCGAACGCCCAGCTCCGCATTATGGCAGGCAGCTGACTGAGGTGCCCGGCGAGCCGGGAACCAGGGTGGTACCGCGAGATCTCACTCGTCCCTGAATTTGGGACGAGTTTTTTATTGGAGGTTTTATGTTCAAACCAATTTCGCCAAAGCTAAATCTAAACGTAATGGAAGAAGGTATCCTGCGCTTTTGGAATGCGAATGACATCTTCAAGAAATCTTCTGATGAGCGCAAAGATCGCCCGCCTTATGTGATCTACGAAGGTCCCCCAACGGCAAATGGTAAGCCCGGTATTCATCATGTTTTGGCGCGTGCTTTCAAGGATATGTTCCCTCGTTATAAAACCATGCAGGGTTTTTACGTTGATCGGCGTGGCGGTTGGGATACGCATGGTTTGCCGGTTGAGATAGAGGTGGAGAAACGCTTAGGTTTTACGAACAAAGCTGAAATCGAAAGCTTTGGCATCGAAAAATTCAACGCCTTATGCCGCGAATCTGCTTTCGAGCGGATTCTGGATTGGGAGAAACTCACCCAACGCATTGCTTATTGGGTAGATTTTGACCGCGCTTATGTAACTTACCGGAACGAATATATCGAGTCAGTCTGGTGGCTGCTCAAGTCTATCTGGGATAAAGGGCTGCTTTATCAGGGTTATAAGGTGGTGCCTTATTGCCCGCGCTGCGGCACGCCTCTCTCTGACCACGAGGTAGCCCAGGGGTACACAGATACAGAAGATCCATCGGTGTTTGTGCGCTTTCCGCTCGTGGATGAGCCCAACACCTATCTGCTCGTCTGGACGACGACGCCATGGACGCTGCCGGGCAATGTGGCAGTGGCTGCTCATCCTGACGTGGAATACGCATTGGTCACACGCACGGATGGGCTAAGTGATGAGCGCTTGATTTTAGCTAAAGAGCTTGTGGAGAAGGTATTCGGAGATATTCCTGTCAAAATCCTCAAGACATATAAGGGCAAAGCGCTTAAGGGCAAACGCTATGCGCCGCTTTTCACCTTTTTGCCTACCGATAAACCTGCTCATTATGTGGTCAATGCTGAGTACGTCACGACCAGCGACGGCACCGGTCTAGTGCATATTGCCCCAGCTTTTGGTGCAGATGATATGGAGGTGGCGAAGGAATATGACTTACCCGTCCTAATGACCATTAATGACGAAGGTAAGTTCAACCGCGAGGTAACGAATTGGTCTGGTTTATTCGTGAAAGACGCCGATGCCTTGATTATCGAGGAGTTAGAGCAGCGCGGATTGCTCTTCAAGGTGGAAACCTACACTCACTCCTATCCTTTCTGCTGGCGCTGCAATACCCCGTTGCTGTATATGGCACGACCTACTTGGTTCATCCGCACCAGCCAAATTAAAGACCGTTTGGTTGCATTGAACCAGGAAATCAATTGGATTCCGGAACATATCAAGAACGGACGCTTTGGCAATTGGCTGGAAAACAATATTGATTGGGCTTTAGGAAGGAACCGCTATTGGGGCACACCGCTGCCTGTGTGGGAGTGTGATCAATGCCACAAGCAGGTCTGCATTGGCTCAGTCGCAGAGCTGAGTGAGCTGGCTGGTAAAGATTTAAGCGGCATGGACTTACATCGACCGTTTATCGATGAAATTCATTTCACCTGCCCAGAGTGCCATACGGGCACCATGCGGCGGGTCAAGGAGCTCATCGATGTGTGGTTCGACTCAGGCGCTATGCCTGTCGCGCAGTGGCATTATCCCTTTGAACATGTGGAGGACTTTAAGCGCCAGTTTCCAGCGGATTTTATTTGCGAGGGAGTAGATCAGACTCGGGGCTGGTTTTACTCATTGTTAGCGATTAGCGCCTTAGTGTTCGATAGCATTTGCTATAAGAATGCTATTAGCTTAGGCATTATATTGGATAAGGATGGGCAGAAGATGTCCAAATCCCGTGGGAATGTGGTTGACCCGTGGGAAGTAATCGATGAATATGGCGCAGATGCCCTGCGTTGGTACCTCTACACCTCCACCCCACCAGGCAATGAACGCCGCTTCAACGCTGACCAAGTCGGTGAGGTAGTGCGTAATTTCAGCTTGACCCTATGGAATACGTACTCCTTCTTTGTGACCTATGCCAACCTGGATGCGTGGAAACCGGACCAACAGGTGCTGCCTCAGTTTATGCAGTTAGATTACTGGCTGCTCTCGGAGCTGAACGTCCTCGTGCGCGATGTGACCCAAGCTTATGAGACCTATGATGTTCTGGGTGCCACGCGACCAATCGAAGCCTTTGTCGATAAGCTTTCCAATTGGTACTTGCGCCGCTCACGCCGGCGTTACTGGAAGAGTGAATCCGATGGGGATAAAGCAGCTGCCTACGAAACACTTTATCAGGCTTTGACCACGCTTGCCAAGCTGCTTGCCCCGGCGATGCCCTTTATGGCTGATGAGCTCTACCAAAACTTAGTGCGTTCGGTGGACGAAGGCGCGCCGCTCTCGGTGCACTTAGCTGATTGGCCAAAACCCGATGAGCAAAGCATCAACGAACAACTTAACCGTGAGATGGCGCTGGTGATGCGCTTAGCATCCTTAGGGCACGCTGCCCGCATGAAAAGCAACATTAAAGTGCGCCAACCTTTGGCTGAAGTCGCATTTGCGGTCAGCTCAGCTGAGGATGCTGAGATTGTTGAGCGCTTCAAGGAACTGCTTATGGATGAGCTCAACGTCAAGTCGGTGCGCGTCCTCAGCGGCAGCGCGGAGGCGGTAACCTACAGCCTCAACCCTCTTCCTAAGCAGTTGGGGCAAAAGTATAAGGGACTTTATCCGAAGATCCGCCAAGCCATTTTGGAATTACCTGTTCAGGAAAGCGCTGCCAAATTGCTAGACGGCATTAATCTCGTGGTAAATGTGGATGGAAAATTCTACGAAATTCAACCCGATGAGGTGGAGGTGCACAGCACTGCCCACTCCGGCTTCGAAGTTGCCTCCGATGGTCCATATTTAGCTGCTGTGGATATCGAACTTACCCCAGAGTTGATTAATGAAGGCTTGGCGCGAGAGTTTGTGCGCCGCGTGCAAACCCTGCGTAAAGATGGCGGATTAGACCTTGCTGATCGCATTCGTTTGGCTTATCAAGCCACACCTCGCTTGAACGAAGCGGTGCAAGCTTTTGCTGAATTTATCCAATCCGAGACGCTGGCGGTAGAATTGATTGCAGGCGAGATTCCGGAAAAGTGGATCACAGCCAGTGATAGCTTCGATGGTGAACAATTGACTATCGCGATTCAAAAAGCGAGCTGAGGAAAGCATCTTGAAACAGAAAACCAAGTCGAATCTTATGTTAGTGCTGATTGCCCTTGTGGTGATCGCATTGGATCAACTTACAAAGCGGGCAGTGCAGCAAAACTTAGCCTTAGGTGAAGCTTTGTTGGTATTTCCACCTTGGGAGTTTGTGCGCATCGTGCATTGGGTGAATACCGGTGCGGCTTTTGGCATGTTCCAGGGTGGGAATGCAGTGCTCATTGGACTGACCGTTGCGATTACACTTGCAATTTTAATCTACTATCAGACCTTGCCAGAAGATCATCTTTTTCAACGGATTTGCCTTGCACTAATGGTTGGCGGATCGATTGGTAATCTGATCGATCGGCTGACTTTAGGCTACGTAGTCGATTTTGTGGCTGTTGGCAGATTTCCGGTGTTTAACCTGGCTGATTCCTGCGTAACGGTGAGTGTGATCCTCTTACTTATCAGCACGATCATCGAGGAAAGAAAAGCGCAATCCACTGAAAAACCATCCGAAGAAGACGCACAAGCTCAACAATGAATGGCATCGTGAAGCAATTTTTATTCGAACAAGATGAACCGCTGCGCTTGGATAAATTCCTAAAAGAAAAAGTAGCAGGTTTTTCGCGCTCCCAGCTGCAGAGCCTCATTGAGGCTGGCAAAGTGTGGGTAGATGACGAGACGGTGCTCAAACCAGCTTTCAAACTGGAGCAGGGGCAAAACGTGCGTGTTGAGCTGCCGGAACCGGAACAAGAGTTGTTACAAGCGGAAAATATCCCGCTGGAGGTGATCTACGAAGATGAACATGTCGTAGTCATCAACAAACCTGCAGGCATGATTGTGCATCCAGGTGCAGGGCATAAAATGGGGACTGTTGTCAATGCTGCCCTCTACCGCTGGCCGGAAATGCGCCAGGTAGGCGACCCGGAACGCCCTGGCGTGGTCCATCGGCTGGATAAGGAAACCTCGGGTGTGCTCATCTTAGCTCGCACCCAAGAAGCGTACACCTGGCTGGTGCGCCAGTTCAAATCCCGTCGGACGGAGAAAACCTATTTAGCCCTCGTGGATGGTCATCCCCCTACACCCAGTGGGCGCATTGAGGCTCCTGTGGGACGGGCACCTCGACATCGCCAGCGCATGGCAGCGCTCTATGCCGGGGAAGGCCGTAAAGCCGTGACGGAATACCGCTCGATCCAAAGCTTCCGCGAGCATGAGCTGCTTGAAGTGCACCCCATCACAGGACGTACGCACCAAATCCGTGTGCACTTAGCTTTTATTGGCTGCCCAATTGCTGGAGATCAGGTGTATGGTCACCGCAAGTCTACGCTGCCCCTCGGGCGCTTTTTCTTACATGCCGAAAGTATCAAAATCACCTTGCCGGGTGAAAGAACCCCGACCGAATTTCGGGCTAAGTTACCCATTGAACTCCAAAATATTCTGACAGAACTTTCTTAGATTGAGGCATTATGAAGATATATGATTTTCGTTCCGATACAGTGACGCATCCTACGCCTGAGATGCGGCAGGCAATGGCAAATGCTCAGGTGGGTGACGATGTATATGGGGAAGACCCAACTATAAACACCCTAGAGGCTAAGAGCGCCAAGCTGATGGGTAAGGAAGCAGCGCTATTTGTCACCTCCGGCACGATGGGCAATTTGCTGGCTGTGCTCGTGGCATGTGGGCGTGGCGATGAGGTTATTATGGGGAGGCAGGGGCATACCTTCTTGCATGAAGCGGGTGGCGTCTCAGCTCTGGGTGGCGTGGTGATAAACACCATCCCTAACCAGGCGGATGGCACATTAGCGCTGGCTGACCTGGAGAAAGCATTACGTTCGCCGGAGGATATTCACCAGCCGATCTCGAAGATGATCATCATCGAGAACACTCAAAATGATTGCGGCGGGGTGCCACTTTCCGTTAAGTACTGCGATACCGTCGGTGAATTTGCGCATGCGCATAGTCTTGTCCTGCATCTGGATGGCGCACGCATTTTCAATGCGGCAATAAGTTTAAATGTACAAGTTTCAAGTCTGACACGTTCTGTGGACTCGGTAACTTTTTGCCTGAGTAAGGGCTTGTGTGCACCCGTAGGATCCGTGCTGTGTGGAAGCAAGGCATTTATCGACAAGGCGCGGCGGCTGCGCAAGATGCTCGGAGGCGGGATGCGCCAAGCTGGGATTTTAGCGGCGGCAGGGTTGGTAGCGCTGGATAACATGATCGAGCGCTTGGCAGAGGATCACGAACGAGCACGCTTGCTTGCAAAAGGCTTGGCTGAGGTACCCGGGCTGCGCCTCGATAAAGGCACGCCCTATACCAACATGGTTTATTTAGCGCTCGACCCGG
>ERZ1026792.853-NODE-853-length-22254-cov-3.273196_pt1 | contig 22254 bp, 27 predicted proteins | sample MGYA00520884_ERZ1026792 | MGnify/ENA primary metagenome ERZ1026792 (study PRJEB33270, sample SAMEA104284473) | anaerobic digester metagenome | biome: Anaerobic digester microbiome; feature: mesophilic sludge digester; material: Anaerobic digester biomass | place... | reverse complement strand
CCTTTAGAAAAGATTATATAAAACAGATGACTTAATTCATGTTTAAGTAAAGAATAATACTCCTCATCTGAATATTTATGTCTACTTTCTTTTTCATAGCTTTCTGGAGAAAGAAGAAGCAGTTTATTGTAGCTCAATGCTCTTCCAACAACCCAATCTTCTGTTTTATATCCAGATATAATATCAAAAGATTCTCTACCGTCTACTAAATATATAACGGGAGTGTTTTCTATCCAATTAACACCATAGAAGTCTATTAATTCTTTCATAGCTTTATCATAAAAGCCTTTTACTTTTGTGTTATTTGATTGTGTAATATTTATATCATATATATTTGTCATATCAGGATTATATCAAGAATGAGATATCTTATCTTTTTGTACTGTCTTATTTGTCTCATCTTTGGTTCCAGACTTGTATATCTCATATTCTAACGGTTGCTACAAAGCCACTACAATATCTCCTATCGATTCTTCTCTTTAAAAATAGTGTTACGAATCAAAAACATTTTTACAAACTAAACATACTTATCAATAATTTATAATTTGACTTAACCTCTAAAAAGAGGTAACATTAGTTATGGGTATATACCCATAATTAAATTATTAAACAATACTTATGCCTAACTTAGATAACACAGGTCCATTAGGACAAGGCCCAATGACAGGGAGAAAATTAGGATTTCTTCCAAGATCAAGAGGAAAAAGACTTGGAGGATCAAAGGATTGTACATGTCCTAAATGTGGATATACAGAACCACATACAAGAGGAATACCATGTACAAAGAAAGTATGTCCTAAATGTGGTACTCCATTAAAAGGGACTTTCTGTTCATAAAATTAAATATAACCACATATGAGACCAAGGGGTAGAAGAAGACTAGGGTTCCAGTTTAGAGATACATATTTTAAACCAAGAGGAATACCTCTTAGAGAATTACAAGAAGTAAATATAACGGATGAAGAATTAGAAACCCTTCGTTTAAGATATATAGAGCACATAGATCAAGAGAAAGCTGCAAAAATGATGGGCATCTCCCAGAGCCAATATCAAAGAGACTTAACCTCTGTTATGGAGAAAATTACAGAAGCTCTAACATATGGATATGCAATCTCAATCAGGAGAGTACAGCCATAGTGTTGCAATCTTGACTAGAGATATTTTTCTGTGATATATTTCAATGTATATTGAAATATATGAAAGATATTAAAGAAGAAAAAATAGAGGAAATACAGAAGCTCTTAGTATTAAACCGCATAAAAATTCTCCTACTCCTTTATCGAAAAGACACCTGTGTATGCCAAATGGTTAAACAGCTTGATTTGAAACACAACCTCATATCTCATCATCTTAAAACACTCCAAGATATGAGGTACATTTCAAGTACAAAAAATGGTCAACATGTAATATATCATCTAGAAGAATCTAAAAGAGATATTGTTAAAAATCTTTTTAGTATATTAAGAAATTAAATTTTTAATAATTAGTTATGAACAAAAAATCTCTAATTATTCCAATAATCATACTTGGAATACTACTCTTAATTGTAGGAGAATACTTCGTTGTTAACAAATATTTCTGTAAAAACACCTCTGAAACTGAAGAAGAAACTCCTACTCCAAAAGCTATGATGCTACTCATAGAGTTTCAAAATACTGATGGTTTAGTGAACATGATAAATGATATGAAAAAAAGAAATATAAAAGGATTACTAATGGTCAATGGTAACTTCATAGAGAAACATGCAGAGGTTCTCAAAGAGATATTAAAGACAGGTGTTGTAGAGCTGGCTCCATCATATGATTTCGAACCATTCTGGGGAATGCCATATGATGAGCAATATGAAATTATTTCTAACATGATTGAAAATGCACAAACATATCTTGGTGTAACTCCACGAGTTATCAGTTCTAGATACATGGCCTCTGATGAGAATACTGTAAAAGTAGCTGAAGCTTTAGGGATTGAATACATAACTGCAAGGGGAACTACAGAACTAGCAACAACAATATACAAACCAGAAGAATACAATGTAAAAATAATATCTGTATCAAACATTGATGTACCTGAATTTAAATATGGAAGTTTTTGCGATTACAGTTTCTATGAAAGAAATGGCTCTCCAGAGGATATGGAGTCTCAATACAAAAGAGCAATCCTAAATGAGAAGTTCATGGCGGTATCTCATACATATATTGGTGGGCTAAAAGAGAGATGGAATAATATGTGGCACAGATTCTGGGATAACTACGAAGTTGATTGGGTAGATTTAGATACTCTGGGAAGTGTAGACAAAGTTATGCCTATGTGGCAAATTCCAGTAAACAAGAACGCTCCATATACTCCAGAGAAGATTAGACCTGCAATACCATATGAAGAGGAGCCAAATGTTACTAATCCATGTAAGGTAGAAGATTTAAATGAGGGTGAATCTAATATTACAACTAGTATAACCGATAAGGAGGTAGTCGTATTCCATAACAATACTGGCCCTATGTGCTTAGAGATGATTAATTTCTTCAAGGAGAACAATATCGAATATGTAGAACATCTTACTACTGATACAGATTTTGGAACACAGTTAAATGCATATAAAGGGAATATTTCAAAAAGTGAGGGAGTCTCTGATAGCTATGGTTACTACCCTATCATATTTGTTGGGGGAAGGGCTTTCTCTGGATTTAATGAGGAGATTGGAGAAGAGATATTAAAGATTCTGGAATAATTTTATTAGAAATATCGTATTTTCAGATATTACTCCATATCCCCTGCCATTATTGAGTTGTTCCAAAAAGAACACTTTAATCTTCTAATTCACACCCTCCTCAATTACAGTAGGAGCAGACATATTAAACTGAACAAACAGAGCATTAGAACCTAGTAATCACAGTACAAACATAACGATGACTTTAGACCTACAGTAGTAACTGGCTCGCTGGCAAAGCCTTCTCTTGATATTGTTAAAATAGTTGAAATTAAGAGAGTAAGTTATAACCCACGGATGGCATTTACCTTTAAGGAAATTTTTAAAATAGAAATATTAAAAAGGGACTCTTTATGAGTCCCTTCATATTCATTCATTCAATTTAATACCTATTCTTCCTTCTCTTCCTTCTCTTCCTTCTCTCCAGTTTCTAATTTCTTTTTAACGAGAAAGTAATACAGTACTCCGGGAATTGCACCAAATCCTAGTAATGTCCCTACTACTAGAATAATAATCCACATAGTCCTGTCCTTAAAATCCCTCTTTAAACAATCCATAAGCATTACAACATTTACTATTATTCCGGCCAATAAGTACAGTCCTATCAAAACAATTACCGATGTAGCTCCAAGAAATATACCTGCTGACATCCTTTCAATCAAGTTTCTTTGCTCATCAATTTCTTCCTCTATTTCTTCAAAAAAATCACGAACTATCTCTTCTTGCTCTTCAAAAGTATCAGAAGTTTCTTCTTGCTGTTGCTCTTCAATAATTGTATCTAAATTCTCCTGGATTTCCTCTTGAGCCTCTTCAAAGAATATCGTGGTCTCTTCCATTTGTTGATTTACCTCCTCTTCTGTAAAAGTTTGAGCTAACATACTTCTCTCCCTAGCTTGAGAATATGTATTAAATGAAAGGAGCAATAAAATAACTACTGCTGACATACTCGCTATTTTTCTAAACATAGAAATAATATTTTGAAATTAATTCTTCAATTATCACAAGATAATAATACTTTGTCAATCAATATCATCCCTCTATATCTGGATATTTAATAAAGACACAATTATTCTCTTTTGTCCCTCATTCACCTTTTTATTCAATATCTTTAAAGCCAATTTCTCACTTTCCCACAGTTTAATCGGTTTGAACAATATCGAATATATAAAACATCTTACTACTGATACAGATTTTGGGACACAGTTAAATGCATATAAAGGAAATGTTTCAAAAAGTGAGGGAGTTTCTGATAGCAATGATTACTACCCTATCATATTTGTTGGGGGAATGACTTTCTCTGGGTTTAATGAGGAGATAGGAGAAGAGATATTTTTAAGATCTTTTGGTTCGAAGCTAAAATACTTTTATGATAGAATAACATATGAAAACTTTTGTTTACCATGAGAATGCTTCTGGGAAAGCCTCTTTTACAAAGACAGGAGATGCATGGAGTATAGATCATGATTTAAAAATCTTTGCAGTAGCAGATTCTCCTCTCCGTTGTTTAATTCGCGACACAAAACAGTATCCATTTGATGATTATGGCTATGAAGCTGCAAGTACATTTTGTGAAAGCTTTATTAAGCACTGCAAACCCCAATTATCTTCAGAAGACTTTTCTTTAAAAACATTGAAAGATGTACTAATTAAATGTAATGAGGATATAAAGAAATTAAATATCCAACTCGGTAAAGAGTTTAATGACCCGTTAAATTATGATTTAGCAGAAACAGTTGGTGTTGGTGCTGTAATCAAAGATCATACATTGTATTATGGCGGCTTAGAAGACTGCTATGTTAATGTACTTCGGGGGAATAACTTAGAAAATATTGCAAAATGGGACTATCAGATAGTAAAAGCTAGTAAATATATAGACAAACTCTCTAGTGAAGATAAATTAAAAGATTATATTCCTAAAGAATTGATTAATAAATTAAAAAAAGAAAATCAATGGGAACCCTGCTGGTGTAATTACCTTAGAAACAATAAAAATGCTCTTGATGAAGAAGGTAATCTTGTAGGATGGGGCTGTTTTACAGGAGAAAAAGAAGCAGAGGAATTTATTCAAACACACTCTGTTAAATTAAAGAAAAATGATTATATTCTCTTATTCTCAGATGGAATGATTCCTGTATTAAGAGATAAAGGTTTTATTAATTGGTTTGTACAAAATGTAACTTCATCCTTCTATTTTCAATATCAAATGAGAAGTAAAATAATGGAATTATTAGGTGATAGAGGAGAAGCAAATAAAGAGAAAACTTTAATCTATATGCAGTATTAATTTTTATGAAAGATTACAGAATCTTTTAATAAATGTATTTCCCTTGTTTTTTATACTTATGGAAACTGAGTTATTTTGCTCTTAAGAAGGAATTACTTAAAAACAGGGTCCAGTAGAGGAATAAAAAAGAGCTACTAATAAGACTACCACATAAAAACAATTACTCACTTTTATCTTTATAATACCCAATCCTTTGTAATAATAAATACCATCTCTCAAAAAATGTCATAAAATGTCTTTTATCAATTTTTTCTACATCCTTTCCCATAAATCTCTGCAAAAATACTTGCACTTTTTTAACAGTAGGTTTTGCAAAATATTGTGCGTTAATTGTTGCATATTTCATAACATCCACCTTTCCTAAAAAGCATGTCAATCTAAAAACCTCTCTTTCTTCTTCACTACATTCCAATAAATACCTAGCAACTTCTCGCAATCTATTATTACCGTCTAGGATGTTTCCAACTTTTAGCAACCCTTTTTCTAATTCCTCCCCTTTAAATACAGGAAAAAATATTAATGGAGGATCTATTTCACCATTCTTTATCTTTTCTTCAACCTTCTGTTTGTCAAAATCAGATTTCAATATATTCTTTACCCATATTCTCGCCTCCTGAGGAATATTCTCTTCCCTTTCAAGAACTTCTCTTGCAACACCTTCCAAAGTCACATGCCTCCCACACTCTTTCCAAAATATATATGCAGGAGCTACAGTTTGAGAAGACTCTACAAATGTTTGTAGTTTTAGGATATCATTAGCATCTAACTCAACTATTGACCAATCTTCTATCCCTAGCTTTTCAAAGCTATACTGCTTTCCATAGCCCTCTTCTTTCTGAGATTGAATATAATGATTATATTCATATATCGCACTCTGAGATATTTCAGGTATTATTGTTTCCATACATTATTATATCAAGAATGAGACATTTTATCTTCCTTTTTATACTATGTTCTCTGTCTAATTTTAGGTTATAGATATGTATCCCCCACAATTATTAAGTTGCTCCAACAAGACATTTACACTATGTTTTAAAATTAAGATCCGGTGGTTTGAAAATTTCTATTTCTAAAGCAGTGGGATTTCAATCTACTATACTATCTTGATTTGAATCAAAATCTACTACTATTTACACTCACTTTACACTAGAAAAAAGCTTTGCGCAGAAATGCATAGATAAGTAAATTGTTTGATAGAATATATTAAATGATAATATTTACTTCCCAGCAAGAAACTCTAAATATGGAAAACAAGAAAAATATCACAAATAAAATACTTAAAATGGCGAAGAGAGAACAATCTCTCAGAATGAAATATCTTAAAACATATAACGAAGAAGATTTACAAAGGATTAAAGAAGTTGATAAATTAAATAGAGAAGAATTTAAAAAGATATTTAAAGAAATAGGGTACATTTCTTCTGAATATGGTAAGGAAGTTCAACTGGCAGCTTTCCTAATAGTTCAACATATGCCTAAGGACCATACCCCTTTTATGAAAAAATATTTATCGTTAATGAAAAATGATTTAGAAAATATTAATCCGTTAAATTATGCACAACTTGTTGATAGGGTCAGGATATATGAAGGGAAAAAACAATTATATGGTACACAATTTACATCTATTAATGGTAAGAAAGAGACGTACAAATTATATAAGATATACAATCCAAAAGAGGTAGATAAAAGAAGAAAAGAAATAGGGTTAGAACCATTGAAAGAGTATATTGAGAAAATATCTAAAGAAAGAAATATAACAATAATTACATAAAGTGTGTTCATCTCTTTATACTGTTTTATTGATCTTATTTTAGATTATAAGTGAAAATTGAGTTGTTTTGATCTTGAAAAGTAAAAGTCTCTAAAATAAAGCTTAGTAGATAGATAATCCCATATGCTGTGCTCGTAAAACTATAGAATAAACTACGTTAAAAACACTCTGATCTTCTTTGATTTTCAGATTCTCAGACTGATTTTTTGCTCTTTTATATCTACCATTTAATACTCTAAATACTAACCCACTTCCACCCACTTGTTGTTTCTCTTTATAATTTTAATGTCACATTTATAAATAATTACTATTACTCCTCTTAATAACAAATACCTCTGGTAATAACCCTCCCTCGTTAACCCTTAATACACTTTTTACATTCCAATCCTCTTTATTAAAAACCTCTCTTAATAATTTCTTTTCTTGAGTTAAGAGTACTATCAAACCTTTCTTCCTTAAAACTCTTTCTGCAACCTGCTCTAAAGATAAATATATCTTTTTATTATCACTATGCTCTCCCACCCTTATACCAAAAGGTAAATTACTAATAATCTTATCTACATTCCTTTTATTTAAAGTAACATCCTTAATATCACTCCTAAACAGTTTATACCTACTTTTATCAATACCTGCACTATTAAAATTTATCTCACTCTTTTCTATTGCCTTACCACTAATATCACTACATATCACTCTCTTAACATTAAAATGTTTCAATGCTGTAATTGGTATTACACCAGCTCCACAGAAAGGATCATATACAATATCTTCTTCCCTTAAATCAGCTACCATACAAAGTATATATGCTAAAGAAGGATTAATACCTGCTGGAACATATTCTTTTCTCCATTCTCTTTTAGAAAGATTTAATATTCTCCCATCACTATCTTCTATATATGTCGGAGAGTAAAGATTTCTAAAGCTGTTTATATCCTCTACATCAGAATTAAAGAGTATCTCAGCTTTACCTACTTTTACAATTTGTATATTGGGATATTTCTCTTTTAACTCTTTTAATACATATTCAGATGTACCTTGAAGTATTTTAAGAGTATATGAATATATTGCCATAGTAAATTGATTATACTCTTTGCTTCGAAAATATTTTACTACTAAATCAAAGCTACCAAATTGTTGAAGCATTACTCCTTAAACTAGAGTATGCTGTTTGATATATTGATCCTGGTAACCACCCTTCATCTTCTGGGTTCAGACCAAGAGAAGCCAAAAATCTTTCACACTCCGTTTTCTCAGCTGTGGGTTGACCAAAATAATCACATACTATCCTATGATATTTTGGTATAGAGAGTATAAGTAAGGAAGAAGTGTTAGGCTTACTAATAATTATATCATCCCAACCTCTCTGGCTACCTTCTTGAGAAGTTTCAACTATAATATTTGAATTCTCTATTCTTTCAGGCAAAACCTTTAACTCACCATTTCCATCCTCAAAAACCCATTTTTTTAATTGAGAATCGTATCTTGTCTGAGTCATCTGTCCTGGTATTACAACATTATTTGGTCTGCTAAAAACAATAACAGATGCACTTAAAAGATATTTTTCTCAAGAGCAGTATAGTTAGCTGGTTGTATTTTATAAACTTCAACACAATCCGTGACACTTAGGCTGCTTAGGGCATTTTCAGTATTACAACTTTCCTTACTGACTGTATACCCCTCTGGGAAGTTGTATCCAAATTCATTATCTTCTGTTTTGTCTTTCTCTTCATCATTATCATTATTATCCTTTGGTTCTTCTTCAACAGTTTCTTTTTCTTCTACATCTGGAGAAGTCACATTGCTATTATCCTCAACTTCTGGTTCTTCTTCTATAGTCTCTTTTTCTTCTACATTTGGTGGAGTTACATTCTCATTACTTTTGATATAGAAATATACCATTCCTGCAAGTAGGAAAAAAATAATAACGAGGAGAATCCAAATAACCTTCTTTGATTCCTTTTTCCCCTTCATTGGTTCTTTGGGTGTCTCATCTGTTACTTGCCCATTAGCTGGCTGTATAATCTCTTCCATTTATTAAAGATATTAAATTTAATCAATAATAAACTATCCTATTTAAAAGGTAACACAACAGGAGTAAAGTTTCAATATTTTTATATATTCACTTAGCTATAATTATTTAACAAAAATATTCTTGACTATTAGCACCACGAATGTTAAACTAATGTTTAACATATGAACATTGAATACAAGAAAATAAACTTAAGAAATTTTAGACAAAATCTTACCCAACTAAAAGATTCTCTTAATGCTGGACAAGCATATGAGGTAATAGATAGGGGTAAAACATTAGCATATTTCATACCTTCCGAATATGAGGTGAAAGTTGATAAGAAAACAAAAAGCACAGAGGAGATAGAAAGGATACTTACTGAAGCAATCGGATGTGTTCACATGAGCAAAAAGAAAAAAAAGACTTTTGACTATGATAAAGAGTATAGAAAAGCTATGGAAAAGAAACATCTAAGATGAAGAAGGTATATTTAGATACAAACATATTAATAGATATCCTTTTAGATAGAGACTTAGAACATATCTCTATTAATAAAATAACTCCTTTTCTCAAACAATCTCAAGTATATATGTCTACTCTTTCGGTACATATTACATATTACATTCTTAAAATTAAGCCTAATACATCTATGCATAGAAGATCTATGGCATTAATCAATAGAATCAATCTAGTCCCCCTTTCACAAGAAATTATTAATCAGTCCTTAAATAACTTCTCAATTGATTTTGAAGACACTCTACAGTACTACTCTGCTCTAGATCAAAATTGTGATTACATTCTAACTAGAGATAAAAAGAATTTTAAGAAAATAAAGGAGTTAATACCCTCTAAAATAGAAATAATAGATACCCTTAACAAAGTATTGTAGTATTAAGAAATATTCGTTTTCCTTGTTAAATCTTAACAAATAATACATAGTGTATGAGGTTTTAAATTAAGTAGATAATAAAAGTGAGAAGATTTAACAGAAGAGATAACAATACCATATTCAAGAAGGGAGATGTCTTATTAACTACAAATACTTATGAGATCATAAATCTTTATAACTTATCACCATACAATTTCTTAATCGCTTGTAGTAACTCTTTTACTGCAGCTTGAGTACTCTTCATGATAGTGGTCCCAGCAGCACCTGGATGACCTCCTCCATTTTTACCTACAATAGAAGCTATTTTACTCATATCATACTTTTCTTCATCTCTTGTTCTTAAGCTTACAATGGTTTTCCCCTTTTCTACTTCTACCAAGCTAGCTACAATTTCCCATCCCAATACAGAACGTAATATCTCAGGAACTAATCCTTCTATTGCAGACGATTCATCTAATTCTCTCTTTACAATTTCTTCAAAGGGGATTACTGTAAAAACAACCTTCCCATTAATATATTTCTGAATCGATGACAATGCCAATGCCATCATTTCTATTTCTATTGGTTTCCTACTATTCTCTAAGTCAAAAACTAGCTTATGATAATTGGGATTGATAAGAGATAGCTCTGCTCCCATTTGTAATACTTCTGGTGTACTATTTAAATACTTAAACCCTCCTGTATCTGCAAACAAACCCAGAAAGAGATACAATGCCATATCTTTTGATATATTCACTTCCCATTGTTTAAATAACTCATAAATAATTTGTGTTGTTGATGCATAATTACTTATGATTAGATTTACATCACCAAATTTTTCATTAGTTCTATGATGATCAATAACTACTGTATTCATTCCTTTTGGGAAATTCACTTCTCCTATTCTAGAGATCTGTGTTTTAGAAGAACTATCTAAGATTAAAAAGAGATCATACTTCTTACTATCTATCTCGAAAAAGTTTTTAGGAAGTATCTTCTTTTCAATTTGAAGACTGCTAAGATTCTCTGGGTACTTAGAATCCCCAATAATGGCAGTGACTGTTTTACCCTCGCTCTCGAGATATTCCTTCATAGCTAAGACAGACCCAATACTGTCAGGATCTGGAAAAGGATGACAATGTAAAAGAATGTTTTCTGCTTTTTCTATGTATGTCTTTATTTTCTCTGCTATATCTGTTTGTTCATTATTCATATCATCTCACACTTTTTATACTTATATTCTGAAAAATTATACTAAAAACAGCATGAGGTTTGTAAGAATATATTATTTATAGACATCACAAGTAGCAACTTTCTAACCAGGAATTATTTGATATAATGATTGCAAGATATTTATTTATATAGATGCGATGAAACACCCAGAGAAAGTAAAACTTGATTTTGTATTGATAGAAATTCTAAAAAGTAAATACTGTAAGATTGTATTTTTACTATCTCTAATATTAAGTTACTTCTTAGTTCCTAAACATTTAGTCGGGTTTTGGTGGAATCTAATAGTCATTGTTTTTATATTAGTCTTCTCTTTTAACATGACTTGCATGGTTAGAAATATTAAGGAAAGAATAAAGGTAGCTAGAACGACTACTCACTCCGTTATTAATCTAATAGCTAGCGGTTTAGGGATAATGGCACTCCAAGTATGTGGGACTTCTGGTTATTTCTGTTCTGCAAGTATCCTAATGGGTGTGTTCTCTTCTGTATTACCACATTTCCTATTAGATTTTCTTAAGGAATATAGTTTGTATATTATTCTTGTGACTATATTATTCCAATTGATATCTTTAAAAAATATGAAATGCTTTAAGAGGGTAAGCGAATTCTAATAAAATCAACAAACAAGAAAGGAAAGGAGAAACATCATAATATTGTCTCTCTCTTTTTAAAAGCAAATTTATTCATATCTCAATGCATTTACAGGATCAAGCTTTGCAGCCTTCATAGCAGGATATATACCTGCAATAATACCAACAAGGATACTACTCAATGTAATATATAAAGCATTTAACGGCTGGAAATGGAAAAATGTTGTTACAGCAGTAAAACCTTGATCAGAAAGAAGTTTTACAACATATGGATCTGCAACCTTCATTAACAAATATGTAATAGACAAACCCAAAAGACCACCTATTAATCCTATCAATCCCGCTTGTATTAAAAATATAATTAGCACCTGAAAATCAGATGCACCTATTGCCTTAATAATACCTATCTCTTTTGTTTGTTCATAAATACTCATAATCATAGTATTAATAATTCCAATAGAAGCAACTATTGCAGATATAGAACCGAAGATTATAAGAGCAATAGTTAAACCTGCTGTTAATGTAGAAACAAAATCAACAATAGTTTTAGTAGATATGACTGTAAGCCCTAAATCATTAACTAATGCATCTTCTACCTGTGAAGTTTTTCCATCTTGTGTAGAAACAAGCAACTGAGAGTATCCAACAGTTTGAATATATTCCTCTTTATTCTTAAAACCACCCCTTTGTGCAAGTATTTCCAATGCTCTATCGCTATTAATCCAAAATGCACTGTTATCAGTTTCTACAACCCCCTGGACTACAAATGTATACTCTTGTGCAGTAGTGTTGGTATTAGGTATTGAGCCAAAGTTATTTATTCGAGATGGTTTTAAAACAATATTTCTCCCAATAATCTCATCAGCAGAAAGTTCAAAAAATGAAGTAACATAATTACTTACAAAAATACCATTTTCTTTCAGTACAGGATCATCACCAGTAAAATTTACAAACAATTCGTTATCCGCAGATAGATCAACAGCTTGAATAAGAGATCTAGGATAAGGAATATCATCTCCTTGAAGATATACATCAAAACCTGTTACAACAAAAATTCTATGTATCTCCTCTACCCCTTCTATACTTTTAATACTCTCTACAACATTATTATCTATAACAACCTTTTCTTCATTTTGAACATCTTCCTTTCTAGGTGCAGAAGATACACCACCCATCGCAAAGCTGCTGTTTGATACATAAAGGTCTGTAGGTTTAAAGACAGAATTAAACTGGGTAAGAACAGCATCCTGCAAATCTGTCATACCAAAAAGTATGAATGTCATAAGCATAACCGCTATCATAATTCCAAGACTTGTCAGAAATGTTCTAAGTTTTCTCCTTGATATAAGGCTTACTGCATATTTAAACATTTTTACCATCTACTAAAGTAATAATTCTATCTGTTTTTTGAGCAATTGCTTGATCATGAGTAACAAGTAAAATAGTAAGCTCCTCCTCTTTATTTAGCTCTTTTAGAAGTTCCAATATATCATTACCTGTTTTACTGTCTAAATTACCTGTTGGCTCATCAGCAAGTACTATCTTAGGAGAATCTATTAACGCTCTAGCTATTGCAACTCTTTGTGCCTCACCTCCAGAAAGCTCTCTGGGAAAATGCTTTACCCTATGTTTAAGTCCAACAATATCTAAGAGATAGTTTAATCTTTCTTCAAAATCAATCTCCTCTTTCTTCCCAAATTTTAATGGAAGAAGGATATTCTCCTCTACATTCAAAGATGGAATAAGGTAAAACTGCTGAAATATTGTTCCAACAACATATCTTCTATAATAATTAGGATCATATTCTTTGATATCTTTTTCATCTACATATACACTACCAGTATACTTCCTATCTAATCCACCTAAGATATTTAACAAAGTAGATTTCCCTGAACCTGAGCTACCTATAACAGAGATAAATTCGCCTTTTTCTACATCAAAGGTAACACCTCTTAAAGCATCTACAAAGACACTTTTACTAATAGCATATCTTCTTTTTAGATTTTGTACTTGTATATATGACATAATTGCGAAGACATAATATTACATTAAAATATATAATAATTCAAATGAGTAAAGATGCCTTTAAATAATACTAAACAATCAATATAATAAAATATGATTGGAGAACAAACGGAACAACCATTTAGTGCAACAGAAGAAACACTCAAAACAGCAAAAGAAAGTGGTCTTGAAGATATTATAAAAGAAGTTTCAAATGAGCAAAACATTTATGATTCAAACACACTTTTTGATATTCCTATTCCTCTTGAATTAATTGAGGAAGATAAGACACCAATTACTGTAAATGAAAGCTTGAAGGGACCATTAAATGAGCTATTGGATATAATAAAAGATAAGGAAAAAGGAAAGGAATATCCATTTCTTTTAACAGGCTCTTCAAAAGATGAAGATGGAATGATTAAAGATATGAAATTTACATTCAATATACAGTATCTTAAAAATAACTATGCCGAAATTAATCCTGAACTACTACAAGAGGGTATTCAAAATGGAATAAATAATAATTATGATACATATATTATCTGTCATACACATCCTAATATACAAGACGAAGAAAAACAGAAGATGTTAGCAGGTAAAACATCACCTGAACTCAAAGAGAAGTTCGGAATAAAAGAAGCAGGATTAAATTTCTCATTACAGGACCTAAGACAATTAGTTGCTTTTAATCACAGGCTAAAAGATAGACTACCTCCTAATTCAACAGTATATATGGCTGTTTTAATGCACAATGGAGCATTTGAGGCAGTACATATTGAAAATGGAAAGTTTAAAAGAAAAAGGATAGAAATTTGATATAATCATGTGTTTAGCTCTAAATAAACTAAAACTATGCCAAAACACTGTGTATCAGCAATAGTACCTGCCTTTAATGAAGAAAAAACTGTATTCAATGTAATATCGATATTACAATCCTCATCAGTAATAAATGAAGTCATCTGTGTTAATGATGGCTCTACTGACAGCACAAAAGAAATATTAGAAAGGTTTAAAGATAATAAAAAAGTTAAAGTAATAAACTTAGATAAAAACAAAGGAAAAGGAAATGCACTAGCAGTTGGAATTAAACATTCTAAAGGAGACATACTCCTTTTTATTGATGCAGACCTTATAAACCTAACAGAAGAGCATATACACTCCCTTCTAAAACCATTACTACAAGGAACTCATAGAGCTGTACTTGGATATATATCAGGAAAAGGAAATAGAAATATTGTTGCTGATTTAACAGGTCAAAGAGCTTACTTTAAAAAAGATTTGGAGCCATACATAGATGAAATATCAAAAACCAGATTTGGTGTAGAAACATATTTAAATAAATTATTTAAAGCTGAAGATACAATAAAAGTTCCTTTGCATAATTTAAAGGGATTATTTAAATATGAAAAACAAAGAGCTGATATTGCATTAAAAGAATATTTAAAAGAGGGTGTCGAGATAGCAAAGGTAATTGGTAATACAGAGATAATATCAGATGAAGATATGAAAGTATTACAGAAGATTCTAAATATTAGTGATATAAATACCCTTAAGAAATATTTGAATAAGATATCTAACTCAAAGATTAAGAATAGTCTACAAAAATATTTTAATCAGTATGTAGATATAATTAGAAAGATGTATCCATAGGATAATGTTACTATAATCCTCTACAAGCTATTGTTATATATTTAAAGTAATTATTAAAGAAGCTTTCCGTTGAATTATATTGATTATCATATTTAAAATAGTCAACCCATAATTCTCTCATTCTTGTGAGTTCCTTGTATTGTGAAAATGTTAATTTTGACTGTTTAGTTAAATCAAAAAGCTCAAGGGATCTTAAAAATGCTAATTGTGCATATTCTTCATTTCCTTTCTTTCTCCAGTTAATAGCTCTATACACCTCACTCCCAATATTAGCCATTTGCTCTAAAAATGGTCTTTTGTTCCAGCTTGTATATTCCATTTTGAGCTATTCAATTATTTTAGAATTAACAATCGCAAAAATCTTTTCCTGTATCTTAGGATCTTCTACACCCCTTGAGTTGTTTCCTTGTGATGGTCTTACATTTATCATAGAATCAAACTCTATTCTACTTTCCATACTAGCCTCTGGATATATATTAATTCCCCAAAGGTTTTCCTGCTTTGATCCTAAATCTAGTAAATAAGCCTCTTCATCAGAATGTAACTGCCCATCTATCACGAATATCCCTCTTTCAACATCTACAACAGCTTTAACCAAATTCCCATACATTTGTGATGCCATCTCCTTAAGATCTTCAATGTGAATCTCCTTATCAACAATTTTCATACTTAATTATACCAGAGTTTTACTCTTCAAACTTCTTCCAGAACTTTTCTGCATCCTTGTATGATTTATTCATTCTAAATCCATAGAGTAATGAACTAATACCTGCAATACAAAGAAATGCCCCAACTAAATAACTTAAAAGATCAGGAAATATAAATATGAGTACTGCAAAAAGTATTAATGCTATACCATTAAATGTAAGCATGGAGGTTATATCTTTTACTGTATCTTTAATAGGATTCATATGTTTAAATAAAACAAATTAAATATAAGTATATTATATATTATTCCTCTAATGGTACAAACTCTTTCTTAGTTGCACCACATAAGGGACAATACCAACTATCAGGTATATCTTCAAAAGGAGTACCTGGCTTTATACCAGATTCAGGATCTCCCTTTTGTGGATCATATATATACCCACATACAGTACATTTATATTTTTGCATATAAATATAAAATATAAAATTAATTACTCATATCTTACAGCATCCATAGTAGGAATTTTAACAGCTCTATTTGCAGGATACAACCCAGTAAAGAATGATAGGAGAGTTGTTACTAATATCACAATCAGTGCAGTAACAAATGGGAAAGAAGTAATTACCATAAACTCAACTCCACGAGATGAAGACAAAAGATACACAGCAAGTGATACTAGATATCCTCCAAGTATTCCAAACAGTATTCCAAAAATTCCTCCTAACAGACCAATAAACATGGATTCAGTAATGAAAAGAAACTGTATATCATTCTTCTTCATCCCTATAATCTTCATTAAACCAACCTCCCTTGTTCTTTCAAGCAGTGATACAGTTAATGTATTAATCATTCCAAGAAAAGCTATTGCAAATGCTAGAATACCAAATGCCAAAAGACCATATCTTACATATGTAAATATCTGTTGAACCTGATTAACAGTATCCATTATTGAAAATGTCTCAAGCCCCAAAGACTCTATCTGTTTTCTGACAAAATCAAGGGATGATTCCTTATTAATTATAATCGAAAGTGCAGAATATTCATCTTCTGTATACTCCCTCACAGAATCTATTTTAAGATATATGACAGGAGGAGAATCATCTTCAACAACTCCCACAATTGTTACAGGAATGTTCTTAGGCTCTGATTCACTTTCAGGTACAGATTGTATAACATTTAAATTTAGGGTCTCTCCAATAATGTCTGTACTTAGTCCAAGTGTCTTTAAATATTCAGAATTAATTATTGCAGAGAATTTGTCTGACTTCTCATTTAAAAACTCTCCACTAACCTTTTTAACAGGAGAATTCTCAAGATATCCACTCTCCACCCCATACACAACAACATCAACAGTAGATCCCTTGTAATCAATTCTTCCAGGGAAATTTTTAATTCTATATATTTTACTAACCCCTGATATTGCAGAAACTTTCTTAATTAATTCATCATTTAATTTTAATTGACTACCTACTTTAGGAAAAACATCAATTTGATTAAGGTTTTGAGCTTTAGTAACTTCCTCAATTACTAAATCCTCTAACCCATACCCTATTGAAACAAGTAGTACAACAAAACCAACTCCTAAGCTAACTCCTAATATTGTAATTAAAGTTCTAAACCTCTTAAAAAAGACATTCTTAAAGGAGAGCTCTGTTAAATCAAGTAATGACATATCTCCGTTGTTAGATTTTGTCATACTCCTTCTTAACTGTGCAGCTCTATTAATATTAATTTTTCTTACAAGAGATAAGAAAAATAATGATAAAGATTTAGTAAAGAAGCTGATTATTAATTTAATATATCCCCCCAACTTTTCAAAAAATGATTCCCCTGGATAATACTCATGGTCTACACTATTTTCACTATTAACCTTATATTCCGTTCTACTTTCTACTTTTATATCCTTTGCATTTAGACTTTCCTGTACCTTACTTAAAATTCCCTTTCCTCCTTTCAGCACATTCATTATAGAGCCATCCTTCATCACCACAACAGTATCACAGTAATCTAAATATTCAGGATTATGTGTAACCAAAACAACTGTTACTCCCTTCTGTGCTAACTCCTTTAATACTTTTAATACTTCATAACCATTCTTAGTATCAAGATTCCCCGTAGGCTCATCAGCAATAACTATCTCAGGGTCTGTAATTAAAGCTCTGGCCAAACCAACTTTTTGCTGTTCACCAGATGAAAGTTCAGAAGTATAAAAATCTCTAAATCTTAGCATTCCAACATCCTGTAAGACTTTCTCAGCACGATTTAATGCATCACTTTTGTTTATTCCCAAAAGTTGTGCAGGAAGAGCAACATTCTCAATTACAGTTAAAGACCTAACCCAAATTTGTTGCTGATATACTACTCCTATGTGTCTCTTTCTAAAATCTGTTTGCTCACTAATATCCATATCCCAGATATTCTCATTCACAACTCTAACACTCCCACTATCAGGTCGTTCAAGTCCCATTATTACATTTAATAGTGTAGATTTCCCGCATCCAGAAGGACCAAAGATACATGTTAACTGGCCAGAATATATATCAAGAGTTACATCTTTTAATACTTTGTTTTCTCTTTTTCCTAATGAAAAGCTTTTATTTATTCCTTTAACTTCAATTACTTTTCTTTGAGCCATTAGAATATGTTAAATATATTAGAGATAGAGTTCAATATTGTTTCTAAAACACTATTAGATGATTTTTGGGTAATTGAAACAAGAGGACCATATTTACTAATATTGCCTGAATCATCTCCAGATTCAATTTCTAAACTATACACCTTAGATGGAGTTAAGCCTGAAACTATAATTAAATGATTTGTTCTCAGCTCCTGATCCATTCTAGAACTAGATGTATATACACCTGCACCACCCTCACCAAAGTTTACCTTACTTGTAGCAGGTTCATCAGTCTCCCAGCTTACTATCAACTGAGCACTCCTGCTTCTATCTGTTTGAATTGATCTACCCAAAAGATCCTGTTCGACCTTAACATTAAAGATTTTAGGAGGTCTAGTATCAGTTTGAGTCGTAAATTTAACAACCTCTGATACAGCCTTATTCCCATAATCATCTACTCCTTCTACATATGCAATATAGTTGGTTGTGGGTACTAAGCCAGATATCTCCATTTTATGCTCACCTTTTATCATCTTCATATCCACTTTATCAATTTCCCTTGATCCTTCAACATCTTCTCTGTATCTTACAATAGAATTGGTATGTGTATTAGTGTCCCAGCTAAATACTACAGTAGGACTTGCAACATCTCGTATCTCCTGTACTCTTACATTTGATATCTTTGGTTTAGGAGGTGTAGTAAATGTATTGTTTTCAATAGAGTCATATATGTACCCATCAGCATCTGTCAGCCTTATCTTATAACTATACTGCACCCCATCATCTAAACCATCTAAAACAATAGAGTACTTGCTTCTTGTAGGTGATGTATTTATCTCTTTTTGCGCAGTATATGCAAAAGACCTTCCGTATATAACGGAAGCTTTTGTAGCACCAAATACCTCAAAAGAAATAACTGCATAATTTAAACCTACAATATCTACCTTACTAGAGTATACCTGAGGAGAATCTGCTGTCCTAAATGACATTTCCTGACTTTCTCCAGTATTTCCATCAGAATCAGTCCACTTCGCTTTAAAGTAATATGTAGTTTCTGGTTGAAGATTATTTAATGTAATCTCATGCTCTGTTACCTGCTTAGAGTTATATGCTTCCTCCTCAAAATACTCCCCACTAGTTAAACCATATGAAATTTTTGTATCACTATTTCTTTCAGTTACCCATGCTATTGTTGCTTTTCTTGTTCCTAAGTTTACAATTTCTACCTCAGAAACTAACTGCGCAGGCTGTGTATATCTTCCCTCTATCATTGCAGAAATAGATATTGAAAAAGTAGGATTATCTTTACTCTGGTCAGTTCCATCCATTACACCAACTCGGTAATAATAAAGTCTGCTTGAAGGAACAATATCTGAATATGTAATACCAGTTGTACTTCCAACAGTTGTCCAATCAGTTCCATTAAAACTTCTCTGGACAATATATGTAAGCTTCCCATCTCCTTTATATTCAGGCTCATTCCATGTAATACTTGCCCTCCACAGCCTAGCATCTTTAATTGATGTATCAGCTATACTTAAATCAGTTACAGGATCAGGTAAAGTACTATTTAATGTAAACTTCCCTTGAATATAATTACTAGGAGAGTATCCATTTTCATTATCAACAGCAATAACATATACAATATTTTCACCTTTAATTGCACCAGTAAGCATTCTTTTTGACACAGAAGTACCCTGCACCGGAATATACAATGAAGAGTTACTTATTAATGTCTCATATGTGGCAGGAGGAGTAGAGTTTACCATATAGTAGTAAGAAGCAATCTCTCTCCTTTCAAATGGAATAGCAGGAGACCATGATAGTGCAAACTCATTTGACGTATTCTCAGAAGGAGTAATAATCACCTGTGCATCCTCTTCAAATGTAGGAGCAAGACCTCCATAGGATATACCTCCACTAATATATCCGCTTGTATTTCCTGCTTTATCTACTGTTCTAAAATATATAATATTGTTACCAACTACAATTCTTCCCCCATCTTTTTCATTAGAGAAATAATGAGAGTATGTAGAGTCTGTGTAGGGAATATAGTCCAAATTATATAAATCATCATGTACAGGCCCTGTCCAGTTATTAACCCCATTTAAACTATACTGCCACCCAAGTATCCCATTTTCATCTTCACTAGTAACACCAGCTAAGCTTGGCCAGCTAAAAAACATATCCTCAATATTTCCGAAATTACCTCCAGGTGTAGTTATATACTTAACATTTGTAGGAGGAATTAAGTCAGCATTATACTCCAATATTGTGTACCCTTGATCAGAGTTAGTATATATATTCCCCTGATTATCAACTGCCTGAACATTTAAATAGTATGTACCACTCGAAGAGATATCTACATCAAGAAAATTGTCAGTAATAAACTCACCTGATGAAGAAGGTATTGCAGTTCTGCTTACTCCCCAATATACATAATAGCCAGATATCCCACTTGCACTATATCCATGAGATTCTCCACCAGGGTCTTTAGGCTTATCCCAATACAAATGTATTGATGTAAAATTAAGAACTTTATCAGCAGACACTGGTATTTCTTTTGTTCTATTTCCATCTGTATATGCCTTTGCCTCTGTAGGATTATTAGGAGGAGTACTATCTTTTACATACACATTATTAACCCCAAAATCTATCCACCCTATATCCTTAGACCATGCATACCCTGTAAACTTTCCTGTTTCTGTATTAACTACCACATTAGCATTATTTGAGCTAAACTCTATTCTATTTCCAGTATTTATTACATATGCAGAACCTGAAACTTTTCCTGTACCATACTCAACAAACACTCCATCTGTTTCTCCCTGTGTAAATTTTATCCATCCTATATCGTGAGACCATGCATATCCAGATATTGTTCTTTTATTATTATCCTCAGGATCAGGATCTGATATTACTACATTTGCACCATATGTTTGAGACGTAAAGAATATTTTATTCTGTGTATTTATTACAGTAGCACTTCCTAAAACAGATGTATTATTTAAAGCAAATACATTAGTTATTAATAATACAAATGTAATACCTATTACAACAACAAACAATATTAATATTGGTATTCTTATATGGACAGTATCCTTCATAGTTATAAAATACTATCATAAAATTCGTTCCAAATTCAACAACTTTCGTGTAGGTGTATAAACTGTATTTAGAAAATCACATACAAATGAATTTCTTAAACAATAATAGAGGACTCCTTCCTACTGTTTTGTAAGCAATAGTTAAATACATAAAGTAGTTATTTATAGACTGAGCTGTGGATGAATATTGATTATCATATTTAAAATAATCTACCCATATCTCCCTACTTCTAGTTAATTCTCTATACTGTGTAGGATGAAAGAATTAAAGATGTATGTAGATGGTGCCTTAAAAGAGATATTTAGAGAAACATAATATCAATATTGGAAATATATTAAATAGCTATTATTCATTTTAACATTAATTTATCTAATAGCAATGTACAATTCATCATAAATTTGTAATAAGAAAGGAAACTCATTTAACCTAAAGAACAATAGTTGTTAATGGTATAGTGTAAATACCAACTCTGTGGGATTGAAGGCTCGACCAAATATCCCACGATTAACAGCATAATGAATAATACGCAAAACAATGTTTGATTTAGAATCCATTATCTCTGCATACTACTCATGTAGAAAAGGAAAAAGGAATAGCACATACCAACTTCTATTTGAAAATCATCTTGAATATAACTTGGTAAGTTTACAAAAAGAACTTAAGAATAATTCCTATACGATTGGTAACTCCATATGCTTTATCATAACATACCCCTCCACTAGAGAAATCTTTGCTGCTAACTTCATAGATAGAGTTGTACATCAT
>ERZ1026792.848-NODE-848-length-22337-cov-3.479829_pt1 | contig 22337 bp, 5 predicted proteins | sample MGYA00520884_ERZ1026792 | MGnify/ENA primary metagenome ERZ1026792 (study PRJEB33270, sample SAMEA104284473) | anaerobic digester metagenome | biome: Anaerobic digester microbiome; feature: mesophilic sludge digester; material: Anaerobic digester biomass | place... | reverse complement strand
CTCCTACATATATGGGAGAGTATACTGGAACTCAAAGTAGATTTGATGAGGGACTGTCAGTTATTCCAATCATGGCTGACCCAAACTATCTTAATGAACAAAGAGCTGCTAGACAACCCTTTTTAGAACAGTTAGGTAAAGGAGTTGTTCATTTTGGGGCTGATATTGTTGGTGGGGTGATTATGGGTGCTGGTATTTTGGTTGAGCCCTTAGACTCTGCAATTAAGGCTGCTGTAGGTGTTGAGAATGAGTATGGTAACATTATTTTTAATATTGGACGAGCCATAGCAGAAGGTTCAAAAGAGGCCTTCCCAATTTACTCTACAGGTATAGGTTCAAGTGGCTGGGCTATTCAAGGATTATCTAGTATAGGCTCTGCAGTGGGGTCGTTATATACTGGTATGGGAGTCATAGGTCTCCTTGGTAAAGTGGGCACTGTTTTAAAAATGACTGACACTGCTATGGATGTATTTAACATTGTTAGCAGAGTTGCTGGTGCTGCTGCCATGCGTTTACAAGAGAACATGCAAGAAGGAATTGGGGTTGCAGAGGATATTATTAAACAGGGTGAAGACCTTTTAAATAAAAAAGCATATTATGAAAATTTTGTTTATCCATACCAAAATAAACAATACCAAGAGACTTTAGAAAAGCTAAGGGCAGTTAATGACCCTAAAGCTATGAACTTACCAGACCAACTACCTGTTCCTAATCTTCTAGGAGACTATAAGATTAAGAACATGGATGATGTTTATAAAGCTGCTGAAATTGGTTATTGGACTAGTCAAAAAGTTAACGCTGCTAACTTTGTTTTTGACTTTATTCAGTTAGGAGCCTTGTCCAAATTTAATAAAGCAATCCCCTCCTTTGGTAAAATATTCACACCAAGTGAGTTATTAAAAGCACAGGGTACTCAATTTGAAAACAAATATTTAAGAGGACTTAACTGGCTACTTACCAGACCTGCTCTTGCTGAATCCACTGAGGCAATAGAAGAAGGTATTAACTTTATTGGTGAACAAGAGGGAAGAAGGGCTGCAACTTTAATGCTAAAAGGTAAAACTGATTTAGATGATGGAACTGATTTTAAGGAAAGGCTTAAGGGCTACCTTGGAATGAGTGAGTTTTGGGACTCTGCTTTTTGGGGATTTGTGGCTGGAATTGGAGGTTACTATGTAATGAAGGGTGCTGGATTTAATGACCATGCTGAAGATTTAAAGCAAAGAACTGCTGAAATTGCTGCCAGACAAAAACAATTAAATACTTTCATTCCTCAGGTAAATGCTATTATTGAGGGAGGTAAATATACTGACCCAACTACTGGAGAAGCTGAGGATTATAGTACTTGGGACGCAGAAAAAAGATGGGAATTTTTAACTACTAAGACTAGGCAAATGGGATTTGATTTTGGAATGTCTGCTGCTAGGGCTGGTAATGCTGATTTACTTAAACATAAGAAATACATCGATGATGTTATGGATAGGATAATGCAGCAGGACGCAGCTAAAGACAAAAAAAGTCAAATTCAACAAAATGAAGAAGAGGTTTTAGCCAGAAAAGCAGATTTAAAAAAAGCTTTAATGGAGGGATTAGATGCTGGAGTGAGGTCATATGAACTAGCTGCTAAGACTTTTAGATACAGAACAAAAGACCCTGTTGTAATGGGCCACTTAATAAACTCCTATGCTAATGTTAAGTTAAGATTAGAAGAGATAACTAAGCAACTCAATAAACATGATACTAAAATAGCAGAATTAAGTAAAGAGTATTATGACCACTTAGCTAACTTAGGACTTAATATTAATCCAACTGAGAAAGATGCATTCTTGAAGATAGTAGGTATCTCAACAGCAATTAACTATCTTAATAAGCATAAGCAAACGTTACAAGAAACTGCTAACAAATTAAAAAATTCTAAGTCTCAGAACACAGAAGCTCTAAACAATTTGATTGAGCAAATTAAGGGTGTTGATGAGATGATTAAGTCTTTAACTGATGATAAAAACAAACTTTCAAAGGATATGGAAGCATTCTTCCAGTCCATGGATAAAAGCCTAAAAGAAAAGAATATTACTGTAAAGGACATAATTAACGGGAATTTTATTAACAAAGGAATAAACCCAGATTTGGTTGATGCCGTAATAAACAAAACTATTTTAGAAAAAACCAGAGAACATTTGACTAAAAGATTAATTGATTTAACCAATGATGAAACCATTAAAAGAACTGAGGATGCTGCAAATGAGTTGAGAAATAAACAGAAAGAAAATTTAAGCAAAGCAAAAAAGAGGTATAGTTTTATAGAGAAAAAGTCTAAGAAGGATGAGAAGTATATAAATAATTTGGAAGATGCTGTAATTTCTTTGGTTGGGGATGACAAAGCATTAGAGAATAGAATAGAAGATGCTAAAAAAGAAAAACCCCATCTTGCTCCTTTTTTGGATGACTTACTCTATGTAATGAAAACCATTGGGGCATTAACTCATGCTAACACCATAGAAGAGTTAGATATGATTAGAGATGCTCTGCTTAATAATCCAGAACTACTCAACTATAAAGATATTGTGGATAATGTATATCAAACCACTAAAAACCGTATTAATAATGGTGATAATACAAGTACTCAACCTACTGCCCCTACTACTACTCCCGAGCCTAGTCCAGCTCCAACACCCACAGCATCTAATCAATCTAATCAAGGTCAAAATACACAAAATGAACTATTTGAATCTAATCCTGAATTAGCTAATGCTGTATATGAAGCTTTAGGGTTTGGTCAAGAAAATAATACAGAAGCTAAAAAAGCTGATATAGAAAGAAGAAGACAAGAAGAGTTAGATAATTTATTTTCTAGAACTCAAGCAAGTACAGATAAACAATTAAATACACCTGTTCAAAAATTATCTAAAGAAGAAGTTAGTAAAAATATAGAAACAGCTAAACAGGAAAATAAAGATTTAATTGAAGAACTTGAAAATCCAGAATTTTTAAATGATGAAAAGAGAAATGATGAATGGGATAAAAAGGCAAAGGAATTAGAAGATAAATTACCACAAGGAGTTTCTTTTAGAATTACTAATGGTAAAGTTGATTTATTTGATAATCAATCTTATAGAGAAAAAGGGTTTGGTAAAAAAATTGTTCAAGTATCAGTAAGTAATTTACATAACCAAACAGAAAAATTTGAAGTTGGTGATAACCTCCAAGTACAAGATGGTGTAAGAGCAATACCAGCAATAGTTACTAAAGTAAACGAACATGGTAAAATATTAGAAGCTAAAGATGAAGATGGCAAAATCATAATTAGTAGAGGTAATATAATTACTTTAGCACCTATTAATGCTAGACTTAAAATCAATGCTAAATATGATGCAGAATTAGCTGCTTTAGAAAATACTAAACCTGTTTCTGATAAAAAAGCTGATATAGAAAGAAGAAGACCTATAATTTTAAAAGCTATTTCTGATGGTGGAGATGTAGATATTGTATTATCTGATGGAAGCATTTACAATACAAATACTACTATAAGAGCTTATGATAAAACTGCTGGTACACTAAATGCTTATCAAAATGGAAAACAAATTGAAATACCAATAGATAGTATTGTTAAAGTTATTAAACAAGAGGATAATAAAGTTTTATATGATGCAGAATTAAAAGCAATAGAAGCTCAAATAACCCCAGAACAAAAACAACAAGCTCAACAGTTATACAGTTCTTATTTACAAACAACTAATAATCCTACTATTGAGGGGTTTAAACAATGGAATAATAGACGACAACAAGTTAACAAATTATTTGAATCTAATCCTGAATTAGCCAATGCTGTATATGAAGCTTTAGGATTAAATATTATTAATGAGTCTGAGATAACTTATACAGATGAAGAAGGAAACCCTTGTGCTAAAATGGGTTTAACTAATACTGTTAAAGGTACAGATTGGAAGATAGTTAAGGATTTTGAAGGAAAACCTAAGCATTCTAACGGTGGTGTAGATATTACTATATCTGATAAAGGAGTAACTATAAGAAGAGGAGGTAAAGATATTAAAGCTAAATATGGTTTATTAATTATAAATAACAATTAATATGAAAAAGCAAAATATAGAAGTAGAAGGTGGGGAATTATTAATACAATCAAAAGAAGGACATTATGCTGTAATTCCTGCTAAACATAGACAAGAGGTGATGGACATGGTTAAAGATGGTTGTGATGATTGTATAAATGCCTATATACAAACATTACCTAAAGAAGCTGATTATGCTCCAGATGGGAGTTTGTTCCCTGATTGGGATAAAGTTAAAAATAAAATCAAAGCTACTTTAAATCCTAAAAATTGGGGAGTACCAGATTATACATATAAAGGAGATTTTAGTACAGCTTATGCTGCTGCAAAAAAAGCAGGAGAGAAAGAATTTATGTGGAATAATATGAGGTTTCCTACAGATATTCCTAATTCCAACATGATTAATAAATATATTGCTAATAATGTTTATCCTTACGGAAATTGGTATACAACTGAATATGAATTTAAAATAGATTATGATGAACTCATGAAATTAAAATACTATAATAATGGTGTATATACAACTGATAAAAAATTACATAGATATGATATAAAAAAAATAACAAGAAATGAAAAAGGGGAATCTATTTACGATTTATATACAAGTAAAGGCAAAAGTGCTGCACCAGGACATCCAAAAGATTTAGATGCCTCTTATGATGCATTATCTATATTTAACAATCAACCTCAAAAACACAATTCTTTTATTGAATCTAAATATAAACCATCTGATAGTAAAAATCCTAATGCGAAATATTATTCTTTTAATGATAAATATTCAAAACAAATAGAAGATGATTTATTTCTATATGATAATAGAGATTTTATTAATAGTAAAGAAAATAAGAGACAGGTAACTGGGAGCATTATAGCAGGAGCATCTCTTAGAAATTATCAGTATAGTAAAGGAAAAGATGACAGAGGTAATTATATTGCATATTATGATATAAACGATTATGGAAATATTTTAGATCTAATACCTAATACAAATCCTTTTGAAATATATGGTAGGATTTATTATAAAGATTATAACGGTCAAAAGAAAAGAATGTATTATACAGATAAAGAACTTCTTGAATTAGACATTAATAAAAAGAATTTTGATACTCTTGCTTTACAAAGAGAATTAAGAAATAGAGGTTATAAATTGCCTAAATCTACTAAAAAAGATGGAACTCTTGATGGTATATGGGGAGAGGAAACTAAAAATGCTTTATTAGATTATCAAAGTAAAAATAAAAAAAATTAATTATGAGCTGTAAACCAACATATAAAGGAGTAAGATATAATTCTTTAGAAGAGTTATATAACGCTAATGGAGTTAGTGCTCAACAAGCCCAACAACTATATGGTTCTTATTTACAAACAACTAATAATCCTACTATAGAAGGATTTAAACAATGGTATAGTAGACAACAACAAATTACTGAGCCTGAAGATGAGAATGGGACGGAGCCTGAACCTGAGCCTACAGAATTATTTGATGGTGATGGTAATTATATAGGAGGTAATAATGCTTCTCAAAATGAGGATAATACAAATACAACAGGACAACCTGAGCCTACACCACAGCCAACTATACCATCTCCTAAACCTAAACCTAAGCCTGTAAAAACTATTACCTTGGCCAGGATTAGTAGGTCATTCTCAGAAATTGACACTAAACATCGAGAACAATTAAAGAATGAATTGGCTAAAATTAATGCAGAGTTCTTAAAAAATAATAGAGATATACAAAACGCAGAGGATAAGAATTGGTATAGAGCTCAGATAACTGAAGCTTATAACAATTTTATTAATAGTCTATTGGCTGACTTAGAGTCTGCTAGTTCAACTACATACACTATATTGGATAAAGAAAAAGGGCTAGAAGCACTGTTAAAACAAAAAGAAAGTAGCATGTTAGCCCAGCAAACTAAACAGTCAGTTACTACTAAAGAACCCACAGTTGTTTCGCCAACTCAATCATTCTCTTTTAAAACAGTTACTTATAAAATATCTGGCTTGGCTGGTAGTCTGGTTAAGTTTATTAACAACATTAATAAAGTCATTCAAAACGAGTTTGCACGGGATAATTATAGTAAGATTATGCCAGAAGAAAGTAATGAGGAACTTTTAAGAGATATTGTACTAACCGTTGGGTTTGTGGTGTCTAAATCTGAAACCACAACTCCATCCCCTTATTCACATTTAATTATGGAAGCCATTCAGGAAAACGGTGTTGTTCTTAGAGTAAATGAAGAAATGCTAATATCTCCAGAGAATGAGAATAATATCTTTACTATACATTATGCTAGTGGTCATAGTGAGAAACTTACTGGAAGACAATACTATAACAAATTACAGGAACTCAAGAAAACTAATTATACAGAATACTTAGATATAGTTCCTATCCAAGTTATCACACAAATAAAACGTGGTAATGAAACAATAGAACTAGAAGTAGCTTCTCTTAGAACTACAGGATTTTTAAAAGCTTTATTTGGACAAAACAACAACTTGACTCTTCGTATAAGAAGTATTAGGCAAATGGTTCTGAACAAACCATTATCCCTAAAAGTAAAGAATATTAAGACTGGGAGATTTGTTAATGTTGGAGATGTAAATACAGCTAAATTATTAACTGAATTAATGACGCCAAACACTCCCATGAACATAGGATTTATTGATGCTAATGGGACTGTTAGTTATTATGACCATAGAACTAATAGTACATCAACTAGTATCAAACTTACTAATATTCAAATAAAATCTTTCCCAGGAGTTAATATAGACGAAATTCCTGTTGGAACCCCTGCATTTGTAATTCCTAATATGGACTCTAAGGGTAAGGCCGTTGTTATTCCTCTATTAACAGTGAATAAAGAGTTTAGCAATGAAACTTCACAAGCAGTTTCATTTTGGCTAAATAATTTGGCTACTAAGTTTGAATCTCTTGCACAAAGTAAGAAGAGTATGTCTGTATCATCTATTATTGATGAGTTAAAGAGTTTGTTTTATTTTGTAGATTACAGAGAAATTAACCAAAATAAAGCTTGGAACTATGATACTGACCCAAGAATTAGATTTACTGCTAATCTTAATGACTCTAAGAATGCTGTGTTTATTTTCAAAGTACTTGACCAAAGTGTAAAACTACAAGTAAATGATAAAAATTTCTTATCAAATCTAAGTAATTTAATTCGTTCTATTAACACTCTAAACTTTATGCCAAATATTAACTGGGATTTATTTAAAAAATCCAGTGAGTATAGAGATGTTGTTGTTAGGTTATTTGCTTCATCTGTTTTAGGCCATATTGAAGCTACTAGTGGAGAGAGAATATTCTATGGAGATAATGGAATAGTATTGGATTTTGATAGTAGAAGTGGTATGAAGGACTACTTTGCATTAGTTAATAGTGGAGGAACTATAAAAAAACCAGAATCTACTCCTACTACCAAAGTTCCAGTAGTAGACCATAGAACATCTAAAGAAAGCACAGAAGGTACAAAAAAGCCAAAGAGTAAAGAAAAAACTAAGTCCAAAAAACCAGAAGGTACTAATACTACAAAAATTGACCCTTCTAAGTTATCAGTCCAGAGTAACCAAGGTAATCCAACTACTAAACCATCTGACGAAGGTGACCCATTTGGTTTTAGTGGTTTGTTTGATGAGGACGCAGCTCTTAATAATTTTAAAAAGAAGGGAAAAGGTGGAAAAACTATTGGTGATGGATGTTAGTTAATAAATTTTTTATTAATTTAGCAACAATAATTAAATCAAAGTAATATGGCTACATGTCCTGTATTTACTGATAAAACTGTAAAGAATCAGTTTAATAAAATAGTTTCCCAATTCGGGGGAGAGAAATTATCTGAAGAAGAATTTGCCTTCAGAGGTGTAAGAAATGCACGTAGTGGTATTGATGCATTAGCAATGAATGTAGCTTATTTCTTGTGGGATGCATATAATGGCGATTTTGATAGGATTCAAGAGAGTGCTGTATATAAATATGCCTCAACAATCACCTATGTTTTATTAGGAAATACTACCGCCAACAAAGCCATAAAGAATTTTAGAGACTCCATTGAGGGATTAACAAGTAAAGAGTATAGCGAAATTAATTCCTTTTTTGGGAAGTTTTATAAAGTTTTGTCTAATATTAGCATTGGAAAAAACACAATAGATATAATGCAAATGCAAGAGGTAGCAGACTCCCTTGCTCATATAATTGTTGGTCAAAGCATTCAGTCTAATAGACCTATAAAGGAAGTGGCTGCTGAAGTACTTGGTAAATTTGCTCAATCACTTCGTAATAAATATATTTCCTATGCTGAAAAGTTAGGAGTAAAAACTGAACTACATCTCTATGATGAATTTGAGAAGATTGAAACAGGTCTTACTAAAGAAGAGTATAATACTGGAGTAGAAGAAGAGTTAGAAAGTGTTCTACTTAGAATGGGAGATAAATACTCCTCTGTTATAGGTGAGTTTAAAGCTTTATTGCTAAGTGATGATATTAATCCAGATAGTGCTGAGTTTAAAGAATTACACAAAGCATATAAAGAACACATAAGTGATAGAATAACTGTTAACTCACTTTTAAAAGAAGTAAATAGTGTTAGAGTTGCCTTAGGGGATAGATTAACAGCCCTGAAATTAAATGATTTGTATAAAAAGCAGATAAAAAAGTATAAAGGAGCTCTTGAAAAACTTCTTAGTGGTGATGGAAAATTAAAAAGAAAGTTAGAGCAGGGAGATATTACTGCTGCTTACCTTGTTGAAGTACTGGCTCCAATGTTCAATAATTTAAAATTACTGGAGTCTTTAACATCTTTTGCTGTATATAAATATGCTAACTTCTCTGGCTTAGACTATAATACAGATACTGAGTTTGGAATATTTTCTATAAGTAGTTTAGCACAAGAGCTTGATGATGTAAATAAGGTTGATACAGAGGATGGACAACTTGATTTAGGTTATAGTGATGAAGTTTTAGATTATGATAAATCTTCTTTTGAGAAGGGAGCTCCAATCTCTAAAATTACCAAGCAATTCTTTATTGGCTTACCTATTGGTAATGAAGCAGTTAATATCCTTGGGATGAAAATGTTCATAGACCCTGCAGCTGCTGCTGCTGTAGTTAGAAGTATATTACGCAACAGCACTGGGAACTTAAATGACATGATAGGTAGGCTTCAAAAATTCCAAGATAAATATTCTTGGTTATCCGTTCTAATTGACAGATTAGAAAAAGCTCCAGCACAAGCTAAGGAGGCTTTTAGAAATAACATGAATGCTGTGTATGTTAATCAATATATGGTATTCTTTGATTTAAAGGGGAATACTTCTGTGGTCTATAGGGCTAACGATGCAAGTGCTATTAATAGTTTATATGATAATTGGGTTAGTAACTTAGAAAAAAGTAATATAGCAGATGAAAATGGCTACGTTAATTTAGAGCAACTTGCAAAAAATTTAGAGGTTATAAGTGGTAAAGTTACAAAAAACTGGAATGATAGTGTTATTGACGAGTTACATGACTTTTTTAACAGTATTGGAATTGAAATATCAAGAGATACTCTTACCTCTAAAAGCACTGATAAAGACAACCAGTTGTTTGCAAGGAAGTTACTGAAAGAGTTATCATATAAGATAGATAGATTAAAGAAAAATAATAATGAAGCAAAGGCTTTATTTTCTGATTTTTATGAAGTCTATAAGGGTAAAGTATTCAGAGCTCTAGCATCCTTAGAGATTAGAAACAATCCATCTTTGATGCCTTTATCACACAAAGTTGGGAAAAAGACCCTCTATTCTTATACCTGGCATAGTTTCTTGTCGGTACTTAATAGTAAACTTAACTCAGATGAAAATCTGGTTAATAAACTACTTGAGGCTCCATATAGGCAAAATAGCCCATGGCTAAGATTAATTAAGGATAAACTAAATAAAAGAGAGGAACTTTCAGAGTATGTTCCTGTTATTAACATTTCTGCATTTACCAATCAGGTAGTTAAGAGGTTTGGTGGAAATGAAAATGAGGATTTAAAAGTTGGTGAGTTGCATGAGTCAGAAAGAGAATTGTTAATTACCAGTTTAATGTTAAAGCCAGTTGTTGATGAGATAACTGGAGAAGAGAGAATTATTTTCTCTATGCCTATTACTTCAGATAAAGGAACCTACTACACTATTGAGGCTCCTAAATTCTCTAATATACTTGAAGTTAATAGTTCTGGTAGTGTAGTTATTTCTGAACAAGCTATAGAAGACCTTATTGACTACGCAGTAATGCCTGAAGTAGAGAGGATGAATAAACTCATCCAGATGGAACTTCGGGGAGAAGAGATTCCAGAGGAATATAGAATTGGTGGACATTTATTTCACTTGGTTCCAAAACTAAATCTACAAAAAGAACTATTTGATAAGGATGGGTACATAATTGAAGATGAGAATAAAATAAGAGAAATTGCTAAAGCAGTATTAATAAGAGAAATTGAGCATGAAGTTTCAGAGAGAGTTAGAAGATATAAAACCTTTAACATTAAGGCTACATTTGACAATGTTACTATAGAAAGTGCTTTTGGGAAAGAAGTTGCTGATGCAGCAAGAAAGAATGAGGAAGCATTACTTAAAGCAGTTGCCAGGTATGTTACTATGCAAAGCAGACTTGGTTATTCTGCTATTTATACTACTTTTCTTCCAGACATAGCTACTACCTATAAAGATAAGTATTTTAAAGAGGCTATTTCACATGTAGTTGAGAAGTTATCTAACGAAGTTCCAAACTTTAATAAGGATGATTATACTCAACTACAGCTTATGCGTATGGTAAGTAAGGAAGACTTAACTTTTGCTATTACTGCTATACGCAACAATTATAATAAACGTGCTGCTATGTTTATAGCTAGTGGTCGAATGGGAGAAAATAGTGGCACTGTTAACTATTTAGTAGCTAATGATAGAAAAGTTGCCTCCAAAATGGTAGAGCAACTAAAAGTTATTCTTGGTGAAAAATATGCCGACTATACAGAGAAAGGGCAACTTAAGGAAAGTACAAATGCTCAAGAGTTTATTACTTTACGAGAATATATTAGAAACTTATATTTTGATGGGCAAATAAGTGAAGACCTGTTTACTACTGTAATGGATTTCTTCGAGACTAATTCTGGGGAAAATTATAGGGAAGATTATGAACAGGACTTGTATAAGGCTCTCGAAGAAAAGGGAGTTTTAGAGGAATACAATAACCTTATTGTGAACCCCATGAAGCCAGTTTATAACTGGTTACAAACGGATGATATAACTGGTATTAAGCCAATTTATGTAAAATCTTCAGCCTATCCACTCCTTCCTTCTATGAAAAGTCTTGAAATTAATAAGGTAAGAGCTTTACTGGAAAGGAATGGATTTGATAGATTAACTTTCCCTTCAGCAGTTAAACTTGGAGTTCCCCAAAAACCTATAGAGTTATGGGATAAGGATGGTAATATTAGAGAAGATTTTACACCTGATGAACTTGAACCTGCTGCTCTTAGAGTAGATAGGATTGGGTTAAGAATACAGCAGGATGTACCTTTCCATGGTTTAAAGTATGTAATTAATAAAAGTACACAGGCGGAGAAAAACTTGTTTACTGACCTTTTAAATATTAGAAAAATAGTGTATAAAGGTAAGGAGTACAATGGTAAAGACTTACATACCCACTATTTAATGCTGCAAGAAAAGCTATATGGACTATTGACTGATAGGCTATGTGAAGATTTAGGAATAGAAGGATTTAAACAATGGAATAGTAGACAACAACAAGTATCAGAACTATTTGAATCTAATCCAACTTTAGCTAATGCTGTATATGAAGCTCTGGGATTTGGCAAAGAAAGTAATTTGTCTGAAAAAAATATATTTACAGTAGAGCCAATTCAAAGTGTAGATAAAAAAGCTAAAGCTAAAGCTAAAATAGCTACACAATTCATAGGCTTTGCTGAAGGTATTGAAGGTAGCTCTACTGCTTTATATGCTAAACAAATAACTAAGCAAAGTAACAATATTAAACCTAAAGCAAATATACCACAAAATTTAGTAAGTGGTGTAGAATCTTTTGGCACAAAACAAGAAGCTAATACTATTGCGAAAAAATTGCTTGGAGATGCTCCACACTCTATTGATATGATAGAGGCTGGTATAAGAACCAGAACTACAAGAAGTGCAAGAGAAATGCAAAAATATAATGTGAAAGTTGGGGATATTGTAATGCAATTTGGCAAATCTGCTGATGGAACAAATAAACAAATTTTAACAAGAATAACAGCAATACATCCTAAAGGAACTCCAGAATTTTTTAGTACTTGGGAAAAAGAAGGATGGACACCTGATGGAGTAGAAGCAATAAAAAGATTTAAAGATGGTGCAGCAGTTATTGAATTTGAAGTAATAAAATCTAATATAGTAAATTCTGGTAACTACTCTTCTAATGATGTTATATTTGTAAGTATAGTAGGTAAAAGAGGTGATGAAACTGTAAGAAGACAGCAACAAGATAAAACTATAAAAGAAGCTATTAAAGCTTTAGAAGCAGGAGCTACATTAATTACAGATAATGCTGCTTATGTAGAATCTAATTCTTATAATGAGGGAGAAAAAAGGTTAGCTGCTAATTTAAAAGCCAAAGGTTATAATTATTCTGAAATAACTGTTGATGGACATTTATTAGGTGTTTGGAATAAAAATACTAACCAACAAAAACAACAAGCCCAACAACTATATAGTTCTTATTTACAAACAACTAATAATCCTACTGTAGAACGTAATGGGAATAATGTAGTAACTTCTATTAATAAAGAAAAACTTAGAGATTTGCTTGTTGAAGAGGGCAAAAAAAGAGGATTTAGCCCAGTAGAGTTAGCAATTATCTCAGACCTTGACTACTTAAGCCTCTTACCATTAACTCCATCAGCCTCTATTAAAACTGAAGCCCTATTCAATGCCCTTGTAAAGAACAGGATAATTAAAATTAAATACCCTGGCAATTCCTATGTACTATCTACTGAGGAGGGATTTCAGACTAAGAAAACTGCTACCTTAGAAGAGATTGATAAGGATGAAGTTTACTATACAGACTCATTTACAGGGGAGTTAGACCCAGGAAGTTATGTTGATGCAGATGGAAATGTGCTTACTGGAAAGGCATTAGAAGAGGCTTTTAAGAATGATACTGCGATAGTTAAGAGGCCCTCTCAAGTTCTCATTCCTTGGAGGTTTGTTATAAATGGTAAGTCTGTTGGAGTAGAGTCATTTCTAAAGGAAGAAAATGGCAAGAAAATGATAGACATGAGTAGGGTAGACCCAGAAATTCTCAAGATGATTGGGCTGCGTATTCCTAATGCTGGATTAAACAGTATGGCAGCCATTGAGATAGTGGGGTTTTTACCTGAAAAATATGGAGATTTAGTAGTTGCTTCTCGTGACTTTCTTGCTCAGATGGGTTCAGACTTTGACGTAGATAAGTTGTATAGTTATGGAAACACTGTGTTTGTTACTAGTGATGAGGAAGGAAATCCAAAACTAGTTAAGTTAACAGAAGAAACCAAAGACTTATATATAAATGAACTTAGTGAAGTTAGGAACTATTTAACCCAGCTGAAAAAGAGTAGGGACAGTGAAGAAGGCCCAGCTATGACTAGTTTCATGTCTCTTTTTATAAATGATTTAAGTGAAGTTAATGATTTATTTAAAGAAATTAACATCAGAATAGTCCAGAATGAAATCACAGATATTTTTAAAACCATCTTAACTACTCCAAATAGAATTATTGCGTTAAAGAACTTAACTCCCACATCTTATGGTAAATTCTCTGATATAGCAGCCCAAGCAGCTAAAGAACAAGTTAACCCTGCTATAGGACTTTACAGTTTAATTAGTGATGAATATCATAGAAGAACTATAGAAAAGGTTAACATGGGTAAAGAACTTATATCAATTTATGCTGCATTTAACCCACAACTATCAATGTTTCAACATACTAAGTTCAGTGTTGGAACTGTTTCAGACGAATCCATTCTACTTTCCTTACCAGATGAATTACTAGGAGTTTACGAAGGTGTGTTTACACTTGATGCAGACAATAAGGTTTATTTAGTACCTAAATTAGATGGCTACATCACTACAGGAGAGATGTATAATTCTCTTACTTTGGAGGCTCAAGATAAATTAAGAGCAGCAGTTGCTAAAAAAATAGGTTTTAACAAATACTCTGAACAAGTAACTGAGTATATATCTATTAACTTTGAAGCTGCTTTGGACCTACTTGATAAAGAAGATATAGTATTTAGAAGCGATATTCTTAATGGACAAGTACAAGGTGCAGTTGACAATGCAAAAGAGGATATTTTAGGTACATTAAATATTAATCTGGATAATGTTAATAATGCAATTGCACTTACCTTATTGGGATATAGTGAGGATGTTATAGGTCATTTCTTTAGAATACCAGTAGTAAAACAGGTGTTTGATTACATTAAAGAGTCTTCTTCAGCACTTTTAGAGAATAAAGATTATTCTAAATCTACTGTTACTGCTGCTGTTAAAACTGTTATTAATGAGTTAATTCAAACATATGGAGTAAAAGAAGTTACTAATGCCTTCGAGCAATTACTAAAAAGACCTGATGTTAAACAAAAATCTTCTGGTAATCGTTCTTTTATACATCTAAGCAATTTATCAGTAGATACGATGAAGGCTTTAATTAATAATGGCCAAAACTCTACCACAAATCAGTGGATGGATAAGGAAGATTTATCTAATAGTTTAAATGCTCTTCTTCAGTTATGTGTAATAAATCAAATGGCTCAAACAGCAACTTCAGTTTCAAATGCTCTTAGATATGATACCAAAGAGTTGGGAGTATCACAATTAGACCTTTTAAATAATATTAAGCAGTTTTATGACGTATATGCAAATGAAAAATACCCTGCCTTTAAAGAGACTCCTTTTATACAAGTGTCTGCAGCAAGGCATGGATTTTATGCTCTTAGAGTATTATATTACTCATTCTATCAAAGCAAATTTGACCCAATTGAGTTTCTTGGTTCTTTAATGAATTATTCTTATTGGAATAAGAAGGGACTACTTGTTTATAATGAAACTACACTAAATTATATAACTAATGCTACATTAGCCTTAGTAGGTAATAGACTTATACAGCAATATTATCCAGAATTTACTACAGAAGACAAATTAGTTAGTAACCTGGATGTCTTAACAAAGTTGGGAGCTCTTAGTGGACAATACTCAGTTATTGAAAAAACTAAAAAATTGAAAGGAGCGTTCCCAGAAAATTTCTTCCTCAGTTCCCTCATTTCTGTTAAGTTAACAGATAATGCTTATGGATTAAAGATAAAGAGAATAACACACAATCTTGAAAAAGAAGTGGTTAATGGCATCCTTGAATTGTATAACCATGACGAGGTAATTCCTGAAATTGGAATGAGTGGAAAAGATTTTATTAGAGATGTGGCTATACTTGCCATGATACAAGGAGACCAAGCCATGTTTAATAATATCTTTAAGTTTATTATGCCCTCAATTCTTGAAGATATAGGAGTTACAAAAGTATTAGAGTCATTAAATGGAGAAAATACAACACTGAGTGCAACGGAAAAAGTAAGTATAGCAAACCAACTTGTTCAAAGAGTACCAAAATTAGCTCATTCACCAAATCTTTATAATTTTAAAAATGCTAATAAAGAAGAAGCTAGCAATGGTTACACACACACTGCATATGTTTCAGGCGACTATGATTTAAAACCTGGACGTATTATTCAGCACACTGTTCAACAAACTGTTAAAAAAGGTGGTGAAACAAAAATTAAAGACGTTACTAAACTGTTCTTTATTCAAGATTATAATCAAGATACTGGATTTTTAGGACTTGTTGAGATAGACCGTATTTATGATAATAAAGACAATACTTTAATTGACCCAGCACTTCTTTATGTTGGAAATAAAATGATTAAGCCTAAACCAGCCAATCCTTGGTATGGTACTGCTGCATATGATTTATCTCCAATTCGTGGTCAAAGAGTTTATACCAACCCACTAAGTAATTTAGATTATGTTAACAAGAAGATTACTCAACTTGCTACACAAACATCTTCTCAGCAGGAAGATGTAGCCCTTGAGTCCAGTGATTCAAGTGTTAAAGAGGTTATAATGGAAACTCCTTTAACTAGGGTGGTTCAATTTCTAAGTGCTTATACAAATGCTAATTTTGAACTAACTGAGTATTTAAAAGTATTATCTTATATAGAGGAGTTTAATAACACTGAGTTTATATTAAATTTAATGAATCAAATTTCATTAACCAGGGGGAGTTATCAGTACTCTGATAGGAGTGTTAAAATAATGTACAATCGGACTAAAACTGCCCTTGAAAGACAAAGAGTATTGAACTCTATTTTAGGAACCTTTACACATGAATTGAGGCATAAAGAGGGACATCTATTAATACTGGTAGCTAAAAAATATGACAGTGTTAATGAGTCAGAGTCATTTTTAGCAGCTAAGGCCTATGAGTTATTACAATTTAAGCATCAGTTGTTTGAGGGATATCGAGATGTTATTGGTTTTTTAGTAGGAAATAGATTACTACAACAGTATATAGAACTGATGGATAAATATTTTAAGATAGAGAATGATGTTAACTCTACCAAAGAGCAAAAAGATGAAGTTTCAAGAGAAGTTAATAAATTTGCAGAAGATAATCATATAAATAGTAGATTGTGGGATATGTTATATTCTGCCTACTCATTCCATGAATTTGAAGCTAACTTAATGGTTAAAAAAGAAGTCACTGAAATAGTACAAATGCTTATTAATGAAAAGTACAATACTGAAGAGACTAATCCATATCTATCATTTGCAGAGAATCCACAGCAAGCATTTAAGAGTTTAAATAGTGGAATTGTTTATGCATACACCAAAAAATATGGAAAGGATTTGGGAATTTTTAGTATGCTTTACATGACTAAATTAGGGTTAAATATAATAGCAAAAGCAGAAAAAATGGATATATTTGCAGATGCACCTGTAGAATCATTTGATGCAATAGCTTCGAGTGGAACTTTAAATTATGAAATTTATGGCACTCCTACAGAGAATAGAATACCCACACCAGATGAGATTAGAAAACAATTTGGAGAACTTACTAAAGATGGTAAACCTAAATTACTTGCTGTTGACACCAATGGTTCTTCTAAAAATTATCTGATTATGCAGCAAAGAGCAATTAGAATAAATAAAGGACAGCCTTACTATGACGTTAGAGTTGTTAAAACTCATGGTGAAGGAACTCTTAGAAGTAAAGAGTTCTATACACTAGCCTTCTTCCCAAGAACTAGGGTTACCCAAGAATTAGTAGATAGCATTTCTCAGGAGGAAATTGAAGAAAGAAAGAAATTTTGTGGTTACTAATAAATAACAAAAACTATGGCAGTAAAAAGTTGTGTCGTTAAAGACGAAAATTATTACAAAGTCTTAAAGGCTTTAAACTACGATGAGAATAGGCTCACAGCCATTCTATTGGCCTATGAAAAAATCAGAGCCAATGATGCAAATGCTAATCCAGATGAACCCATATCGCTGCCTTCCTATGATGAGTTGGTGGCTGCTAAGCTTATTGACCCACATGCTACTGATAAGTTCAGTCCTATATTTAGACTTTACTACAATACTAAGGACGAGTTATTAAAACTATCACACATTTTAAGTGATGAGATAAGGAAAATAAATAAGGAGTTAAAGTCTCCTAATATTACAGAAGATGTAAGGAAAGAATTACTGGATAAAAAGAAAAGGTTAAGCATAGAATTGGGTAATACTAAGTTGAGAATAGAGAATGTTAACAGGTCTCTATCAAGCTTAGGCAACATAAAGAGTGAGTATTCAAAAAAGAGAGGTGAGCTTATGAATCAACTTGCTACCTCTACTGCTAATTTTGAGGAAGAATTAAGTGCATTTGTTAATAAGTTTTTTGGCACATATATCAGCACTCTCCATGATATGGCTCTGCGTGACTTTAAGTTTATTGAGTCTATTTTGGGCCAGGGAAAAGTTGATGCTGCTATGATGGTAGTAATCAATAATATACTAACTTCATGGAGAAACTTTGCTGGAACTACATCAAACACTATATTCACTACTGAAGAGTTATCAGAATTAAACCCAACAAGTTTAGCCTTTCTAAATGATATACTTCGTCAGGCAGATTTTCTTAGGGAAAGATTTAATCTAATTTCCAGAGAAATTATTGTTCGTGAGACTGAAACAGTTTTGGGAGAGCAAACTGCTCATGCAGTAGGTAATATTATGAGGGACATAGATAGTGCCAGTGCTACTTTACTTTCTTTGGCTGAATATGATAACCCAATATCAACTTATATCTGGTATTTGGGAAAGCAGGCTTCTATAGATAGTCAAAGACAAATTGAAGAAGCCTTTGAAAAAATAGATAAGTTAAATGAAACTCTCAAGAAGTATTCACAAAAGGAATTGAAGCAGTTATTCCTACAAGACAGTACTCAGGGTGATTATAAACTACCAAAGTTAAGAGCAATATTTACACAGAGATGGTTTGGTATACAAAAAATTTTAACTACCAATATAAATAGAGCAATACAAAATAACTCGATAACTCATGTTAAGAAATATACAAAAGAGTTTCTACGAAATACCTATGTTATAAACCCACTATCTGTATTTGATGAGAGTGGTAATATTAAAGATAATGAAGCAGCAAAACAAGTCTTAGAACTTTTAAATGAGTTTGAACCATATATCAGGCAAAGATTTTTGAAGGAAATGAAGCAAAAAGCTTTGAAGATATATGAAGACATTGAAGTAATGAAGGGCACTGTGGAGGAGATGTATAATGATGAAGGTCAGAGGAAGGCTGAGTTTGACAAGTGGGCTCAATATAACCATCCTCAAGCCCAGATTGAATTTCTAAAAAATCCAACACAAAGTGCTATTGATAATAAGTTCAGATTTAATCCCTATGCAGTTCAACTTATTCCAAGAAGGACATATACCACTGGTAAATCAACTGAGTTCTATGATAGCAAATTCCATGAGATTACTCAAAACCCTGATTTATTAGAGGCATATCAAGAACTAGAATCCTTACTAATAGAACTTAGAAGTTATTTACCAAGGAATATGGGAGAGGGTATAACCTTTAATAGTATTCCATACATTACTATGGGTCTTGTAGATGAAATGATGAACTCAGGACTATCCAATGTTTTACCTAAATTTTGGCAAAAACTTCTATCTGATGTCACAATTAGTACAGAGAATAATATTGTGTCATACAATAGTGTTTCTCCAGACGGAACCATTACTCCAAAGGTATCTGTAAAGAACATTAGATACTATGAGAACATGGTTGAGGACTATGTTCTTAAAAAGCTACAATCATTTTTATTAGCTAAGAATCTCCCCTTAACCACTATTGATTTATATAAAGAGCAAAAGTTAGACTCCTTGAATAACCCTAACTTAGTAAAGGAAATTCAGGAGTTTATTAAAAAAGCAAGAGAGGAGGCCTCTAAGGAACTAGTTGATTCTATGAATTTTGACTTGGCTAATATCTTAAAGGTATACTCTGCCGCTGTTTTAACCTATAGGGCAAAAACAAAGATAGAAGCCAAAGCCATTGCTATGCGTAATTACCTTGCAAGTGCAGCAGAACTTGAAACAACTCCTGCTGGTACTCCAAAGGTTACTACCAGAGGAACTCCTATAACTAAAGCACACGGATTAACTAATCTTCTTGAGGCTGTAGACTACCACATTAGGGTAATGTTTGGGCATGAAAAGGCAGACCCAGAATGGATTACAAAGAAGAAGGTTAAAACAGAAGAGGAAAAGGAATTGGAGAGTGTTATTGATGAAAAAATTAAGCAGTTGGATGAGGAATTTGCTCGTGGTGAAATCAATGAACAGGATTACTTGGTGCAGAGAGTTGCACTTAGTGAAGAAAAGTATTCATTAGGTCGTAACATTTCTGGAGCAAATATTGTAGACTTAGTAAACTCCTATATTCGTCTCAAAGGGTTAGGATGGAATGCTATTGCTCCAATAGCCAACATTAATGTGGCTTTCTTTGCCAATATGATGGAGGCCTCAAGAGAAAAATACTTAACACCGAATGATTTAAGAAGGGGATATACTCTATTCTTTTCAGACCGTGCAAAGGTTAAAAATCTGTTTAAAAAATTAGGAGCTTTGCAAACTGTTCAGAACGAGATTTATGCTAAAATTGGTACTAGCAATACTGGAATACTACACCCAATGTATCTTACTGAATCTGCAGAGTTTTTTAACCAAGCTCCATTAGCAGTAGGATTTTTCTTAAATACAGAGATTGAAGTTAATGGAGAAAAGATGTCTCTGTATGATGCATTTGATGAGGATGGTAATCTTAAATATCCAGAATCATCAATTAAGTTTACTGCTCAGAAAGACCAAAAAGTAAAATTTTCTTTAGCTTTAGCTAAGGCAAGAGCAGACTGGTTAATTCAAAGAGTTCATGGTAACTATGACCCAGAAAGTCCTATTAAAGCAAACTCTAAAGTTCTTTATAGAAGTTTACTTGTATTCCGTAAGTGGATTATTAACTCTTTCTACAATAGAATTCAAGGAGAGCAACATCAATGGGTAATGAATGACATTGAAAAAGGTAGATGGAGAAGTTATGGGGCTTTCTTTAATGAGTATGGATTTTTTGGTGGAATCCTTACCATGACTTTGGCAACTACAAAGGCACTGTTATTTAGCAAAGAAAAGTTTGGTAGGCTTAATGAATTGGACGCTGCTAATATGAGGGCAAATATAAAAGAGTTAGTATTTTTAGCTTACCTTACACTTATAGCTGCTCTACTTTATGGTATGATGAAAGCTGATGACGATGATGAAGAAAAACCAGATAAACTTATTTATGCTTTGACATTCACTGTAAATATTCTGGGTAGGTTAACTCGTGACATCACTCTCTATGCTGATGCAGAACAATTCCAATCTATGCTCAGAGACCCAGTTCCTATATGGGGTTTAACTGTAGATATAACTCAAGCAATACACAATACATTCACTCTTATAGAGGGTAAACCAGAAGAACTAAGTGATAAGCAATGGGAAAACAAGGTTGATAGAATTATTAAACATTATAGAAGCTTCTTACCTTATGGATTTAATACCATTGAGAAAGCCACTACTTATGCTACTAGCAAGAATATGTATAATAGATAAAAAAGAGAGAGTGGGTTTTAAAAGAGAATACCCCCACTAATTAAAGTGGGGGCTCTTTTAAATTCACTAACAACTATTTCCAAATGGGGCTATCTCTGATGTCACAAAGTCTACCATTTTAGGTACACTATCCAGTTCGATCTCATCACCTAAAGATACTTCCAGCCTTGACTCTATTTCTCTTTTAAGTTCTTTACCCTTATACAAAACTTGATAAATAAAACTCTTTTTATTTAGCCCATAAAATAATACGACTTTAGTTTTATGTTCATTAGGAAATTTAGAATATTTCCCCTGCATAAAAAGAGTTGTAAGATTCTCATCAATATGAAAATGGTAATAATCAATGTAGTTAATGGTTTTAAGTATTAGGAAACTTGGATGTTCTATGAGTAACTTTTCAAGTTCTTTGTATAAGTCTGCTCTTGAATATCTGTAGGCTAAGACTAAATTTCTACCCTCTAAATCCACAAATGCTCCGAGAAAGTATACATCCAGCATCATAGTATCTGGAGTATATTTCTTCTTAATGTAAAGTGCTGGTAGGAGATAACTTTCCACCTTAGTCTTAATTCCACAGAATAACTCAAATCTCCTCACGGAAGGAGTGTGAGAGTTTAATTCTGAAATAGAACTTATTTTATAGTAAGATGGAATAGTAGGCATACTGCAATCTACTTCATCTCCTACCTCCACTTTAGTGTCTTTCCACATAGTTAAAGAAACAATGTTTCCATTCTCATCATACTCCACTTGAGTAGATTGAGGTGCTTTAATAATTATTATTCTTCCACTAAAAAATTCAGTGTTTAAAAGGTTAATATTAATCAAAGACATATCCATACAATTAAGATAAAATGGATGCGTAGAAGTCCCCTGAGTAGGAATTTGAAAAAACTCCAAAAACAACATTTCTTTCTGGTACTTCTAAAGGACTTGGTCCTGATGGTATTACAAATTCTTTGTTAGCCATACTCTTGG
>ERZ1026792.846-NODE-846-length-22352-cov-4.111946_pt1 | contig 22352 bp, 21 predicted proteins | sample MGYA00520884_ERZ1026792 | MGnify/ENA primary metagenome ERZ1026792 (study PRJEB33270, sample SAMEA104284473) | anaerobic digester metagenome | biome: Anaerobic digester microbiome; feature: mesophilic sludge digester; material: Anaerobic digester biomass | place... | reverse complement strand
CACCAGTATCGGCGCCTACTTCCTCTGCTACGGCCTCCTGGTCGCCGCTTACCATTCCGATTCCTAGGGGATCGCCAAGACTGCTACCAATGCCCGATAAATTTTGGGGTATAGTGCCAATTGCAGCAAGAATACTGTCCCATAAATCAAGATCACCATTGGCCGATAGATCTTCAGCATCTATGGCAGCCAAATTCTCCTCCGCTATAGCAGCGGCCTTTTGGCTATAAAGCGAAGACAAGGTGCCTATCACCGTTTCTTTGGCCAGAATGCCGGTAAAAATGCCTACAGACGCTGGCCAGTTCTCTTTTTCAACTCCCATGGGCTCGAAAATTGGAGTAATGGCTCTTCCTACCTGCGAGAGGACGGACTTGGGATTATCCTCGTTGCCAAAACTTCCATCGACACCAAGGGAATTGAGAACAGCAAGAATTGTAACGATGGGAATTATATATTTCGCTCGGCTTATAAAAGCCCCAAGTCTTCGACCTGAATATTGCATGACATTGCTCATGAGCGGCTTATGGTACTGAGGAAGTTCCATGACGAAAAAAGAAGCTTCTCCTTTGAATAGAGTACGCTTCAGTATGAGCCCAGTGCCGATTGCCACCAGTATTCCGATAAGATAGAGAGAAAAGACCATAGCGCCCGATGCTGCTCCGAAGAAAGCTGCACCGAAAAGAGCATAGACCGGCAATCGTGCACCGCAGGACATGAAAGGATTCATGAAAATCGTTAAGTACCTATCGCGCTTGTTCTCTAAGGTACGAGTTGCCATGATGGCTGGCACATTGCAACCGAAGCCCACCAGCATTGGAACGAAAGATCTGCCTGGCAATCCCACCCATCGCATGAATCTGTCCATTACGAAAGCCGCTCTTGCCATGTATCCCGAATCTTCGAGAAGGGAAAGCATGAAAAACATGACGAATATGATAGGAACAAATGTGCCTACTGTTTGGATCCCTCCTCCTATGCCATTTGCAATGATGACCCTCAGCCAAGCAGGCGCGCCAAGTCCATCCAGCAGATGACCAAGGCCATCCACGAATAAAGTACCTCCCAAGCCATCGAAAAAATCTATAAAAGCACCTCCGACGTTTATCGTTATCCAAAATAGGAGATACATGATAACAAGAAAGATTGGGATACCCAGCCATCGGTTCAATACTACTTTGTCTATTGCCTCTGTCGCTGTTCTTTTGGGCTCGATATTGCGCACGCTTTCTGAGATTACTTTCTTGATGAACTCATACCGAGCTTCAGCTAAAACGATATCTGCAGATTCAGCAAGGTTTTTCTCAACTTTCAAAATCTCAGCTTCGATTTCGGATAATGTTGCGACACCAGAGGATACCACTCGATGAACCCCCCATTCGTCTCGCTCAAGCAGCTTGAATGCAAGCCAGCGACCATTCGTGCCGAGCTTCTCGGCAACCTTGGAGAGCCTTTCGCTCCAATTCTTCGCAAAAAGCTCGGCTTGATATGGAGCCTCGACCAATATCGAGGGCTTTCTCTTTGCTTTCCATGCTCTCTCTATAGCAACAAGCACCTTTGCGCTTTGGCGTTTGTCGCTGGCAACAGTACCAACGACAGGACAGCCAAGCCGGTCGGAAAGGGCTTGATAATCGATATAAATGCCTCGCCCTTCAGCCAAGTCTACCATATTGACCACTACGATCAGAGGAATCTGTAGATCTAGCAATTGAGTAGTAAGAAAGAGGTTTCTCTCGATATTTGTAGCATCCACGATATCGACAATAAGACCTGGCTCGCCTGAGAGAATATAATCTCTAGCTATTCGCTCGTCTTCGGAAGCAGCAAATAAGGCATAAATTCCAGGTAGATCTATTAGGGTCACCTTCTCCTTGCCCAGTCTTAGAAAACCTTCTTTCTTCTCTACTGTCACACCTGGCCAATTGCCGACTCTCTGATCGCTTCCCGTGAGCGCGTTAAAGAGAGTTGTCTTGCCGCAGTTAGGATTTCCAACTACTGCTATGGTAGTTCCTTTCTCTTTCATATTTTTCCTCCTACTATGAGGGCATCGGCTTCATCCTTTCTCAGAGAAAGGCCATAACCTCGTACTTCAATCTCTACGGGGTCGCCCAATGGGGCTACTTTTACCAGCTTTATCACACATCCTTTAGTAAGCCCCATAGAAAGCAACTTATTCCTATAGCGACGATCGCCTTCGGTATAACCCAATATCACCACGCTATCGCCGACCTCGTAATTTCTGAGTTTGTCTTTCATTGTTTTCCTCCTTCGGTAACTGGCGGTATTTGCCTTATCGCTACCATGGTTGCGCTTCTTAGATCCAACATGAATTTGCCTCCTCTTATTTCCACAAGGAAAGGCCTCCCCCTACCGCCTTCAAGTATGCGTATCTTTGTTCCTGGAAGAAGGCCAAGTGACATCATTCTGCATCGGAAAGCGGGTCTGTTGCATAGAAAGCCAATGAGCTCATATTCACCTGGCCTTGCTTCAGAGAGAATGATTCCGAGTGCGGTCTCTGATCTCTTGGGAAAAGCAGATTCGCTACAAGGCCGATGGAGAAGCCCTTTATCTCTTCTCTTATGCCCATGCCTCCTGTTTATTCCTGCGCTGTCGTGATAACCAAATCTGTTCATTTATCGCCTTTCGCTTATTGCCTAATATCTATTAGTTAAATCAACTTATTGATAATGATAATCATTATCAATATAATTGAAACATGAAAAGCGACAATATAATCAAAAAGATGACGATAAAAGAATTTATCACTATTTCTAAGTGGACTTTTGTACTTCTTTTTCAAATTTCAAAACCTGCAACTATTTTTTGGAAAATAAAATTTCCTCTTATTATGCCGGGAATTATTGCTGCAGCACTTTTAGCTTTTACCCTTTCCATAGATGATTTTATTATCACTTTTTTCACTTCCGGACGCGGGTTTGACACCCTACCGATTTATGTGGAAGGGGCAATTAGAAGGGGAACTATTACTACTATCAATTCCCTTTCCACAATTATGATTGGCTTAACTTTACTGTTAGTAGTTACCACAAAACGCATTCGGAAAATCGTAATTTCTTCCCTGTAACAAAAAAAGCTAATACAAGCGCAGGATAAACAGAATTAAAAGGATTTCGGGGATTTAATCATATTTTATTCAAGATATTGATGCCAATAAGCCCTAATATTGTTTTCATATTGATAATGCATAAATATTTTCCTGGCTGATGTGGATTCCTGAGAAAGCAGAAGTCCGGAGATGTCTACGCAATATAACTTCCATACCAAAAGGAAACAATGTCAGTAGAGAAAAGGAGTTGGCGAAGAAAGAATTTACTTTCCCTTTTTTCCTCTTGCCTGTTCATAATTTATAGTGTCCCAAATAAAAAATTTATTCTCTGTTGCCATAACTTAGCTTGCAATTGGTGAGACCATAACTTGTTTTTTTGCTGTGTATTATTTCCTGCCAAGTTGAATCTTTTATGCTGCATTAACATTTCTTTAACGATTCCTTAACAAAGTTAAGGCATCGTTAAAGAGTCGTTAAAGAGTCATTAAAGAAATGACTATGTAACAGGTAGTTAAACTAAGTCCATAAAGTAATTACATAAATCAAGATGATGACCGGAGATAACCTTCCGGATTTGTTGGTTGACCAGGAGGTCAACCTTCCGGATTTGTTGGTTGACCAGGAGGTCAACCTTTCGGATTTGTTGGTTGACCAGGAGGTCAACCTTTCGGATTTGTTGGTTGACCAGGAGGTCAACCTTCCGGTGTTTCCTCTTGGTGCTTTTGGAGGATTTAATTTGACATAAACTATAACTGAAGAATAGTTGTTATATGAACGAAATTAAAATTGATAAGAATATAAAAAATGAATTTGATACACTGCCTAAGGGCTGGGTTTTTTATCTTATTTCCGGTGCAGGAGAAAATTTATATGCAGGTTATTCAGCCAATTTGAAGGCAAAGATGAACAACCTTTATTGTAAAGCACAAGAAGGTGGTATTTATCAGGAATTATTGAACCTGGCGGAAAAATTGAGCTGGGTAACTTACCCTCAGGCAATATTCGCATTAATTCATTATAAATGTTATCTAACAGAAAATTCACCTCTCTATCAATATCAGATTCATCCTTGGGCAGAATATGTTTATTTAGCTTTGGATTCTCATCGTTTTCCTTTTATAACAATTCAGGAACATACTAATGATGATTGGTTATATTTGGGTCCTTTTCGCAGTCGTTTTTTCCTGGCTGATGTGCTTGATATCTATGCGCGAATATTAAAATTACCTGCCTGTGAGGAAGGTGAATATCTCTGTAACAAAAAGGAAAAAAATTTATGCCGGGGCTGGTGTTTGGCTCTTGATGATAATTCTGAAAACCAAGCGGATAATGCTCTGGATAAATTGGAATTGCTTTTAAAAGAAGCATTTCTGGTGCCTGAAAACGGCATTTTGGAACTTCTTCAACAGGAAAGAAATAAATACTTTAATGAACTGGATTTTAACAAGGCATACTTACTGGATGAAGAAATAGATATTTTAAAAAAATACCGCGAATGGTTGAAATTTCTTATTTCCGCTAAACATTTGGAATATGAAAGTGACGAGCTGATAATACAAAAAGGCAAAATCACCTATTGTCGCTTACAAAACAAAGATTATCATTTTCCTGTTGACACAACAGAATTTCGTATTAACGAGACACTTTCTCTTAATCTGGATAGTGTTGATGAAAGCAAGGTAATCTACGATTTTTTGCAAAAGAAGTAAGGAGTTTTAATGTTCAATGAGATTAGCAAATTGGCGATTGTTAAACAAAGTCGTAAAGGTAAAGTGCGCGATATATACGATTTGGGTGAAACACTTTTAATAGTTAGCACAGACCGCATTTCTGCATTTGATGTGGTCTTCCCCACCCTCATCCCTGATAAAGGGAAAATATTAAATGCCATTTCTGTTTATTTTTTTCAAGCTACTTCAGATATTATTCCCAATCATTTTATTTCTGCTAACATTTCTGAATATCCTGTGGAGCTACAGTCCTTTGGCAAATATCTGGATGGGTGCAGTATGCTGGTGAAAAAAACACGCGTAATCCCCTTTGAATGTATTGTGCGGGGTTATCTTAGCGGTTCTGCCTGGAAAGAATATAAAAAAAGTAATACCATTGGGGGAATGCTGATTGCAGAAGAAATGCAGGAAAGCCAAAAATTTCCTCATCCCCTTTTTACTCCCAGTACAAAGGCAGAAAGTGGTCACGATGAAAATATCAGCTACCGCGAATTTATGAGTCGGATGGATGAATCCCTTGCTGTTTATATTAAAGACAAAGCTTTGGAACTCTATTCCTATGCTCATAATGTGCTCCTAAAAAAAGGTGTCATTCTGGCTGACACCAAATTTGAATTTGGCACTATCGGCTCGGAAGTCCTGCTGATTGATGAATTGTTTACTCCAGATTCTTCCCGCTTCTGGTCTTTGGAGGATTACGAAATCGGCAAAAGTCCTAAAAGTTATGATAAACAATTTATTCGGGATTATCTGGAAAATAGCGGTTGGGATAAACAGTCCCCTCCACCTCCCTTGCCTGAAGAAGTGATTGAACAAACCAGACAAAAATATTTAACTATTCTTAAAATTATCACCGGTAAAGAATTGTGAAAACAAAAAAAATTATCTGCATCGTAGATGACGAAGAAGAACTGGTAGAAAACCTGAAAATTGAACTGGAAGCTATAAAACCGGACTGGAAAATTCTTACCTTCAGTGAAGGTATGAAAGCTATCCAGGAAATCGTGAAAGGCAATGTAGACCTCGTGGTTACAGATATCGCTATGCCCGATATGGATGGTTATGAATTGTTTTGGAGAATTAAGGATTACGATGAAAATATCCCTGTGATTATGATGACCGGTTTTGGTTATGACCCCAATCATGTGCTCGTGCGCGCTAAAGTTGATGGCTTGAAGGATGTTCTTTATAAACCCTTTGAAACAGAAAAACTGGTGGATATAATTGAAGCCCACCTGAAATAAATGGATTCTAACAAGTTAATCCAAAACCACCTTTTAAAACGCTCCCTTTTATCTTATGCCCTTTATCCTCTAAGTTTGATTTATGGCTGCTGGCAAAACCAACGCAGAACTTATTATCAAAGAAAAGCTTATAAGGCACCTTGCAAAATAATCAGCATCGGAAATATCGTTAGCGGCGGTTCAGGAAAAACACCTCTCACAATTACCTTGGCTAATTTGCTGCAAAAGAAAGGGCTAAAAGTTGCTGTCTCCCATCGCGGCTATAAAAGTGCTTTTGAAAATAATCCTCATATCATAGCAGATGATTCGGGTCTGCTCTATGATGTTCAACAAACAGGTGATGAGGCATATTTAATTGCTTCCTCCCTACCTGAAGTTCCTGTAGCGGTTGGCAGAAAACGCAAAGCAGCAATTCAGATCTTATTGCAAAAATATCCTGACCTGGAGATAATTATTTTAGATGATGCTTTGCAACACTATTATGTCTATAGAGACCTGGATATTATCAGTTTTGATGCCTCTCTTGGTCTTGGCAATGGCTTTGTGATTCCTGCAGGTTATTTAAGAGAACCTCTTGCCAATATTCCCTCCCAAAGCATCGCTATTATTAACCATAAAAATGAACAACAAAAACAACTTCCCTGGCTGGAAAAAATTATCCGTAAAGGATTGCTTGTATTTCATTGTTTCGGCTCGCCTTCTTGTTTCAGGAATTCAGATAACAATACCTTTCCTCTTACCTATTTAAACGATAAAAAGATAGTCCTTTCCTCTGCTATTGCCAATCCTGCTTCCTTTGAACAGAGCGTTCATTCTTTGGGTTTGTCCTTTATGAAACACTATGCCTTTCAAGATCATTACGCTTTTCAAGACGCATCTCTGCCGAAAAAATTGCTGGAGCTAAACCCGGACTATATTCTCTGTACTCAAAAGGATATTATGAAACTGGCAAAATTTGAGCTCTTAAAAAACCGTTTGCTAGCTCTGGAACTAATATATAGCTTTGAACAAGAAGATAAATTTCTCAACCAGGTACTAAGTTATATTAAATAGTAATTTCCCCGATTGCTGTTGTCCCCGTCAACCAAAACCGGATTGTTGACGTCCTCGTCAACCAAAAAACCGCAATGTTGACATCCTCGTCAACCACTTTTCCTTCTTTTTCGTTACTGAAAAGTTCACGGTATGTAAATAGCTCAGTTGTAAGTGGAACGACAAGGATGTCGTTCTTCCGGTATTTGCTCTTTCACAATTCTGTTCTTTACGCTGTGATATGACTCGTAACACTGGAAGAACTTACAAAGTGAAATCTGTGTTATCTGTGTAATCTGTGAGAGGTAAAATTGTGATAACCAGCTCTCACTGCCAAATAAATTCAGAGGCAATATAAAAGTTATTTCAAAAATGATAACTCCTGACTTAAACAGCAAAGATAATGGATTCTCTATTTAACCAATCAATATTATTTTTTCTTTGGTTTTATGCCAAAAATCTGACTTTTAATCCATTGCCAGTTATAAGCAATGTGAAAAATAGCTAAAACAGCAAAGAGAAACCCGAAAATCTCATGAATTTCTTTAAATCCGTATGCATCATAGTTGAACAATTCGGAAATCTTGTAGGTTATTATCCCTGCAACAGCAATAACAAGAACAACGAACATAATAGGATTAAGTATCTTTAGCTTTTTGTTATTCATTTCACACTCCTTTTATAAATATTATATTGCAAATTCACTTTCTGGCAACTTGAATTCACTGGAAAGAAATAGCATATTGCGAAATATTAAAATAGCGATATGGAGTGACAGTGAAACAATAATAGCATTTGCTCTAATCCTGAGGCAAGCTATCAGTTTCCCTTCCCTATTTTCCATCCATCTCTTTTTTCTCTTAATATCGCTTTGTTTAATAAATTTGAAATTGAGCAGACACAGCTATGGCTGCCGTTTCTGCTCGGGTTACATTTCTGCAAACAGAGATTGAAAAAATATCCTGTTGTGCAAAGAAAGAGAATTCTTCTTCACTGAAGCCACCTTCAGGACCTATAATAAAACAGGGTTTAATACTCTTTGGTAAATCTGATATTCTTTGGGCAGGTCTTTGTTCAGAGCATAAAACAGGTTTCCAGTCCTCTGCAAGAATCGTTTTTACAGCTTCTTTTAAAGGAAGTGGTTCATTAATTCTCGGTAACCAGGGATTATCGCATTGTTTTATGGCAGATAGGGCAATGCGTTCAAAACGGGAAACAGTATTTTTAGAAGGAGCTCGCACACTATAATCAGTTAATAAAGGATAGAATGCAGTAACTCCTAATTCAGTACACTTTTCAATCACTAATTCATCATTCCTGTTTTTCAGAAGGGCAAAAGCAATAGCAAAAGGTCTTTCCGGGAAAGGAAATTTTTCTATTTTGAAAATTTCAATAACCGCAAGGTCTTTATCAACCTCAGTCAGCTTTCCCTCTGCAATTAATCCGCTCCCACTATTCAGTTTAACTATGTCTCCAATTCCTGTTCTCCTAACATTAATCAAATGATGGAATTCCTGTCCTTCAATGATAACATTCTTCTTATCAGAGCTTAATTCAGGGAGATATATAGACGGCATAGCTTAACGAAAAACCTTCTTGTTTTGTTCCTACAGAACATTCTCGTTATTATTCTATAAAATATACTTATAGTCAGCATAAATATTCCTTATCCATATAATACTTAAAATAATGCAGCTGACAACACCTGATAATTTAGGAGAAGTAACTCTTCAATTTGGAAGCAAAGTTTTTCCCTGGTTTCAGGTCTCTTTTTCGGTCAAATTCTCTTAAGCGGTTATAGAGTTCTGCTTCTTCGCGAGAGAGTTTTGTAGGAATAACTACAATCGTTTTCACTATTTGATCCCCTCTGGAATAACTGCTATGACCTTGAATTCCTTGACCTTTCAAACGAAATAATCTACCGCTTTGTGTTCCGGGTGGAACTTTCATTTTAACAGAACCGGTTAAAGTAGGCACAATAATTTCATCGCCTAACACAGCTTGAGATACAGTAATGGGATATTCCAGAATAATGTTATTTCCTTCACGTTCAAAGAGATCATCCTTTTTTTGATGAATAAGAACAAGAAGGTCTCCTCTGCTGCCTCCTCGGGTTCCTACATTGCCTTGTCCTCTGAACCGAATATATTGACCGTCTTCAACTCCCGGCGGAATCTTTATCGGTATTTCCTTAACCGTTCCAATGCGTCCTTCACCGTAACACTTGTTGCATTTATTTTTAATGATATGTCCTTCTCCATTACAAGTAGGGCATTCTGATATAGTTTGCATCCGTCCGAAAAGTGACTGCCGAATTTGACGAACTTGCCCTGTTCCTTTACAATTAGGACAGGTCTCTGTTTTTCCTTCAGCACTTCCGCTTCCTCCACATTTATCACAGGGTTCTTTAATGCCAATTTTAATGGTCTTCTCCACTCCCTTAGCAATTTCCTGAAGTGACAGAGATAGTTCAATTTGCAGGTCTTCCCCTTTATTGGAACTGCTTGAACTGCGTTGAGTTCTACTTCCGAAACCACCTCCGAAAATTGTTTCAAAAATACTGCCTAGTCCATCGCCAAAAATATCATTTAGATCGCTACGGTGCATAAATTCTTCCCAAGAGAATCCTGTACCTCCAAATTGATTCTCTAATCCGGAATGACCGTATTGATCATATATCTTCCTTTTTTCCTTATCCGATAGAACTTCATAAGCTTCACTTGCTTCTTTGAATTTTTCTTCGGCTTCTTTATTATTCGGGTTTTTATCCGGATGAAACTGCATTGCCAGTTTTCGGTATGCCTTTTTTATAGTCGCATCGTCGGCATTTCTATCTACGCCAAGAATTTCGTAATAATCTCGTTTTGCCATTAATAAACCTCTCACAGATGTTACTGATTTAACTGATAAAATAAAAACTACTAATTAAAACTCTTATATTCTATCCTTCTACTTATTTTAAGGATTAGACGGATTAACACGGTTTAAAATATTTAAACTGCGTTAATCCTCTAAAATCGGTCTAATCCGTTTTTTTAATTATTTATCATCAACAACTTCAAAGTCGGCATCTATAGGACCTTCCTGTTTGGGTTTTTCTTCCTGAGGTCCTTGTTCAGTAAAACCTTCAGAATTAAATCCACTTGCATTGGGATTGAATCCTTCTCCACCGGTACTTTGTTGCTGTTGCATATTGGCATATATAACCTCACCTAAATGTTGCGCTTTTTTGGCAAGATTTTCTTTTATCCTGTTTAGTTCTGCTGCCTCAGTTGCTCTTTCCATTTGTTCTTTAGCATTCTTTATTTCCTCTTCCAGTTCGCTTCTTTCGCTGTCGGAAAGTTTATCTCCATATTCGCTCAAACTCTTTTCCGTGCTGAAGATTAAGGAATCCAGTTCATTCTTGGTAGCAACGAATTCCTGGCGTTTTTTATCCTCTTCTGAATGCAATTCCGCATCTTTAATCATTCTGTCTATATCTTCCTTACTGATGCTTCCAGCCCTATCAATTCTTATGGACTGTTCTTTACCGGTTCCCTTATCTTTAGCAGAAACATGGAGAATGCCATTAGCATCAATATCAAAGGTAACTTCAATTTGAGGAACTCCTCTGGGAGCAGCCGGAATGCCAACCAGGTCAAAACGCCCTAAGGATTTATTATCTGCAGCCATAGGTCGCTCACCTTGAAGAACATGAATAGTAACCGCAGTTTGATTATCCGCTGCTGTAGAAAAAACTTCACTCTTCTTCGTCGGAATAGTTGTATTACGCTCAATCAGTTTAGTCATAACTCCACCTAAGGTTTCAATACCTAAAGATAGAGGAGTTACATCTAAAAGCAGAACATCGCTTACTTTCTCGTCACCGGAAAGAATAGCACCTTGTATAGCAGCTCCAATTGCTACTACTTCATCTGGGTTCAAACTGCGATTGGGCTTTTTACCAAAGAACTTTTCCACGGCTTCCAAAACTGCAGGAATACGTGTGCTGCCTCCAACCAAAAGGACTTCCTGAATATCAGCAGGTTTCAGTTTAGCATCATCTAAGGCTCTTTGGCAGGGACCTAAAGTCCGATCAACTAAATCAGAAGTTAAACGGTTAAATTCAACTCTGGTTAAATCCAGGTTCAAATGTTTAGGTCCTGTAGCATCAGCAGTAATAAAAGGCAGGTTTATATTTGTCGTTAATGTTCCGGAAAGCTCAATTTTAGCTTTTTCTGCCGCTTCTCTTAAGCGTTGCATAGCCATCGGGTCACGAGATAAATCCATTCCTTCCTGTTTCTTAAATTGTTCCAGAATCCAGTCAATAACCCGCTTGTCAAAATCATCACCACCTAAGTGAGTATCACCATTGGTAGATAGAACTTCTACAACGCCTTCGGAAATATCCAGAATGCTGATATCAAAGGTTCCACCACCCAAGTCATAAACAGCTACTTTCTGTTCCTTTTTATTTTCCATTCCATAAGCAAGAGCAGCAGCTGTGGGCTCGTTAATAATTCTTTTTACATCCAGACCGGCTATGCGTCCTGCATCTTTTGTTGCCTGCCGCTGATCGTCATTGAAATAGGCAGGAACAGTAATTACTGCTTCCGTTACTTTTTGCCCTAAATATGCTTCGGCAGTTTCTTTCATTTTAGTGAGAATCATCGCCGATATTTCCTGTGGAGCATAATCCTTATTTTCTACATCAATATGCACAACTGCCTGATTCTTTAAGCCGCGCACAACCTTAAAGGGCACCTGCTGAATTTCTTGTGTTACTTCATCGTAACCTCTTCCCATAAACCTTTTTATGGAGAAGACAGTATTTTGGGGATTAGTGATTGCCTGGCGTTTTGCCAATTGACCGACCAGACGTTGACCATCCTTTGTAAAACCAACTACTGAAGGAGTTGTTCTGCTTCCTTCGGCATTAGTTATAACTACCGGTTTGCCGCCTTCTACAACGGCAACACAGGAGTTTGTTGTTCCGAGATCAATTCCAATTATTTTTCCCATTTATTCCTCCTGGGATTCTTTATTTATTTTTAAACCATTAGAAACCACCACCCTAACCGGTCGCAATACTTTACCGTGCATTGTGTAACCATTTTGGATGATGGCAGTAACGGTATTTTCTTCTTGATCACTAGGAATATGAGCCAGGGCTTCATGAAACTCTGGATTGAAGGGTTCTCCCAGTGCTTCTATTTTTTTTACACCTTCTTTTTCTAGGGCTTTACGGAGTTGCTGTTCAATCATTAGGACTCCTTTTCCGAAGGGAGTTGATTTTTCTTCTTCACTTCCCTGCTGGATAGCCCGTTCAAAATTATCTAACACATCGCAGATTTCTAAAGCAAACTTCTGCGTAGCTAATTTAATCCAATCCGCTTTTTCGGATAGGGTTCGTTTGCGGAAGTTCTCAAATTCAGCCATACAGCGCAGGTATTTATCTTCCCATTCCGCTATTTCTTTTTCCAATTCTTCTATCTTGTTCGCTTTCGGTTCTTCTGAAACTTCCGTTGTAATTAGTTCATCTTTTCCCAATTCTGGTTCTTTGGGTACTTTTTTATTCATCCCTTTTTCTCCTGAGGCACGATCATTCCGCGCCTTGTTGTATTTGTTATAGTTTTTGCTACATCCCTGATAAGAGGAATCAGCTTACGATATTCTGTTCTGACAGGTGCTAAAACACCTAAATATCCAGGTATACCAAACACCTCATATTTAGCAAAAATAAGAGCAAAATCCAGCCAGGTACTCTTAGCAAAGTCCTCACCTAAAACTATATTAACTTCTTTTTCACTTTGATGTTTACGCATCGTATTTAAGAGAAAATCCTGACTTTGCAATAAACTCATAAATTTCAATATATTCTCTTTATCATCAAATTCCTTTTGTTCCAGAAAATTAATGCTGCCGTCATAATGAATAAAGAAATCACTTATTTCCATAAATGCTTTATGCAATTCAGCCAGAAACCAGCTAATCATACCATCATCAGCATTTTCCTGCATTTCCACTAAAACCCGGTTAGCTATGTCATAAATCTGTAAACCAGCTAGTTCATCATTTAAATAACGCACTAATTTCTTTAACTGCAATTCGGTTAATTCATTTTCGCATTTTAAGATAACCGTCTTATCCAAGCCGGAATCTAAGCTCATTACAAATATCAGCTTATTTTCTCCTATAGAAAATACATCCAGCTTTGCTAGATAACCACTGGAGACCTCCGGCTCAGCAACAAATGAAAGCTGGTCTGTTTCCTTAGCTAAATTCTCCATAATATAATACAGAGCTCTGGGTGTATCTTTATAGTTGCGGACCAAAATTTCTCTCAAAAAATCCATTCCTTCATATCTGATCTTTTCTATTTCCGGTTCAATCAATCTTAAATATTCCCTGTAACCTTTTATTGTAGGAACTCTTCCTGCTGATGTATGTGGTTGGGAAATCAGATTCACTTTTTCCAACTTCAGCAAGTCCAAACGCAAGGTAGCTGAGGATACATTACATAGATATTTCTCGTTCAGTATCCTGGAAGACACCGGTTCGCAACAGATGATGTATTCATCTACCAGTGCTTTAAGGGTCTCGTTTAGTCGTAGCTGATTCTTTTTCATTGTCTCCACCGTTTTTTTTCTTAGCAGTCCAATGAGTAAACTGCTAATCTAAAGACAATTTAATCAACTTTGGAAAATTGTCAATCTAAAATTGAGAGTGCTAAAAAATATATTTCCTGTTTCTTCTTTATTTCCCAACACGAACCAGTTTTCCTTGACTAAAAACATTATTGCTGATAGTAAGATTTTTTTTCGTTAGAGGAGATAAAATGAAGGAATATAGTAATTTGAAACAGGGTCTGACCACAAAGGAAGTGGAAGATAAATTAAGACAGGAAGGGTATAATGAACTACCAGGTTCAAAATCTCGTAATTGGTGTAAATTGATTTGGGATGTAATAAGGGAGCCAATGTTCATACTGTTAGTTTCCTGTGCTGTTATTTATTTCTTTTTAGGGGATTTGCAAGAGGCAATTGTTTTAACTGCTTCCGTCGTAATTGTTATATCTATAGAACTTTTTCAGGAACATAAAACGGAAAAAGCGCTGGAAGCACTGAAGAATCTTTCCAGTCCGCGTGCCTTAGTTATTCGGAATGGAGAACAAATCAGAATTCCCGGCAGAGAAGTAGTAACTGATGATTTAATTATTTTAGCTGAAGGGGATAGAATTCCTGCTGATGCTTATATCCTGGAAAATAATTTACTTAGCATTGATGAATCTCTTTTAACAGGGGAATCTGTTCCGGTTAGAAAACAGATTTGGGATAAGAAAGAAAAACCAACTAATCCTGGAGGTGATGATTTACCTTTTGTTTATTCCGGAACCTTAGTTGTAAGTGGCAGAGGTATAGCACAAGTTTTTGCCACAGGAGAAAGAACCGAACTTGGTAAAATTGGTAAATCGCTGGAAACGATTGAAGAGGAAGAGACCCGGTTAAGTAAAGAGACAGCTAAATTAGTTAAATATTTTGCCACTTATGCTTTGCTTATCTGTGCTGTAGTAGTTATTGTTTTTTATATCACCAGAAAGCATTTAATTAATGCCCTATTAACAGGTATCACTTTAGCAATGTCTGTATTACCGGAAGAATTTCCTGTAGTTCTAACTGTTTTTATGGCTTTGGGCGCATGGAGAATGTCCAGAAAAAATGTGCTGGTTAGAAGGTTACAGGCAATTGAAAGTTTGGGCTCAGCTACAGTTTTATGCACTGATAAAACAGGAACAATAACCTACAACAAAATGACCCTGCAAAAAATAGTCAACAACAACGAGAACATAGCTTTAAACCGAACCGCAACTATTTCTGAGGCAATTCATAATACTCTCGTTTACAGTGTGTTAGGCAGTATGAGAGAGCCCTTTGATCCAATGGAAAAGGCAATTCATAAGGCTTTAATAGATATAGATTCCTCCGCTTATACGGAGCTGCAAAAATATCAGGAAATAAGAGAATATCCTTTAACAGATGAGCTCCGAGCTATGGCAAAGGTATGGAAAATTCCTGGTAACCCTAATTACACAATTGCGTTAAAAGGTTCTCCTGAAGCAGTTGTTACACTCTGCAAAATAAATTCGGAAGAAATTAAAACTATAATGAATCAAGTTTCAGATTTGGCAGAAGAAGGGCTTAGGGTTTTAGCAATTGCCTCTTGTGAATATAAAGCAGATATTTTACCGGAAAAGCTGACTGACTTATCTTTCCACTATTCAGGTTTAATTGGACTGGCTGATCCAATTAGAGAAACAGTTCCGGGAGCAGTTAAAATATGTTACAAAGCAGGAATCAGAATCATTATGATTACTGGTGATTATATTGGAACAGCAAAGGCAATTGGTAAACAGATAGGGTTGAAAAATGTTGATAATGTTATATCGGGTAGTGAATTAGACCATATTTCTGATAAAGAATTGGCAGAAAGATGTAAACAGGTATCTATTTTTGCCCGAGTAGTACCCTACCAAAAACTAAGAATTGTGCAAGCACTTAAAGCAAATGGAGAAATTGTAGCTATGACAGGAGATGGAGTGAATGATGCTCCGGCTTTAAAAGCTGCCAATATAGGTATTTCTATGGGTTTAAGAGGGACGGATGTAGCGCGTGAAGCATCGGCTATTGTTTTAACGGATGACGATTTTTCTTCTATTGTAAGTGCAGTAAGAATGGGTAGAAGGATATATGATAACCTGCGTAAGTCCTTCACTTATGTATTTTCTTTACATATCCCTATTGCCGGAATGGCAATGATTCCAGCAGCGTTTGCTAATTATCCGATTATTTATTTTCCGGTTCATATCGCTTTTCTGGAGTTGATAATTGACCCTGCGTGCTCCATAGTTTTTGAAATGGAGAAGGAAGAGGAAAATATTATGGAAAGGCCTCCTCGTTCTGTAGATGAAAGTTTATTTGGTACAAAAAGGTTAATAATTGGTTCTCTGCAAGGTTTGGGGGTGTTGATATTATTAGTTCTTATGTATTTTTGGGGAATTAATAACGGAATGGGGGATAATCATTTAAGAGCGCATATCTTTACTACTTTAGTTTTTTCCAATCTGATGTTGATTACTACAAACCGTAGTTGGCAAAAGAACCTTTTTCAGATTCTCCGTACTCCCAATAAAGGTATGACTTTTTTGTTCTTAGGTGTTTTTGCCATAGTTCTATTGATGATTAAAGTGCCTTCTGTCACCAATATTTTTCACTTGGAGTCAATGACTTTTATGGAGCTTTTTACCTGCTTAGTTTTAGGCAATTTAAGTGTTGCCTGGTTTGAAATATACAAGCTGATTGTAAATAAAAAACCGGATAAGAAATAAATAACAAAATAGCATAGCGATGTGATATTTATAAAGTTGCGAATTCTGCGTGCTTCAAATTATAACTAAGCCATGTCTGATACCGCGGGTAGAAACAATAAACTTTTCTTTTCCACTGGCTTTCAGTAAAGTCCAATAAATCAAGACAGCAGCCAGCATAATATCGGCACGTTCACTTTCCATTCCGGGAATTTGTTTACGCTGTTTAATGGTTGTCTGTATATAGAGGTTAATTTGTCTTTCCAGTTCCTTTAAGGTTATTTCATAGCCGTCTGCCTCTTCCGGAGAAGAAATTCTACCTCCGGAAGCAACACAGGCACAGACATAAACCCCTCCCCCGGCACCGATAAAAGTATCCTGAACCATAAAAGATTGGGGTAAATTTTGATAAACATTCTTAACCAATTCATCAAAGTCAGCTTGGGAAATGGGATCACTGTGAATATATCTTTTAGTAAAATTCACAGCCCCCACAGGAAAACAGGTTGCTTTATGGATAAGTCCTTTGTTCCCGTTGATGATTTCTGTGCTGGCTCCTCCACTGTCAAAAATAGTTATTGGTTGTAAGGGTTTTTTAGCACCGCTCAGCACGCCTTTCCATTCCAAAAATGCTTCCTGTGCTTCATCAATAACAGTTAATTTAATTCCTGTTTCTTTAACAATGCGGTCTACAAATTCCTGTTTATTAACAGCTTTGCGGATCGCTTCTGTGCCGACAGCGCGTATTTCTTCAATTTTGTAAGTAGAAAATACATTCTCCTGCAAATTTTTTAAAATAGCGATCGTCCTATCCTGAGCTGTTGAGGAGAGGAAATCTTTTTTATTTAAAGCAGAAGCAAGACGGGTTTGAAATCTTAGGTCTTTCAGGCAAATAAAGTCCTCTCCCCTCTTTTCTGCAATCAGACATTTGAGGGAATTGGAACCACAATCTATAGCCGCTATTTGCATAAGGTTAACGGGTTAACGGGTTAACAGGTTAACAAGTGAAGTGGCAATCCGTTAAAACAGTTTTTCTTTGCTGCTTGCATAAATTTCCCCGGGTTCATTTTGACAATCCTGTATTCCATAAAATCTGCGCTATCTGCGAAATCTGTATGAAATAAAGCGTAGAAAGTCCTTAGCTATCTTGTAGTAGGAGGACAGTGTCCTCCGATTACAGTTCAGGATAGAGAGGAAACTTATCCGTTAAAGAATGAACTTCTGTTTTCATTTCTTGCAGGTATTCCTCATTATCAATATGCTCGTAAACCCTTTTAATATAATCAGCAATCAGTTCCATTTCCGCTTTTCCCATTCCGCGAGTAGTTACAGCAGGAGTTCCTAAACGAATTCCGGAAGCAACAAAAGGACTTCTGGTATCAAAAGGAACAGTATTTTTATTAGCAGTAATTCCTGCTTTATCAAGTGCTTCTTCCATTTTTTTGCCACTGGGGCTGCCATTTATTTCGGGTCCTAAATCAATCAGCAGCAGGTGAGTATCGGTTCCTCCGGAAACAAGTTTAAAGCCGTTTTTAATTAAAGCATTAGATAAGGTCTCAGCATTTTCTATAACTTTTTGCTGATAGATTTTAAATTCCGGCTGCAGTGCTTCCTGAAAAGCAACTGCTTTAGCGGCAATAATATGCATTAGAGGACCTCCTTGCACACCGGGAAAAACCTTACTATCTACCTCTTTAGCAAATTCTTCTTTGCATAAAATAAGCCCGGCACGCGGTCCTCGTAAGGTCTTATGAGTTGTGGAAGTAACAATATCAGCATAAGGAACCGGGCTTTGATGTAAACCAACAGCAACAAGTCCTGCAATATGAGCCATATCAACCATAAGCTTAGCTCCAACTTTATCAGCAATTTCGCGAAATCTGGCAAAATCCAATTTCCGGGGATAGGCAGAAGCTCCAGCTAAAATCATTTGTGGTTTATGTTCCAAAGCTAATGCTTCCAGTTCATCATAATCCAATTGTTCCGTCTCTTTATTTACAGTGTAAGGAACAATATTATATAGCTGACCGCTGAAAGAAAGAGGATGACCATGGGTTAAATGACCCCCATGAGAAAGTTCCAAAGCCATAACTGTATCCCCTGGTTTAACAAGTGTAAAATAAGCAGCCATATTTGCCTGGGAACCGCTATGGGGTTGAACATTTATATGGTCAGCTCCAAAAATTTGTTTTGCCCGCTCAATGGCTAAGCGTTCAGCATCGTTGATAAATTCACAGCCGCCATAATATCTACCATAAAGGTTGTAATTAATAGCGCCGGTTTTTTTACTCCAACGGTAGGGATAGCCCTCAGCATATTTATTGGTCATCACACAACCTTGAGCTTCCAAAACAGCCAGGGAAGTAAAATTCTCACTGGCAATCAGTTCCAGATTTTCCCGCTCTCTTTTCAGTTCATTCATAATGGCAGCGTAAATTTCGGGATCGGTTTTTTGAATGTGGTTCATTACCTTTCTCCTTGATGTATTTTATTAATTCTGTTTAAATGCCTTTTACCCTCAAAAGAGGTGTTCAGCCAGACATTAGTAATATCTATGGCATAAGGAATGGCTGTAAATCTTCCTGCCAGGACCAAAATATTAGAATCGTTATGCAATCTTGATAGGCGAGCTATATCTGTATTTCCGCATAAAGCTGCTCTGATTCCAGGAACTTTATTGGCAGTTATACTCATTCCTATTCCACTGCCGCAAATTAAGATACCCTTATCACATTTTCCTTCTGCAACTGCTTTAGCTGCAGGATAACCGGTATCGGGATAATCCATACTTTCTGTACTGTTTGTGCCAAAATCTACAAATTCTATTTCAGGAAAGGCACTTTTTATGGCTTCTTTCATTTCAAAACCAGCATGGTCAGAACCAATTGCTATTTTCATTTTTCCTCCGCCATTAAACAAGATAGTGCAATACAGTAATATTTGGACTTTTCACTTTCACTACGGCTCATAACAATAACAGGTTTTGTCGTTCCGCAAATTAAACCTGCCAATTCTGCGTCTCCAAAAAGCATTAGTCCTTTATAAAAACTATTAGCACTTTCCAGATTGGGAAAAATTAAAATATCCGCATCTCCTTCTAAGGGACTTGGAATTCCTTTAATTGCAAGGGAGCCAGGATCACAGGCAAGAAAAATATCCAAAGGTCCATCTATAATGCAGTTTTTTATTTGACCTCTTTCTGCCATTTTGCATAGAAGAGCATAATCCAGGGTCTCTGGCATTGAAGGACTAACTTTTTCGGTAGCAGATATTAATGCCACTCTCGGTTTTTCAATACCAAATCGTCTTGCCATAGTCACACTGTAATTGATCATCGCTATTTTCTGGTCTAAATCCGGGTTAATTAAGACAGCTGTATCGCTAACAAAAAGCAGTTTATGGTATTTTGGGATTTCCAAAGCACAAGTATAACTCATCACTGCTTTAGTAGGTAAAAGTCCCTGTTCTTTATCCAGAACTGCCTTTAAGAAAGTATCTGTTCCTACAAGTCCTTTCATTAAAACATCCGCTTCTTCATTACGAACCATTCTAACTGCTTCTTTTACAGCTTGGGCTGGTTCCGTTATATTCTTTATTTCAACTTGATTAAAAACAATATCAGAGGTCAGCAGCTCTTTAATTTTAGTTTCGTTACCAATCAAAACAGGATAAATAAAGTCATCTTTAATAGCTTGTAAAATAGCATTAATTGTATTACTATCTTCGGCAACAGCAACAGCAATGCGCGTTTTTTTGCCGCTGTTTTTTGCTTTTTCTGCAAGTTCAGAAAGTTTAGTAATCATTTTTATGCCAACATTGCTGCTAAAGTTATAGAATACAATTTACTGCGTTCTCCATCACCCCTGGAAGTTAACACACAGGGAACTCTTGCTCCCATAACTATTGCTCCCAGTTCACTTTTCAATAGCCTAATAACTGTTTTATAAAAAGTGTTACCAGCTTCAATATTGGGAAAGAGAATACAATCAGCATCTCCACAAACAGGACTATCCACACCTTTAATAAGTGCACTTTCTCTATCAATAATCATATCAAATCCCAAAGGACCTTCTACAATAGCTCCTTTAATTTGACCGCGATGAGCCATTTTGGCAATTAAAGCTGCTTCTACCGAAGAAGGAATTTTGGGAAGGACTTGTTCGCTGGCAGAAAGAATTCCTACTTTCGGATTTTCTATGCCTAAAATATGAGCCGTTTTAATCAAATAATTGGTGATGGCAATTTTCTGATTTAAATCGGGCAGGGGAATTACAGCTACATCACCAACAATCAACAATTTATGATAATTCTTCGGTTCGGTAACTGTTACATGAGAAAGAATAGCTCCCGGATCCATCAATCCACATTCCTTATTCAAAATTGCTTTCATATAGCGGTCTGTAGAAAGAAGACCTTTCATTAAAAAATCGCCTTCACCTTTGTTAATCATCTCTACAGCTAAGGCAGCGGACTTAACATCGGTTGGGCAATGGACAATGTTAAATTGTGAACAATCAAGATTGTGCTCCCGACATACGGAAAGTATCAATTTTTCATCGCCAACTAAGGTTGCATCAATCAGACCCATTTCTACTGCCATATAGGCGGCTAAAATAGTATGGGAATCAACACCCCAGGCAGCTACTAAACGTTTTTTAGGTCTGGAAGCTAAAACATCGAACATTTGGTCAAGTTTACTGATTTGCATAGTTTTTTATCCTTTATTTCTTTATTACTAATAACCTGCGGGTATCACTATAGACAATGGCTAAATCCTGGATTTTATAGAGATTCAATTTCCCTAGAGTTTTTTCTTCTTCCCCTATAATTTTACTCTGTAAAAAGAAATCTGCACCACTTTGTGTTATCAATTGCAATATTTTTTCCCGATTTTCCAATAAAGTAAAAACTGAATCCCCTACAACGAGATTAACTGCCTTTGTTTGCAGTAAGTTAGCACGATATGACGCGTTAATATTTTCACCCTGTTTCTGTAAAGAAGGTTCTGTTTCCGGAGGACATAGAAAAATAAGAGAGCTACGATTTTTTCCCAAACTGGTAAACTTGCCACCTGTTAAAAACGCTTGAATACACTCCAACGCATTAAAAGAAAAGGATTCCAATTCTTCCGCTGTTCTACTGTCTGCAGAAGTTTTCGGTTCTAAAAAAATAATGCTTTTTTCTTCTCCCGTTCTGCTTTCGGGTATATTGGCACAGGCAAAACTAAACAGAGCTAAAGTGCATATAACCGTTAGGTTTAATAAATGCATTTTTTTCCTGTTAGTGCAACTGTTTACAGTTAAGCAAATTAACTTCATTTCATAGCGTCTCAAAACCATTTTGTTCTTTATGTTAATAATTCCTTATTTTGTCAAGATTTGTTTTCTGGGTTTTTCACAATTATTGCTTTGAGCATAATCTATTCAATCGCAGGAGCTATTATTATCAAGGACTTAGTTAAAAATGAAGAAGGATAAATGAAAAAGGAGAAATAAAATGGAGAAGGGAAAATGGAAAATTGAGAATGGAGAATTAGGAAAAAAAATTAAAAAATTAAAAATCTGTGTTATCTTTAAGTCAGGAGTCGTCACCTTAAGTCAGGAGTCGTCACTGCCTAAATAACTTAAACCTTTTTTCAAATTCGTTTGGCAGTGAGGACTCGTGACGGCAAACTGTTATAATCCTTATAGCTGTTCTCTTATTTTCTACCTGTTGCCTGGTCATTTCTTTAATGACTCTTTAACGACTCTTTAACGATTCTTTAACTTTGTTAAGGAGTCGTTAAAGAAGTGTTAATGCAGCATAAAAGATTCAACTTGGCAGGGAATAAGGCACTGTCTAAAAACAGGTAAAAGTTGCCCAAATTGCAAGCTAAGTTATTGCAAACTAGAATACATTTTTTATTTTGGACACTATAAATTTAGAACAGTCGATAGGGG
>ERZ1026792.842-NODE-842-length-22382-cov-7.123298_pt1 | contig 22382 bp, 25 predicted proteins | sample MGYA00520884_ERZ1026792 | MGnify/ENA primary metagenome ERZ1026792 (study PRJEB33270, sample SAMEA104284473) | anaerobic digester metagenome | biome: Anaerobic digester microbiome; feature: mesophilic sludge digester; material: Anaerobic digester biomass | place... | reverse complement strand
GCTAGGCGGGTTAATTGCGCCGTTGATGGAAAACGTTGGCCGCGCTCGAACTTACTCAAGAGGGTGGAGTCTATTTCGATAGCTGCCGCGACCACGCGCAGTGGCTCGTGGCGTTGTTTGCGTAAGGCGCGGAGCAGTTCACTGAGAGCTTGTTTGGATGGCATAGAATCACCTTGTTTAGACAAAAACAGTCTTGCCGCATACTGTCAATTCTAATACAAACTCTGCTGTCTGTCAAGAACAAATTTTTCGCTTTTTCGTCAGGGCGCCCGGCGCGCGCGGCACCCTGACGAAAATTTGGTTGTTAAAGAGCAGTAAGCGAAACTCCGCACCGCTGTGGTTTCTCCGTGTCTATGGGTAATTGGATATCTTGCGCATTTTCATAGTACAATATCAGCGTAAACCGGCAGGCGCAACGCTCACGCGGCGCGGCCTGGGGAAGCAGGCGCAAGTCCGTTTCCCGTCCGGGTGACAACAGCAGGGCAGTCGAGATTGCCAGTCGGGGCTGCCCTGTTTGCTTTGGTGGAATTATACTTCAACTTGGTGTATTCGTTAAACTCAAAGTTTTGTAAGGTTTTGTGAAACTTCTCAAAGTTTTTACATAAGCTGTATAAAGGCCAGGGAAATGATATGACGTTCGATGATTTGCTCACTGCTCAGGAAGTGGCTGATTACCTGGGTTTACATTTGGTAACAGTCAGAGACATGTTGCGCACGGGCAAACTACCTGGCCGTAAAGTTGGTCGTGAATGGCGTACGCTGCGTTCTGAGCTCGAAGCCTGGCTGCGCCAGCCGGAGCCGGTGGGGGATAGTGAGCCGGAGAAGTAGGGGGACGGGGTAGAGCCGGAATATCGGCTAGCGGTGACAGAGAGAAACAAGACAACAGCCAAGTCACGTTTGTGGTATGACCGTGCTGAAAGTGCTTTTGATTTGGAGATCGTTTGCAGAATGAGCCAATACAATGAGCGAGAGGCCTGTAATCCTATCGCGTTAGATGCCAGCGACTTTAACCAATCTGCCAGTCTTCCCTATGGGTTACAGACCAATCACGTCTACTCGGCTATGAACGACTTCCTGATCTTTCTCGGGTTCGTAAACTCTCAATTGCACACAAGGCAAATAGAGCGCCTGGAGTCAATGCTGATGCCTGCCAACTTCAGCAGTATCGTTGGCGAGTTTATGTGCTCGACAATCCCCAAGTACTGCTCCAACATCGTGAAAAATCGATATCATAATGGGCATCCTGACCTGATACCAGCTACCCTGTTTCCTAATGACGCAGTTCAGCATGGTCCACATGGAATAGAGATAAAGGCGTCTCGGTATTTACGCGCTTGGCAAGGGCATAATCCCGAGGACGTATGGCTCATGGTCTTCGCATTTGACAGTAACCGCCCCAAAGATGTGATGCCGCGACCCTTTCGCTTCGTGAAAGTTGTCGGCGCCAAACTCTCAAAGGATGATTGGCTCTTTTCGGGGCGCTCGGACACAAGTCGCCGCACGATAACCGCCAGTGTCACCGAGTTAGGTTATCAGAAGATGATGGCAAACTGGATATACCAAAGCTCAAGCTTCCAGCAAATCAAGTAGGTTAAGTTGAGAACTGTTCGTCTCTACGGCAAGGCGGGCAAGTTTCGGAATTGCCAGCTTAGCCAGTGCGAAGTAGTCGGCAAAGCGCTCAATGCCAATACTGCAAATTCCTTGCGCTTCTGCCGCAGCCACGGTGGAGCCAGACCCCATGAAGGGGTCGAGCACCGTCCCGGTACCAAGCGGTAGTGCGGCGCGAACTACCTGCCGGAGAAAGGACTGGGGCTTGAGGCTGGGATGATCTGCCATGTCGCGCTCACGGCGCGGCGTCCTCTCACTCACGATGACATCGGTGAACGGTTGGTCGGAACTAATCCGCCTTAGACCACCGGTTCCATAGGTGCGAAGGCAATCGCTTACGGTCATGCCGTGCGGTATGGGCTTGCGGAAGATACCCCAGGGCTCGTAGCAACTTCGTGGCAGCGAGCAAACCTCTGGAAACTCGCCTTCGGCATTTTTTGGACGATCACCACCTCGAAAAGTACGCACCAGGCGAATAAGCTCCCCACGAAATTCTAAACCGCTGTCTACCAATGCAGAAAAGACCAATTGCGAAAGAAAGGCATTACTGGCGATAAGAATATGGCCGCCAGGTAACAAGACTCGTTCGCAAAGGCTACCCCATTCAAGAAAAAATCTGTAAACCGCCTTGCGTTCCTGTGGGTTAAGCGCTGTAAATCTCGGCAGTGGCGCTCGCTTGCTGCCGTCAAATGAAGGTGGAATCCTCCAAATCCCGCCGTTTCCATTCGCACGTTTCTCGATCTGGTCAAAATCATACTCTTTCACGCCATAGGGCGGGTCTGTCACAATCGCGTGCATGCTATCCGTGGCAATTCTACCCATCCACTCAAAACAATCTGCATGAACAATCGCTGAAGAGGCGAATTCGTGAGATTGATAATCGAGCATCAAGGGCTGTTGACTGTTCATGGTACTTCTCCCTCAGCCTGATATGCTGACATCCGTTCGCGCAGGATGTTAAGGGCTTGCTGCATTGTCGTTTGCTGTCCATATTCGGACACAATTCGATCCGCGATGGCATGGGCGACCAACTCATCGGCCGGTATACCGAAATAGGCCGCTAGGCGGGTTAATTGCGCCGTTGATGGAAAACGTTGGCCGCGCTCGAACTTACTCAAGAGGGTGGAGTCTATTTCGATAGCTGCCGCGACCACGCGCAGTGGCTCGTGGCGTTGTTTGCGTAAGGTGCGGAGCAGTTCACTGAGAGCTTGTTTGGATGGCATAGAATCACCTAGTTTAGACAAAAACAGTCTTGCCGCATACTGTCAATTCTAATACAAACTCTGCTGTCTGTCAAGAACAAATTTTTCGCTTTTTCGTCAGGGTGCCCGGCGCGCGCGCGGCATCCTGACGAAAATTTGGTTGTTAAAGAGCAGTAAGCGAAACTCCGCACCGCTGTGGTTTCTCCGTGTCTATGGGTAATTGGATATCTTGCGCATTTTTATAGTACAATATCGGCGTAAACCGCCAGGCGCAACGCTCACGCGGCGCGGCCTGGGGAAGCAGGCGCAAGCCCGCTTCCCATCCGGGTGACAGCAGCAGGGCAGTCGAGATTGCCAGTCGGGGCTGCCCTGCTTGCTTTTCTGGGAGTATACACCGCTCTCAGCAATTTGTCAAACGCATATGTACGCAAAAGTATACAAGTGTTTACCAAGCAGTTCTTGATTCTACCTCAGCCTGGAGAAAAACTAGAGCATGAACGAATGGCCTGATGTGATGAAAGTTGAGCAAGTGGCAGCATATTTACAAATGCATCCTAATGCCATTCGGGCCATGTTGCGCGCTCGCAAGCTACCAGGTCGTAAGGTTGGCGTTGAATGGCGCGTCTTGCGTTCGGAACTCGACGCCTGGCTGCGGCAATCGGAGCCGGTGGGGGATGGGGAGGCAGCGGAACGCTGATGATTCGATTGTGGGGTTACGGTTCTGAAAAGTGCCCATAAAAAAACAAACACCTTTGCCGCCACCTTTGTTTGACTTCACCACCATGATAGGACAGGTTTTACCTGTGCGTGAAGATAGTTTGGATGTGCAGCTATACTACGAACATCCAAACGGCAAGCTATTCTTGGGTGATTCGATAGAATGGCTAAAATCGCTTGCAAACGATTCGGTAGACCTTGTTTTTGCCGACCCGCCCTACAACATCAAGAAGACAGAGTGGGATACGTTTGAAAGTCAAGAGGCCTATATCGAATGGTCTATTCGATGGATCAAAGAAGCTGCGCGCGTCCTCAAAAATACCGGCTCTCTATACATCTGCGGTTTTTCCGAAATTCTTGCTGACCTCAAGCATCCTGCTTCTCGCTCTTTTCATTCAAGTCACTGGCTGATTTGGAGTTATCGAAATAAAGCCAACCTGGGCCAGGACTGGGGACGCTCGCATGAAAGCATTTTGCATTTTCGGAAATCATCCGCTTTCGCGCTCAGGGTTGACGACATTCGTATCCCTTACGGCAATCACACCCTTAAGTACCCTGTTCACCCACAAGCAACAACAAGCCAATATGGAAATGGGAAACGCCAAACCGAGATGTGGACGCCCAATCCTCTAGGCGCAAAACCCAAAGATGTGATTGAAATCCCGACGACTTGCAATGGAATGGAGGAAAAAACGCCCCATCCCACTCAAAAGCCAGAAGAGTTACTAAGAAAATTGGTATTAGCGGCTTCGGATCATGGGCAAATGGTCATAGACCCTTTTTCGGGTTCAGGAACCACCCTGGTCGTAGCAGAACAACTAGGCCGGAAATGGATGGGGTGCGATATTAACGCCGAATACAACGCGTGGGCTGTTAAACGAATAGCCAACACTCGCAGGAAACCCGTCTCTGAGTGGATAGAATTCGATAGAAAAAATGCTGAACGCAGAGAAAGCATACGATGAGCCTCACGGAACTTCTCAACATCGCCGCCAACAAGGAAAATTTCCGTTCGTTGACCGATTACATCAAATTTTGTCGGCGTTATCTTGATTTTCTCACGGATGGCATTCAGGCTGAGATCGTTTCGCAAAACGAATCCAATTATCGCTTCTTTCAATACCGCGAAGATGGCAATTTCAACATCACTCGGCCAGTAAATGCCAATTTGATGTATACCGTAGAAAACGGCGCGGTGATAGAGGAGGGATTCCTGAGAGTTCTGCGTGCAGCAAAAGAAGTTGCAACAGCAGATGAAGCGAACCGCTTAATCATACGGAAGACAATCTACACGATCCAGCAATCTATTGGGGCAACACTGGATGCTTTACCAGCCGGGCAATCAAATACCGCAAGAAAAATCAACGGCGATTTGTTTGAGCGGCTGATGCGTTTGTTAATACAAGCCGTTGGCGTAGATTGCAGAACCGGCGTTATTCGCGTGCCTGTCGTTGTTGATGGTGTAAAAGAATTTGCGATGAGTTATCAACATGATTTACTGCTGTTCAGAGAAGACGAACTCAAAGTGATCGGATCGGTGAAAACATCAAGCAAAGACAGATTAGACAAAATTTTCGTGGACAAGTTCCTGTACAATCGCCTGACCGAAACCGACATACCGCACATTGCAATTTTTCTAAACGATGTGCAGAGAAAACGAACCCGCAAAGAAAATAAGTATGGCATCAATTCAACCTTCCTTCCCGGCCACTTCAGGGGTTATACCGTCAAACTCAATGCGCTGGATGGTGTTTACTATTGCGATATTCGCCCCGCGATGACGACAGATGAATTTCTCAGGGAGCACATCAAAACAATTGATTGTTTCTTCTGTGACGATGTACAAGACTTCATGGGCAAATAGCAGGTCAGCGAAGTGGAAAGAAGGAAAGAAGGAAAGAAGGAAAGAAGGAAAATGATAGTGCACGATGGCCTGATGACGTGCTTGCTCAATTGCACTTGGCGGAAGCCATTGCACTCGTCGCCTGGGAGCAATTGCGTGACCGGCGGGTCGAGAGAAAATAAACGTCCAATTCGTGAAAATTCGTGTAATTCGTGGCAAAATAACCTTTCTGTTCTCTACCGCGCATTGCACCCATGCACCCGAAAACAATTCGTGAAAATTCGTGTAATTCGTGGCGAAAAACCCCCTCTACCAACACAATACCCCCTTCGTATATCCCACTCCCCGTTATTCTGAATTTAGAAGGCTCCAACCGATGAGTACCGTACAAGTTACTTGGCTGCAGAAGCAGCAGTACGTTGGCGTGGACAGCAGCAAACATTCCGTGGTCATGTCCACGCAAGATGCGGAGAATGGCGTTGGCATGAAGCCATCCGATCTGTTGTTGGTGGCGCTGGGCGGCTGCACCAGCGTAGATGTGATTTCGATTCTGCAAAAGAAGCGCCAGCCGATCGTCGGCCTGGAGGTCAGCGTCAGCGGTGAGCAGGAGGCCGAGCCGCCGTTTACGTTCCGCAAGGTGCATGTGGTCTACACCGTGCGCGGCCGCGGACTCAAGGCCAAGGCGGTGGAAGATGCCGTGGCGCTTTCCGAAGAACGCTACTGTTCAGTGGGCGCCACCGTGCGCGCCGCCGCTGCCATCACCCACGAGATTCGAATCATTGACGAAACGGACCCCATGTAGGAGCGTGAGATCGGAGATCGGAGACCGGAGACCGGAGATCGGAGATCAGAGACCGGAGACCAGAGACCGGGGGCCGGAGATCAGGGGCCAGATTGCGCGGAGAAATGGGGAGGCAATAGATCGAAACCGTAACTGCTCAGCCAGGCAGTGAGAATGGTCTCGATAGCGCCCGGAGTGCCCGCCTGAGCAGTTACTCAAAACCGAAGTCAACCCAGCGGCTCAGCGCGGCGCGCACAACCGCCCGCTCCTCTCCCGGCGCGCACTGGCAGGGAACCCATACCTCAGCGCCCATCGCCCCCTCCATCGCTCCCCCCGTCGTTAAATCGTGGGCGGTCTGCGCCCAATAGCCTCGCACGGGTGTGCTGCTGGTCAAGCGTTGGGCCTGGTAGCGCTGGCGCAAGGTTTCGATGGCGATCTGCCCCGGCGCCACGGCCTGGGCCTGATCGGCCGCGGCGTAGGTGAGCCAGGCGCCGGGGAAGAAGCGCGGCGCGAGGATGCGCGTCAGGATGCCGTAGTCGCCCATGGCAATGGCAACGGTGGGCACGGTGGTCTGCTCCAGCGTTGCCAGCACCGGGATGACATCCAACTGCCTGTGGGCCATCCCCACCAGCTTGACGATCTCCGCGCCGCTGGCGGCCAGCTCGGCGTGCAGGGCGGCAAAATGGGCTGGCATACCATCGAAGAAATGGCGCGAGATCATGCGCCGCGCCGGCGCCACCGCGCCCAGGGCCTCGAAGCTGTCCCATTCGATGTCAATCACCTCCGCGCCCAGGGCCGCCGCCTGGCGCAGCACATCAAGGCGCAGCGCCTCCGTGCCGTTCTCCTCGCCAAAGCGCCCACCCTCGCGTCGTGGGCGATAAGTCACCACCACCGGGCAGGGTCGCGCCGCCAACAACTGCGCCAGATCGAACTCCGCCATCAAATCCAACCGCAGCTCGATCACATCAGCCAGCGCCGCCAGCCGCTCCATCTCAGCCAGCGCCGCCCCTGTGTTCGCCGCCGCCAGCGAAACGCCCAACCACGTCCGCATCTCCCCTCACTTCCACCGCGTCAGGATCGTCTCGCGTTGAAACAGCTTCACGCCGACATAGACCAGGCCGATGTCCAGGAGGGCAATGATGGCGGAGGTGACCCAGAAGGTGGTGGTGTTGAGGAGGATGATGCCGGAGAGTGTCCCGAGGAAGAGGGCCATGAAGGGCAAGACGACGAGGGAGCCGAGCTGTTCTGCGGCGCGGGGGTCGTTGACGCGACTGCTGACGATGATCCCGATACTGACGGCGAGGACGGTGAGGAGCGGGGCGAGCACGAGTAAGGCGACGATCCACATGGGGGCGATGAAAACGCCGAAGACGCGGTCGCTGACTGCCCCCGTTGCTGGAAGACGGGCGGCGAGGATGAAGATCAGGTAGCAAAGCCAGGTGGCGGCGATGCCGGGGATGGCGGCCGCGAGGCTTTTGCCCAGCAGCAGGTTGGTGGTGGTGATGGGCGTCGCGAGCAGTGGCTCCAGGGAGCGGGTCATTTTCTCCCCCACGATGCTGTACGAAGCGATGGTGACGGGCACCATGAGGGGCATGATGAGAAAAAGGAGCATCATGTTGGTGGCAAAAACGGATTGCATGGCTTCGCGGGCGTCCATGCCGGCGAAGATGGGGTTGGCCAACAGGCTGCTCATCTCTTCGATATCGCTGGCGCTGATGGGGGCGATGCGAAAGATATAGAGGAGCACAATGGGGATGGCGGTCATGAGGAGGGGGACAAAGAGAATGACGTAGGCGACCATTTTGTTCTGGCGCACGTCAACCCATTCTTTGGCGATGATGGTGCGGATGTCGTTCACAATTTTCCTCCGTTTTGAGCGGGGGCGTTGACCAGGCTGAAATACACCTCTTCGAGGGCATGTTGGCGTTCGCTGACAAATTGAACCTGGGCGCCCTGGCTGACGAGGGTGTGGACGATGGCGGGATTTTGGGCGGGGGGATCGCTGAGGCTGATGGTGAGCTGTACGGCGCCGTGGGGGGCGGGCGTTTCTTCGACCTGCCGGACAAAGGCAAGGCTGCGCAGGGCTTGCAGGAGGGCCGCCAGGTTAGGGGCGTCGGCCGCGGCGAGCTGCACGATGGTCTGGCGGCCGAACAGCTGGCGGCGCAGGGCCTCGGGGGCGCCGACCGCGATGAGGCGCTGGCGAAAGATGGCGATGCGGTCGCAGAGGCGCTCGGCTTCGTCCAGGTTGTGGGTGCAGATGAAGATGGTGCGCCCCTGCCCTTTGAGGGTTTCGATGAAGTCGCGCACGGTCCTGGCGGCTTCGGGGTCCAACCCGCTGGTGGGTTCATCCAGAAAGAGGACGGGCGGCTCGTGCAGGAGAGCGCGCGCGATGGCGAGCTTCTGCTTCATGCCTTTGCTGAGGGTGCCGGCCGCAGCGGTGCGGCGATCCCAGAGATCGAGCAGGCGCAGGTATTTCTCGACCTGGCCCTTGACATCAGGGGTGTGGTAAAGGCGGGCGAAAATCTCCAGGTTGTACTGGGTGCTGAGGCGTTCGTAGTGGCCGGGCGCCTCAGTGAGGATGCCGATCTGGCCGCGAATCTGGGCGCCGGCGCGGGTGATGGGGAGGCCGGAGATGGTGGCCTGGCCGCGCGTGGGGGCGATGAGACAGGCGAGCAGGCGGACGGTGGTGGTTTTGCCGGCGCCGTTAGGCCCCAGGAAGCCGAAGACTTCGCCTTCGTTGACGGTGAGGCTGAGGTTTTCGACGGCAGTAATGTCTGTGTGCGTTTTCTTTTTGTTGTCGGTAAAAATTTTGGTCAGGCCATCGGTGACGATCATGGTTTAACGCGCCTTATTTGCTGACAACGGGGGATGATGGGCGGCTGAGGGGCGGGTCGCTGCGCAGGAAATCGAGCAGGTAGCGATTGACCTGTTCGGGTGCGTCTTGCTGGACCCAGTGGCTGGCGTGGGGGAGAATGCGGACGGTGAGGTTGGGAACCCAGCGTTCGAGGCCCAGGGTGAGGCTGAGGTCGAGGGCGATGTCCTGGGCGCCCCAGAGGAGGAGGGTGGGGGCAGCGACGCGGCCGCGATTGGGTAGCAGGGTGTGGAGCTGGCGGGCGGCGGTGCGATACCAGTTGAGCGCGGCGGTGGCGGCGCCGGGTTTGCAGAAGGCGTCGGCGTAGCGGGCGAGGTCTTCGGGGCTGAAGGTGGTGGGGTTGGCGGAGCGCTGGAGCAGGCGTGCGATACCGGCGCCGTGGTGACGGGTGAGCAAGGTTTCGGGCAGGCGGGGGATCTGGAAAAAGTAGACGTACCAGCTCTTGCGCCATTGGGCGAGGTTGCGGCGCAGTTCGCGTTGATAGGCGGCGATGTGAGGGGCGTTCATGACGACGAGTTTGCTGGTCATGTTGGGAAAGCGGGCGGCGAAGGTCCAGGCGAGCACGCCGCCCCAGTCATGGCCGACGATGTGGGCGCGTGAGTAGCGCAGGGCTTTGACGATGGCGGCGATGTCGTTGGTGAGGGTGAGGATGTCATAGCCGCGCGCGGGCTTTTCGCTGTCATTGTAGCCGCGCAGGTCAGGGGCGATGACGTGATAGCCGGCGGCGCTGAGCGCGGGGAGCTGGTGACGCCAGGAGTACCAGAATTCGGGGAAGCCGTGGAGGAGGACGACGAGGGCGCCGTTGCCCTGCTGTTCTGGGGTGGCGATATGGAAGCGGATGCCGTTGGCGGCAAGGCGGTAGTGGGAGTAGTTGGTCATTCTGTGCTCTCTGTTCTCTCTGTTCTCTTTGTTCTCTCTGTTCTCTATTCTTTGCTCTTTCGTACTTGCAGGTGTTCCGGATCGAGAAGCCAGCGCAGAATGCCGCGGCGGCTGGCGAGAGAGTCGAGATCGAGGCGGATGAGGCCGCCCTTGCGCAGCCAGATGTCGCCCAGGCCGCCGCTGAGTTGGGCCGCGGCCTGGCTGAGGTCGGGTTCATGGCCGACGAGCATGACTTGGAGGTCTTGGTTCTTGTCCAGGCGCTGGCGCATCTCTTCGGTGAGGTAGGTTTCGACTGCGAGCAGGAGATCGTCGGTGCTGGCGCCGGGGGCAAGGCGGTCATGGACGATGAGGCGGTCGGCCAGGTGCAGGCCATTGGCGACGAGGGTGGCGGTTTGGTGGGCGCGGGGGAGGGGGCTGGTGATGATGAGGTCTGGTTGGACGCCAAAACTTTGCAGGCCGGCGAGCTGCTCCTCGATTTTTTTGGCGCCCTTTTTGGTGAGGGGGCGCTCGTCGTCATTGGGGTAATGGGGGTCGCCATGTTGGCCGGCGATGCCGTGACGCAGTAGGTAGAGTTGCATGAGAGTCTCCTGTCCGGCGTTTGCGCCGAAGATGGCCGGGCTGATTCTGTGCGCGGGTTTAGCTGGCGAGTTTGGGGATGTAGCGCGCCCATGTGACCCAGGGGAAATCGGTGATGGCGTCGGGTAGGTCATGGGGGAGGTCATCATCGCTGGCGATGATCATGATGGCCTGGCCGCCGCGCTGGTGGCGGCTGACTTTGAAGGTGGCGATGTTGAGATGGTAGTGGAGGAACCAACTGGTGACGGCGTTGATGGTGCCGGGGCGGTCTTCGGCGACGACGACGAGGGTGTGGTATTGGCCGCTGACGTTGACGGGGTAGCCGGCGATTTCGGTGATGCGGATCATGCCGCCGCCGACGGAGGCGCCGGTGCAGTGGATGTGGGCGTCGGCGCCCCAAAGCTCGAAGGTGGCGGAGTTGGGGTGCGCGTCGGAGCCGAGATCTACCGGGTTCAGGGTGAAAGCGAGGCCCTGGGCCTGGGCGATGCTGAAGCTGGCCCGGATGCGGTCGTCGTCGGGGGCAAAGCCGAGCAGGCCGGCGACGAGGGCGCGATCGGTGCCGTGACCGCGGCCGGTGTGGGCGAAGGAGCCGTGGATGCCGATGATGGCTTTATGGGGGGGGTGGCCGAGGAGGGCGCGCGCCATGAGTCCGAGGCGGACGGCGCCGGCAGTGTGGGAGCTGGAGGGGCCAACCATGATGGGGCCGATGACATCGAAGACGGAGACTTCAGACATGGTGCAAGAATTCCAGAGCGCAAGGCACAAAGGCCAGTTTTCATACCGCGGACGCCAGGTGCGCGGGGGTTAGAAAAGAGCGGTGGAGAGCTGGCGGCGGTAGGTGATGGTCAGGGGGTTTTCATCGCCGAGGAAGGAGAAGGCGTCGAGCAGGGCCTTGTGGGCGGCGCTCTCCTGAAAGCGGCGATCGGCGCGCAGGGCGGTGAGCAGGATGTCGAGTCCTTCGGGGTAGCGTTCCTGGCTGAGGCGCAGCTTGCCGAGGGCGATGCGGTCGGCCAGGCCGTTGTCGGTGTCAGCCAGGCGCGCGAGGATGGCGGCTTCGTCGCCGAGCTGGCCGGCTTCGGCGCGCCAGCGGGTGCGGATGAGCAGGCGCCGGCCCTCGATGGCCTGGGGTGAGGTGGGCGGCAGGCGTTGGAGCAAGGTCTCGGCCGCGGCGGTTTGTCCCTGGGCGAGGCGGATGCGAGCCAGGCCGAGGGTCGCGAGCGGGTGATTGGCCTGCTGGCTGAGAGCCTGCTGGTAGGCGGTTTCGGCGAGGCTGGTCTGGTTCTTTCCTTCGGCGGCAGCGCCCTGGGCGGCGAGGCGGTCGGCCTCGTTGGGGAGGAGATTGCGCAGGAATTCGCGTATTTTGGGCTCCGGGATGGCGCCGACGAATTCACTGGCGACGCGGCCATGGCGAAAGGCTTTGACTGCGGGGATACTCTGGGCCTTGTATTGCTGGGCGAGGCGTTGGTTGCGATCCACGTCGAGCTTGGCCAGGATGAAGGCACCCTGGAACTCGTTGGCGAGCCGCTCCAGGATTGGCCCGATGGTGCGGCAGGGGCCACACCAGGCGGCCCAGAAGTCAACGATGACGGGGATGTGTTTGGATTTTTCGATGACATCCTGGGCAAAGGTTTGTTCGCTGACTTCGATGACAAAGGGGCTGTTTGCCATGTGATATTTGTGTCCTATTCTTGATTTGTTGTGCTCTTGCGCACAGCTCGTTGGCTGAAAACAAAAAATGTTGGTTACAGAGATCGCCGGTTTTCTTTTTCCGTCGTCTGCCCGCGTCCCTGTCCTGCTCTGGCAGAGGCGGGAATCTGTTCGCTGACAGGCGCCTAGTTTAATGTGGCCCTGGATGACTGTCAATTTGACAGCCTTTCGGTGTGCATCGCCAGGCGCGACAAGCTGTGCGCTTCTCGATGCTTTAATCCCATAGCTTTAATCTCCCATACGGCCGCATAAACTTCGTGTAGCCACATGACTACTTATTCTTAAACACAAACACCGGGAAGATAGGAACTTGACTACACGAAGTTTTTTCAGCTTGTGCCATCGAAAGCGCCGTACTGCTTGGGAGACCGCACAAGGCTGGGGGGGGTAAGGCCTTTGCGCAGGTTGCTGATCAGGAGGCCCGGCACCGAGTGTACCGAGGGATCGCCACGCAGATCTTTCAGCCATGCTCCCACCAGCGAACGACCATGCGCGCGCAGAAGTTCCTGGGCACGTTCGGGCGCGATGCCTTGCAGGCGCAGGGCGGTGGCTAAATCCCAGTGACCCCAGAGATCGCTGTTGGTTTGCATGATGTAGACCAGGTCATCTACGGTGTTTTCTCGCCGGCGGGCGTCCTCGGCCCAGTCATTCGAATTTGCGGGGATTTCATCAACGTCCAGCCAGTCCGGGTCCCAGACAATCCAGTCACGCGGCAGACCTTTCCACAGCAGCTCGGCGGTATCTTGCAAGGAGAGAATGGCCAGCGGCTCCTGGCTGTTGGGATCGCCAACCAAAACATACGTCGGATGCAGGGGTTTGGCCTCTGTCCACGCGTCTGGCCAGGCCGGGGCGTCAATGGACAGGTGCGGGCCGTGGGATGAAACGTCGTAGCTATAGCGGGTTCTTGGCGTTGACGCCGGAGCGTTAACCTGCACGGGCGCGCGTTTGCTCACCAGCGCGGTAGACACAGTCGCCATGGCGTGCGCGTGTGCGGCCTGCGCAGTCAGTTTGTCCAGGATTGCGGGCGGGGCGGGTGGCGCCGTGGCCGGGCTGACGTGTGCGGGCTGCGCAGTCAGTTTGTCCAGGCTTGCGGGCGGGACGGGTGGCGCCGTGGCCGGGCCGACGTGTGCGGACGGGCCGCCGGGCTGGCCGGGGGTTGTGGGCGGGACGGGTGGCGCCGTGGCCGGGCTGACGTGTGCGGGCGGGCCGCCGGGCTGGCCGGGGGTTATTTTCAGATCTGCCCCTAACGCGTTCTCATCTGCGAGATCAGTCTGATGGCTGAAAGGAAGATTGAAATGGAGCGAAGAAAAATAGGGGGGTACACCAACACCACCATTTTCAGGCGCATTCAGTGCTGCGTGCTCATTTTCCGCGCGCGCGCGCGACGCTGGTGGTGTTGGTGTACCCGGGTTTTTTTCCTTGGTTGGTATATTAAGTTGGTATAACTGATCGGTGGTCACTTTTGGTCTCGCAACGGTTACCTTTGGTCTCGCGACGGTTACCTTTGGTCTCGCAATGGTTACCTTTAGTCCTTCAGGGGGGGTGAAAATCAGTCCTTCGGCGGTTACCTTTGGTCCGCCGACGGTTACCTTTGGTCCGTTGGAAAGGGTAAAAACAGGCTCTTCGGTGGTCACCAGGAGTCTTTCAGCGGTTACCTTTGGTCCGTCAGCTACCACCTGTGGATAACTCGAACCGTTGCTGGGGGGGGCAATGATGGCGTAGTGACGGGCCAGAGACTCCTGCAGTTGCTCTTCGGTGACGCCTGGCAGCGGCGGCGATGGGTGTTGGCCCGCGGCCCAGCCTTCGCGGCGCAGGGTGAACTCGGTGCGGGGGCGCATATCGTCGTAGCTGTAGTTCGTGCGCCAGACGATCCACTCGCGCGTGACGGCTTCCGCCAGGGCGTCGCGCACCTTGCGTTCGCTGTAGGCGATACCCTGGTCGTAGCGGGTGGGATTGGCGTTGTTGTTATTACGACTCAGGCGGCCGTGGGCAATTTCGTCTACGTTCAGCCAGTGGGCTTCATCCACGCGACTCCAGTTCCAGCAGTGACGGAAGAGGTACTCCACCGAGAGGATGAGGGTTTCGGAGGCGACGCCGGCGATCAGGTCGGTCCAGTATTTGGGGACGATGAAGTAGTTGGTTTGCGGTCGTGCGAAGCCGGTGAATGGGGGGCCAGGCTGCGCTGGCGCAGGGTCATCCGGCGCCTGGGCTACGGCGTAGAAATTTTTGACACGGGCTCGGTCATCTGTCAGCTTGGTGCGTGTGAGGAGACCGAAGCTCAGGGCGTCGTCAATGGTGGGGAGGAGGGTTTTGTGCGGCAGGCCGGTGCCGAGGTCAAGGCGGACGCGTGTGCCATCCACACGGCTGCTGACCTTGCCGCTGTGCAGTTCGTCCAGGGTGAGGCGGACGCCGCCGTCAAAATTGCCCTGGCCCCAAGTCCATTTGATGACATACTCGGTGAGACGAATGAGAGCGACGATGCGTCGGCGCTCGTGTTGTTCACGCAGGACACGCAGGGTATCAAACCACGTGATCGGTAGACGATAGAAATTGGCTTGCGGACGAACAAAACCTTCGAAAGAAGGGGTGGAAGGGGTAGACATAGACAACCTGCCTTTGTGTTGAGAGAAACCAGAACGCGACGATCCAGCGGGCATTGTAGCACTTCCCTGTTAGTTGGTCAAGCAACACTTATTATCTAACAGGTTTTTAACGGTATGAAGGCCAAGAAAGGTTGTGGACTGTGTACCATGATCTGAAAATCAGGTGCGAATCTGTTTCATGTGAAACGAACCCGTGGCACGTATGGGCAAGGATGGTTGCCAGCCTGACCAAGAAGTGCTATAATACCGACTATTATTGTGCCGCTCTATGCTTCACTGTTCGGGCAATGTTCAGGCAATGTTCAGGCAATGCTCAGGTAGTGAAGCCCATTGACGAGGTGAAGTTTGGCCGAGCTATCGTTTTTGGGACTGTCGGATCCTCCGTTCAGCCTATCGCCTGATCCGCGCTATTTTTATCTAAGTTCACAGCACCGCACGACCCTCTCCAAGACAACCTATGTCATCGAGCAGCGTCAGGGGTTATCTGTGGTGTTTGGTGATGTAGGCTTGGGGAAGACGAGCGTGGCTCGTCGCTTGTACCAGATTCACCAAGACCGGGAAGACTGCCTCGTGGCCTACATGCCGACGCCGCACTACAAATCGGCCTTCCAGTTTTTGCGCGGGATTTGCACCGAGTTTGGGATCGAGACGAAAGGCTACGGCGAGCCGGCATCGCTGAACTCGCTGCAAACGTTTTTGCTGGACGCGCTGGCGCGTGAGTATTACGTTGTTCTGATCATTGACGAGGCGCAGCTCCTGGTCGGTCCGCAGTTCGAGCTGCTGCGCCAGTTGCTCAATTTTGAGCTGGCCGACCGCAAACTGCTGCAAATTGTGCTCCTGGGCCAGAACCAACTGCGTAACAAGTTGCGCCTGAAGCGGGCGCTTGAATCGCGCCTGGCCACCCGCTCCACTCTGGACCCGCTCGACTTTCCTGATACACGGGCCATGATCGAATTCCGCCTGCTGGTGGCTGGCCGCCGGTCGCCTCTGTTCACCGATGGGGCGCTGCGACGCATCTTCGACTACAGCCGGGGTATTCCGCGTGAAATTTGTCGCCTGGGGTTGAACCTCCTGCCGGCCGCGATTGCGGCCGAGGCGAACATGATTGACGCCAACCTGGTGGATCAGGTGACCCGCGGCCTGCGTTGAGTTGGGGACATAGCCGAAGCACGATGGACAGGGAGCAAAAAAGCGGTGGATGAAACAACAATTGCCCCCCTGCACGCGACAATAGACGAGGTGCCGTTTGCCGAATTGGCCCGCCATGAGCGCAAACCCCAACGTCGTCGCGGTCGTCCTCCCAAAGCCACGCGGCGCCGGCGCGCCACCCTCCACCTGACCGATGCAGAACTGGAGGAACTGGGCACGCTGCACACGGTGGTGGATCGCTATTTCCCTGTTTCGCGCAGTGAACTGGTGGGTGTGGCGGTCAGCTTGCTGGCGTCCCTTGTGGCGCAGGAGCGTGCGGATAACAGCCTGACCGTTTCTGACCTGGAAGGGTTTCGTTCGTGGGCTTTGGCGCACGGTGATTTTATGGATTTAAGAAACCATAAAATAAGCCAGGCGCGGCGCAGCTACACGGTCAAAGAAAAGGTTTTGGCTCGATCAGGCAGCGAGTAAGATCGCATTCACCCGATGCTCGATAAATCGGCGATAGAGCAAACCGTAATCTTTTCGTGGATAGGGTAAGTGTGCTGTCCAGGGTAAACTATCCAGAGGTGATCGAGCGCCAAATCTTGCATGGCGACCTGCATAGACCTGGTGGTATCGGGTGCTTCGCTGAATTTGACTTCAATGCCATAGCGACGACCCCGGCGAAAAAACAGGAGGTCCAGCTCCGCCCCATTATGGACGGCCCAAAAATAAGCGTCGTTCGGTTGGATCACCTGCAGGGCTTGTTCGATTGCGAAGCCTTCCCAAGACGCGCCTACACGCGGGTGCCCCAACACACTGGACCAATCCGGCAGGCTCAACAGGCCATGCAACAAACCGGTGTCGCGGAGATAAATCTTCGGCGCACGAACCTGCCGCTTGCCGATGTTGATATGCCAGGGCTGTAACTGACGCACCATGAAGGCGCCTGTCAGGAGATCGAGATAGGAGCGCACGGTCTTATCGGAAAGCCCCATGGATTGCCCCAATTCTGATGCGTTCCATGTCTGCCCATGATAGTGAGCTAACATGGTCCAGAAGCGTCGCATAGCGGTTGCGGGAATGGCGACGCCGAGTTGGGGGACATCGCGTTCCAGGAATGTACGAATAAAACCTTCGCGCCAGGCGGCGCTGTCCTCGTCAGATTCGGCCAGAAAGGCACGCGGAAAACCGCCGCGCACCCAAAGCTGGCGCCAATGTTCGACGCCCACTTCACTCAAACCAAAGGGAGCCATCTCGATGAACTCGACGCGACCGGCCAATGTCTCTGACACATTCTTGATGATGGTCGGTGATGCGCTGCCCAGGATCAGGAAGCGCGCTCGGTTCTGCGGACGGTCCACCAGGACGCGCAATGCCGCAAACAGGCTGGGCAAGAGTTGGATTTCATCAATCACGACTACGCCTTCGAGTGATGACAGCACCATCTCTGGATTTTGCAAACGTCTGAGATCAGGCTGCGATTCGAGGTCGAAGAAGGTAGTTGGTCGCCCCTGCGCCAGCAGCCGCGCCAATGTTGTTTTGCCCACCTGGCGCGGGCCGAGCAAGGCGGTGACCGGCGATCGGCCGATAGCGGTCGTGAGTCGTTCCAGATAACGCGTGCGGTCAATCATGTTTGCCATTTTACCATGAAAATTCGGAATGTCAATCCGAATTTTCACGATTCAATCGGCTGCGGGCAAAAAAACGACGCCGAAGTGACCCTCGTCCTGTCTGTCGTCACATACTGCGAAATCGTTTCTGGCTTCGCGAGGCTACGTATCTACTGGCTGGATCGCCAGCTAATTGAGTAATCAGCCCTCTGATGAACTGATCCTACGGAATGTGCCTCTTTGCCAGATTCTGCCAGGACGGCTTACTAGATCACTTCGGCGTAAACTCTTGGAGTTGTTGCTTAACTCTCGACAACTCCACACTCATTGTACTCTTTGGTTAGTCACCTGTCAATACCCCTGGCGAGTATCCATCATCACCGCCGAGGTTCTACGCGGCCGCTGAGGAGGAAACGGCGCAGGTTCTGCCAGCGGTACAAGCGACTCCGCCAGATGAACCACGCGCCGGCCAACAGCCCCCCCAGCTCCCAGCCCCACAACTCCGGCCGCCGGGTGAAGGCGAACCAATAGGCCAGACCAATTTTCTCCTGCTCGGAGCCGCGCTTGCCCCAGACGTGAAAACGCCAGCCGCGCAGCGGCCAGTAGAAGGTGTCGGGAAAGCACCAGATGCGGTCAACCAGGGCATGCCCCGCGTAGGCCAGCGCATATACCCGCCGCGCCGGCCCCCCGCGCCACCCCATCAGCAGGGCGAGCAGGAAGCTCCACAGGGTGTGAGAAAAGAGCACGGCCGCCTTGTAACGCCGGTAGAAGTAGGCCCAGGCCAGTGGTTTGTCAATCAGATCAGGCGCCAGTGCGGCCAACGCAACCAGGCGGTAATCGGCCTCTTCGAACTGGCCGAGCCTGTCTTGCGCCAGCGCCAGCGCGGCCCAGGTATAGGCCACATGACTTGGTGGAAGCATGAGCAAAAAGTCCTTTTACGCGCGTTTGTAGCAAATGGCCGGATTTTCGCCCTTTTCCAGCTCGTCCAGGTTTGCCACGGCCAGCAGGCCGCGCTGGTAGAGGTATTCCACATGCGCGCCGGCCTCTTCCAGCCCCAGGAGAACGTTGTAGCCGCTCAGGCCGTTGAACAATTCACGTGAGATGTCGCTGACGGTCAGCCCTGCCGCGTCGGCCGCGGCGCAGATGTCCAGCGTGCGCGACAGGCGATATTGGTGCGACTGCTCGATCTCCGCCACCCGCGCGTACAGGTCTGGCATAGGCACCTCATGCCCGCCCAGGGCCAGGCGGATGTTGGGGATAGCCTTGACTTTGCGCAGCGACTCGAAGTAATGTCCCAGGCCCGTGTAGCTGGTGATACTCTCTGGCGCCTGGTGCGGCGTGATGCGCGGCAAGACCTGATCTGCCGCCAGGAGAACATCGCCCACGCGGGTCACAAGCATCCCGGAGCAATGCCCAGGCACGTGGTAGACTTGCAGCCCGCCGGGCAGCGTCGCATCTTGGGTGATGACATCATGCACCGCGACGGAGCGGAAGAAGGTTTTGTACATCAGGTACATCTGCATAAGTTTGGGGCGGCTTGCAGTCGAGACGCCGGCCTGGCACAAGAAATGATCCAGCCGTTTGCTGATCATCACCACCCGCTCGTTGTGGTTGGTCAACACGCGCAGGTCAAGCTCATGCACAGCGATACGCGCCTGTGGGGCATGGGGCAGCAGGGCGTTCAAGCCGCCGTAGTGATCAATGTGGCCGTGCGTGATGAGGATGGTGTCAATATCGGCCGGCGAGACCGGCACCCCAAACTGCTCGCGAATGATGTCGAAGCCGTGCAACAGGTCGCGGATGCTGCAGGGGTAGCTGGAGCCGGTGTCGAGCAGGGTGATCACGCCGTCAGACAGCACGAGATAGACCCAGGCGTAGAAGTCGGTAAAGGCCTCGACGGCAATACGGAAAATCTGGGCGCCGTTGGCGGCAAGGTAGAATTCGACAGGTTGCGATGGTTTCATAAAAGCGTGTAGAAAATGGAGATCAGAGATCGGAGATCAGAGACCTACGTGGAGGGCGATTGATTTGTGGTTGGAAGTGAGGGGCGAGGCGGGACGCGGGGGGCGCCATTCATGGGGCAGCGTCCTCGTCCCCCGCCGGCTCTGGCTGGCGCAGCCAGGCATCAAGCTCAGAACGCAGGACGCGCCAGGAACGGCCGACCTTTCGCCCGGGTAACTTGCGTGCGCGCAAGAGGTCTCTTACAGTTTGCTCGTCAATTCTCAAGTATTGACTGACCTCTTCAGTGGTCATGACGTCATTTTCAGACATGCTCAGCTACCCCTTAATTGGGTTAATAACAATACCTGTCTTATAAAATAACTATGTGTAAGTAAGTGACGATATTTACACTTGACAGATCACCAAGAGCGGTGTATACTCCCAGGAAAGCAAACAGGGCAGCCCCGACTGGCAATCTCGACTGCCCTGCTGCTGTCACCCGGATGGGAAGCGGGCTTGCGCCTGCTTCCCCAGGCCGCTCCGCGTGAGCGTTGCGCCTGCCGGTTTACGCTGATGATTGTACACCAAAATCGCGCGGGCGAAAAGTTTAGGCATAACTCTATTACGTAGGCGTTAAAACCGAGCATTCTTTTGCCACGAATTACACGAATTCACACGAAAACAATTCGTGAAAATTGGTGGCAGAGGGTGAAGATTGGAGACCGGAGATTGGAGATTGGAGACCTACGTGGAGGGCGGCTGATTTGTGGTTGGAAGTGAGGGGCGAGGCGGGACGCGGGGGGCGCCATTCATGGGGCAGCGTCCTCGTCCCCCACCGGCTCCGGCTGGCGCAGCCAGGCCTCAAGTTCCGAACGCAAGACGCGCCAGGTCTTGCCAACCTTGCGTCCAGGCAGTTCTCTGTTTCGCAAATGCTGGCGAACTGTTTGCACGGGTATCTGTAAGTATTCTGCCACCTGTTCCACAGTCAGAACTTCTGGCTCTGTCATTCTGCGTTCCTCTTTTGTTGTAAAAGGTTTTGTTTTGTTGTGTTGAATTGCAGCTTGTTGTGTTTGACAAATCACCAAGAGCGGTGTATACTCCCAGGAAAGCAAACAGGGCAGCCCCGACTGGCAATCTCGACTGCCCTGCTGTTGTCACCCGGATGGGAAGCGGGCTTGCGCCTGCTTCCCCAGGCCGCGCCGCGTGAGCGTTGCGCCTGCCGGTTTACGCGGATGATTGTACACCAAAATCGCGCGGGCGAAAAGTTTAGGCATAACTCTATTACGTAGGCGTTAAAACCGAGCATTCTTTTGCCACGAATTACACGAATTCACACGAAAACAATTCGTGAAAATTCGTGAAATTCGTGACAGAGGGTGAAGATTGGAGACCGGAGATTGGAGATTGGAGACCTACGTGGAGGGCGGCTGATTTGTGGTTGGAAGTGAGGGGCGAGAGCGGAGCCTGGAGACCTGAGACCGGAGATTGGAGATTGGAGACCGGAGATCGTTCAGGTCGCTCTGCCCATTTCCTGGGTTCTATACATCCGGGAACAATCTCTTCAATAACTCCGCTGCATATTGCCGATCTTCTACTCTCAACCGTTCCATCTGTCGCACAATCTCTTGCATTACTTGCCGATCATTCTCTCCCGCCTCTGTTTGCATTGGTAGAATTCCTGCACGTCGCATTACTTCTTCTGTTGGTATTTTCAATGCACGAGCGATTCCACGGACTACCTCTACTCCCGGGTTACGTCCCCCAGATAGAATACGAGATAGAGCCGCAGGCGTAATACCGCTACGTCGAGCCAATTCGGCCTGTGTCCATCCATGCATATCTAATTCTTGATACAACCAATCAGCAAATAGTGTTGACATGAGTAAACGAAGTATAACACATTGGTTGTTAATTGGGGTTTTTGATATATTAACTCTTGACAATTTTTTGTAAATATACTATTATTAACTATAGTCAACATTAAGTTAATTTGTGACACTAAGATAATTCGTAGCAAAGAACACAACCAGCCTTTTGCCACGAATGCCACGAATGACACAAAAACAATTCGTGAAAATTTGTGAAATTCGTGGCAGAAAAATCAGGAGGGAGTCATGGATCAAATCGTAGACGAGCGCCGGACGAACTGGCTTTGGATTGACAACTGCGTTGTGGATCAGTTCGGTCCGCAGATCGGCGCGTATGGCTTGGCGGTTTACGCGGTGCATAAAAAAAGCCCATCCGAAGACAGGCCAACCAGTCAAATCGTCCGGTTGCTCATCCCCCTATTCGATTCACCAGGGCCGAGATGATCTGCCGGTCCGACTCGCTCAGTTTCTCGATCTTTTTGCACAACTCTGCCGATGCCTGCCGATCATTCGCCGTAGCTGTCGGCAATAAACCAGCATAACGCAAAACATCATCGGTTGATACATTCAATGCACGAGATAGACCGATGATGATATCTATACCTGGTTGACGATCACCAGACATGAGCTTTGAAATTCCGGCTGCAGATATACCAGCTCGTTTTGCCAAATCAAGCTGATTCCAATTGCGCCGGTTCAATTCCTGTTGTATCCAATTTATGAATTCGATTGACATAGGTTAATTAGATTATAGCAAGAGCCAATTGGCTCTGGCTATAAAATTATTGGCAATTGACAACTTCTGATACGTATGATAACATTAGCTACAGCCAATCATTAATTATCCAGCCTTTTGCCACGAATTACACGAATTCACACGAAAACAATTCGTGAAAATTCGTGAAATTCGTGGCAAAAAAACCAGGAGGGAGTCATGAATCAGATTATTGACGAGCGTCGGACGAACTGGCTTTGGATTGACAACGAGGTGGTGGACCGCTTCGGTCCGCAGATCGGCGCGTATGGCCTGGCGGTCTACGC
>ERZ1026792.834-NODE-834-length-22619-cov-3.501067_pt1 | contig 22619 bp, 24 predicted proteins | sample MGYA00520884_ERZ1026792 | MGnify/ENA primary metagenome ERZ1026792 (study PRJEB33270, sample SAMEA104284473) | anaerobic digester metagenome | biome: Anaerobic digester microbiome; feature: mesophilic sludge digester; material: Anaerobic digester biomass | place... | reverse complement strand
TGGAAGAGGAGAACCTTAGAAATGTAAGTAAATTGTTACAAGATACTGAGATACTATGTGGTAGTTATGATTCTATCAAAATACCAAACGGCAAAAAGGCTTTTATATACTTTGATCCTCCTTATAGACCTCTTAGTACTACTTCTAGTTTTACAAAGTATTCTAAAGGGGATTTTAATGATGAGGACCAAAAGAAACTTGCTAATTATTTTAAAAAACTAGATAAAGAGGGACACTATTTACTACTAAGTAATTCAGATCCCACCAACACAGATGAAAATGATTTGTTTTTTGATAAATTGTATAAAGGTTATCATATACAAAGGATCTTAGCTGAACGATTTATTAACTCTGATTCTTCAAGGAGGAAAGCAATTAGGGAACTTCTTATAACTAATTATAAATAATTTTTGTTATATAAATCTGTATTTTCGTATTCAAGATCTAGGAGAGTATGTAACCCATACAACAAGTTGACATGGATATCAAGAAAGAGGTATCATTATCTTATATGCAGGGGTTGACAGGGTCAGCCCCTCTTTTATTTATGAGGAATTTTGTATACATAATCTATACCAAAATCTCTCTTCAAAATATATCTCTTCCTCTCATAAATGGTCAGTCGCCGGATTCTGAAAACAATGTCAAGGTTATTTGCTTTCTGATTGGCCTTATTCAGCTTTCAATTGCTCACATAAAGAATTTTAAGCGAGATTTCCCAGATCTGAAGTGTATGTCGCAAGCGGGCTCGCTTCTGTTGCTTCTTGGCATGTTCAATGCAGCGTTGAATCTGGTGATTGACGCAACTCGATATCCAATAGAGAATTGGGCGATTGGTTGTATCGCCATAGGTTTCTTTCTTGTATTCATATTCGGCAATTGGAATGGTAAGTTAGGTTCTAGTCTTATCGAGAGCTTGAAAAACATAATTCCGACTTTTTTGGGCACCGTAAGCGTCTTTGCCGATATCGTTTCCTATATAAGGCTTTGGGCTGTAGGACTTGCGGGGCTCGCTTTTTCTCAGACGGTCAATGGAATGGCCTCGGGAATGCTTGGCGGGCCTTCGGGTTTTCTTATTGGTTTCGTATTGAAGTTGATCATTGCAGCTGTAATTTTAGTCGCTGCCCATGCGCTAAATTTCATGCTTACAGTTCTTTCGGTTATAGTGCACGGCATACGACTCAATATGTTGGAGTTTTCGGGACATCTCGGCATGGAGTGGTCCGGTTACAAATATGATCCGCTGAAAGAGGATGAGAATCTTTCCGCGTCTTAGCAATCTACCCTTGAGGAGAGTGGTGTATGAATATTGCGTTGATTGGTGCTGCGTGTGTGCTTGGATTTGGTGCCATTGGCTCCGGTATTGGGGCAGGAATTGCTGGCATGGCAGCAATTGGATCCTGGAAACGCTCTTATTTGAATAATAAGGCTGCATCGTTTTTGCTCGTTGCCTTTGCAGGAGCTCCCTTGACCCAGACAATATATAGCTTCATCTTGATGAGCAGAATAATAAACTCCACAAAAGATCCGCTGCTATTGCTTGCTTCAGGAGTCACTGCAGGAATCGCTGAAGCTGTTTCAGCAATTGCACAGGGAAAGGCGGCGGCCGCGGGTTGTGATGCATTTGGAGAGACAGGCAAAGGTTTTGCTAACTACATAATTGTGGTAGGACTGTGCGAAACCGTGGCTCTTTTCGTATTGGCTTTCACATTCAGCGCAATCTAATTCTTGGATAGCATTCAAGGTGTCGAGTATCAGCTTTTTTATATGAAGGAAACGCTGACAGTAAAAGTAGGGGATGTGCTCTTGGGCGGGGAATGGCCGGTGCGTATCCAGACCATGTGGAAGAATCCGCTTCCCATATTTTCATCGGCCGAAGAAGCGCAGCTTTTGCCCGTCCTTGAGCAGCTTTCTTGCCTTAAGAATCTGGGATGTGACATTATCCGTTTTGCAGTACCGGAAATATCCACGGCGGAATCGCTTGGTATACTTGCAGGCCTTTCTCCGATGCCGATCGTGGCAGATATTCATTTCGATTGGCGCATAGCGCTCAGATGCATGGATTTCCCAATAGCGAAGATCCGCATAAATCCAGGCAATATAGGTGCCGAATGGAAAGTCCGCGAGGTCGCAACAAAGGCCAAAGACAAAGCAATCCCTATTCGTATAGGTATAAATGCCGGTTCTTTGCCTCGAGATCTTGCTCGGGAGAAGGATATCATTCAAGCGGCAATAAAAGCGGCTGATCGCGAGATTGAGTTGCTCGAATCCATAAGCTTCCATGATATCGTTGTATCCTTAAAGATGAATAACCCGGATGAGGTCGTGCGAGCCAATGAAGAGTTTTCTTTGCACTATCCCTATCCTCTGCATTTAGGTGTCACTGAGGCCGGGCCTCTGGTAGCTGGAATTGTCCGCAACACAGCAGCGCTTGTACCACTTTTAAAGAAGGGCATTGGTGCTACTATCCGCGTCTCTCTCTCCGATGCCATGGAACAGGAAGTAATTGCAGGCAAGGAAATTCTTGCCTGCGCAGGAAAAGGCAAGCATGGAGTGAGGATTATTTCCTGTCCACGCTGCGGAAGGGCATCTTTCGACACTCATGCCTTTGTTTCAAGATGGATGAACCGCCTATATTCAATAAACGCAGATATATCGATCGCCGTTATGGGCTGCATAGTAAATGGCCCGGGCGAAGCTCGCCAGGCGGATCTAGGTATTACGGGAGCAGGTAATTCGGTACTTATTTTCAAGCACGGAGAAATTTTGAGGCGAGTTGAAAAAGAGCAGGCTGATATTACATTCGAAGAAGAACTCGAAGCACTATTAAAAGACGAGATCGAATTCAACTGAGCTTTAATGCTATTGCAGGCTAAAGGCCTGTTGGGCGTACTGTTCTCTTCGAGTTATGCGCTAATTCTCGTCATTTTTCGGAGGTAGAATTCGGTTCCGTATTGATCTGACAGATCATCGCATCAATTATATTCCTGATAAATGGATCGCAGATAGAGTAGATGCGACGCGTTTTCTTTACTTCGGAAGTTACGATTCCATAGTGCTTTAGAATGGCAAGATGTTGAGACACTACTGGTTGAGGCTGATCGAGACAGCGCCAGATATCACCAACACAAGGCACTTCTTGACCGGCAATGAGGCAAAGAATTTTCAAACGAATTGGATGTCCAATTGCCTTGAACTTCTGTGCATAAGGCCTTAGTTTTTCTTCATGGCACGGTTTTCCTGTCTGGTTCATAATATTTGTATTATATAGCAATTATCATAAAAACTCAAGTTAAAAAGCTGATAATGCGATATGCATGCCGAACAGCCGAACAGCCGAACAGCCGAATAGATCAGGCCGACTTTCTGGCTTCTCAGATTATATTCAAAGTTTCATAGTACGCTGTGCTTTTGCAACTAGCCTGCTTCCAGTCCTGGAATCGAAACGGAGGGTTTTTAATAGATCATTTGTAAGTAAAGAAGGATCCTTTAGAAATTGTTCTTCAGCGATACAGGCGCATGGGGGAAAAGCGGGAATGCCCCTACCAAGGACAATCATCTTGCAATGATTCAACGGTACATAATAACGGATTAAGGCCGCAAGCAGCTGCTGATGCAAGGGAAAATCTTTTCCTCGAATTATGACCGCCTCAGGATTTAACTCTGCGAGATGATCCAATAGCCGCAGTGGATCGCGGTAAGCTATCGAGGCAATGCTCTTCTGACGCAATTGCCTAAGGACAAGGTCGGCAATCGATGTTTGTTCGATAAGGACAAGTACTAGCATGGTATCTTAGTTTTGGCACCCATGGATAAAACCCGCAAAAGGGACTATACTTCAATCCACCTTCAATGACACAGCATACGATGAAAAAAGACAATCTGCAAGCGTTATTCGAAAAGATATCCAGAAATCCAGCATTGGGAGAAATTCAGAAGCTGATAGAGCAGAACTCCTTTCCTCTCCATATTCAGAATTCAGAGAATTCTTTGCTCGCTCTGTCTTTTGCTACTCTGGTAAAGCGAACCAAAAGAAGATTCCTTGTCGTTCTTCCATCAGACCATGAAACAGAAGAGTTTTCTCAGGATTTAGCGCTTACGGGCGTTGACCTTTTGAGTTTTCCTTCATGGTTTGGAGCGCCTTATAGGGCTATTCCCCTGTATTCTCGTATGTTTACGGAAAGGGCTTCTGCTCTTGCTAGGCTCGCGGAAGGAGATTTTGAAATTGCAACTGTTTCGGCGCGCACTCTTGCAATTCCGGTTCCGCCACCAGAATATATCAAAAATCATATCTTGCCGCTGAAAATCGGGGCAGATTTCGAACCAACCCTTATATCCAGCAAACTAGCGGAACTTGGATATCTGAGGGTACCTTCTGTGAGCCTGCCGGGCGAATTTGCCGTGCGAGGTGAAGTGCTCGATATCTATATGCCTGGTTATGAATATGCAGTTCGTATCCATTTTGACTATGATCGTATCGAAAGAATAATCCGTTTCGATCCTGAGACACAAACCGGGCGCGAGAAGCTTACTCAAGTACACGTAAGACCTCTCAAAGAACTCGTGTGGGACAAAACCAGGATCTATCAGCTGCAGAACAATGCTACGGATTTCATGCGAAATGATCCTCGTTTTAAGGAGATTATCGAGATTCTTGACAGTGAAAAGCAGATGCAGGGCGAAGAACTATGGTTTCCGCTTGCATTTGATAAAATGTACAACCTAGTGGATTATCTCGATAATAGGGCGATGCTTGTGCTAGTAGGCAGCGAGCGCATTTATGCAATTTCCGAGACATTAAGGAAAGAATATGCCTCAATGTATCGGATTGCACTTCGGGAAGTCTTAGTGCCACCGCCAAATAAGATCCATATTAGTCCAGATGGACCATTTGCTGCTTTCTCCTCTGTGCTGTTCTGTCATGCATTGAAGGGAGTCGATGGCTCAGCAGAGCGCATATCTTTGGAAGCAGAACCGCCACACTCCTATTTCGGGAATATAAGGCTCTTTAAAGAAGAGTTGTCGGGTTTTAAAAAAGAAAACTATAAAACATGGATAATTGCCTCCACTGAGCTACAAGCAGGGCGGATTAGTTCGCTCATCCAGGATGATTCTATTGTTATCGCTAAAGGGCCCATTTCTGCTGGCTTTACCATTCCTTCTCTCAAATTGCGAGTTCTCGCCGAGCACGAGCTCTTTGGCAGGCGGAAACATGTCCCTCGTTCTATTGCCAAGACGAAGAGTGCCGTAATCGAGAGCTTTATAGATCTAACTCCAGGTGATTATGTGGTTCATACCAATTATGGCATTGGTAAGTTTGCGGGGATAGAGCGTCTGATAGTCCTCGGTCTGGAGCGAGATTATATCTGTATCGAATATGCAGGCAATGAAAAGATCTTTGTGCCTATCGAGCAGGCTAACCTAGTACAAAGATATATAGGCAATGAAGGCCAGGCTCCCCATCTCGACTCGGTTGGATCAAAAGTCTGGGAAAACAGAAAGAAAAGAGTCAGTAAATCGGTGGAGGAGCTTGCTGAGCGACTTATCCGGATTTATGCTCGTCGGAAAAACGCCCGTGGTTTTTCATTTCCATCTGATAACGAATGGCAGATCCAATTTGAGGCAGCATTTCCATATGAAGAAACCGAAGATCAGCTAAAATGCATCGAAGAGGTCAAACGCGATATGGAGAGCTCGAAGCCCATGGATCGGTTAGTGTGCGGTGATGTGGGCTTTGGGAAGACAGAGATTGCCATGAGAGCATGTTTCAAGGCGATCCTCGCAGGCAAGCAAGTTGCATTTCTTGCTCCTACCACTATTCTAGCCGAACAGCATTTCGAGAACTTTCTCGAGCGGGCTGGAGATTTTCCAATCAAAGTGGCGCTGCTCTCACGACTGGTCGATAGAAAAACTAAGAATGCTGTTATAAAGGGATTAGCGGATGGAAGCATCGACATGGTAATTGGCACTCATAGGATTCTTCAAAAGGATGTACGTTTCAAAGACTTAGGGCTACTCGTTGTCGATGAAGAGCAGCGTTTTGGGGTGAAAGACAAGGAGCGCTTAAAGGAAATGAAGGTCGGTATAGACTGCCTAACCTTAACGGCGACTCCCATTCCTCGTACTCTTCATATGTCGCTACTCAAGATTAGAGATATGTCTGTTCTGCAGACGGCTCCGTTGGAAAGACAACCAATTCAGACTTTTGTAGAGGAATTCTCTCCTGAACTCGTCGCCCGCGCAATAAGAAATGAGATAGCGAGGGGCGGTCAGATATTTTATCTCCATAATCGCATTGAAACACTGCCCGAAGTTGAGTATTTTATACGACAGCTTGTTCCCGAAGCCATAGTAGAGAGTGCCCATGGCAAGCTCAATGGCCAAGATCTAGAGTCGATAATGCATCGCTTTATCCATGGAGCCTTCCATGTCCTTGTTTCCACTACTATCATAGAAAATGGTATCGATATTCCAAACGTCAACACTATAATTATTGATAGATCAGATAATTATGGTATTTCTCAGCTTTATCAACTTAAGGGCAGGGTAGGACGATCCGATAGACAAGCCTATGCCTATCTTCTATACCCAGATAAGAGGGCTCTCAGCGAAATTGCGATGAAACGACTTCAAATAATATCCGATTTTACTGAGCTTGGCTCTGGCTTTAAGATTGCAATGAAAGACCTCGAGGTTCGCGGCGCGGGGAATCTTCTAGGACGCGAGCAATCCGGTAATATATATGCTGTTGGTTTTGATCTGTATCTAAAATTGCTCGACGATGCCGTATCTAGACTTTCAGGCATCCAGAATGAGGAAGAAGAGCCCTATCTGGAGCTCGAGTACTCTGGTTATATACCAGATAGCTATATCTCTGCTCCGATGATTAAAATGGAAATCTATAAGCGCATCGCTTCTGTTTGGACACAGGGGGAGATTGATTCTCTACATGAGGAACTTGAAGAGCGTTTTGGTCCCCTTCCGGATGAGGCACTCTCTCTGCTTTCGCTTGCAGAAATGAGAGTCTTATGTAGAAAGCTTTCCATAGGGCGCCTGCAGGAACGAGCAGGAATCGTTACCGTGGAATTTTCGAAGGTCTCGAAGATTTCCGCGGAGAAAATTCTGAGACTTATACGTGAGTCTGCAGGCACAATCCGCCTATCGACAGAAAAGCCAAATGCCATTCGGATACAGACAAAAGCAATTGGCTTAAAGGAGAAAAGCGCTTATCTCAAGGAGCGTCTTTCTCTACTAGCTGATTGAAGCTGCTTCTTATTCAGCTTTGCGGGTATTCCAAAGCAAAACACAGCTGGCTTCTCTGGGATTATAATGGCTTTATTTCGCCAAGATGTAATGGGCATCGACCTTATTAGTGGCTGATTAGTTCCAAGATTGCATGCAACGCAAAGATAGAGATTTTCAGGTAGTGCTTCAATACAAGCTCTTAATGTCCTTTCATTACGGTATGGAGTCTCGATGAAAATTCTTGCAGCTTTATCGTGCATGGCAGCTTGGCCTTCAAGGACCAGTTCTTTTTGAAGCTCTTCGCTTCGTATTGGCATGTAGCCGAGAAAACAGAAGCGTTGACCATTGAGACCAGAAGCAGCGAGCGCGAGGAGTAAGGAGCTATCGCCTCCGATTGGAACAATTCGCAGCTGCTCTTCATGTGCTAGAAATACAAGCGCCGCACCAGGATCCGCTATGCAAGGAAGCCCCGCCTCGGAAAGTATGGCACAGTCATAACCGCTTTTCAGTGCAGAAAGCGGAGCATTGAGATCCTCTTCTTTCGAGTGCTCATTGAGGATAAAAAACCCGACCTCAGAGAATTGCTCTGGCGAAAGCAATCGGGAGAGCAGTCGGTTGGCTGTTTTCTCTGATTCTACCACAAAATATGGAACGCTTTTCATTATGGCAATAACATTGGGGGCTATCATATTCATGAGTTGACAAGGCTTCCAATCTTCAGGTGAATAAGGCAATAAAGGAACCGGTAAAAGATAAAGGGTACCGCGGTTTTTGTCATTCTCTGACATGATACCTCTCATTTAGTCCTTAGCTATAATACACTTGATCGCTGCAGGTCTTCGAGTGCCTGCGATATCAGCGGAAGGAAAAGCTCCATATTCCAGAATTTGGTACGATGGAGGCTCTCGCTATACATCCTTAAGACGGAATGAAAAACACGTTCCGTCAGGGGATAGGGTGAAGAGGTAATTCTTTGCTCAGCATCATAATCTCGGAATGCACGCTGTCCGGCTATAACCAGCCTAAAATAAGAAATCGAGTTGCGTTCGATGGTAGAGGCCGCAACTAGATATGCACCATCTCCGTTGGGGAAAATCTCCGCACCTGTCCTTCTAATAAAAAGGCGATCGATAGATTGAAGCGGAATTCTAATTCTTGTGAGAACCCTTCTGGATTCCAGAGAAGGCAAGCCTTCTTCATTGGTCAGGTACCATATATTCTTGATGCTTGTTCCTGAGGGTCCCTTGAACTCAAGTTCTGCATCTAAGCATGCCAACAGAGGCCAAAGAGCAAGGAATCTCTTTTGATACATAAGATGTCCACCTATAGTTGCAATATTTCGCACTGTGGAGTTTGCGGTGGCTCTCAATACTTCTCTGGCAGGTTTTTTTTCGAATGGATATACAGATTCAAGGTCGTTTAAAGCACATGCAGCCCCGAAGGATATCATCCGCTCAGTCTTATGAATGGTTTTTAGTTCGGGTATATTTCTGATGCTTGCTATAGAAGGCTCAAAAAAAAGATAACGTGTGTCTTGAATATATCCGAAGCTTGTTGCGCCAGCAACTATCTGCAGATTTTTTTGTCGGGCCATTATGGCTATGAGTTCTTGGATACTACGCGGATAATAGATTTCGCTAAGGTTCATGGCGTTTTTCTCGCTATGGGCAATTGCTGTATTACTTTGGAGAGCGCATCAGCAAAGGCTCTGGGATCAATATGGCTGCAATGCAAGCTGGCAAGGATATCCGATATCTCATGCCATGAGGGAGATAAAGATCTTTGAATCAAATGAATTGCTACTAGCATCAGCGAATTATTGCAGTAAGCACAGGACAATAGGCCCTCCTTATCGAACTCTGCGGATAGAATGCCATATTCCTTGCTCTTGGTAAAATTTTCGATTGTCTCTATATGCCTTTCCCGCAAAAGAAAGGCAGGCAAGATATAGCTCTGTACAAGCCTACCATCATATAGAATAAGGCAATTACTGCATTCGCTATCAGGACAGATCTCGGAGAGGCTCTTTATTCCGCATTGATCAACAAGCACGTCGAAGGCTCTTTGTACGCTAGTAATTGCGATTCTCTGCAGATTGCCATTCAAGAAAAACTCAATGTTCATCATCTTTCTCCAAAAGATCGCTAGAGTACATTGCGGTAGGGGTAGGCTTGAGCGGCAATATAAGCCTTTCCGAGCTGTTCAATTGTTGCATCACCTCGAGAAAGCATGAGAGTACGAGGGTATATGCGAGATCTCCTATAGAACGCTCAAAATTGGCCTTTTCGTCTTTCATAAGTTCTATATTGATTCTGCCCTCAGAAAAGATCCATTTATATATATCATCTATGTTTCTATCTTGATAAATGCTTCGGGAAAGGCATGCAAGGAGAGCTTCGATACTCGCAGAGCGAATTGCACCCTTTGCGGCGGATGGGCAGAGAATTTTTCCGACATAAATCGATATATCAAGACGAAGGCTATGGAAGATGGACCTAATGCTATCATAATCGACCTCAAGGATTGCCGCTCCTTGAGATAGATGTCTTATACTTTTGGATTGGGAATCGGAGACGTCACTTTGCTTCATCGATGAAAATATCTGGATTTTAATGGGAAGGCCTTCTCCATATCGTTTATAGCTAATCCAATTATTTCTTATTTTTGCCAGATCTGCCATTGTTGAAATGCAAGACGAGTCGATATGGCTTTGTTCAGCAATAGACAAAGAGATGGCTCGTATTCTAGTCTCTTTTGCTCCATGGCTTCTCTTATGAATTTGCTCATAGGCTGCGTATTTCCGATGAAAATCCGTATGTTCCAATAAAGGTCTTAAGATTCTTTCGGTAGAAGACTCTTCCTTTGGTGGCATCTTATTCATAATTGAGGAAGAATCTATTCCGCTTAAGGTCATCCATAGTAAATCTAGGAGCTCGACATCCATTTTTCTTGCGGCGCGAGCAATATGAGTCTCCAGCATGCTAAATATCGCAGATGATGAAATACAGTCGAGAGCTCCCATGGGAATCATGTTGGTTCTTACCGTAAAGCCGATTATAGTCAAAGGAATGTTGGGCATAGCATCCGCAACGAGACGCACAGTCTTTTCTAATATCAGCTCATCTAAGACAGAATAAGCTCCAACAGGAATCGCAAAGCGACATGCAACATCCATAAGACAATGTTTCTGCGTTGACCACCTTGTTTTCATATGAAGAGATATACCATGTATACCAGGTAGGAATCGTTTTTCTCGTTGGATAGATATAAGGAGCTTTATAGGCCTTCCCAGAACTCTAGCAGCTGCTGCGCTTCTGGCTGCAAGCAATGAAGGATACCAGAAATATATCCCAGAATTGTCATACATTTTAGATTGAAGGATTTCGATATCCTCAGTCGAGAGGCCGGTTAACTCTGCAAGACATGAGTGTATAAGCTCAGGCGCCAGAGCGGGGCAACTGAGTTTCAATCTACCGTTTTCCCATTCTGCGAGAGCACCCAGGCCACTATGAAAGCTAAATTCATGGGGCTCCAGACGCAAATAGGAAGCCAATTCAAGACTATCTTCGGCTTCTGAGGCTTTTAGGGATTCGGAAGACAATTTCTCTTTTCCCCGCGAATAATCAATTCGGGCTGAAATATCTGAAGATGAAAATACTTGCCAGTCCAGTCTTGATTCTTGTGCTTCGCAGTCGACTATCGTATTCAATGCCAGCTCTTCCGTAAGCAATGGATCCGGACCAACGATTAGCCCAACGACTTCTCCTATGTAGGAGACCTTTTTGGCTGCTAACAATGGCAGACTCATGCCTTCTATTCTAAGTTCGTTTTTAAATGGCAACCGATCAGCAGTGATAAGAGTATAGCCTTCCGGCAAAGGAGGAACATTGATGTTCTGGATATTTCCAATATTTGAGAACGCCCTTATGGCAAAGGCATATAGCATATCTTGCGCCAAGAGCTGTTCAAATGGGACAGCTTCATCTCTTGTCATGATATACACCTAGCGGAGCTGCTTTGGCTGTTTCCGCTTCCATGACTTCAAAGGCCAGGTCGAGTAATATAATAGATTCTGCTATATCGAGCCTCACTTTTGCGCGACGTTTTCTTCTATTCACCTTAATGATAAAGCCCTCAATGCCTTGTAAAGGTCCTTCTATTACCTTTATTCTCTGATTTTCGTCGAATCTTACAAGCGATGGCGGAATCAAGCTTCCAAAACTGATGAAATGGCGAATAATTTCGCTATCGCGATTGTTGAGTGGTTGCGGACCTTCGTTGTTCGGTAGGAATCGTATGAAAGACTTGGAATGCCTCAGCCGATATACTATCTCCAAAGGCAGAGAATCACCATCATACTCGAAAAATACGTAGCCTGGAAAAACCGGTGAATTGTCAAGTCTGGCTTTCCCCTTTTTTCTTATGTACATCTTCTTCATTATTTTATGGAATTTTATATCTGGCACTTGATGTTGAATTCGCTCAAGCCATTCCTCTTCTTTGCATGTTATTACCTGGATAGCATAAAAACGCATGTCGATAGAATAGCATATCTTGAATATCCAGTCAGTAAGAAATGTGGAATAGGATCTTATCTCAAAGTAATTTGACAGGCTTCCTTTGGATGATTAGTATAAGATCATGCCAGATGATTTGAGAATAAGTGAAGATCCTGATATTCGGCAGAAGAGAATCAGAGAATTGGAGTATCTGATCAGGCACCACCAAGAACTGTATTATAATGGCGAACCCGAGATTTCGGATGAAGAATTCGATGCATTATGGGATGAACTCGCTTCGATAGATCCAGCAAATCCTATTATTGCTTCTATAGGAGCAGACAGATCAGATAGATGGCCTAAGTATAGGCATAGGATGATAATGGGGAGTCTCTCAAAGGCAAGCGATCCAGAGTCATTTTTAGCCTGGGCAGCTAAAGTCAGATATCCGCTTTACCTCGTGCAATATAAGCTCGATGGCGCTAGCATAGAGCTTCAATACGATGAAGGTGGCTTTGCAAGAGCCGTCACTCGTGGAGATGGGGTAATAGGCGACGATATCACTCCCAACGCGGTGCGTATGAATGGAGTTCCGAATCGGCTTCCAGAGCCATTTACAGGATCAGTTCGCGGTGAAGTGCTCATGTCGAAGAGAGTGCATGCATCAAAATATTCTGACAAGGCCAATTGTCGCAATGCCGCAAATGGTCTCATGAAACGCAAAGATGGTCAGGGAGTCGAGGATCTTGATATCGTATGCTATGATGCCGTGGGCAGATTGCCCACTGGCGAAGCCTTCTCCACCGAACGAGAAAAGATTGCCTGGCTGAAAAGAATGGGTTTCAATGTTGTTCCAACCATCGAATGTAAGAGTCCTGAGGAGATCATTGTATATCGTGCCAAGATCATGGAGTTACGGCCTACTCTCGAGTATGACATAGACGGACTTGTAGTAAAGGGTGATCGAATCGATTTCGAAGATATGAACAAGATGCGTCCCGAGCTACAGATAGCCTTCAAATTCAGTCCAGAAGAGGCTGTTACGACACTCATAGCAGTTGAATGGAGTGAGTCTGGGACCACCGTTACTCCTATTGGTATAGTCGAACCTGTGAGGCTTGCAGGAACCACTGTTCAGCGTGCCAATCTGGCTAATCCAGGCATAATTCGCTCTATGGACTTAAGAATCGGTTCTAAGGTTGTAATAACCAAGCGCGGAGAGATCATTCCTAAGATCGAATCTCTGGTCGAAAACCCCAAAGATGCTATTCCGATTCCTATTCCTTCACATTGCTCGTTATGTGGCGCAGGGCTAATCGATGAGGATACACGTCTTTATTGTCCGAATGCGGAATGTCCAGGGAAAGCCTATCATCGCCTCGAAAAATGGCTTTCTGTAATTGATATAAAAGATATAGGATCAACGTTGTTGAAGAGACTTTTCGAAGCTAAGAGAGTTGTGCGCATACCGGATCTATATTCACTTACAATAGATGACCTTATCTCCTTTGAGAGAATAGGCCAGAAGAGCGCTCAGAAGATATTGCGCAATATAAGAGAACGAAATGAAGTCAGTCTTTCTCAGTTTATCGCAGGTTTTGATATAGAAGGAATTGGCTTGCTCATGGCAGAGAAGCTTATAGAAGCTGGATATGATACTCTAGATAAAATTCTAGCTGCTTCACCGGCGGATTTCGAGAAGATCGCGGGTTTTGCTGAAATCAGCGCCAAGACTCTTTACGAAGGGCTGCGATTGGTCGAGGAAGATATGCGCAAGCTCGTCGATAGTGGATATGTGCGAATCAGACCTCCGCTCCCTAAAACCCAGAGGACCGCAAATCCAGTCTCCGGCAATAGTTTTTGTTTTACTGGCGAGCTGAGATCGATGAAGCGCTCGGAAGCTGAAAAACTGGTCCGGGAAAAGGGCGGTATAATAAAATCCAGCGTAACCAAGGATCTTGATTATCTGGTCACGAATGATCCAAGCTCAGGATCGGAAAAAAACCGCAAGGCTAAAGAATTATCGATTAAGATCATCGATGAAGAGCAATTCCTTGAGATGGCCGGCCTTAAATGATGGATTTTGAATGAGAACACCTTCAGCAAGGCTTCTAGAGCATCTCGATATTCTAAAGCCAGCCCTCCATGAAGAGAAGGAGGGGATAGTACTCGATGTCTATGTTATTCCTCGTGCTCCTTACGATAGTGTAGAGGGACTGCGCGATGGGCGCATATTGCTGAGAGTAAAGGCAGCGCCGGAAAAGGGAAAAGCAAATGAGGCCGTTTTAGACCTGATTGCGGATTATTTGGATATAGCATCATCGAATCTTTGTATATTGCGAGGTCATAGTTCAAAACGCAAGTCCATCTTATTGCAAAGCTTCAGAGAAAATCGCTAAAATGGAGCTCCTCATGGAATATTTTGTGGATCAATGGAAATCGATAATTGCAAACTGCCTGAATGAGCTCGCTCTCCAAAAAGAGCTCAAGGATGTCTCTTTTTCATCTCAGGATATCATTGCCGAGAAGCCACCTAGGCCGAAGCTTGGCGACATAGGCTTTCCCATGTTCTCATATGCAAAGCAATTTCGAATGTCACCGGATAGAATTGCAGCGGAAATAGCGAGTCTCTGCAACATGACAATCGATATTGAGAAACTCATTCTGCCTGGGACCATTAAAGCAACAGGTTCATATTTAAACATATATCTAGACAAAGAATATGTGACGAATTATGTCCTTGAAAATGCTGAGAAAGAAGGTTGGGGATCTAGCCCACTTTTTAATGGTCAAAGGATAATGATTGAGTTTTCCTGCCCTAACACCAACAAACCTCTTCACCTTGGCCACCTTCGAAACAATGTGCTTGGAGAGTCTCTTTCGAGAATCATGAAAGCAGCAGGGGCAGAAGTTAAAAAGGTCAATCTGATAAACGACAGGGGAATTCATATCTGCAAGTCGATGCTCGCATATCTTGCCTATGGACAAGGACGTACACCGGAAGACGAAGGATTGAAAAGCGATCACTTTGTAGGCAAATACTATGTCTTATTCAATAGATTAAAAGAAGAAGATCCTTTTGCAGAAGAAAAAGCTCAAGAACTTCTGCAGAAATGGGAAGCTGGGGACCCAGATGTAATTGCACTATGGGAAAAGATGAACAAATGGGCTGTCGAAGGCATTATGGATACCTATAGACGCCAGAGGGTTAGTTTCGATGAATTCCATTTCGAACACGAGACCTATAAACTGGGCAAACAGGAAGTGCTGGAAGGCCTTGCTAGAGGAATATTCTATCGTGCAGAGGATGGTGCAATTCAGGTAGATCTGGAAGATGTCGGTCTAGGAAAAAAAGTACTCCTCCGAAAAGATGGCACGAGTATCTACATCACGCAAGATATCGGAACAGCGATTATGCGTTACAACAGATGGCCTTTCCATGAGCTCGTGTATGTTGTGGCCTCTGAGCAGCAATATCATTTCAAAGTACTTTTTGAAGTTCTAAGGAGGCTTGGTTATAGCTGGGCAGAGAATCTCTACCATCTCTCATATGGGCTTGTGAATTTGCCTTCCGGCAGAATGAAAACCAGGGAAGGAACGGTTGTAGATGCCGATGACCTGATAGACGAACTTACAGAACTTGCAGCAAATGAAATAGCGGATAAGGGAAGGGAGGAAGCGGTGGGCGATATCGAAGATGTTGCCGAGCAGGTTGCCCTTGGAGCCTTACATTATTTTCTTCTGCAAGTTTCGCCGGGCAAAGACATGCTCTACAATCCTGAGCAATCTCTATCTTTTACTGGAGATACGGGGCCCTACATTCAGTATATGGGAGCTCGAGCCAGCTCTATTCTTAGAAAACACAAAAATGGTGAGGGTAATGCGGGCCAAGGGAAAATCGATGTTTCTCTTATAGTGTCGGATTCCGATTGGTCTCTCATGAGGCTATTGATGGACTTTCCCTATACTATCGAGCAGTCGGCAAAAAACAAGGATCCTTCCATACTTGCTGCTTATGCGCATCAGCTTGCGAGCGAATTTTCCGCCTGGTATCGAGACAATCCAGTGCTGAAGAACGACAATCCTGATATCTCGGCCAGCCGCTTGGCGTTAGTGACAGCGATTAAAGAAATACTTCAAAGAGCAAGCAATTTGCTATGCATACCATTTCTCGACGCCATGTAAGAAGGCCCGGATACTGATTCGCTTTCTTTTGGTTCTGAGAGCTGTTGACAAGATGCGGTCATAAAGTGTATAAATTGCAGCCTGATATGAATATTTGAGGATTTATGAGGATAAGCTAAATGTACGCAATCGTAGAAATCAACGGAAAACAATATCATGCAGAGCAGGGGAAGGATCTGGTAGTAGATCGCTTTGATGCAATGCCAGGTCAGTCGATTGTCTTCGAAAAAGTGTTATTGCTTAGTGGGGATGAAACAAAAGTCGGAACTCCATATGTCAATGATGCCGCTATCAAAGCTACAGTAAGAGAAGAGATCAAGGGTGACAAGATAATTGTATTTAAGTATAAGCCAAAAAAAGGATATCGCAAAACCCGTGGGCATCGTCAGCCTTATACAGTGCTAACGGTCAATGAAATTGTGGGCGCTTGAGGCGTCCATCTTAACCGGAGGAATATACCATGCCACATAAAGGTGTTAATGGCCGAGATTCAAATCCGCAGTGTCTTGGTGTCAAGGCCTATGCTAGCGAGAGGATAAGCGCAGGTTCGATTATTGTACGACAGAGGGGTTCGAAAATAAATCCAGGCAAGAATGTAGGTAAGGGTAAGGATGATACCCTATTTGCGCTTATCGACGGTACAGTGCGCTTCCATGAATATAAAGGCAAGAAATTTGTAGATGTGGAGCCAGCCATTCAAGCATGAAGGTAAAACTAGAGCATAATTCTAACCGCTCCTGTAGCACAGAGGGCGGTTTTTTATTATGCTCACAATAATGGAGAATTTCTGTGATAAAATTCGCTGATGAAGCGATTATAAGCGTCGCAAGCGGTAAGGGGGGCGATGGTTGCGTTGCCTTTAGGCGAGAGAGATTTATTCCCTTGGGTGGCCCAGCAGGCGGAGATGGGGGGCGCGGTGGAGATGTGGTGTTTGTTGTAAAGAGGAATCTTCGGACGCTCGCATATCTTCGATATAGACAGGTGTTCAAAGCCGAAAACGGTCAGCCTGGCATGGGAAAGAACATGCATGGAAGAGATGGAAAGGATGTCATAATAGAAGTTCCGCCTGGGACTATTCTTCGCGACGCTCAGACAAATGAGATTATTAGGGATTTCGTATATCGGGCAAGAGGCAAAAAGCTTGGGGCTCTGGAGGATGAAGAACCATGGATTTTTTTAAAGGGCGGCAAAGGAGGCTGGGGAAATACTCATTTTAAGAGCTCAGTAAATCAAGCTCCGCGTTTTGCTCAACCCGGACAGCCAGGACAAGAGAGAAAGCTCAAAGTCGAACTGAGTCTCATTGCGGATATAGGGCTTGTTGGGTTTCCAAATGCTGGAAAATCAAGCTTACTAGAGTATTTTACAAACGCACGTCCAAAGATCGCTCCATATCCTTTCACGACAAAGATACCAAATTTGGGCGTTCTTACGGTTAATGAGAGGGATATTATCTTGGCTGATATCCCAGGCATAATAGAGGGAGCACATGAGGGGGCTGGATTGGGGCTTCGCTTTCTAAAGCATATCGCAAGGACAGCCTGCCTTGCTTTTCTGGTGGATCTTTCCGATGAGCACTGGAAAGCGGCTTTTCCTACTTTATTGCGCGAATTGGAACTATTTTCGCCAACCCTGGTGAAGAAACCGCGTATCTTGCTAGGAACAAAGATGGATCTATCGGAATCCCAAGCAAATTTTATTGATTTCAAAGCGTCTTTCCCAGAAGAGAGCATTTATGGAATATCTGTTTTTACCGGTCAAGGTCTGGATGAGGTCAAACAGCAACTCTTTGAAAAGGTTTTGGCCTATGAGGCTGCTGAGAATTATGAATCTCAAAAAGAAAATGCCAAGGAGCGCATATTCGATGAAATAGATTTCTCGGACGAGGGCTTTATTTAATGAGAATTGCAATTATAGGAGGGTCTTTTAATCCGCCTCATATCGGGCATATGATTCTGATTGAAGAGATTCTTGCCACCGGTCGTTACCAGAGAGTATTGCTTATTCCAGCCAAGACTGCACCCCATAAAGTTCCTCAGATGGACCCAGGTCCAGAAATGCGGCTTGCTCTCTTGGAAGCAAGCATTGAAGGATGGCCTAAGGTGGCAATCGAAGATTGCGAATTGAAGCGAACTGGTCTATCCTATACTTCAGACACCCTGGAAGAACTATGGGACAGAAGGCTGTTTGATGAAAGGCCCGGGCTTGTGATAGGCGATGATCTAGCTCCTGATTTTCTAGCGACATGGAAACGAGCCGAAAAGATTCTGGAATTAGCGGATATTATCGTTGCCCATCGTCTCTATGTCGAGAATATCCCATTGCCCTATCCTCATGATTATCTCGATAATCTTGTTATTCCCATTTCTTCCACGCTTGTAAGAGGGAGGATTCATGGTGGCGGTGCATGGCGTTCGCTCGTTATGCCTTCCGTCCGCACAATCATAGAGAATTATGGACTATATCGAAATACCTGAAATTGCGTCAATAATTGAAAAAGAGATTGCCTGCAATTTGTCTCCCAAGAGATATGCTCACTCTCGATCGACTTCAGAGACCGCGGTAAAATTGGCCGAACGTTTTGGTGAAGATCGATGGGCTGCTCATCTGGCGGGATTGTCGCATGATATGTGCAGGGGATTGAGTTTTGAGGAACAAAACAATCTGGTAAACAAACATAGAGCTTGCATCGCTTTTCTAAGTGAGCGCCCATCTCTAGCAGCAATCTTATCGGATAGAGAATATAGGGAAAAGATGATTCATGGCCCGGCGGCAGCTTGTTCGCTCTGTTATAGGTTCCAGGTCAGGGAAGAATCGATATTGGAAGCTGTGGCATTGCATAGCATTGCAGATGATGCTATGTCTCCTCTTGCTAAGATTGTATACATAGCGGATAAGCTTGAGCCCCTTCGCAATAGATCAGCGGATGCAGATGAAAAAATGCAGACTTTGGACCTGGATTCCCTTTTTGCATATACGCTTGCTTCAGTCGTAAGATGGTTTTCTGAATCTGGGAAGCCGCTTTGCCCATACACTGCCGAGATATATAGTAGGATGACAAAATCATGAGCGACTCTAAATCGAAAATTCTAAAGCGGAGCACCTTGCCACTTTTAGTGATTTTGATCGTTGCGGCTGTCGGGATTTTCTTTGTCGTAAAACTCACCGAGAAGGGAACTGTCGAGAGCATTATCAAGAAAGACCAGCCCATGGCTATGCTCTTTATTTTTGAGAGTAATAAGAAGCCTGTTTCTAATCAACTTTTAATCTGGTATCCTTCGAGGCGCAAGGCTGCGATTATGGATATTCCTAGCACTATGGGCATCATCTTGAAAAGCGCAAATAAGATGAGCAGCATCGACACTGTCTATGACTCTCGAAATCCCAGCAAATTTGTCAAAGAAATAAGTGATTATCTTAAATACCCGATAGATGGCTGGTTTGTATACGATGAGGCTAGCCTTTGTCAAACAATAGATCTGCTAGAAGGAATTCAGATGTTTATCCCCGAGACTGTGATGGAGAGCGACTCATTGAAAGGGGTGTCTCTGCCAGGAGGCGCTGTAGTGCTAGATGGGGATAAGACAAACCAATATCTTCTTTATGCCTTGGCTACGGATTCATATTCCGAGGAGATCAGCCGTAAACAAAGGTTGCTTATTAACATGTTGGGGAGGCTTGCCGATGAATCAGCAAGTCTCAACAAAAAGAGTAATCTTCGTTTGATTGCCTCAAAGCCAAAGAGCAATTTCAGCCTTGCAACCCGTTTGAGCATTTTTGAGCACTTAGCTCAGATTGATCATGATATGATAATTACGCAGTTCATTTCCGGATCTTTTAGAAGCTTCGAGGGGCGTCGCCTTCTCTTTCCATATTATGATGGAGAGCTTGCTCGGGATGTGGTGAGTCAAACAGCAAAGGCGCTGGGTATAGAGGAAGATGGAGCTTCTCAGAAGACGATTGTGACAATAGACATACTGAATGGCTGTGGAGAAAAAGGGCTTGCAAATACAGCATCGATTCTCTTCGAGAGCTATGGCTACAAAGTTGTATCTGTAGGCAATGCACCAAGCTTCGATTATGCAAAAACAGTCATGTACGACAACGATGGAGATAAGGCAGCGCTTCAGCAGGTTGCAAATATTATAAATTGCAAGAATTTTGGCGATGCTTCAGTTCTGCCAGGGCTTCAAAAGGCCAATATCACTATAATATTGGGAAAGGATTTCAACGGGAGGTATTGTATTGGACAGTAAGGCGTTTGCATATCAGAGTGCTGAGATTCTGGCGCAACATAAAGCGCTGAATGTTCTCGTTATGGATGTTCATGAGATAGCTGGGTGGGCTGACTATTTTGTACTGGCCACAAGCACAAGTTCCACTCATATGCGAGGGCTTCAAAAGCACATTGAGGACTTTCTAAAAGTGGAAAAAATAGATCTTCTCAATAAGCCTGAAGTTACAGACGATCAGTGCTGGCTCTTAATGGATGCTCAGGATGTGATTATTCATATCATGAGCGCTGAGGCCAGGGATTTTTATGATCTGGAATCACTCTGGTTCAATGCACCCCGTTTTGCAGTCGCTTTTCGTGGAAATGGAATCTGAATCCGGAATGGAATAGTGTCATTAATCTTGGTATGAGCAAGATATTTAAAAGGCGCGGTTTTCACCGCGCCTTTTGATCTATAAGACCACGCTCTTATTCATCCGTGTCGTAATCAAAATCTTCGTCTTCGAAGTCCTCGTCCTCGAATTCCTCATCCTCACCTATGTCCTCATCTTCGTCGAAATCTTCGTCGATATCTTCCTCGTCCTCGAATTCCTCATCCTCTTCGAAGTCATCTTCATCTTCCAAATCTTCTTCGTCATCAAACTCGTCATCATCGCTGTCATAGTCGAATTCATCATCGTAGGCACCATCGAATCGCACAGTTGGTCGAAGCGAATATATGGTATCGGCAGAATCGCCATTGGTAAGGGTGATCAATTCGAATTCTTCCTGCGTATCGGCTGTCATTTTAATTTTATGGTTCATATTGCGCACCTCCCATAAATATTCTCTTTGTATTGAAGCAGATGTACTATTACGAGAAACAGTCAGTGCGTCAATACAGCGGCAAGGCAAAATTTATAGGTCAAATGAAAATATGTCAAGGAAAAATCGCAAAAATAATACTTTAGAAATAGCTTTTAACAGAAAAAATTGTCATATATAATACCATGGAAGATGCCTACACTCGAAATTAAGGTCTTTGCAAAGATCAATATCGGACTTAAGGTATTTCAGAGCAGAACCTCTGGATACCATGACATAGAAAGCATATTTCAGAATGTCAGTCTAGCCGATACTATTTGGATATCAACCAGCAATAAGAGCAATAAAGCAAGAGTAACCATAGAAGGTGACTTTGGATGCCCTATAGAATCATCAAGTGTATATAAAGCAGCGATTGAATTCGATAGAGCTACCGATGGAATCATAAGGCGAAACGGTGTACATGTCCAGGTTGGAAAAGAAATTCCTGCACAGGCAGGCTTGGGTGCAGCCAGCGCTGATGCCGCAGCCACGCTTTGCGGCTTAAACGAACTCTTTGGCAATCGATTCTCAAAAAAAGAACTCGCTCGCATTTCAACAAGAATAGGAAGCGATGTTCCCTTCTTTTTGTTTGGGGAGGGTGCAGCCATCGTTAGGGGGCGAGGCGAGCGGATAAGTCTCATAAAACCAAGGACTGATTTTGGAATAGTCATTTTGCTGCCTGCATGGGCTTCTTCTACTAAGGATGCCTATAGGCTTTTGGATGTTATGCGCCGAAATGGTCTTTCTCGGATTCATTCCTCGACCGAGGTTTGTGAGGGCGAATCAACTTATCGTGTTTGCCATTCGGACGGCGATTTGAAGAAATGGTATGATGGTCCCATTGCCTATTGGCATCTGGGAAACGATTTTCAGCAGGTAATGGAAAAACAGCACAGAGAATATGAAGTGTGGTCGCAGTTACTTATCGATAATGGTGCGGTCTGTACAAGCCTTACTGGCTCTGGCTCAGCTATGTATGGAGTTTTCGAATCCATGAGAGAGGCCGATGCGGCTGCCGAAGAATGCAGAAATCTGATCAAGAGAGTCGAGAAATCGGAATTGTGCAATATTGTTAGCATTTTCTCAGTAGTACCGCTTGCGCGAAGCATGATTGTAAGTTATATTCAAGCTTGCAACGTAGATACAAGGTCAGACAAGGAGCGTCCTTGCTATGGAAGTGACTGACATCCGTATCCGGAAGGTAAGTGCTGAGGGAAAACTCAAAGCGTATGTAACAGTGACCTTCGATGAATGCTTTGTTGTTCACAATGTAAAAATAATCGAAGGCAAGAGTGGCATGTTCATTGCTATGCCCAGTAGGCGGACAAAAACAGGAGAATACAAGGATATTGCACATCCCATTTGTCCTGATTTCCGATCGAAACTTCAGGAAAAAATTCTCGCTGCATATAATTCTGATGCGCCAAGCGATTCTTCAGTGCCCGAATTTGACTGACACCTTCACATTTTTTTGATTTCCTCGTATATTGCAATGAATTCTTTTAATTGGGACGTAGGCAAGCGGTAAGCCTCCGGATTTTGGTTCCGGCATGCGCAGGTTCGAATCCTGCCGTCCCAGGATAAAGCATATGGCTCAAGGAGTAGGAAAATAT
>ERZ1026792.828-NODE-828-length-22720-cov-3.221175_pt1 | contig 22720 bp, 18 predicted proteins | sample MGYA00520884_ERZ1026792 | MGnify/ENA primary metagenome ERZ1026792 (study PRJEB33270, sample SAMEA104284473) | anaerobic digester metagenome | biome: Anaerobic digester microbiome; feature: mesophilic sludge digester; material: Anaerobic digester biomass | place... | reverse complement strand
GTGTTGGTAGTGTCGGTTACACGTGGACCGCAGCCGCTAAGAAGGAGAGCTGCCAGTGCGCTTATGAGAAGTAGGATCACGATTTTGTGAGTCTTCATCGCGACAATTTTACCTTACTTCAGATGAAGCAATTTTTGCCAAGTCCAAAGAGGAGTATTATTTTATTAAGGTTCAGCAACTTATCAACTTATAAAAATATGTTTTGTAGCATCATAGAAAATATTACGCTAAATAATTAAGTGGATAAATTACCTTTTCCTCTCAAGCATAAGTTAATAATTTCACTAAGTGGCGCCGATGCGAGGCACATCACCTGATCGGCAGCTCCATAGTAAACCCTCAGCATACCATCCCCCTCTACGATTGCCCCGCAAGTAAAAACCACATTTCCCACATTACCTAAAAAGTCTTCCGGGGCATTTGGGGAAAGTATCGCCTCGTTTGCTCGACCGATAACCTTCCAAGGCTCTTCCAAATCTAGCAATACAGCGCCAAGTCGATACAAAGCACCGAAGGCAGTATTACGCACACCATGGTAGATTAATAGCCATCCCTCCGGTGTCCTAATAGGCGGGGCACCCGCCCCGATTTTATCGCCGTCCCACTTTCGTGGGCGTGGCCGCATTACAGGGCGAAAACCTCCCCAATGGACTAGGTCTTTTGAGAAACTAATCCATATATCTCCACTTGAAGCCTGTGATGATGTGGGTCGGTCCAATTTAGCAAAAGCCCCATTAAACTTTTGTGGAAATAACACTACGTCTTTATTATCTGGTAAACCGATGATTGAAATGCGTTCAAAGTGTTCGAAATCCTGCGTACGTGCCAGTAAAGGCAAAGCCCCATATTGTGAGTAACCAACATAGGTAATGTAAAACCAGCCTTCAAGTAAAGTAATACGTGGATCCTCCACACCCGATTCCTCAACTAAAGAAAACGGTTCATCCTTTGAAGGTACAAGCGCTGGAGCAGGGTCTGGAATAAAATTGAGACCATCCTCACTACGCGCAACCCAAAGCAAAGAAGAGCCACTGAGGTCTTCTACGCGTGTTAAAAGGATGTATTGCTGCTTAAATATGGCTGCCCCAGCATTAAAAACGGAATTAACGGGTACAGGAAAGTCTTCAGCCTTTAATATGGGATTTTTTTTATATCGTTGAAGAAGTGCTTTATTTTGATTGAAATCTGAATGTAGTTTTATAGTCTCCACCGCAGGACTCCTAAGAATTAAAGTGAAATCATCGCCTTGATTTACGTAATATAGTATTTTTTTACTTCAGAACAAACTGAATACCCTTCACGAAATTTCGGCTAAATATCAAGAATAAGATTACCAATGGTAATGTTAAGAGCACACCAGCAGCATATAAAGGTCCAGGATAAGTACCATAAGGGCCAAACATGGTTGCCAAGAGGACATTCAATGTTTGCTTTGCTGGATCCTTTACCACCATGAGATCCCACATCAAGTTAGACCATCTTTCTACAAAGAGAAACAAAGCTACCACAGTTATGATTGAACGAGCCATCGGCAGAACAATGCTGAAGATGATTCTCCACTCGCTAGCACCATCAATACGTGCAGCTTCAATTAACTCGTTTGGGATCGATAAGAAGAAATTAGTAAACATAAATATAGCAAATAAACTTACAATCGTCGGAAATAGCATACCCCAGAAAGTATTGTACATACCCAAATATCGAATAATTAAGAATGTCGGCACCATTAATATGACCGCGGGATAAAACATTTGAAAGAGAATGAAGTTTTTTATAGAGCCGGACCCTTTAAAATGGAGAATGGAAATTCCGTATGCGACTCCCGCGCCTATTGATACTTGTAATAATGTGGCACTGGTAGATAACAATACACTGTTTCCAAATGCCTTTAGCCACGGTTGTGCAACACTAGTTTCTCCTCCCTTTAATAGCCATTCATAAGATCGTAAGGTTAATGATGTTGGCAAAATTGTGCGATCAACTTGATTCCAAGGAGCCAAAGATTGCAATATTAGGTAAATAAAGGGAAGCACCTGAACGAAAAGAAATATGATAGACACTAAATAAAGCAAAATAGTAGGAAGGTTACGCAGCAGCCACTTTGACCGCTTTTTCTCTTTATTAATTATTTGTGAAGATGAATTAATCCCAACCATAGTGATGACCCCACGCCTCAACAATCCGTCTAATAACCCAAATAGAGATAAACGTAACAATTGAACACAACAGTGCTACGGTAGCAGCATATCCTGCACGGAAAGAACTGAAGGCTTGATAATATATCTCCAATTGCCAGGTATGAGTAGCCATGGCTGGACCACCATTCGTTAAGGTATAAGGCTCTGTGAAGATAGCAAATACCAAACCAACAGCTAAAACTATGACAGAATAAAATGCTGGATAAAGCATTGGAACTGTTATGGACCAAAATTGACGCCACTTACTTGCCCCATCCAGTGAAGCTGCTTCATAAAGCTCTTTGGGAATGTTTTGCAAACCAGATAAGAAAATAAGAGAGTAATACCCTGACATTTTCCAAATTATCATTGCACTGATGACAAAAACTGCTGTTGTAGGTGTGCCAAGCCAATCTGGGGAGGTTCCAAACATTGAGCGTAAGGCTACATTGACTGGACCGTTGTATGACAATACACCACGTACAACTAATGAGAGTGCAACACCAGATACTAGATAAGGTAAAAAGAATCCTACCGAAAAAAGGGATTTAAAGCGAGGTAAGGCATTGACAATCAGTGCCATGATGAGTGAAACAATGATCACACCCGGGACAAATGTGCCCATAAACTTATAAGAAGCAAGGAAGGCTTTATGCACTCTTACGCTTGTAAGAGCTTCATTGAAATTTTCCAGCCCAACAAAAATTGGGTTTGGTGAAATTAAGTTCCAATCAAAAAAGACCAGGGCAATGGACATTATAAGAGGGGCTATAAAAAAGACCAGCGTATATATTAGATAAGGAGAGGAGAATAACCATCCTTGAATATTTTTTGTTCTTTCCATATAACCATCTTTCCGCGGCAAGGCTTGAATTATTTTTGATTGTAAATCTATCTGACAAGCCTCTGGGGCAGGAAATCTTTGCAGAAATCCTGCCCCACTAAAAGATTTAATGTTTTATTTTATTAACCTTTCCAAAGAAGCTTTAAATGCTTCCCAAGCCTGAGTAGGATCTTGGCCACTCGTAACCACTGGCACAATAGCCACATCACCTAACTCAGTTTGAATCTCAGTAAATTTTTCAACAGCCATAGGCGGGACAGCATAAGGTGACTCTTCCGCATAGGCTTTAAGCTGAGGATTCTCCTCGAAGAATGATTGGAATGCCTCATTAGTAGCAAGGTCATCCCGAGCGGGCGGAAGGGTAGTCTTTTCCAACCAGGTCAAATCATTCTGTGGATCTGAAAAGACCCATTTAATGAATTCCCACACTGCCTCTGTTGTTTTCGCATCTTCTTGTTTGTACAACACTATTCCTTTTGCGTCAGCAAATGTCTTGATAGGTTGATCTGCTGGATAATCATCAGGAACAGGAGGGGGAGTAAGGACATAATTCTCATTTAAGTGAAGTTCTGGATATTTCTCTTTCCAGCCAGCGAAAACCCAGGGACCAAGAGAATCCATAACCTCAACACCCGTCTCAAATGGGTCAGTTACTTGTTGTGTGAGTAATAATCCTTTCTTGCTCAATTCAGACATAAAACTCAGAACATTTATCGCTGAAGCATCATCCGCTGTAATATCCGTTCCAGAAACAATCGGTGTGCCATTGCTCGCCGCATAATACAGCATGAAGAAGTCGAACCAGCGTTCCCACCAGGTATTTTCCGCTAAGGCAGGACGAGCCCAGACAACTTTATCGGGATATTTAGCTTTTAGCTTTTCTCCCATCTCATAGATTTCAGAGTAGGTGCGAGGGGGCGTATCGTAGCCCAACTCTTTAAGGATATCGATGCGCCATCCCATGAGCATAGCATTAGAATAGATGGGTAAAACATAGTAATGCCCATCTGCAAATTTCCAACCCTCAATCGTTTGTTCCATGTGCCGATTTTTAATGAGGTCTTCCCATCCCGGCATGGTATCAAGAGGCACTAATGCCTCACTATTGACGAGTTGTTGGCCAAAACCAATAAACACATTTTCTGACGCTGCAGGTGCAGTTCCGCCTGCTATGGAGGTTAGGATCGTGGCTTCAGATGTTGGAGTCTCAGCCATAGCAGAAACATCAATTTTGATGTTGGATTGTGCAGCCATGTAAGCTTCTGCCATACTCTGCCAAAAAACTGTTTGAGTAGGATTAGGCGCCGTCCAAAATGTAGCTGTAATGGGTTCTGTTACTTCTACAGCTTCTGTTGGCGTTTCCTCTGTTGTAATTTCCACAGGTTGGGTTGGTTCTTCTTTCGTTTCCACTTCCGTGGGTTGAGTTGGTGTTTCCGTTGGTCCACAGCCAACGAGAATAGTCGCGATTAGCAAAACGCTGACAATTGACAAAATTTTCTTTTTCATTGTTATTCTCTCCTTCAGAATTCAATTTATAACTAAGTTAACGAATATCAAACTGGCTCAATGGGCGAACTCATCTTAGCCTTACTCCTCAATTAAATTCTTATCACCTCCTTCTTGTTTGGTCACAAGATCCGAAATCCTTTTAAAACTTGCTGAATTAAATCTAAAAACCTTTCATTTTGATTTTTATATTTCTTTACTCTGCCTGACAACCACAAGATTCCCGTACTACTAGTTCCGTAGAAACTAAGGTTTTGGTAGGAGGCAAATTTGGATCATTGATATTTGCCACTAAGCATTCTGCAGCTATATAACCTATTCTTTGTTTAAAAATCCGCATTGTGCTCAATCGTGGCTGATTAACAGAAGCTAAACTGATATCATCAAACCCAATCACTGCTAAATCTGATGGAACCTTTCGCCCCATCTTGTTAGCTTCACGCACGGCTCCAATAGCCATCGAATCATTCGCGGCACTAATAGCAGTTAAATTGCTCCACTTGTTTAATGCTTGTTCCATTAGCTCAGCCCCACTTTTCAGGGTAGTTTCCTTACCGCAGAGAATCAGTGGCTCTATGCCAATCTCTTCCATGGCACGCCGATAACCGCGCATGCGCTCGCGATTGCTTGCCCATTCTGTTGGGCCAGAAAGGAATGCTATATGACGATGACCATGCCAGATAAGATGACAGGTTGCTTCATATGCACCCCTTTCATCGTCACTCAGAACACAATTGACCGCCTTTTGGGTTAAACAGTTATCAACGAGAACAAATGGGAAACGACTAACAGCTAATCTTGTAATCAGAGAAGCGGGAATGAATGGACCGGCTAGGATCAATCCATCGACGAAACCATCATTTTTTATTACTGCAAGCTGATCAAGCTGGGTTGTATGATTATTAATCGTGTTTACCAAGATGTGATATCCATTTTTTGAAAGATAATCCTCAGCGCCAGCCATAATCAATGGATAGAATGGATCTTCCCAGAAGGTATCAGTTGATCTATTAACGACGAATCCAATTGTTTGAGAATTTGAAGTAGCTAATCCCCGTCCATATAAATTAGGGACATACCCTTCTTCATTTGCCAAAGCCAAAATCTTATCGCGCAGCTCTTGACTAACACCGGGCCGATCATTTAATGCTCTTGAAACCGTGGCGGTAGAAACACCTAATTTGTTTGCTATATCTTTAATGCCCATTTAATACTCTGATAACGTAATGTTTACGTAAACGCTTACTTATAGTATACAACGAATTTCCAAAAATTCAAGAGCAATTTTCCAAAATCAGCCCATTTTGCAAAATTAATTTACCCTGATTGCCTTAGGTTTTACTGACTCCCCGAGAATATGGTATCGTCAGGCTACACGGATGCTAAATGATGGCATGATAACGCTAGCTGCACTCGATTGCCTAGAGAAGCGATAAACGCTTTCTGAGGCATGGCTTCGTTCGTAAGAATTTTTCGCCTTTAGAATACCTGAATACTATAGCTCTTATATAAATATATTCCTATTGAAGTGGGCGAGTAGGGTGGGGAAACGAATGATGAGCAGTTGCAGTTTATTCTTAACCTAGGAAGAAATGAGGCGCTGCCATATTTAATTTTTCAACACCCTCAATTTTTAATACCCTGTCAAGTCAAAAGATAATGTTACTGAAAGTTAATGGCTGGTTCAATTGATAATGTTACTGAAGCTCAGCAGCTTCCTCCTTCATAATTAGGGTATCGTAAACATTAATCTTTGCACCTGGCTCAGCGCAGGGCAATACTGATAGTTCCATGATCAACTGTTCGATCTCATCTCGCAATGCCAAGGGGTCGATGGATTGGCGTAGGTTTTCCAGCTCGGTTTGGGTCGCCTCACCTAAGCACTCCATTTGGACTAAACGATCAAAAGGTGTTTGCGCTGTGTCAAATTTCCGCCGATATTTGAGAGGTTCAACATACTCTTTGGCTTTTACTTTCATCATCGGTTGAAAAAAGTTGTGATATAGCCATAATTTCTGGTGAAGCTGTCGTAAGACTGCTAGCTGACTCACAGTATCATAGCGAGCATCCCCTAAATAAGCCCGCACCAAGCTATGGTTGTTTTCCTCCACATAGCGATTGTCGTTCTTCTGAAAGGGACGACTGCGAGAGATATGAACCTCAGGCAATTTATCCTCAAAATAACGTAACAAGAACTGACTGAAGAACTCATCTCCGTTATCAGGATGAAACTCGTTCACGGGGAAGGGAATGCGTTGGTGCAGATATTCAAAAGCATCTCGCATCACCAGAAATCCACGTCCAAAGATAGGAAAGATTTCACACCATCCACTGGCAACATCCACCCATTGCAAGGTATAGATATACTCCCCACGAACACTTGCTCCACAATGATGCACCAAATCGACTTCTAAATGCCCTGCTTCAGCAATGTCCCAGGCTATGCGGCTCATGGGATATTGGCGGCGTAAACTATTCCCCCTCGGCCTCTTAGGCTGAATAGAAGCTATCTTCTCGGTTTTAGGACCTATCCGCCGAAGCATGCGTTTGACCGTGGAAATGCTGATCCTACCTAATGCTTCTAAGGTTTTGGATGTAACCACTAATTCCCCATGAGCGCTCAATTGAACAGCCATCCACACCAAATAGGGTTGCAACCGTTCCGCACAAGGGTAATCTAAACTGCGGGCTATTACCCGAAGCGCGTCTTCAACTTCAGTCCCATATGCCCTTCCCCGTTCCCTTTCTCGCTTCTTGCGGCACCTGCGTCCCTTCATCAACCGAATAATTGACTTGCGATGCATACCAGTCACTGCTTCCATTTCATCTAACAACATCGTTTTGTCAGCTTTACTCGCGTAATGATAACGTTCCCACATCCGTTGAAGATATTTCCTGCGTTCATCGATATTCATTGGGTCTGTTTCGCTCACCGTTCACCTCGGTAACATTTTCTTTTGACCCAACGATTCTATTTCGGTAACATTTTAGATGAACTAACACGTTCCCTTGCGCATCTTCCAAAAACCGGGTAAGATAAGCGCAATTCAATAAGCATCGACGCGGGACGAGTAAGTAGAGCTCCAACCCCAGAGAGGCGCTACCAAGTGCAAATGCGCCGGCAGCCTCTGCCCAAAACCACCCGCCAGCTTGAACCTGAACAGGCAGAAGCCCCACTAAGGCAAACGGCAGCCCCGTTATCGGCAGCACGAGATACCCACAAGGGTAATCTGGGTGGAACCGCGTGAGAGACCTCTCGCCCCAGGGCGCAAGGTCTTTTTTATTTAACAACAAGGAGGCATGTATGTCTAAACAAGAAGAATATGAACACTCGCAGCTTTACCGCATCCGGCATTCCACGTCGCACATTATGGCTGAAGCGGTGTTGGAGAAGTTCCCAACGGCTAAAGTAGCTATCGGGCCAGCCATCGAGGATGGCTTTTACTATGACTTCGACCTGCCGCGCAGCCTAACGCCAGAGGACCTGACCGAGATCGAAGCGCGCATGAAGGAGCTTATCCGCGAGGGTCAGGCTTTCGTGCGCCAGGAAATCACCGCCGAGCAGGCTAAGGAACTCTTCAAGGATCAGCCCTATAAGTTGGAGCTGATCGAAGGGTTGGAGCAAGGCGGACTGGATGAGGACGGCAATCCGACGGACGAGCGCATCCCGATTTCAATTTACACCTCTGGTCATTTCACTGACCTTTGCCGCGGGCCGCACGTGCAGAATACGCGCGAAATCAATCCCGATGCCGTCAAACTGCTCAATGTGGCAGGTGCGTACTGGCGCGGTGATGAAAAGCGCCCCATGCTCCAGCGCATCTACGGCACCGCGTTCGAAACCAAAGAGCAGTTAGATGAGTACCTGTGGAAGATGGAAGAAGCCCGTAAGCGCGACCACCGCAAGCTGGGCAAGGAGCTGGACCTTTACAGCCAAAATGACGAAGTTGGGCAAGGGCTGATCCTTTGGCACCCTAATGGCGCCATGATCCGCCACGAGATCGAGCGCTACTGGGATGATGAGCACATCGCCAATGGCTATGACTTCGTCTATACGCCGCATATCGGGCGCTCGAACTTGTGGGAAACCAGCGGGCACTTGGGTTTCTACAAGGAAAACATGTATTCCCCCATTGTGATTGAGGATCAGGAATACTACATCAAGCCGATGAACTGCCCCTTCCACATCCAAATTTACAAAAGTGCGATGCGTTCCTACCGAGACCTGCCCATCCGCTATGCCGAGAAGGGCACAGTCTATCGCTACGAACGCTCGGGTGTGCTGCACGGACTGATGCGTGTGCGCGGCTTCACCCAAGATGATGCCCATCACTTCTGCCGACCGGACCAGATGCCCGCGGAAATCGATTTCATCCTGAGCTTTAGCCTGAGTGTGCTGCGTGCCTTCGGCTTCAACGAGGTCAGCGCATACCTGAGCACCAAACCGGAGAAATCTGTGGGTGACCCAGCCCTCTGGACGGATGCCGAACAGGCGCTCGAGGAGGCGCTCAAACGTGCCGATTTGCCGTATGAGTTAGATGCCGGCGGCGGCGCGTTCTATGGTCCTAAGATTGACCTGAAGATCAACGATGCCTTAGGCCGTGAATGGCAGCTTTCGACCATTCAGTTCGATTTCAACCTGCCGGAGCGCTTTGGCATGGAATACATTGGGGAGGACGGCCAGCCGCACCGCCCCTATATGATCCACCGCGCACTCTTGGGCAGCTTGGAGCGCTTCTTCGGCATCCTCATCGAGCACTATGGCGGGGCTTTCCCAGTGTGGCTTGCCCCCAAGCAAGCCGTGCTCATCCCGATTGCCGACCGGCACTTAGATTATGCCTATGAGTTAGCTAAGCGCTTCAAGCAAGCGGGCTTGCGCGTCAGCGTAGATGCCCGCGCCGAGCGCATGAACGCCAAAATCCGTGATGCGCAAAACGCGAAGGTGCCTTACATGTTAGTCATTGGCGACCGCGAAATGGAAACTGAGCAGGTGGCTCTGCGCCGGCGCAATGGGGAAAACCCAGGACCTATGCCGGTAGAAGCCTTCCTGGAGCTGGCTAAGCAGGAAATTGCCCAAAAAATTACTTAATCTTGAATCCTAATTGATCCATAAGCTCCTGTATCATACCAGGAGCTCATTGAGTTTAATTCAAAGATTAATAGATAGGTGTCCAGTCTGTTCCATTCCAAAACCAGGCACTGTTATACCAATGCCCATTTTCACTTTCCTCTTTATAACCGAACAATAGCAACCCCCGGTGAATCGGATCATCGAGGAGAGTACTAGTACTACTGACCCCCGCTAAACCTTCCGGTATTGGGCCCAAACTCCAGGTTTCACCATTCCACAATAAAAGATCAGGTTTGAGATCAGAATCGGAGTAAGCAAGAAATATCATTTGTTGATGGCTGCTATCGTAAGCCATATCCCCGCCTTTGATATAGTGAATTTCTGAATTGGCATTGACCCACTTATTTTCAGTCCAATCCCAGGTAAGTGTCTGTGATTCATTAATTCCTACAATTTGTTGCTGAGCCGCATCATAAGCTATAAAGCGAGGATAATCATTTCTATCCTCCAGAGATGGCACAATCTGAGTCCAGACGCTTCCATCCCAGGTCCAAACGTCATTGAATGCGATTGAGCGTATTGTTTTTTCAACATGTGCATAACCGCCAAAGAGGAACAAGACTTTATGCGCTTCATCAAAGGCGGTTAAGGCATCGTAGCGTGGTGAAGGGGAGGTCGTCAGATCTTGGATCGTCCAATCGGTGCCATTCCAAAGCCAAGTATCATCTAAACACTTTCCATCCTCTCCAATGCCTCCAAAGAGAACAGAGACTTTACGAATAGGATCATAAGCAAAGCTAGCTCCACTGCGGCTTTGAGGATGAACATCGAGTTCGAGAATCCGCCATTCCTTAAAATCCCAAACACGAGTTTTATCACATTGAATGCATTTCACATTAGCCATGGCGTCAAAGGAATAAACAACTTCACGCTCTTTATCCAAAACGTAGTTCAACCACAGCAGTTCAGGTGGATCACCAACCTGGGCAGGGAAGGGCGATGAGGGTGAAGGCTCAGTTTGGGTGAAGTTTGGGGTCATAGAGGGCACCAAAGTAGTTGCTTCCGATTCAGGTGGAGTGTTGGAAGGCAGTAACGCCGTCGGGCTTTCACTTGGAGATGATCTTATCTCGCTGCATCCGCTTAACAAAAGCATTGAGCCACAAAGAGACAACGAGAAAATTAACATGAAATTCTGCTTATTGTGTTTCATTGTTTCCTCCGAATCGAACAGCGACCTCACTGAATAAGCGAGTGAGGAGGTTTAAATCTGCCATTCGCCATCCTTAAGCAGGACGATGCGCGTGCCATCGGCTTTGACGCCAGTTACGGTCACCTCGCGCCCGCCGACCATGAAATCGACATGGATGAGTGAATTGTTCATGCCTAACTTGCGGTTCTCCTCCTCGGAGCGCTCGGTGCTGCCTTGCATGTTTTCGCTATAAGCTGCACCCAGGGCAAAGTGACAAGAGGCGTTTTCATCGAAGAGTGTGTTTTTGAAGAGGATACCCGTGTTGCTGATGGGCGAATTAGCTGGCACAAGCGCAGCCTCGCCTAAGTGTTTGGCGCCCTCATCCATATCCAGCAAGTCCGCCAAGATTTGTTTGCCCACCTCGGCGTCGAAGTCCACCACCTTGCCGTCTTTGAAGGTGAAATGGAACTTATCCACGATTTGCCCGCGCACACTGAGGGGCATGGTTGCGCGCAGGGTGCCGTCCACGCGGTCGGCATCCGGCATGCTGAAGATTTCTTCGGTGGGAATATTGGGCATAAAGCTTTCGCCATCTGCGCTCAAGGCAGCGCCGCCCTCCCAGATGTGATCCTTGACCAAGTGCACTTTCAGGTCAGTGCCGGGGCCTTCATAGTGCAGGTAATCGAAGTGCATCGCGTTCATAAAGGCTTTATGCGCCTTTAGGGAAGCGTCGTGCTTTTGCCAGGCAGCCAGCGGGTCGGGTTGGTCGGCACGTGTGGCTTTGAAGATGTTCTCCCACAGCTTGGCTACAGCTTTTTCTTCAGGCAAATCTGGGAAAACAGCTTTTGCCCAGCCTGGGCTCGCCACTCCAGCCACGCACCACTTGACCTTGTTTTGCATGGTGTAAGCCATCAGTGGCTTAGAGGCTTGGCCAGCCGTCTTTTGCCACTTGGCGATGCGCGCTGGATCCACGGATTTGAGTAGCTCAGGGTTATCCGCCACTAAAGAAAGACGGTGGTAATGGTCTTGGAACATCTTTTCCATAAACTCCACGCGATAGGGCGGAAAATGCTCAAAAGCTTTTTCAGGGGCATAGAGGTAGCGGTCGAGCACCATTGTTTCGTCATTCAGGGTGGGGAAGACGTCCAAGACGCCGTTTTGGTAAGCTTTGCGGGTGACCAAGCGCACCAGGGGCAGGCAATCAGCGTTGAAATTAATAGCGAGCTTATCGCCAGGCTTGAGAGCGAGGGCGAAATTGACGATGAGATCAGCATAATTTTCGAGATAGCGTTCAAAAGACATTTTTTCCTCCAGTGATTAGCTTATGATTTAGTTTTCCACTGACTGTTGGCGACTTCAAACTGTTGCATTGTCTCCGAGCAAGTGGTCATTAGATATTACCGCAATTTCTACTAAAAACAGGAAAAGAGGTTATTTTCTGCCTGTTTGGTTTGACCATTGTTTAGGCATTATGGTAAGATTTACACGTCGCCAGAAAACACTGGAAGTGTTTTCTATTAATAATTGTAGAAGGAGAAGCAACAATCAGTAGTAAACAAGAATATAGAGTTAATGAACGCATCCGAGCGGAAAAAGTCCGCTTAGTTGACGAAAACGGCGAAAATGTCGGGGTAGTCTCTCTAAGCGAAGCACTCCGCCGGGCAGATGATGCCGGTCTGGACCTGGTGGAAGTCGCTCCCAATGCCGATCCGCCAGTCTGCCGCATCATGAATTACAGCAAGTTCCTTTATGAGAAAGAAAAGAAGGAACGTGAGGCGCGCAAATCCCAAACTAAGATAGAAATCAAAGAAATTATGTTGCGCCCCAAGACAGGCGATCATCATCGTAACATCAAAGTGAATAATGCCCGAGGCTGGTTAGAGGACGGCAAAAAAGTGAGGGTTACGATCCGCTTCCGCGGGCGGGAGATTACCTATCCTGAGTTAGCACTGGAAGACCTGAAAGAGATCGCCGAACAACTTAAGGATGTGAGTGAAATTGAGCAGGCGCCCAATATGGAAGGGCGTGTGATGTACATGATGCTCAGCCCGAAAAAATAGCGGTGTCAAGGCTAATTAGAAATGTCCTAATGCTGGCAATTTAGAAATGTCCTATTCGGTTGATAAAGTTGTCAGTATTGGTTTGCCATTGATCTTCTTTCCATAGGTCCTCCAGGGGTGATTATAAGCAGGGACTACAGGTTGAGCTTTGGTCGACTTAGAGGAAACAATCGTCCCTTGTTTAGGTCTCCTTTCAATTTCTTTTAGGGTGAGCAAATTGCCATCAAACCAGGCAGAGATTGCCCCAGAAGAGTCACATGTAATCAAAACTTCCTGTTTGGCATAGTAATATGCCGAACGCTTGGTCACGATTTGATAATCCTTGTTATCATAGTGGATCAGCAAAGTTTTGGTAATTTTGCGGAAGTCATGGATCGAGAACAGGAAGTCCAAGTCTTCGGTTTTATCCAAAGGGCGATGGCAGTCGAGGTCTGAGCTGGGAACCACCGCAAACCTGTGGTTATAATCCCGAATGAACTCGGGTAGATACTGGTTAGCTTGTGCGTAGTCACTGATGCCCAGCAATCGCATTTCTTTGATCAAGCGATCTTGCAGGGTCTCATTGGCTCTCTCCACCCGCCCCTTAGCTTGGGGTGAATTGGCACAGATCAGCCCAATGTCTAAGGCAGTCAGCGCTCTTTGAAACTGAGTAACAGGCTCCTTGCTGACATTTTCCTTGTGATTGTCGCGGAATACACTGAAACGGTCGCTATAGAAGGCAATGGGAAGACCGTGCTCCCTAAAGTAACGTTTACACAGGTCTCCATAGCCAAAAAAGCTTTCTTCAGGCACAAATTCTGCCGCTAAGATCTCACTGGTGGCATCATCTACAAAAACTAACAAGCTGGCTTTGGGTCCTCGCTCTTCCAGCCAGGCATGCTCAGAACCATCGATTTGCACCAACTCTCCGCGTCGCTCCCGCCGAGGACGGCTATAGTGTGGCTCTTTTTTCTTCTTGGTTTTTACTTTCCAGACACCGCTTGCAACCATCAGCCGACGAATGGTCTCTTTGCTCAAGCGAATACCCTTTTTTGTCTCGAGTTTCTCTGTCATCAAGGTTGGCCCAAATCCTTTCATCATGGGGTCACAAATAAATTCTCTCGCCAACTCTCGGGTTCTCTCGTCTGTTTTTCGGTTGCTGGGCTTCCCGCGCTTCTGCGATACTAATCCACCATCTCCTTCCTGGCGATATCTGCGTAAAATGCGCCGAAATTGCCGTTCACTTATCCCTAACCTTGCTGCTGCCTCCTTTTGGGTGATCCGGTGATCCAACACCCGTTCTACTTCTGTTTTCCGGGCTAATTCCTTACTTGTCATTTCGATTGTCCATTTCATAGCTCCTAATCATAATTAGGACATTTCTATTTTGCTACTTTAGGACATTATCACTTTGCCATTACATATTTGAAGAGAACAACCATCTAAAACCAGTCTGTAATATATAATTTAAGGCTTGAGTGTGAGCCATGTTGAATAGGATTAAAGCAGCAATCTCCGACTTTTTACATATCCACCCAGAGGAAGGTGTGCCTGAGCAGGTGGCTAAGTATTTCAAACACAATGTGTTTGTGAATACGATGGATTTAGCTTTTTTTACCTTTGGGGATAGCTTCGTCTCTATTGTCACCATCATCCCCGTTTTTGCGGCTACGCTTACAGATTCTCCACTCATCATTGGTTTGATTCCTGCTATTGTAAATTTTGGCTGGTTTATGCCCCAGATGTTTATGGCTGGCTATATCTCATCTCTGGAGAAAAAACTCCCATTTACGCTTCGCATGGCAGTTATCGAGCGCTCGGTGTACTTCTTTTTTCCTGTGCTTGCGCTGATGGTTCCTAAAATTTCCTCAAACACAGCCCTGACGTTCTTATTGCTATTGATCACCTTACGAGGCTTAACCAGCGGTTTGGTTGCGCTCCCTTGGCAGGAGTTGCAAGCCAAGGTTATTCCTATCACGCACCGGGCTCGTTTTTGGGGTATGTCTCGCGTGTTGGCTCAAATTGCAGGAGTTATTGGTTCTGTGATCGCTACGCTCGTGTTGAGCCGGCTGCCATACCCGCAAAATTTTGCCTTGTGTTTTGCGCTAGCAATCATCGCACAATGGATTTCGTTCTCCTTTTATCGCCAAAACAAGGAACCGGAAACAGATACAGCCCAAGAGGATGAGACCCTGGATAAACCCTCAATGCAAGGCAAACAGACTAAACTCGTCGATTTCGAGCTTTTCAAGAGAATCCTCAAAGAGGATCTCAACTTTCGTAAGTATATAATTGCCCGTTCTATGATTTTCTTAGCGAATATGGGCAGTGGCTTCTTAGCCGTATACGGTATTCAACATTTTGCCCTTTCAGAAGCGCAGGCAGCCATCTTTACTGCCTTGCTCTACTTGAGCGGGATCGTTGGATACAGCATTGGTGGCGTAATTGGGGATAAACTTGGTCCCAAGCGCGTTGTGGTTATTTCGGTATTAATTTGGGCTGCAACCATGGTTTTGGCTATCATTGCACCAGTGATTTGGGTGTACTACCTTGTCTTTGTACTGTTTGGGTTGAACTCGGCTGGTATGGTGTTAGGGGATTCGCTCTTAGTGATGGAGCTTGGCGAGGAAAAACTGCGTCCAACCTATTTGGGGATGGCACGCAGCCTTACGGGCATTTTTGTGCTGCTTTCACCAATCCTTGCCGGCTGGCTGGTGGAAAGTTTTAATTACCGCGTGATGTTTGCTATATCCTGTGTTCTCTCGCTCATCGCAGCCCCAGTGATGAATCAGGTACATGATGTACCCCGTACGAAGCCTAAACCAGCGAACGTAGAATCTGAAAGCTAAGCCGTGCCCTAACACTAGGATATTTTGGTATAAATGAAAAGTAAGCAGAAATCAGAGGAGCAACAATGACATCAATATTGGAACAGGAAATCAGAGAACAGCCGGAAGTACTCCGCCGATTAATTGAAACAAGCGCTGATCAAGCCCAAGCCATCATGGATGCGGTGCGAGGGAAGTTTAACTACATTCTGATTGCAGCTCGTGGCAGTTCAGATAACGCTGCCCGCTATGCCCAATACCTCTTTCAAATCGTCAACGAAGTGCCAGTTGCTTTAGCAACGCCCTCGGTCTTCTCGCTCTATCATAAGGCTCCCAAATTGGAAGGTGCTTTGGTCCTTGGGATTTCTCAGTCTGGGCAATCGCCGGATATCGTTTCCGTGCTTGAGGAAGCACGCCGGCAAAGCCGCCCAAGCGTCGCTGTCACCAACGACCCCAATTCTCCCTTAGCTCAGGCCGCTCAATTTAATCTCAACCTACAAACTGGTCAGGAAAAAGCGGTAGCAGCCACCAAAACCTACACGGCTTCACTGGTTGCCATGGCGCTGCTTTCCAACGCTTTAGAAAAGGATAAGGCTGCTTTTACTGAGATTCAGCGGTTGCCCGTACAGGTGCAGGAGACTGTTGAGCAAACTATGCTGCAAACCAGCCGTATGGAACGCTACCGTTATATGCAGCATGGTGCTGTCATAGGGCGTGGATACAATTACAGCACGGCTTTTGAAGTGGCGCTGAAAATTAAAGAACTCACCGGCATCACTACAGTGCCCTATTCATCGGCGGACTTTTTGCATGGACCAGTGGCTTCACTCACCGCAGGTTACCCTGTGTTCGCCATTGCTCCGCAAGGCGTGATGGCAGGGGATATGGCTGCCATTATTGCCAAAGCTAAGGCTGCGGTAGCAGAACTGGTGGTTATCTCTGACCTGCAAGAGCTGCTTTCCCAAGCTCAGCTGCCTTTGCCTATCCCCCAGGGCGTGCCGGAGTGGCTCTCACCGATCGTTTCTGTCATCCCTGGGCAAATCTTAGCCTGGCAAATGGCGCTTTCTCGCGGTTTGGACCCAGACAAGCCCAAAGGGTTATCTAAAGTAACGGAGACTCTCTGAAAATATGCTCTTTGTAGACAACCATAATCATCACGATCCATCCTTCAACCTGGCGCTGGAAGAATACGTCGTGCGCAACATCGCTAAGGACGAAGATATTCTCTTATTCTACATTAACGAGCCCGCGATTATCATCGGCAGGCACCAAAACACTATCGAAGAGATTGCTGTAGATTACGTTGAGCAGCATGGGATCCACGTGGTGCGCCGCATCTCTGGGGGAGGGGCGGTCTACCATGACCTGGGCAATCTCAACTTCAGTTTCACGGTACCCAAAACCCGCGGCACCTTCATCGACTTCCAAAAATTCACTGCGCCAGTGGTGGAAGTGCTGCGTAATATGGGCGTCCCAGCCGAGCTCAGCGGACGCAATGATATCGTGGTTGAAGGGAAGAAGATCTCTGGGAATGCGCAGTATATCTCCAGCACGCACATCATGAGCCATGGCACATTACTTTATGCCTCTGATTTGGACGAAATTGGGCATGCGCTGCGCGTGAAGCCTTCCAAAATCGAATCCAAGGGAATTAAGTCTGTGCGCAGCCGGGTGGCAAATATCAGCGAGTTCCTCAGCAACCCGCCGGATATTCTGCAGTTCCGTCAGCAAGTGTTGGAGGGTATCTTCAAGGGAGCCAAGGTGATTCCGCAGGTAGAGCTTACCCCGGCTGACTGGCAGGCGGTGGAGCAGTTAGCGCAGAGCCGCTACCGTTCCTGGGAGTGGAATTATGGCGCTTCACCTGCTTTCAACCTTAAACGGGAAACCCGCTACGCCGGCGGCGGCATCGAAGCGCTACTGATGGTGGAAAAGGGCATCTTGGAATCAGTCAAGTTCTACGGTGATTTCTTCAGCCAGCGGGACGTTGCAGAGCTGGAAGCATTACTCGCCAATTGCCCTTACGAACCGCAAAGCTTAGAGCAGCGCTTGGAACAAGTGGACGTCGATCAATACTTTTCCGGCTTGACGGCACCAGAGCTGCTTGTGCTACTTTATTGAACCTGATCAGACCCATCTGCCTCGGAAGCGGAATTCGACGATGATTCAGCGGGTTTCGTTGCTTCTGGGCTGAAAGGTGAGGCTAACTTCAGCGCCGCAGCTTTTTTGCTATCTTCGCTGCGGCGGTCATAGCGGCGGGTGGTATCCGCGCTGGCATGCCCGGCAATTGCCGAAACGGTAAGTACGTCCACCTGTGCGCTGAGCAAATCGGTGATCGCTGTGCGCCGCAGGTCGTGTGGGGTGAAGGCATCTAAGCCGGCTTCTTGCTGGCGGTTCTTGAGCAGGTAGTAAATCGCTTGGGGTGTGAGCCTGCGGAGCAGCACCTTGCCAGATTTGGTTACCCGTGTAAAAAGAGGACCAATATGCCTGCCGCGCAGCTCTAACCAAGCCTCCAGGGCTGCGACGGCGTCGGGTTGCAAGTAGACCTGGCGGCGCTTACTGCCTTTCCCCAAAATGCGCAATTTGCCCTCTTTCAGGTCCACATCCGCAAGGTTAAGGTCCACGATTTCTTGCCGGCGCAGTGCAGCTGCATACAGCACGGTGATGATGGCAGCATCGCGCACACCTAAGGTGGGGTTGTGGGCGTCTTGCAGGCAGGTTTGGGTGAGCCGGCGTAGTTCTTCCAGCTTGAGCGTGCGCCCGCGGGGTAGGGGGGCTGTTCGCAGCGATTTCACATTAGCGGCGCGGTAATAATCGTTATGATCAGTGTACAGCCCTAATTGGTAGGCTTCAGCCAGCACGCGCCGTAAAGCGACAAGGTGCTTATTTACCGTAGATTTCGCATAGCCAATATCTACCATATAAGCTGCTAAACCATTGGTATACTCATAACGCAAAATCTCCCAGGGGAAATCCAGCGCCTCGCTTATTTTGCCATCCGAGAAGATATAGGCTAAGTTGTTGAGCGCGGTATGCTGCGTCCGCCTGCCAGCCGGGCTAAGTGAATTGAGGTAGGCTTGCGCTGGCGACTCAAGCCCAGGGTCGCGGGGTGGGGCAGCTTCCAGATCTGGCAAGTTCAGTGCGATTTTAGATTGTGGCTTGGGCATTGGTTCGCTCCAGCAAGGTGCAAAATATTCTCATAAGTAATTATACCCGCTCGTGGGGGTGTAAGCAGAGAATGGATCAGGAACCCTGCTCTGGCATAGAACCCACCGGGCAGGCTCTGTTCTTGCATGGTCTCTGACCATGCAAGGCATTTGACCGTTAGGTCTCAAACATTTCTAATAACCATTAGGCTTATAATTATTCCATGGACAGCTACAAATTTGTTGAGGGTGTCTATTTTTATTTTGTGACTTTTACATTGACCGATTGGCTGCCAATATTCATTAGTCCAGAACCTATTGAAATCGTTGTCGACAACCTGAAATTTTGCATTACAGAAAAATCTTTGCAGGTGCATGCATATGTGGTCATGCCAAATCACATGCATTTAATTGTTTCTGATGAAACTTTTGACAATGAGCGTCTACAAAAAACACTTACAGGATTCCGCAAATTTACTGGGCATAAATTAGCAGGTTACATCGATCGCGCTTTGCTAATTTCTCTATCTACAGTTACTCGTAATTCTGCATCAGATGATCGCTCCAGACAGGTTTGGAAACCTGGATGGCATGCTGAGGCAATAGCCAGCGAGCAATTTTTGGTGCAAAAAGCCAATTACATTCATGAAAACCCAGTTAGAAAGGGTCTTGTGCGGTCAGCCGAGGATTGGGTGCACTCTTCTGCTTGCTATTGGACGAATGGGGAGAGTGCTGAAATCCCAATCGCACCCATTGTGATTTCGCACATGTAATAAGTCAGGAAACCAAGAGACCTACGGTCAAAACCTCTCGCTGGTCCTTACAGGAGGCTCTGCACTGAGGACACCAGCGAGAACAGATATTTCTTAGTTCTTGCAGGGTCTCTGACCCTGCAAGGCATTTGACCTTTAGGTCTCAATGATGTTTAAAATTTGGAGACCTACGGTCAAAACCACTCGCTGGTCCTTACAGGAGGCTTCGCACTCAGACACCAGCAAGAACAAGCAAAGAGAGAGACCAACGAGAACAATTCCAACCTCTCCATGCTGAAAATCATGCCCGAGACAACAAGATAGCCTCAAAAAAAGGGCTTAAAATCGCTGAAAAAACACCTCAAGCATACTTTTAGCCCTGCATCGCGCTCATTTCCATCTATAAACTGAGAGAGCATCCTGGTTGCTCAAACCCCCACGCCAACTGCTAAAACCACGTTCATAGCTATCGAGAAGTAACATTCTCATAAGTAATAGTTTAGGCTGCAAATGCTCTGCCCTGTTCCTCCCCCATTGCGCATTTACAGGCTACCGCCCGACGCCGATGACCTTAAAGCCCAGCGCGCTCAAGCGCTCGCGATCCAAAAAGTTGCGCCCGTCCACCAGCGGCACGGGTTTAATGTGCTCCCAATCCAACTCGCGATACTGCTGCCACTCGGTTACGAGCACAATCGCGTCCGCATCCTCCAGCGCCTCATCCACCTGCGCGCAATAGCGCACACCCAAGTCCGGATACAACCGGCGGGCATTTTCCAGAGCCACCGGATCATGCGCGCGCACACTGGCACCGCGTTGCAGCAGCAGCCGGGCAATATCTAACGAAGGCGCATCACGCAGGTCGTCCGTATCGGGCTTGAAGCTGAAGCCCAACAGCGCCACGCGCTTGCCCTTGAGAATCTTGAGCGCCTCCTGCAGCGCATCTACCACCCACGTGCGCTGGTGATAGTTGACGTCGCGTGCAGCCTGCACGATGGGCATAGCTAAGTTGTAATCTTTCGCCATCGCCACCAAGGCAGCGGTATCCTTGCCAAAGCAAGACCCGCCCCAGCCAATGCCCGGGTTGAGGAAGCGCTCCCCAATGCGCGAATCCAAACCGATGCCCTTGGCAATCAGTGTGGCATCTGCGCCCACCTTTTGGGCTAGCTGCGCAATTTCATTGATGTAAGAAATCTTCAGCGCCAAAAAGGCGTTGGCTGCATACTTAATCACCTCCGCACTGGTCAGGTCGCAGACCAGCAGCGGCACTTCTTGCAAGCCCTCGGGGCGCGGCAAGCCAGCCGGCGGCGTAAAGCTCTGCTGCAGGATGGGTATGAAAAGCTCGCGCAAAGTCTCCACACCGTGGGTGTTCTCCGAGCCAATCACCACGCGGTCCGGGTAAAACGAATCGTGCAGCGCGGCGCCTTGGCGCAAGAATTCGGGGTTAGAAACCACCGCAAACAGATTATCAGCCTTCCTACCGTTGCGCTTTTCGTAGGCGTCCTTGATGAGCGTGCCCACCCAGTTGCCCGAGCCAATCGGCACAGTGGACTTGTTCACAATCACCAAAAAGTGGTCGTCCATTGCCTCTGCAATCGACTCCGCTGCCTGGCGTACGTTGGTCAGGTCAGCGTTGCCATCCGGCAGCGAAGGCGTGCCCACCGCGATGAAAACCACATCCGTATGCGCCAGGTCCACCTCTGCCATACTGCTCACGAAGCGCATCCTGCCCCCCACTTGGGCTAACAGCTCGTCCAAGTGCGGCTCGTAAAAAGGCGCTTTGCCGGCTTGCAGCTGCGCGATTTTCTCGCGGTTTGTGTCTAAGCAGGTAACTTCGTGCCCGATATAGGCAAAAACGACCCCCGTGGTGAGGCCGACGTATCCGGTGCCGATGATTAATATGCGCATATACTGCCCTTCGATGATGTTATATGATGTGCTTCAGATTATACCCTACAGGCATTATACCCTACGGGTACTTTACCCTACGGGCATTATACCCTACGGGCACTTTACCCTACGGGTACTTTACCCTACGGGTACTTTACCCGAAGGAAACTGTGCCGCAAATGTGCACACCGAGGCGCTATCTCCCCTACCCCATACCGGTGCAACTATCAATCGCATTTATAAATTTTATTATCATAATTATATTAAGTAATATTCTCCATGTCAATGGGTAGGTTATGGGTATAATAGGGACAAACAGCGTATAAATATCCGAAACTATCAATAAAAGCAGCCTGCAGGAGCGTGAAGGGATGAAGGATCTCATCAAAGCATACCTCAAAGAAGTTTCCGCAATTACCGCGCAAGGCGATGCGCGCGAAGAATCGTATTACCCAGCGCTCAAGCAATTATTCGAAGGCTATCCGCTCGAGAAGGGGCGTAAAACGCAAGTTACCGTCTTACCCAAGAAGACCGAAGCCGGCAGCCCGGATTTCCGCGTGTGGGATGGCAAGGATTTCATCGTAGGCTACATCGAAGCCAAAACCCCAGGCACCAACTTAGACCAAATCGAGACCAGTAAGCAGCTGCAGCGCTACCTGAGCACCTTCCCCAACCTCATCCTGACCGATTTTTACGAGTTCCGCCTCTATCGCGACGGGCGGGAGCTGCAACGCGCAACCATCGCGCGTCAATTTACCGCCAAAGTGCTCAAAACCACGCCCCAAGTGGAGCAAGCCGAGCAATTCCAAGCGCTGATGGAGCAGTTTTTCGGCTTCAAGCTGCCGCGCAGCTTCACCGCCGAGAGCTTAGCGGTGGAGTTAGCTAAGCGCACGCGCTTCCTGCGCGACGAGGTCATCAGCCAGGAGTTGATCGAATCCGAACAGCAGCGTGGCGAGCTTTACGGCTATTACCAAGCCTTCCAAAAGTACCTCATCCCTAACCTGACGCCCGAGCAGTTTGCGGACCTTTACTCCCAGACGATTACCTACGGCTTATTCGCCGCCCGCACGCGCGCCAATAGCGAATTCAACCGCAAAATGGCGTTCGACTACATCCCGCATACCACCGGCATCTTGCGGGACGTCTTCCGCTTCATCTCGTTGGGCGATTTGCCCCTGCCAATGGAGGTGCTCGTGGATGATATCGCCGCGATCCTGCACGCAGCGGAGATCAACAGCATCCTCAACCAGTATTATAAGGAAGGCAAAGGGGAAGACCCCATTG
>ERZ1026792.821-NODE-821-length-22834-cov-2.510283_pt1 | contig 22834 bp, 18 predicted proteins | sample MGYA00520884_ERZ1026792 | MGnify/ENA primary metagenome ERZ1026792 (study PRJEB33270, sample SAMEA104284473) | anaerobic digester metagenome | biome: Anaerobic digester microbiome; feature: mesophilic sludge digester; material: Anaerobic digester biomass | place... | reverse complement strand
GTGTCGCGAGGGATGAGGCGATTGACAAATAGTGCGACCTATGATAACTTGTGAAAAAACACCCAGCGTGTGCACGAAACTTCACACGTAGCCGGTTCGCGCTTTGGGTTAGGTGCTCACAAGTGCGGTTCTTTTTTTGGAGAGAACTCTGCTGTGTCATGTCCCATAGATGCCTTCATCTTCGATCTGGACGGTACGGTCTACCTGGGAGATGCCGTGCTGCCTGGTGCCGCAGAGGGAATCGCTGAGCTGCGGCGCAACGGCAAGCGCACCCTCTTCGTCAGCAACAAACCGCTCGAACCGCGCGATGCCTATGCTCGCAAGCTCACCCGGTTGGGCATCCCCACTTCCCCCGAAGACGTGATCACCTCCGGTTATGTGCTGGGCTATCACCTGGCCCACACCGAACCCCATCTCCGGCTCTATGTGGTGGGAGAAGACAACCTGCTGAATGAGCTACGCAGTCACGGTCTGACCATTGTGCCGGAGTTCATGGACCAGGACCCCATGCAGGTGATCGCGCCGGAGGGCATTGACGCGGTGGTGATCGCCTTTGATCGCACGCTGGATTACCGTAAGCTGAACACAGCCTATCAGGCACTGGTCAGGGGGGCGCGCTTCTTCGCCACCAATCCCGACAAGACCTGCCCCATGCCGGGCGGCGCCATACCCGACGCCGGTGCCACCATCGCCGCCCTGGAGCACATGACGGGGCGCAAGGTCGAGCTATTGGCCGGCAAGCCGTCCAAGCTCATGATTGACGTGGCGCTGCACAGGCTGGGCGTGCCGCCCGAACGCGCGCTATTGGTCGGTGACCGGCTTGAGACCGACATCACGATGGGACAACGGGCAGGCATGTTTACCGCAGTGGCCCTGACCGGCGTCTCAAAGCGCGACGATGTTCAGAAGATGTCCTCTCCGCCGGATTTCGTCATCGAAAGCCTCAAGGAACTCGTGGACTTGCATTGTTAGCGCTGGCCTAAACAAGGGAGGTGAACAGCAACAGTTACTCGATCCGAATTGTCGCGTCCGTGCATTTCAGTTTTAGCAAATTAAGGGAGAAAACTATGAACCGCAGACTTCTCTCGCTCCTTCTCGTGCTTGCCCTGGCCCTGCCTGTGGGAATGTCCGTTACGAGCGCGCAGGACGAATTTGACTGGCGCAAGTACGAAGGCACCACCCTCCGTCTGCTGCTCAACCAGCACCCCTATCAGCAGGCGCTGGTGGGCGAACTGTCCAAGTTCACCGAACTGACCGGCATCGATGTCACCTACGATATCTTCCCGGAGCAGAATTACTTCGACAAAGTAACGATCGACCTGCAGGCAGGCGAGGTGGGGGATTTCTCGTTGCGCTCGCTGCTGCGCCCGGCGTATTTCGTCCCTGAAGCCAAAAAAGTGGATACCCTGCTGGAGGAAATGCAGGATCAGCGTTTTCACATGGCAATTGTCATCGATGAATATGGCGGCACCGCCGGTCTGGTCACCCTGGAGGACATCGTCGAGGAAATCATCGGGGAAGTGCGGGATGAATATGATCAGGGGGAGGAGCTGGCATACGAACAAATCAATCCTGATGTATACTTGCTGCAGGGCAGAATTGACCTGGACACCGTGAATATGCTGCTGGGCACCCACCTGACCAAGGAGATGGGGGAGACCCTCAGCGGGTACATATACGGCAACCTGGGTCGGGTGCCGGTGCAAGGCGCCGAGCTTGCCATTGACGGCTGGCTGCTGACTGTGGAGCAGGTATTGGGACGGCGCATCCGCAAGGTGCGCGCCGCCCGCCGGACAAACCTGGAGGAAGCGGAGGAGAATGGCAATGAAACCAGACGCTGAACAACGTACGCAATTGATTGAAGCCGCCCGGCAGGCGCGCCAGTGGGCATACGCGCCCTATTCCCACTATCCGGTGGGGGCGGCGCTGCTTACCTCATCCGGAAAAATCTACGAGGGCGTGAACATCGAAAACTCCGCCTACCCGGATGGAATCTGCGCCGAACGGGTGGCGGTTTTCAAGGCGGTTTCGGAGGGCGAACGCGAGTTCGTCGCCATTGCCGTGGTTACCTCCAATGCCGGCACCCCCTGCGGGTCCTGCCGGCAGGTGCTGGCGGAGTTTGGCACTGGCACAATCATCTACCTGGCGGATGAGACGGGCAGCCTGGTCCACGAGACGACGGTGGAAAAACTGCTGCCCCTGTCGTTTGGTCCGGGGGATTTGCCGGGATAGGGGAGTAAAGAGAGCCCAAATCCACAACCTAATCATCATTCAAGGGGGATATCAACAAAGAAATGAATATAAAAATTCACACCCTGGTCCATCTGGCATTTGGCTATCTGCTTTTGCCATTTCTGATCTTTTGCCTGGGATTTCTGCGCCCAATCATTGGCATCCCGGTCACTGTTACCCTGATATGGATATATTTTCGGATAATCAGGCAGGTAAAAAACGATTCCAGATCCACCCATCAGATCAATAAAAAGGGTCTCCTGGTTGGCGTGTTTCTGATTGTCATTTGGGTAATTTTTTCGGGAATTGGTGGATTCGCATTTCAAGATTGGGACCACCATGGTAGAAATGCCATCTTTCGGGATCTGATTAACATCTCATGGCCTGTAAATTATCCGGAATTGTCCAATCAGCCGGGAATGAGCACCGGGTCTGCTCTTGTTTACTATATTGGCTTTTGGCTGCCTGCAGCACTTGCAGGAAAATTATTTGGTTGGAATGCTGCTCAGCTTGCCCTTTTCATCTGGACTTTATTGGGGATACTGTTAACAGCCCTGTTATTGAGAAAAAAGATGGGCAGCTCTTTTATGTGCGCATCCATCCTGATCATTCTTTTTAGCGGGATGGATATTATCGGAGCAGGTTATGCCCAGCTTGTATCCCCAAACCATTACCCTGCACTATGGCCTCCGGTCTCCCACCTGGAATGGTGGTCAGATCATTATCAGTTTTCATCAATGACCTCGCAACTTTACTGGGTATTTAACCAGGCAGTTCCAACCTGGGTATGCATGGCAATACATGGATTAATACCGGATCGAAGATGGGGGTTCCTGTTATGGGGGCTGTGTTTTTTCATGGCACCTTTGCCAGCCATCGGATTCCTTTTCTTCATTCTTTTGGAAATACCCAGGAAAAGTTTTAACCCGGAAACTTTACCCTCTGATAAAAGACCATTTTCATTATCAGAATTTCTTGTCAACCTTAAAGAAGATGTCCTTTCATGCGCAACCCTGGAAAATATGGCGGGCGGGGGCATGTCAATTGGGATTTCATTTTTATACTTTTCCACGAACCAAAATTCCCACATCCATCTGGCAGACAATATCAGCTTGCCATTTGTTTTTCTTTATTTTTTTTTATTTATCTGGAGGGCATGGCTTTATGGTTCCTGTTTTACCGCAAGCATAAAAATAAATTAAGCTGGTATGCAACCGCATTGATTCTAACCCTGTGTCCTCTCATCATGGCTGGCGAGGGATTGGATTTTTGCATGCGGGTTTCCATCGCACCTTTGTTCCAACTCATGGTCTGGTCCGGCATGGGATTGGCAGACCGAAAATGGCTCCTGCGCCCCTTGTTAATTGGCATGCTCGTGATTGGTTCTCTGACCCCGCTTTATGAAATCAATCGATCCATTTACAGGACGGATGATTACCTTCTTCACAGGATCGAGTATGATCAACAACCGCGAACTACACCCCATGAAGCTGTGATTCCTCCAATCAGGTGGGAGCATGACCATCCATACACCCTGCTTGCAGATGATTACATTACAGTGGCAAATTTTTCAAAGGAACAAGTTAATTTCATTGGTGATATTAACAATTCATTGATCGGAAAATATTTTTTCAAACAACGCAAATAATCCCCCGGCGGGAATTCATCTTGATTTTTCGCGGACAATAATTCTGCTATGCCATTCGTACTTTTAGCCTTGGTGGAAAACATCACCCTCAGCCTGATCCTGGAATGTGAATCCTTCATCTGGCTGGTCGCCATCGCCTGCTCCATAATAATCCGGAAGAATCCTGCAACATGATGCTACAATTGACTTATGCCAGCGCCCAGCCGCACCCTGCGGGTGGAGGGCATCATCCTCCGCCATATGGATTATGGGGAAGCCGACCGGATTCTCACGCTCTACACGCGCGAGGAGGGCAAGCTGCGCGCCATTGCCAAGGGGGTGCGCAAGGTCACTTCCCGCAAATCCGGTCACCTGGAGCCGTTCACCCGTTCATCCCTGCTGCTTGCCCGCGGGCATGACCTGTGGATTGTAACCCAGGCGGAAGCGCTGGATGTCCACATCCAGATCAGCAGCGACCTCACCCGGTTTGCCTATGCCTCCTATGTGGTGGAACTGCTGGATCGCTTCACTTACGAGGAGGGCGAAAACTGGCGGCTCTACCAGCTCCTCACCACCACCCTGGAGCGCATCGCCACCCTGGAGAATCCCTACCTGGCGGTCCGCTACTATGACATCCGCCTGCTGGATTTGCTGGGCTTTCGCCCGGAATTACACTCCTGTGTATCCTGTGAAGAAAAAATTGAACCCCGGGATCAATATTTCTCCGCCGTTCAGGGCGGGGTGGTCTGTCCCAAATGCGGATTATTTGTGACACCCGTCGTTCCGGTTTCGATGCCCACCCTGAAATACCTGCGGCACCTGCAGCGCAGTTCGTGGTCGGATGCCTGCCGTGCCAATCCGGCACCAGCCATCCGCCAGGAGATGGAAACCCTGCTGCAAAACTATTTCACCCACCTGCTGGAGCACCGCCTGAACACCCCGCGCTTCCTGCGCGAGGTGCGCGATGAGTGGTGAGGGTTTCATGATCAACACATCCAAAAGGAAACGGTATTTCTCCTTTCTTGGCTGCCTGGTTGGCATGGGCATGTTGATCTGGCTGTTTGGAAAAACACCCTTTCTACCGCTGGCGGGCAGGGCGGATATGCCGGTCATTCCCATCCACACCTTCACGCCGCTCCCACCCTCCCCAACCCCGGATTTCACGCTCTCACCTCAACCCACCCCCACACCCGAGCCCACCCCCACCCTCACACCCACCCCGGAAGTCACAGCGACCCCGATGGGCAGGCAGGGCATCCCTTTCACCATTGGTTACACCGCCGAGGAACGCCCGTTGGAGGTGGTGAGGTTTGGCAGTGGTCCCTCGCGGCGGATGATTATCGCCGGAATCCACGGAGGATACGAGGTCAACACCATCTTCCTGGCGGACGAGTTAATTGAACACCTGCAGAAAAATCCCTCCCTGGTCCCACCGGATGTGACGCTCTATATCCTGCGCTTATTTAATCCGGATGGAGCTGCCCGCGGACCGTGGGGGCGCGCCAATGCCAATAATGTGGACCTGAACCGTAACTGGGGTATCAACTGGCAGGATTATTGGGACCGCAGCGGCTGCTACCCCGATACGACCATAACCGGCGGACCGTACCCCCACTCTGAAAATGAGACCCAGGCACTGGCGAGCTTCCTGGTCACCCAGGAAGTGGAAGCCCTCATCAGCTATCACTCGGCGGCGTTGGGTATTTTTGCCGGCGGGGCGTTTGCTGAATCGCCATCAACAAGCCTGGCAAAAACCCTTGCAGCGGTCAGCGGATATCCATACCCCCCAATCGATTCGGGTTGTGAGTACACCGGTCAACTGGTGGACTGGGCGGCGATGATTGACATTGCGGCTGTGGACCTGGAGCTGTCCAACCACACGGATACAGAATTTAAAACGAATCTCAAGGTGCTTGAGGCATTCCTCAATTGGAAGCCGTGAGGTCATCGTTGAGCATATCAGGGGACGATGTAGATGGGCGATTTTTCATCCCCGGGTTTATTTAATGTACATAAAACGGACGGGAAGACAAATGTTAATCCAATTCATATAAAAAACAAGCCTGCCGGAAGGGGGCGTCACTGGAATTTCTCTTAATATTTGGTACAATCAAGTTGGATGAACTTCGGGGCGATTCTCCGGACTGTCGCGACCAGCGGCGGATGCATGCCGTCGTGGTGAATAAACCCCAAAAACGTCGACGGATTCCGGTCCATCATCAAACCCCGCAGTTTTACCCAAAGGAGTACCTGTGGCTGGAATGGAAAAATTTACCCAACGAGCCCGGCGGGTGCTTGGATTGGCGCACCAGGAAGCAGAACGGCTGCATCATCCAACCATCAACACCGAGCACTTACTATTGGGTTTGATTGAAGAAGACGGCGGCGTTGCCAGCCGTGTGTTGCGGGACCTTGGGCTGGAAACGGCGCGCGTCCACGAGGTGGTGGAGCAGCTTTCCGGTTATGGCACATCCGACGCAGCTCGAATCGACCTCTCGCAGGGCGTTCAGCAAGTGCTGGAATTTGCCATTGAGGAAGCCCGCAAGCTGGAGCATCATTATATCGGCACCGAACACCTGCTGCTGGCACTGGTTCGCTCGTCCGAGGGATGGGCGCTGGAGGCGTTGAAGCGGTTGGGTGTTACACCCGAACAAATCCGCCGCCAGACGCGCCGTGTGATGCAGGAGAGTTCAGCGGCATCCCCCGCCGGAGCCCAGCAACCGCCTTCGTCATCCAGGAAGGAACAGAAAAGCGAAAAGACCCCGTTGGTGGATCAGCTTGCCACCGATCTGACCGCCATGGCGGAGGACGGCAAGCTGGATCCGGTCATCGGGCGCCAGATGGAAATTGAACGGGTCATTCAGGTGCTGGCTCGCCGCACCAAGAACAACCCCGCGCTCATTGGTCAGCCAGGCGTTGGCAAGACTGCCATCGTGGAAGGGCTGGCGCAGCGCATCATTGAAGGCGATGTACCCGCACCGTTGATTGGCAAGCAGGTTCTGCAGCTGGATGTCGGCTCGTTGGTGGCAGGCACCATGTACCGCGGTCAGTTCGAGGAACGCCTCAAGCGCGTGATTGACGAGTTGAAGGCAAGCGGCGCCATCCTCTTCATCGACGAGGTGCACATGCTGGTGGGCGCTGGTTCAGCCGGCTCCCAGGTGGATGCAGCCAACATCCTCAAACCTGCCCTGTCGCGCGGCGAACTGCAGGTGATTGGCGCCACCACCCTGGATGAATATCGCAAGCATATCGAAAGCGATGCCGCCCTGGAACGCCGGTTCCAACCCATCCTGGTGGAGGAACCCACCATTGAGCAGACCATTGAAATCCTGCGCGGCATTCGCAAAGCCTACGAGGAACACCACCAATTGATCATCTCGGACGATGCCATCAACGCCGCGGTGCGCTATTCCGCACGTTATGTGACGGAACGTTTCCTGCCGGACAAAGCCATTGACCTGATCGATGAAACCTCCTCGCGGGTGCGCATGTATAAAAGCCCTGCAGCCCACAGTTCCAAGGAGATTATGACCCAGCTGCGCCAGACGCGCCAGCAGCACCGCCTGGCGGTGGAAAATGGGCGCATGGACGAAGCCCAGGACCTGCTGGAACAGGAAGCCACCCTGGAAAACCAGCTCAATCGACTGCGCACAAGCTTCGACCGCAACAACAGTCCCGTGGTCACGGCGGATGATATTGCCGAAGTGGTCTCCATGTGGACAGGCGTGCCCGTCATGCAGATGACCGAGACCGAAACCGAACGCCTGCTGCACATGGAAGAGGAACTCAACGCCCACATCATCGGGCAGGGTGAAGTCATCGAAGTCATCTCCAAAGCGGTCCGCCGGGCGCGTGCCGGCTTGAAGGACCCCCGCCGACCCATCGGTTCGTTCATTTTCCTGGGACCCACCGGAGTGGGCAAGACTGAACTGACCAAGGCATTGGCAACCTTCATGTTTGGCAGCGAAGACTCCCTGATTCAACTGGACATGTCCGAGTTCATGGAGCGTCACACCGTCAGCCGGCTGGTGGGGGCGCCTCCGGGCTATGTGGGTTACGAGGAAGCCGGTCAATTGACCGAAGCCATCCGCCGCCGCCCCTATTCCATTGTGGTCTTCGATGAGATTGAAAAGGCACATCCCGAGGCGCATAACATGCTGCTCCAGATCATGGAAGAGGGTCACCTCAGTGATGCCCGCGGGCACAAGGTGGATTTCCGCAACACAATCATCGTCATGACCACCAACGTAGGGGCTGACATGATCCGGCGGCAAAGTTCACTGGGCTTTTCCCTCCAACACGAGGAAACCGAGGAGGAGCACCAGCAGCATGATGAAATGCGCAAGAAACTGATGGAAGCCCTCAAGCGGGTGTTCCGCCCTGAATTCATGAACCGGTTGGATGGTGTGATCGTCTTCCGCCAGCTCAACCGGGAGGACATCCGCAAGATCGTCTCACTGGAGCTGGACAAGGTTGCCAAACGCCTTGCCGACCATCGAATCTCACTCCGCATCACGGAAGCCGCAATCGACCTGCTGGCTGCGGAAGGCTATGACCCCGACATGGGAGCCCGTCCCTTGCGTCGGGTGATCCAGTTCCGCATCGAGGACCGCCTTTCGGACTTCTTCCTCTCCGGAGAAGTTGTGGAGGGCGACACAATTCTGGTGGATGCATCCGACGACGGGGAAATCCTGCTCAAGCGGATAGACACCCCCCTGCTGGAACCGCAAAGCACACCCACTGCATAACTGGGAATTCATCAACCCGGACCGCACCTGGATTGACCGGGTGCGGTCTTTGATTTAAGGCTGGCAATCAGGCATGGTTTCCTGGTAAGGGGTGACATCCAATATATTTTTCAGGGGACTCATAAAGGATTTGTCTTCCAAAATTGGATAATCAGCCCCAAACAATTCATCCAATATTATCCTGAAGGTATTGACCGGGGTGATCGCCGGGTACAATTTTTCACGGATGGAATCCGGGACAAAGAATGAATTAAAAATAGCCAGCCGGTTGGGTGTATCGTATCCGTGGTCGCCCTGTAAAATGACGATGGGAGGATTTGGGGTTTCTGTCAATTGCTTAACATAAGGGAAAATTTGATTGTTGACATATTGAACAGCTTCGACGTATTCATCCTTTGTTTCCTCCCATGGAACTCCATCATTCCAGGACAAAATTTTGGGATCATCAATCATGGATCCATCTGAACGGAACATGAACGGCGGATGGGGATAATTGATGTGGATGAAAACGAACTTGGGTCCAGGGATCTCCCTGATTTCGTTGATTTTTTCAAAGGTATACCATTGGGTGCGCACCAGGTCTTCATAGACGTAATTGAAAGGGATATCATATGGATCAAACTGCTGGTTGTTGTGCTGGATGATTGGCTTCAATGCTGTAGCCCGCAGCAACATCCGCTCAAACTGGCTTAAAAAGCCGATCCCTTTCTCAGAGGCTATATAGGAAGGATTGGTTGGGTAATATACATCTGAATCAGTCCAAGCAATGGGTTGGTAACCCACGATGGATACGGTGGTATAACCAATCGACTCAAGGTAGGTGCGCACCGAATTATGTCTGTCCACTTCATACACACGGGGCAGGTCGTGTTTGTCCAGGCTGGAAAAATCATCCAGGATGTTGTCCAGATAATCCATATTCAACATGGAGCCCAGGGAAAGAGCAGTATAGCCGTAATTGCTCAAGCTGCACGGCGTGATTTGGAAACCCAACGAAGACAAATTTTCCTCAAATGTCTGGTTGTCAAAACCATACACTTCCTGTAAAACATCCGCACGGGTATACGAATCAAGGATGATCAGGTAAATATCCGGTTTATTGGTAGGTGAAACATTGGATGAAATCGGATTTACTGCCGCCGAGGGGGTAAATTGTTTTGCCCCATCCCAAGAACGAATTTGATGATACCCCAATTGATAGAGGGGTATGATCAACAGGAAAATGAAAACTGCATTGGTGATCCGGATGAAGTTATCACGACCCCGAAAATATTTATGAATTAAATAAGATCCATCCAGAAATAAGATCCCCCATATTGGCAGAAGAATTCGATGATCGCTGATCATCAATCCCAGCTGTGATTTTCCCCCAATTGGGGTTTGGTAAATCCCATAGCTGTAAAAGAGAAGCCAGAACCAGGTCGCCAGGATCGCTGATTTGTACCAGGAACGCGTGACTGCCCCCCAAAGCGCCCAAACAACCAATGCTCCACACACGGCGACCAATAAAGCGCGGTTGCCAGCTCCGGGGTCCAGTTCCTGTATATTATGACCCCACAAGGAAAGTACAGGAGCCACTGCCACCAATAAAGGATAAATGGGGAAGGGTTTCGGGAAACGCATATCTGGAGATTATTTTGTGATTCATTATAACATTCACCCCTGACCCGAAACCTGACATAATTGAAAGGATACAGTCATGAACTGCATCAAGATATGCAATTCATCCGCTCATTTATTTCTCTGACAGATACAGCGGTTCCATATTATTGATGCCCCCAATGATGATCCCATTATTTACCGAAGCGCCGGAGACCACGATGGGGGTTTGAGTCACCGGCTGCAATTTCAGTTTCAGAAATGCCTCATCTTCATACATAAGCAAAGATTGCCGGGAAAAGATCCTGCAGGATGGTAATTTCATCATACTTTGAATAATCTTGCGTGGACCACCGGATTGCCAGGAAAGTACCAAATCGATCCTGGATGTCCTGACGGGAAATTTCCGATATGTCATAATCATCCCCCGTGTTATAGCAATTCTTCGTCAGATACGGACCATGATCTCCCGCCACGATCACGATTGCTCCCGGATCGACCTGGTTGATGATCCGGATATCAGCCTGCATTTCCAGGTTGGCGCGCTCCAGCCTTTCGGCATACAGGCTGGTTTCTTCAGACAGGCAGGTTCCCGAATTCTGGCTGTGATTGGGAATATTGGTATGAGAATAAAGGAATACCTGCTTTCCTGCAGCACTTCCCAGGATATTCTGCTTGTTTTCAACATATTGATCATGGGATTGTTCGGTGAATCCCAGGTCAAACCGAAATTCGCCAATCAGGACAACAGAAGCCAGGTTCCAAAACGCTCCTCCTTTGATTTTGGGAAAGAAAACATCATAGCGCGGGCTAACTCCCTGGAACATGTAATCGGAGGGGAAGATGCCGTAGGTGGAGTAGCCCAATTCCTGCAGGGTATTCTGCACCACCCCGTCACCGGAAACACCCTTCCGATAATCCCCTCCAAAACTGGTGGATATGTTAAGCACCCGGCTCATCGTGCCGACTGAATCCGCCCCAATGGAATAGGTATGAGGGTACAGAACAAAGCCCTGGTCGCGTAAATACTGCTCCTGAGCGCGATTATCGATGCCGTAACTTAACATGGTTTCATTCGGCACATAGGCATCGTAAACAAGCAGGTAAATGTTAGGGTTGACTGCCGGTTTTTGGGTAACATCCAGCACCGGCAGGGTTTCATCCGGTACAGCGGCAACTTCCTGCGCCTTGTTAAAATGGGAGATCAACTGGAATCCGCTGTTCGCCACAAAGTACACCAGGACAATCAGAAATAAATATTTTCTATTTTTCAGATTTACCAAAATCCAGCCCACCAGAAAGAAAACAACCATATAGACCAGTTGAATCTTCAGGCTGCCTTTTGCAAACCAATGAAATTGCTGGCTCAGCATTGCCATATTGATAATGGTGACCGCAAAAGCCAGACCCAGTGCCATCAAAATCCGGGAGGAACGCAAGAAGCCGAACAGGATAGGGATTATGAAGATATAAATACTGGAAAATATAATGAAAAATCCCACCGTCAGGGCGATATCCGCAAAACTGAGAATGGTTTCATTATTGATCATGTACTGCACTACTGGCGTGAGGGGGATGAGCAGGAATAGAAAATCCGCCGGGTGCAGATCAACCTTATATTTACGGAAGTTGAGCCGGTTGTTTTTATTGAATAGCCACGCCAAAACTGCCAACGCCAGGAGAACTACCAGCAGCATCAGCAAGTACTTCCACAACCTGTCGGTAAACACCTGATTTACACCAGCAGGAAGATAGCGGGAAGAAACATACGTAAATGTCCAACAATACACAGTCAGCAACAGGACGGGGGCAAGCAAATCCTGAACCAGGAAATTGATATCGAGGATTTTTTTGATCCATGATGAATTTTTTAAAATCACTTCATCTCCTTTGACGATAAAAATCAAAAATCCAGGATAATATTAAATAGGGGATTCAGTAAAATCCAACGGAAACGGAAATCAATCCAAAGTCTGTTTATATCACCACCCTGTTAGTTTTGCCAAGTGAGATAAAGCATATTGTTGTAAAACAAAAACCTCCCGGGTTATATTTGTGATTCGCCCGGGAGGTTTCCAATCCGCTTCTTCGGGGAAAAGCCAGCCCCTAAGATGTCCAAAATTTATGGGGTTACAGGACTCCCATTGTAGTCTTCGCATGCAGCTACGGCACGGGCTGTATTATAAGTACAAACACGACCCATTACTGCAAGCTCAGCACCAGCTGCACTAACAATGGCACCGCCGCCAATTACACCAGGTACCGCATAACCAAATTCAGCACCTACTCCGCCAGGGATTTTATTGGCATTCGAAGAGTACTTACCACCAATTGCAATATCTGAAGGATTGGTGTCTGTACCGACCAAATCACCATTGATATCGTAGTAGCTGATGGTGATTTCACCGGCTGGGATTATTGCGCTGCCGACATTCTGGATGGCAATGTTCACCTGCTGGCGCACACCAGTAAAGTATTGAGTCTGTGACCAGCGGACATAGGGCATGGCAACCTCAGAATAACCCTGGGAGAAACCAGAGTAGGCAGTCGAGTAACCACCATCACCGCCAACCTTGCCCATGGCAACAATTTTTCCGCCCACAGAAGTGATAATTGCCGACCCAAGGAAATCTGTTGGGTTGAGGGAGCCACTCTGACCACAACCAGAGAAGCTGGCTTTTTCACCTGGATGAATGGTTACGGGCACGTCAATATTACCGTTGCTATAAGTTACGGTAACTTCCGCATCAGCGCCCCCATCAGGTTCAGTATTTTGAACTGCAAATGCTGAACGAACTTTATCTGTTGGTCCCCAATTGCAGAAAGCAGAAGGCATATAGACGGTGTTCGACCCACTGGTAAATCCTTCAAAAGCATATGCTTCGTCATTAGTGATGCCCAACTCAACCGAGGTTGCGACTACAGAGCCCGGGTCGGTCGTGCCGGCTTCATAAGCTTGAATGGTAACCGAGCCGTTGAATGTTGGTGTAGTGATCTCAGGGGCTGTTGCCATATCGAAAAAGCGGGCAGCACCTGCTGGCAAATCCAGGACATTCACATCAAATGCAGTGCCCCCAACCGGTTTGAAGGTAACCACCAAGTCAGCAGCCACATCATCCACATTCTGCACAGACCAAAGGGAATGTTTATTGAATGTTGCCTTAAGAATAGTTGGAACCAGGACATAATCCGAGCCTTCTACAAATCCATTGGAAAGTGGACGGACTTTGACCGTTGAGCCACCGGGGGGAAGTTGGACAAGAGTTGCAGCAACCTGCTGTGTGGTCATCAGAATCGCTGAACCCTGGAAGCCAGGATCAATATCACCCAGGCTGCCAACATATAGAGAGGAAGCAGCCATGCCAGGCAGATCGGGTCGGGCAATCGGAATACCTGTTCCCTCACCACCAGGGTAGAAGACAAAGTTTACAGAGGTGTCTGTATCAGTGACATTTTGGTATGTAACGGATGTTGTAAACGTCAAACCATACGCAGCCGCTTCGACGTTTGCCGGGCCAGCAAGGGCAACCAGCATGGAAATTAATACAACTAGGACCAACAATTTACTCTTCATGTTACCTCCATCAGGTATAATCAGAATATGCTATGGTAATTTAGAAATATTCTAGTCGAACAATAAAAATAATTCCATAACCCGTTTGGGTTAAATAGTCTTCAGGAATAAACATATTATGAAAAAATATCTCCTTACTCTTCTATTGCTTGTCCTGATTGTAAGCTTCACCCTGGTTGGTTGCACAAATAAACCGGCGAGCCTTGCTCCCACAATTCCCACTCCGGAAGCAACCAAGACAGTCATCACTGGGCAACTTGTAAACAAGGCAAGTTCAATCCCCTACACAAATACACTGGTGCGCTTGGCAGAGGTTTATAGGAATGAACAGGGAGAGGGGGCATTTGCCTTGGACCAATCCTACAGCCCCGGCACCTATACCGATGAAAATGGTTATTTTGTATTTTCTAATCTGACACCGGGTGAGTTTGTAATGGTGATTGGAGATCCAACAGTAAATTACTTAATCATTACAGATGAAACCACGAATCAGGCAAAAATTTACAAGGGAGATCCGGGGCAAATTCTGGATATTGGCACTCTGTCTATTGAATTCTAATCAGGGCGAACGTTCGTAACCAATCATCACAAATTGGTTGTCATCCGACGCGTAATCAATCCAAAAATGGAAACCTTCCACTTCACGCGGTCCAATCCAACCATGGCTGGAGAGGAATGTTTTTACTTCCTCAGGTGAGGAATCCTTGGTCAGGTTTGAAAAACGGAAGTAATAATGGGAAGCTATATAGCGATATCCCCGATTGTAAGCCAGCTCTAATAAGTTTTTCTCGTGAAGTGCCTGTTGCGCCTGCGGATCAAGGCAAAATCCAAGGGCGGACATTGTCTTAAACCCGGTTGTATATGCAATGATTCCATCATCATATTCCAGAAGTCGAACATCCTGTCCCTGATAATATGCTCTAATGTTTGGCGCTTCCTGGTAAAACCAGACATTGCGAGCATTTAAGGTTGGATCATGGTACACACTAAAATAAAACCAGATTCCAAAAACCAACAGTAAAGCGGGAATCGCCAGTTTTATCCAACGCCAATTGATCTGTATATGGGATGCCAATTCGATGACCCACAAGCTCATGAATAGGATGGAAACTGGAAAATACCAATGCCCCTGATCCAGCGTGGGGACAAAGAAAAAATTATAAGAAGCCAGCAGAATAATAAATAAACTGCTGCTAATCCATACAATAGATTTAGAATCCAACAGCCTTGAACGAATACCCGCCCATGCCCGGGTGAAAAATACCGGTATTGCAATGAATGTGGGGAAAATAATTTGTGTATAGCGCCAAATATCAAATCCGAATGATGGCTGACCAATATTTTGAAGATAGTTTCGGATTTCCTCTATTTTCCTTGATCCTTGCAGCATATAAGGAAATGTGGTTTTTTCAGCCCCACTAACCGGCAACCAGACACCAAGTATTGCCTGGTTTGATAACAAGTAACAAAAAATAATCAGACTGAATATGCCTCCTGCCAGTAACAACCATTTCATCGAAGAAAAATCGCGTTCCAGCGCCATCCGAAAAAGGATTACCAGGAATAATGCTGGAATAAGAAGTGCATGGTCAAGTCTTGCCAAACTCAAAATGCCAAGTGTCAAACCAGTTAATACCGATGTCTGCCAGTTTTTTAACCACCCCGGGCGTGAAATCAACCAGATCAGGAGTGCATACATAAAGAGCAGGGGAGCACTTTCCATCCCATTGGAAAAGCTCCATAATGTCCCATAACGATGAAGAATGGGCGACATCATCACGGCATACAATCCAACCGGTAAAAAAATAAACCAGGTTGGGACAGTCCCCAGCCAATTTTTAAATGTCATTCCCAATAACACGATGGCAAATGAAATCAGGATAACTGACAGAGTCAGAACAGCCACCAAATTTGCAGGCTCTGAGAAATGCAACCATCCTGTAAAACGGTAAAGATATCCCGTCATTACCTGCCAGAGGGGATGAAATCCGTTTGTAATATATTCACCATCAAAGGTGAATATCCCCAGCTGGCTGTAGTTACGGGCTACGGTAAGGTAATAAAAGGCATCAGCAGCAAAATAACTGAATGTTCGCACCCAGCTATTAAGGAGTAAATCAAAATAAATCGGCAAAACATAAAAGGCAACAGTTAGAAAAATTATTATTCGATCTCGAAAATTACTTTGGGGTTCTTTCATGATAGGATTTCCAAAAATCTATTGAAGCAGCTCCGAGTAAATGTTCTGGTAATCCGGACCTATTTTATCGATGGTATAGGCTGTTACAGCCTGCCTGGCATTCACCCGCACCCGATCCCGTTCTTGAGGGTTGGCAAGTACAGTGATGATTTTTAATGCCAGGGCATGAATATCACCGGGTGCCACCAGCCATCCATATTGTTCGTTCGAAAGAATGGCACGGATTCCAGGAATATCCGAGCCGATTACCGGTGTGCCAACTGCCCAACTCTCCAAGATTGAAGTTGGCAACCCCTCCACAAATGAAGGCAGGACGAACAGATCCATCCTTTCCAGTAGTTCCAGCACATCAGAACGAGCTCCTAAAAATTGGACTGCATTTTGTATATGAAGTTTAGTAGACAGTTCCTCCAATGTTTGTTTCTCTTCCCCATCCCCAACCAATATCAATTCTACCGCTGGATATTTTTCTCGCACTAGTGCAATGGCTTTCAAGAGATATTCATATCCTTTGATTTTCCGTAGAGAACCCACGCTGCCGATTATATATTGTCCGCCTGTTGGTTCTTTTTTAGGGGGATGATTGATTCGTTTCCAGTATTTTTCTGGTAAAACGGGAGGAATAAATTTTACTGACCGATGACACCATTGTGCCCCAATCCGTTTATTTAACATATTTGTAATGGGCTTTGATACCCCAACTTCCATGTCAATGCAGATCGGAAAGAGCAAATTAGTAAATAACAAACGACTTATCTTTCCAAGCAGGTTTGTTCCCCAGGGAACCGGGGTATGTTCAGTGCGCACAATCCGCAGGTTGGGGATCCCCCATTTTGTGATGATGCTTGCCAAGCTTCCAACCGGGCTGTGGCAATGCAGGATTTCAATTCGCCTGTTGATACATTCTTTTTTCAATGTACGGATTGTTTGTAATAAATCCAACCAATCATTGGGATTAAGATGGATAATTTCCATCCCCAATCGGTGAATATAATCCTCCCAGTATTTTTCTGCATCTGTATGAAACCGATGCACAACAGCAATACTGACTTCCTCACCTCTTTGATGCAAGTAATTGCTTAATTCCAACGAGAAACGAGCTGCGCCGCCACTTTTTCCTCCAATATCCAAGCCATTGACAATCTGAATAATTCTCATGGCTGCTCAATTTCCTTGTGGGGCAGGAGGATCTGATAGATTTCCAACAGGTTTTTAATGAAAACCTGTTTACTATAATTCCTGGAAACATGACCATGCAATTTATCGCCGAGCCTTCGCCGTAATTCAGAATCCTTCAGTAACATTAACATGGCTTCCACCATGGCTGAAACACTTCCTGGAGGCACTAACATTCCCGCATCTCCACCCAACAGAATCTCTTCACAATCCCCAACCCGGGTGGCGACCACTCCCAACCTTGCCAATCCATATTCGATAAGCACCAACGGAAAAGCTTCCGATTCGGAGCTGAGTATACCCACATCACAAACCTGCAGAATATTCGGAACATCCATCCTCTGCCCAAGGAAATGAATGGCATCTTCCAATCCTTGTTCAAATATATACTTTTCCAGCTCAACAAGCAAAGCAGGTTCATTTACTTTCCCCACCAGTAATAAGGAAGCTTCTGGAATGACAGTCTTCACCTGGCGGAATGCTTTGATCAGCGTCAGATGATCCTTTTGTTTTCGGATATTTGCCACGCAAACAATCCTATAACCAGGTTTTCCCGGCAGGTTGAGATCGTGGTTTTGTAAATTTGTTTGAAATTCCACAAAATTAGGTAAATACCAGACCTTGTTTTGTGGAACTTTCATTTCCCTCACTGCCCAATTTTCAAGTTTACGGCTTACCGACAGCACACCATCCAATTCTGATAGAGCCATACGATATGGAAGAACCGGGCGTTTTCGAGTCTCCAACCTCCCATAATGATCATGCCAAACCAGAAGTGAATTTGTCAAAGACAACCGGTGTGCACAAACTGTCACAAAAAGTGCATTGGAATGAACATGAATCAAGTCGAAGGCTTCTTTTCGAATTAGGTGAGATAATTTAACCGCCACAAATGGATCATAATGAAAACGTGCCGGGAAATCAAATCTTCTTATGTGCTGGGCAACCTGGTTTTCCAAATCCCCGATTTTCCAAGTGGTGGCAATTGATATATTAAATTGATTAACTGGTAAGGAATTGGCAATACTTACTGCCATTCGTTCAGCCCCTCCGGCAGTCAACGTATCAATTACCTGTAAAATACGTATGGTCATTCCTACCCCTTACTCCATTCCTCCAGGATGGCACTTCCCACCTTATCTGCTTCCCGGGCAACCTTGGGAATAATTTCCTGTAATATATTTTTGCGAGAATCCCGGTCATTCCACGCCTGATTTATAACCTTCCAGAGAGAGTCTTCTGAAATTCCATCAATGGGTACACACCAATTTTCTAATCCCAACGAAGTCATGACGCCGTGGGTCTTGGTTAAATATCCCACAAATACAGTCGGAACCCGCATCCCAAGGGAAAAAATACCTGAATGTAACCGGGTTGCAAGAAAAAGGTTCATCTGTCCATAGCATGCCTTGAGCATTGCTGGTGACAACTGTTCATCGACTAACGCAGCCCGATGGCGTAGATTTTCCGGCAGCAATTCCAGGACTCTTTGTGCCCCTTTGCTGTCATTTTCCATATGGGTGGGTCCTGATACCTGGATGAACAGGAAAACATCTACACCCAAATCTCTGATCATCTTTTCCAATACTCTGGCAATCGTGCGGTAGTATTGTCCTATATGATCTTGTTTAAGTGTGCGTCCCATGGATGCAAGCACGGTCGCACCCACTGCAGGCTGACCCAGTTTCCAGCCATATTTCTTTAGCAGTTCCCGGGCAGAATTATCATCTCCTGCATTGTAGGAAAAAGCCGGGTCGGGTGCATAGATAATCCGGTTTGCAGGGATCCCAATGGATTTCGCAAGTTCAATGGAGACTTGGTCCCGTAAATATATTTTTCGTCCCTTGCCGTACAACCTCTTCATTAAAAACCGTTCCCACCATCTTCGCAAGGGACCCAAGGATTGTGGCATGGTATAAAAAGGTTTGTGAAACAAATGCGCCAGGTACACGGATAGGGCATGCAATGGAAAAGGCCAGCCATAACGACCTGTGGAATAAAACTGATTACCGGCAACTCCAATCACAAGATCAGCCCGACGATAAACATCAATGAAAGGTTTCCATCGGGATTTATTAGGTATGGGAAGATGACAGGCAGCCCACCAAGCAGTAAGTAAACCAGTCAGAAGTCGAAATATCTGAAGCCACACAGGTTTACCTTCTCCAGCCCCAGCAATCCAATATGGAGATGGGATCACTTCCAGGTGATTATCCTTGTAATAATCTTCGCCAATCCAATTGGCTGAAATGATAAAACGGGCGTTTGGTGAAGAGCGTCCAAATTGAGACAAAGCGCACTCCAACAATGCCAAATCACCGGCATTCAGTGTGGAGTGCACATTGATTAATAGAATTGTTGGGGGGTTCATAACTTTCCTTCCTTGTTTCTTTGCCATCCACGCCAAGCAACCAACCCATACCCAACCATAAGGATACCTTCACCTACCACATATACCCAAGCAGCACCTAATGATCCAAAGGATGGGATAAACCATAAATTTGCCAGAAACCCTCCAAAAGCTACTACTGCCTGTGGAAAAACCCGGCGTTTTTGCCAGCCAATTGCAACAATCCAGGTGACAAAGCCAAAATTAATGGCTTTAAATAATAAAATTGGACTGAGGATGGTCAATATCTGCCCAGTCATTGAATAATCTTTTAGCAAAAGAAATTCCAGAACAGGTTTACCCAGGAGCCCCACGATCAATGCCAATACGACACCCACCAATACCTGAAATGTAAACAACCATCCCAGTAATTTTTTATTTTCATCCAGGTTGCTGGTAGTGGAGAGGGAATCCACCATATGAGGTAAAAAGGTCAGATACACAGCATTGGGAATCACAAAGAGAGCGTTTATCAAACTGGAGGCGGGAGAATATACCCCTGCTGCAGATTTCCCCGCCAACAAAGCTAATAAAGTGACATCAGCTTGTAAATAAATCAATGCCAGCAATTCAGAAAGTGCATAAGGAATGGATTGTTTCCAGGTGTAAATCAGCGAATCCCTGCTGACCATGATAGCGAAGGAGGGTTTTACCATCCGGATAGCGAAATATAATGACAGGAAGGTTGCCGATGCTCTCGCAATTGCATAGAAAAGGGGATTATTAATTCCAAAAAGGACGAGCCCGCAGGCACCACCCAGACGCAGTACGCGTGAAACCAGTATGATTTTTGAAGATTGGCGAAGCCTTTTTTTAGCATTGGAAAATGCCAGGAATGTATTCATGATGCTGTCTGACCAGACATCAACCACGCAAACCAACAACAAGCTGAATGTAAAATGATCCCGAAACAATAATGGTGGCAACAAAACCATCAGGATGCCCCAGCCAGTTCCGAATATTGCTTTTAATTGCAATACATTAAGTAGAATTCCTGGTACGGAATTTATATTGCTGGCTTCCCGAAGAAGCCATACATCCATGCCCCAATTCACGAGGAAGGATGAAAGAGTAACGAGCGAGTAACTACTGATGAAGAAACCATAACCTTCGGGACCAAGTGCCCGGGCAACAATGATGGTATTAACCGCCATCATAAACTGTGCCAATCCATTACTACCCCCAAAAAGGGTCAACTTGGTCACAAGTTCAGAAAGAGTTGGCATAGAATGAGAGCGGGCTATCATTACAATATTTTCTCACCCATGGACACAATCACTTGAACCATTGAATCCCATTCATGCTTTGGAAGATGTGCCGGATCCGGAATCCATTCGCCTTGAAGCCATTTTTGAATGCCCTCTGCCAGACTTGCAGGATCACCTGGGGGAACGATCATCACTGCAGATGGACATTCCAACAGTTCTTTTGAAGCTAAAGGGCTGGTAATGAGAAGAGGCAACCTGGCGCCGATTGCAAGTTTTACGGCACCACTCTGGGTGCCATCCACATACGGCGCAACAAATAGGTCTGCAGCAGAAAAATAGACGGACAATTCCTCATCAGGTATATATCGATTTTCGATGTGGATCTGATGATCAAGGTTTAAATTAGCAATCCTGTCAATATATTCGCTGGCGCTTCCCCAAAATTCACCAGCAATCATTAATTCAGGTTGAGGATTGATGCCGCTTAAAAGTCCCATGGCATCAATCAAGCAGGTCAATCCCTTATATGGACGAACAATACCAAAGAACAGTAATAACGGCACATCCAATGGAATGCCTAATTGTCGCCGGGCATCAGCCTTGGTTGGAATCCGACCTTCCGGCAGTTCATATACAGGGTGGGGACAATCCACAATGATTGAACCGGGAATGAGGGCTTCCAATCGTTTGTGCTCACGTTCAGATTGAACGATGAATCCATCCGCATTCAATAGTGCCATCCTAATAAGTACTTTATCAAAAGGATTTGATTCATGCGGCATGACGTTATGAACAAGAAAACAAACCTTGATCTTTTCCCGTCTTAATTGATGCGCAATAAACGAGAACGATGGTGACCAGAAGGGATTCCACCATTGAAAAACAACGACATCCGGGTTTATTAATTTTATTTCCCGGATTGTTTTAAACCATGAAAACAAATTCAGGGGATCAAGGATGAATTGAGATCCAGACAGAATGTCATTCCGGCTGGGATCCCGGTCTGATTTTCCGGGATATAACCACTCCGGGTACTGCCGTTTAAACGATACAACCTGCACACTGTGTCCCATTTTTCGCGCCGACTTGACAAGTTCAGTGGTATGGTGTGCAATTCCACCCCGATATGGATAAACAGGACCAACAATGCTGATTTTCATTGGAAGCAATTTTTCTCCGCTTGAATTTGTGGCTGACGCAATTATAAATCATTGTTGGTGATGCCCGCAAAGCCCACCTCCATTATAATCAAGAACGTGGAAACAAACCTCACACCTCTCATCGCTGGCTTGCTGATCCTTGTTCTGCCGGGCGCGGCGCTGCTGGCATGGCTGCCCGTCCGCGGTAAACCAACCCCAGCCGCCTCCATCCGCTGGCTGGCGGATGCAGTTGCCCTCTCCATTTCACTTTCGGCGCTGGCAGCTCTGTTCAGCCACCTGCTCAATATCACCTGGACCCGGGATGGTTTGCTGACTGCCTATGCCGTCTGCGCGCTGGCTGCTGTTTCAGGCTGGGTTTTTTCCATAATCAAAGACCTGCAGCATGCCCCCCGACCCCGGTTTTCCTGGCAGAGGGTTCGATCTGTAATTCCTCATGGGGTGTTCCTCCTTTCCGCCCTGGTGATCCTGGCAGGCATGATCTTCTGGCGGCTGTACCAGGCACGCAGTTACGCCATGCCCGCCTGGGTGGATTCTGTCCACCATACCTTTGTGGTCGGGAAGATCCTTGCAGCCGGCGGTCTGCCGGACACACTCGGACCTGAACTGCCCGTGCCCTTCTTCTATCATTACGGCTTTCACCTGATCACCGCCATCTATTGCGCCCTCACCGGGGCAGCTCCCGCCACAGCGGTGCTTTACTTTGGGCAGGCGGTCAACGCTCTGATTGCCCTGGCTGTCTTTCGGCTCGCCATTGCCCTCCACGCGGATTGGAAACCAGCCGCCCTCGCCGCCCTGCTGGTCGGGTTTGTGATGCAGATGCCCGCCTATTACCTCACCTGGGGGCGGTATACCCTCTCCGCCGGGCTGGTGCTGCTGCCGGCTGGCATGGCGGCTGTCCTGGACTTGCACTCAGATCCGGAT
>ERZ1026792.813-NODE-813-length-23026-cov-3.629765_pt1 | contig 23026 bp, 23 predicted proteins | sample MGYA00520884_ERZ1026792 | MGnify/ENA primary metagenome ERZ1026792 (study PRJEB33270, sample SAMEA104284473) | anaerobic digester metagenome | biome: Anaerobic digester microbiome; feature: mesophilic sludge digester; material: Anaerobic digester biomass | place... | reverse complement strand
ACTCTTAAGGAACTGAAGGAGCAGGGATTTTTCCTGTCGGTGGTGACCGATGCTTATTTCGAGAATGCCGTCATCCGGCTGGAGAAGACCGGGCTGTACCCGATGTTCGACGAAGTGATCACGGCTGACATGACGGGAGCCTACAAGCCGGACCCGAAGGTGTTCCTGTACGCACTTGAAAAGATGGGACGTAACCCGCCGGAGGTCCTGATGGTGGGGGACAGCCTCCGCCGGGATATCGGGCCGGCGAAGAAGATCGGGATGATGACCGCGTATGCGGGATACGGGGACCGGAACTTTCTCGAGGACCGGGAAGAGAAGGCGGACGTGACCCTAGCGGATATCCGGGATGTGCTGCAGGTGGTGAATGGGGGCGGAAATGGCGCTCTAAATTGATTTAGAAGAGACCGGGCCTTTAGCTTGAAGAACATAGAAAAATCTATTGAAAATTATATTATTAGGGTTTATGTTTGGGGCATCTCCAATAACCACTTGAAAAAATACTAGAACCGGAGTACCATCCACAAAACTTGCAGATTGTTTGGCTACACTCGTTACATACACGTTGACAATTTGTGCACATCCATCTGCCGCAAAACAAACACCTACCCATTTCTAATAAAGGTGTTTTTTTTGCACCACATATCTCACAATATTCAGGTGGTTTGTTATCCCAATTATTCATCCCATTACTCATAACATACACTTAATAAATTGAATAAATTTATTTATTATATATTTTTTTTTGTAATAACTCAATTTGAATTATTTAATGCGGATGATGATTTGTAACCATCCCTAAATCCCTCTTCAATGCCGCTAGAATCGCCGCATAATCGCTACTCACTTGAGCAGTCTGCAGCGACTCGTTGATCTGCACTGCAACCTTTTCATTGAGGACCATCGAGCAGACAGTGCAATATTGCGAGTCATGGGAATTTCTCGTTTTACAGCGGGGACAGACAACCGGTTCGAGCCTCTTCTCGATAAATGAAACGTCGTCCCGGATGATTCCCGCATTCGCGAGGATCTTTCGCTCCACGTCCGCTCCCGAGAGATGGACGTAGACTTCGGGCATGGCGCTGTTCCGTTCCCACCCGGCGACCAGGCGGAGCTCCATCTCGTTGAGACCCGGGCGGATCCCGTTCCCGCGGGCAAGGTCGGTCAGGCGTGCGTGGCGGATGCCGTGGGGGTGCACCCGTTTCTTGATGCCGGCCTTCCTAGCGAGGAGTTTCAGGGAGTTCTCGATGGTTCGGAGGTCAAGCCTCCGCTGCCCTTTCCCATAATCCCTGATTGTGATGAAGAGCGGGGCGTTTGAATCATTTTTCCTGGGGTGGACGTTGAGCCACTGCTGGAGGTCTGGGACGGAACTGACCAGGCGCAGTCGCCTCCGGCCGGTCTTCCCGTCCACGATGATGACTGCTCCGTACTGGTCGAACTGGACGTGGCCGATGTCAAGGCCTGTGAGTTCCCCGACGCGGGCAGCCGAGTCCCACATGAGCATGAAGAGGGCGCGATCCCGCTGCCACTGGCACTGGTCCACCAGTTTCTGGATATCTTCGCGGGTGATGAGCTGGTCGACGGGGAGGTTCGGCTTTATCCGCCGCTGCTTGATGTTACCGAACAGTTCCTGCTCTTTTCCTGGCAGCAGCCAGCGGAAGTACAGCTTGAGCTCGGTGATGTCCTGGTTGACCGTGATGGGACTGAAGAGTTTTCTCCGGTGGATTACGTAGTCTTCGAGGGCGATGTTAGTGATCTGTTTTGTATCCTGGAAACGGTGAAATTTGAAAAATGCATAGAGTTTCCACATCTTGGTGTAGATGGTTTTGTCTTTCAGCTGTGCGAGGCTCAGGTGGCGAAGATACGCTTCCAGGTATTTCCTGTTGACCGGGTCCAGGAGCTTGAGTTGGTCGAAATTGAACATAAGGCATCCCTTTCACCACGCAGCAGATAGTTCCAAACCGCGGTTGGTGAATATTGGATCCTTAAGATCCGGTCACGAAGGTGTTCATGGGTTCGAATCCCATCCCTCGCATCAGATATAAGATATCTGTTTTATTCAGTTATTTTTGAAAAATAGTGGATCTTTGGAAATAATTTGATTCTCTCATGCCCAAGGTAAGCGCTTGGTTTTTATCAGGGTGACCGAGGCCTTGGTATCGCTAATCTAGACGCTCCCTATAAAGGTTAAGAAAACACAGTCCGGGGAATCCCGGACCGTGAATCTCCACTATGTTTTCTGGGTGCAATCCCCTTTTAATCAAAAAATATTTTTTAAGAAATTTTTAATCGAAAGATGGCTCCAAAGCCAGTCAGGATATGGCATCCGGGTTACCTCAGGATATGGCATCCGGGTCCAGTTTACATCAGGGTATCCGGGTTGTATTCGGGTCACCTCAGGGTAAGGGGGACGGGTCCAGTTTACATCAGGGTATCCGGGTTGTATTCGGGTTACTTCAGGGTATGGCGGCCGGGTCCAGTTTACATCAGGGTATCCCGGTTGAATCCTGGTTACCTCAGGGTATGGGGGATGGGTCCAGTTTACATCAGGGTATCCCGGTTGCATCCGGGTCACTTCGGGGTATGGAGGACGAGTCCAACTGTTATCGGTAACATCGACTAAGGTCACAAAGATATCCTTAGTCTGGTCTTTTGCTGGATAAGCCGGGAGAGGTTCGTTCACGGTGATATACCCTGCTTTAGAGACGGAATATCGATGGTAGGGTGTTGCAGTAAGGTATATTTTCACAAGGAGGGTTCCATCGGTGATAACTCCTTTGTAATCTTCATCAAAGTAGACTCCAGCACCATTGACGTTACAATGAATGAGGTAATACCCTGTATCACCGCCAACCATTGGATTAACCTGGATAAAATTATTCTTGATGATGGTATCCTCACCGGCAGTGTTGGTCACTGTCAATGAAACATTGTACGTGCCGTAACTGGTATAGGTGTGGACTGGATTCTTTTCGGTAGAGTTGGCACCGTCTCCAAAGTCCCAGGCATAGGAGGTTACCGTTCCATTCGAGGAGTCATTGAACTGCACCGTTAAAGGTGCGGTACCTGAAGTGGTGTTGGAAATGAATTGGGCCTCTGGTGGTGTGATGCCTGGATCCGTGTAGGGAGCAGTTGTTGCTGTCTGGTTGACCCATGTTGAATTGATGAGACCCGTATTCCCGACCGTCCTTGTCCCTATGGTGTAAGCAGTTGAGGGTGAAAGACCGGCAGTCGGATACACTTGGGTTCCTTTGGTCACATTGCCCTGGAATGCATCATTCAGGTAGACCATGACGTGATCGAAATCGGATGATGAGGGATCGGTCCAGGTCCAGGTGATACTGTTCTGATTATACGTGGTGTTCTTAAGGTTCGAAATGCTCTCTGGTGGAACCGGTGTTGGGGGTTCTGGAGCAGTGCTTGCAGTCTGGTTTACCCAGGTTGAATTCACAAGACCAGTTGTTCCGACCGTCCTTGTCCCAATGGTGTAAGCAGTGGAGGGAGAAAGACCGGCTGCCGAATACACTTGGATACCTTTTGTCACATTACTTTGGAACGCATCATTCAGGTAGACCATGACATGATCGAAATCGGATGATGAGGGATCGGTCCAGGTCCAGGTGATATTGTTCTGATTGTACGTGATGTTGTGAAGGTTCGAGATGCTGGCTGGTGGAACCGGGGTGGGGGTTTCTGGAGCAGTTGTTGCTGTCTGGTTGACCCAGGTTGTGTTTACGAGACCCGTTATTCCGACCGTCCTTGTCCCAATGGTGTAAGCAGTGGAGGGAGAAAGACCGGTAGCCGAATACACTTGGATACCTTTGGTCACATTGCTCTGGAACGCATCATTGAGGTAGACCATGACATGATCGAAATCAGATGAGGAAGGATCGGTCCAGGTCCAGGTGATACTGTTCTGATTATACGTGGTGTTGTGAAGGTTAGTAACAATTCCAAGAGGGAGGATTAAGGGGGGATCCACTTGATCGATCCGGAATCCGTAATTATTAACCTCATTGTTTGTGGTTAGTTTGAGTTTGATGGTATCGAGGGCATACCATTCACACCAATAATTCTCCAAAAGTATTGGTTTTTCCTTTTGCCCCCAAGAGTCCCAGGAGCCGGTATATGTTATCAACACCTTATTGTCTTGATCAAGCAGCTGGAGGGTATCCTCGTATCCGATTTCCAGTTTCGTGAAATGGAGGCGGACCTGGTCTGCACCGGGCTGAGTGACAATCCAGGTTTTCTCGTAGTTATTAGCATACGGATGCGGAGATTCAACCAGCGTTTCAGCCCCAGCGATTCCTGCTGTAAGGAATGTAGCCACAAGAGCAATGGTAAGTAAGAGATATGGGTTTACCTTCATGAGTGCCACCTTAGCAAGGAAAACTCCTGCAATTTTATTGAATGATTTTTCCATCTGGATTTAGTTGTATTTCATCGGAGGAATTATTGTCAAAGAAAGGCACAGCCCAATGTTATTGTGGTAGCCTGTCCTAAGGACGATCATTCCATAAATTAATTGCGGGGCTTCCCATTTTTTGGATTATTTTAAGGTGATATAAAATTGACGCTGAATTCTCCATTTTCTCAATCGATGGGAATAGATGATATTTTGTGATTATGTTGCATAACCTGTGCCATTATTCATTGCTCGTGCTGAGAAACGAAATGGTGTTGGGCAGGTCAGAATGCAAAAAACGATCAAAAGAGAAGAAAATGTGCGCGGCAATGTATGAGATAAGGTATGTTAGTCGGACATTTAACGATCCCTTCTCCCTCCCCCCTCGTATGTTATTGATCTTCTTAAAGGTCTATGGGCCAAGGCCTTACCATCTACGGCAGTAATCAATCCAGGAAACTCTGCATCTTCTCTCATTTCTGGCAGGAAACAAACCACTTCTGATTCCTGCAGCATCCTGGAACCCCTACAGTAAAACCAGCCCTGCTGGAGGATTGATTGAGCCATTTTTTAAAGTTATTTTTCTCATTAAAGCACTTTTGGAGGTTTTTTCCAAAGGTGCCTTCCGCACTATGGAACTTTGGGAGGCACAGATAGAAGGGGATACCTGAGTTCCTGCATTTCCAGGATACTGTGTGTATCTCCAACCTCCAGAGTATTGATCTGTACATGTACGCGTATTATTAATAGAGAGGGAATTTTCAGGATTGAAGCCTGCTGGGTTGTTTTTGAATCCTTCAGCAGGTTCGATAGTTTTGCCGGAAAGCTGCTGAAGGATTGAAGGAACGAGCGGAAAGCCCTGACTGAAGACTTGTGCTATGGTGTGATGTATGTGAAGGAATTATAGTCTGACCCTCCCCTCCGGGTCTAATTTCCAGAAAGGATTGAAAGCGACTTCCCACAGATACTCATCAGGGTCGGCAAAATATCCGCTGTATCCTCCCCAGAATGTCTTTTGGCCGGGTTTCACATTTGGGCACCGACACTCCCTGCTTTCTCGAGGATTGCATCCACTTCGGCCTCGTTCCTGGTGAGATAGGCAAGGGTGAATCCGGGAAAGCCGGTTTCCCGTGCGGGTACATTCGCATCCTCAGCCAGGCTCTCGCGGGGATAGAGAGCGAAGATCATCCCGTTGAGCGAAAAGAGAGCGAGATCACCCTGCACCTGCGCCTCCCACCCGAGCCCGTCACGGTAAAAGGCACGTGAACGATCAAAATCTCTCACGCCGATGGTTATCACATTGATACGCGGTTCCATGGTAACCGGTTGTCAATGGGGTACGATAATGCCTTTCTGTCTCTCTGCGAGTCATGATACACCGGTCAGGGAATTATCCTGCCCTCATACGACCTCCACCTCATACCTCATCCCTCATTCGGCTCTTTCACCTTCGACACCAGCACCTTGTCCACCCGGTTCCCGTCCATGTCCACCACCTCGAACCGGAACTGCTCCACCTCGGTATGGTCCCCTGTCGAGGGAATCCGCTGAAGGGCATACATGAGGAACCCCGCCAGCGTCTGGTAGGAACCTTTTCCCGGCAGGTCATCCACCGGGATGATCTCTTCGAGGTCCTCGAGCACCACATCACCGTCGATAAGCCATGACCCGTCCTCCCGCACGACGATGGAGGGAGGCTCGGGCCGGTAGAGATTGCGGACTCCCCCGACAATCGATTCAAGGATGTCGTGGAGGGTCACCAGTCCCCGGATGCTGCCGTATTCATCAGTCACGAGCGCCATCGGGAGCCCGGACTCCCGGAATGTCTCAAGGAGCTTCATAATCGAGGTGTTCTCGGGGACGAAGTAGGGTTTCCGGAGGACCGATTCAAGGTCCGGTTTTGATCCGAGTGCAAGGGCTGACCAGATGTCTTTGACCGCGATAAGACCCGCGATATTGTCGAGGTTGCCCCGGAAGGCCGGGAAGAACGAATGCCCCGCATCGGCCATGATGCGGTAGTTGGTTTCAGAAGAGTCCTCGAGATCGATCCCGGTGATATCCGGCCTTGGGGTCATGAGGCTTGAGACGTTCCGGTCCCCGAGTTCGAAGATCCCTTCCACCATGGTTACCTCGGCCTTGTCAAAGACCCCGTGCTCAGTCCCCTCCTCGAGCATGATCTTGATCTCATCTTCTGTGACAGGCGGAGCCTCGGAATCCTTTATCCCAATAAGGCGGAGGAAGAGTTCCGTCGAGCGGCTCAGGAGGACGACGGCAGGCGTGGCAAGGGTGGAGAGGATCGACATCGGTCGTGCCACCCGTGCTGCAATCGATTCGGGATTCGAGAGTGCGATCCGTTTCGGGACCAGTTCACCGAAGACCAGCGTCAGGTAGGTGATCAGGAGGACGATGATAGTGATGCTGATCAGTTCGCTGTAAGGGGCAAGGAGCGGGATCTCTGCGATGAAGGGGGTGAGAGCGGCCGCAAGCGTTGCTCCCCCGTATGCCCCGGCAAAGATCCCGACCAGGGTGATCCCGATCTGGATGGTCGAGAGGAATGGTGTCGGTTCTTCGGCAAGGAGGATGGCCTCTTCTGCCCGGGTATCCCCTTCCTCCGCACGCTGCTGGAGCCGGGCTCTCTTAGCCGAGATGATGGCAAACTCGGAGAGGGCGAAATACCCGTTGATGGCAATGAGGACAAGAATGACAATGATCTCGAAGAGATGACTCATTTTCTGTTATAGTGTTTCGACCGGTAGTAAAGAAGGTATGCCTCCTGCAGGGAAGGCATGCTCAGGACTATCCGTTCCCTTCACCCGTCCTCCCGGGAGGTATGCCGGTGACTGGAGTGCGCCATGGAAAGGGAGGAAGGGGTGATTTGCATGCATCACGCGACATTCCTTTGCGAAAGAGAACAGGACCTATCAGAATCCTTAAACCGGAGGGGTGAACAATGTGGTATGGATTCGTTCATGCTGAAATGGGGGCTTATTTTCAAGGCATTTGCCATTACGGCGCTCCTTCTGGTGGTCCGCCTGGCAATCGACTTTGCCGGGATGGATATCCTCTCTGTCACGAACCTTGTCACTGCTTTTGTCGGTGGCGCGATATTCACCATCGCCATTATCCTCACCGGGACCCTTGCCGACTTCAAGGAGAGCGAGCGGATACCCGGAGAGCTCGTGACTGCCCTCTCCGCGTTTTATGCGGACACCGGCCTCGTTGGGACCGCCAATGCCGGGACTGCAGCCAGAATCAGGGTCCATGCCCGCTCCCTCCTGGCAGCCATCACCGGAAATTTCCGTGCCAACACCTGGGAGATGGCCGGGATACGGAGAGAGATAGAGACGATCAATGCATCGATCTATCAGCTTGCCGATGCGAACGTCGCCGGTCCGATCCTCGTCAAACTGCGGACCGAACTGATCAATATCGAACGGCTCTCGAACCGAATCGCCGTGATCAAGCATACCTCCTTCATCCCGGCCGCATACACCATCGCGGAACTGGCCGCTGCCGGGGTGATTGGCATCCTGTTTTTCGTGAAGATAGAGTTGTGGTACGAGGGGGTCGTTCTCTTCTCCGTCATCACCGCCCTGCTCATCTCCCTGATCCTCCTGATCAAGGACATGGATGACCCCTTCGAGGTCGGCAGGAAGTCCTATGCTGACGTCGATCTCTCGATCCTTTTTGACCTCCAAAAGGACTGGGAGAGCAGGGCTGCACAATAAGAAAATCCTCATCCCTGTTCTTCACTTCATGTTGGTGAGACTGATATCCCCGGTGGCTCTCACGAAATACAGCGAACTGCCATCATCCTGCTTCAGTATGTCAGGTTATTGAGACCGATATCCCCCGGGGCCCCCACGATCCCAGGCAATTGCCATCTTCCTCCTCACTCCCCTGTCACGAACCTGAGGCCGAGGATACCGGCAACGATCAGGAAGAGGCAAAGGAGACGGGCGGTCTCCCGGGACTCCCCGAAGAGGACCATCCCCAGAAGCACGGTCCCGATCGCCCCTATCCCTGTCCAGACCGCATAGGAGGTGCCGAGCGAGAGGTCACGTAGTGAGAGGGAGAGGAAATAGAAACTCCCGGCCATCAGCCCGACCGTGAGGAGGGAAGGGATCAACCGGGTGAAACCATCGGAATATTTGAGCCCGACCGCCCAGCCGGTCTCCATGAGGCCGGCAACAAGGAGGGTTGCCCATGCAGAGATCGTCATGATCATGGGTCTGGATCGTGAAGGATTAAAAATCCCACTCGGCAGGAGGATCTCCATCAGCTTAATGCAATCGGGAGCCCAACGTCCCTGGTATCCATCATGCCAGGTGAGACCTTTCCCCGCGAGGAGCGGTACGATGCACTCCAACGCTTCTTCATCCGCCCGTTCTTCCTCTCGCTGACCATTGGGATCCCATTCTGCATCTTCAAGTTCCTCTTCGGCCTGACAGCATACAGGACAGGGGTACTGTGGCTGGTCATCTTCGGAGGGATTGTTGTTGTCTGGGCATGCCTCGATATCCTGATGAACACTGGCCGTTCCTTCCTTGATCTCGCCAGGCGGAATGCCCCCTTTGAGTACTGCACTATTGCCCAGATCGGAAAGCTGGTCCACCGGCCCATGGTCTTTCTGGCGGTCGATACCCTGCTCTCGTTTGTCATCATCTGCCTGATGCTCTGGTCCGGATGGATCGCCCGGCTTTCGCAGAACGAGCTCTACCTCTGGTACGGTGCGACTACCCTGAACCTGATCAGCCTCTCCCTGGTCTCCCTCTATAACGAGGTCAGGAAATCCTAAAAAAAGGATCGCCAGATGCAGGCATTCCCCCCGATCCTGATGCCCTGCCTGCCGGGAGAGCGGAGGAGGGGGTTTGCATGGTGCTGGATCATATGTGCTCGAATGATGTGGCATCGCAAGGACACTCCGGATACGTCAGGGGAGCGGATCGTTCGGGGTGGTCAGGGTTCACAGTGAAGAACCAGGCAACCATGATATAGGGAAGGCCGGCCGCGAGCAGGAACGCGAGTACTCACGCGGCTCCGATACATCGAAGAGCTGCCGCAACGAGTAATTCCTGTGGTGGACTATTATCCCGTGATCGTTATTGGGGGAGGGCCGGCCGGGCTCTTCTGCGGAGCCGAAGCGGCAGGGTCTGGCCAGAGGGTGCTCCTCCTCGAAAAAATGCCTTCCTGCGGGAGGAAGCTCCTGGTGACCGGATCCGGGCAGTGCAATCTTACCCATGACGGGGACATCCGGGATTTTTTCAAAAAGTACGGGGATCATGGCGCATTCCTCCGATCCCCGCTCCGGAAGTTCTCGAACCATGACCTCGTGGCCTGGTTCACCAGCCGCGACCTCCCCCTTGCTCCTGATGAATCCGGTAAAATCTTCCCGAAGAGCAGAAAAGCGGCCGATGTCCTCTCGGTGCTGCTCGCGGAGTGCCGGAAAAACGGGGTCGTGATCCAGTATGGGGAAGCCGTTAAAGAAGTCCGGCGGTCCGATACCAAATTCCATGTCCGGACCGGAACTGCGGAATACGAATCCGGAGCGCTCGTGATCGCGACCGGGGGGTCATCCTACCCGGCCACCGGATCGACCGGGGACGGGTTCTCCCTTGCAGCGTCGCTCGGGCACCATATCGCCCCGGTTGGCCCGGCCCTTGTCCCGATCAGGGTTCGTGACTTTCCGTTTGGAGAACTTTCCGGGATTTCGTTTGAGGGACTCTCCCTCTCCCTCTTCCGGGAAGGAAGAAAGGTCCGGGGGGGAGGCGGGGATCTCCTGTTCACCCACACCGGACTCTCCGGCCCCGGCATCCTGCACCTCTCGCGGTTTGTCCTGCCCGGTGACACCCTGAAGATCTCGTTCCTCCCTGGAATGAGGCAGGAGCTGCTCACCAAAGATCTGGTCGACAGGATAGCGGTTTCCGGGACAAAACAGGTGAAGTCCATCCTCTCGGGATATTCTCTCCCGGCACGGTTTATCGCGAGGATTCTCGAACTGCTCGACCTCCCTGCAGACCTTACTGGTGCCCACCTCCCAAAGAAGGAGAGGGAGGAACTCGTCGGAATGCTTACTGCATTCCCCTTCGTTGTGTCCGGTACAGGAGACTGGAACGAGGCGATGGTGACACGGGGGGGTGTATCGCTTGACGAGATCGACCCTACAACGATGGAATCGCTCATCGTCCCCTGCCTGTATTGTATCGGGGAGGTCCTTGACATCGATGGCGATACCGGGGGATACAACCTCCAGGCAGCCTTCTCGACCGCAATGGCAGCAGCACGGGACCTTGCCACCAGGTAGTGTTCAGGCGGGTTGTTCTTCGAGCAGTACCAGACGGCGAACGTACATCCGCGCCCAGAGATAGGCGACCATGCTTCCCAGGATATTTCCAAGCACGATTCCGATCCAGACCCCTGTCTCGCCATACCCAAGCACGATCCCGAACAGCACGACAAAGACTGCCACGAATGCGAGGCCACGGAAGAGGTTGATCACGAGCGAGGTGAGTCCCCTGCCGGTCCCCTGAAAGACCGACAGGGACAGCATCCCGGCCGGCATGAAGACCAGCAGTACTGAAATGACCCGGAGAAACGATGCGATCCGGGGGGTGAGGAAGGCCGTCGTTTCCGAATAGGTGAACAGGAGTGCTATCTGTCCGGCAAAGACAAAGATCAGGACTGCCATCACTGCTGCAATCATGATACCAAGCCGTATCGCATACCCAAGGGCCAGGGTCAGGTTCCGGTACTTGCGGGCGCCGTAAGCAGCACCGATTACAGAGATGAGGGTCGTTGCAATCGCGATCTCGGGTACCACGGCAAACATCAGGAGGCGCCAGCCGGAGGTGTATACCGCCACCGCATCGGTGCCGGCGACCATGACGAGGATCCCGTTGATGATGATAGAAAGCGCCGACATCAGGAGATATTCGACACTGGCAGGCAGCCCCACTCCAAGGATAGCCCGGGAAACAGACCTGTCAGGGACAAAGCCCTTCATCGTTATGGAGAGGTAGGTATCCTTCTTTACGAGGAACCAGTACAGGATGATGAGCGTCACCGAGACGATTGAGATGACCGTCGCCACCGCAGCCCCGGCAATCCCAAGACCTGCCCAGTAGATGAGGACAGGGTCAAGGACGGCGTTCAGGATCGAAGAGAACGCCATCGCGTACATCGTCCTCTTCGTATCACCTTCTCCCCTGAGGATGGCATAGGCGATGTTATTGAAGAGGATAAAAATCGTCCCGATAAAAAGGATCCTCCCATACTCAGCTGCAAGGGATGCAGCCTGGCCGGCACCGAGGAGCACAGCGATGGGTTCGGCGAATAGGATCAGGGGGATGGTCAGGATCACCGCAATGGCAGCTCCCATCAGGAGCCCGTGCATTGCAGCATGCTCGGCTCCCTGCCTGTTTTTCCCCCCAATCTTGCGGGCAACTACCGAGGAGACTCCTGCCCCAAGCCCGTTTCCAAGGCCGATGAACACCATGAAGAGCGGCGTCATGAACCCGACTGCCGCGAGCGCATCTGCCCCGAGCCCTGCCACCCAGATGGCATTGATCAGGTTATAGACCGACATGAAGAGCATCGCGGCCATCATCGGGAGGGAGAGCTTCCGGATGGCGGTCTTCGGATCTCCCATGAGGAGTGCGACTCCTTCGGTCATCGCGCGGGCATGTTCCGGCTTTGCCTCCGGATGGAGAGGATCAGAAGGATCGGTCATGGTTCAATGGCTCCTCGACTCTTCAGGGGTGGTAAAAGGGGTCCCTGGACCGAAAAATCCGGACCTGACCGTGTTCACCCTTCAGGGTTTCTGATCTCCTGCACCCTGCCGACCGTCCCATCGGTCAGCCGGACTTTTATGCCGTGGGGATGGAAGGAGGAGCCGGTCAGGATCTCACGGACGGTCCCTTCGGTCATTCTCCCGCTCCTCTGGTCTTTCTTCTGGACAATCCGGACCGGTATTCCAGGCCTGATATGGTCCCGCGACCGGCCATCCTTTGCGCTGCTCATGGACTCGCTTCCCGTAGTAGCCGCTATATGAGGTGGCGAAAACCCTTGAAGGGTGCCTGACTGGTATCACAGATGCGGCATGATTCTCTATCTATTGGAGTTCTTTGGATAAATGCCCACCTGTGTGAAAAGGGTAATCTCCGGGGTTACGCCAGATGGAAAGAATCAGAGATGAACACGGGAAAAATGAGAGTGCACTATGCTGGTGCAGTCAATGAAGCGCACCTGTGCGGGAAGAGCTCTCTCCGTTATTACGCCCGAGTTAAAGAATCAGCCATAAACGCTGGAAAATGAGAGTGCAGTACGCTGATACTGTCAATGCAGCGCACTTGGCAGGAAGAGGGCAACTTCAAAGGCGATCAGGATGATCACCACCCATTCGAGGAAATTGGAGTGCTGGACATCCACTTCATCGGACAGCATCCGGTAGTTCTCGCGGATGATCCCAATACGGCGGTTGAGGCTCTCGGTCCATTGCTGGCTCCTCAATACTTTCAACGCCATGGCATAGACCCGTGCATAGTACACATCCTCGGTGATCTTGATCAGGTTGTTGACCTTCTCCACGATCTCGGAGACTTCGGTCTGGGTCCGCATCAGGACCTTCATGAGCGAGTGGTACTGGCGAACCTTGCTATACCAGAAGAGCCGGTCTGCAACCTCGATGTCATCATACATCTTCTCCATCTGGCGGGAGAGCTCGCGGTCATAAAACCTGAGTTCGAGCACCTGCACCGCAGCAAACTCGATCAGCTCAATCAGGTCGGAGGGCGGCTGGGGGCTGATCAGGATCGCCCCGTTCCAGGAGAGGATCGCCCGATCATCCCGGGCATAGCTCAGCTGGTTCTGGAGGGTATCCTGCCGGATTTCCGGGGAGAAGTCCTCCTTTTCTCCAAGGAGGATCTCGACCGGATCAACGCTCTCGTCAAGACGTTCAGAGAGGTAGATGGTATAATCATCGTAGAAATCCTCATCGATCGAGCGATCGCCAACGATCGACGCCAGGATGGTTCGGACCTGCAGCAGGGCAGCAGAAAAGTGGGGATCGAGCACCCCTTCTCCAGAAAAACGGGCTGCAGCGTCCTGCAGTGCTGATGCAGGGGCGTCCATCTCTTCAAGGATGAGGCAGATGCTCATCGCCCCGAAATCAAACACTCTCGATACGACCGTGAAGGTACAACCCGTGCCACCGATCTCGGCATATGCCGGCTGAAGACGGAGGAGGAGTGGGGGCTCTTCGATGGTCATGGAGGTCGGGCGGACCCTGACAAACCCGGTTCGTGCGATTGCCATGCTGCTTGCCAGGGCCTTTTCCAGGGCACTAAGGTCGATCTCGTCCCCTACATCGTAAATACGGTAGAAGCGGATGGCATACACAGGGGATCACCCGATCTCTTCAGAGTTCTGGAAGAATAGAGCGGGATAGGAGATAAGGATTGAGGGATCCGGCAGGTTATGAGACTTTTGACAGTTGTTCCCGGATCTGTTCAAATTCTCCATCCCAGGCCGCCAGTTCGATGAGCATGGGGCCGAAACAGGGTTTTACAAACGGCATGAGGATCTTCTGCTTCTTGATCTTGAAGCCCATGAGCATGGGATTTTTAAGGAGGATGATGACCCCCCGAAACTCGAACCCTGGGGGGATCTCGTAGTATTCCTTGCTGTTCTCTTTCACATACTCGTTGATAGCCTGCTCGGTGGTATCGTTCAGGATGATGGTCGAACTGAGTCGGTTGATACACCGATTGACTGAAAACATCATGAACTGGTGGAGCATCGTACTACAAAAATCCGACGTCCGGGGAAGCTTACGATCCAGCTGCCTATAGGATGTACTGGTCTAAAAGAGGGTTTCGACATCAGGAGACGAGAGCGGCCCCTGTAATGTTACGATGGCGCTGGGGAAAAGGATTATGACTTGAGATACCCGTTCCGCTGGAGCCATTCGACCTGTGGCCGTGTGTAGCGGTACGAGATATCGCACTTTTCATCCTGGAAACTCCAGGGAGTGATGATGAGCACATCGCCTTCCCGGATCCAGAGGCGTTTTTTGATCGTGCCCTTGATCCGGCCCATCCGGGTCACCCCGTCAGCACAACGGACACTGATATGGTTTGCACCAAGCATCGATTCAGCCCTGGCAAAGATCTCCTTCTCTCTCTTCTTCGGCAGCCGTACACGGACGATCTCGGTCCCGGGCCCGTTTTGTGAATGCGTGGTGCTGGTCAGGAAAACAACTCCGTCAATGAAGGATATTATAAATGTTGCCAACTGGCTTTAACCTATCCATGGAGTGAGCCTCTGAGCCTCTGCCCCCCCTGGCAGTACCATTTTATGGAAGGGATACCTCTATCCCCGGGCAATGGGCGCCTTCCTGCGATATGGTGGGCCGGCGCTCCCTTTGCGCACGGGTCTCCAGCAATTCCCCACTCTTCCTGCGTTCTGTCTCCTCCTAAAAGTATATGTGGAAAAGGACCGATGTATAGAGGAAAAGGAACGTAATCATATGCAGGGAAGTAAACTCTACGTTGGAAATCTCACGTATTCTGTCAATGAGGAACAATTAAAAAAATTATTCTCAGCATACGGGGATGTAAAGGAAGTTCGTGTCATTGAGCGGAAGGGCTTTGGATTCGTCGAGATGGCGACCCCCGAGGATGCCGAGAAGGCAAAGGCAGCCCTCAACGAGACGATGTTTGAAGGCCGCACCCTGAAGATCGATGAGGCACGCCCGCCGCAGCCCCGGACCAGTTTCCGGCCACGGTACTGATCGTCTTCTCAACTCTTTTTTTATTTCACAGAAACGGGTCACCGGAGATCTCCATCAAGTGTGGAGACGGGAACTGATAGAGAGCGGTACCCTGTGTTGCCAGGAAGGCATTTGCGTCCTGAACGCCTGGCCCAAAAGAAGTGCCAAGGATCCCCTGGCTCATCTCCGACCAGTTTCCGGGAGCCCGGTCTCGCTGAAAGGGGAGATCTTCCTGAACGGAGAGAGAATTAATCTGCCCTGATACCTCATCCTGCCGGGCATACGAGAATCGCCCTTTGGAAAAGCAGGAGATCTCATCTCCTACTGCTCTTCACTCCTCCTCACGATAAGCACCGGCCGGGTCGCGTTCTCGATCACCCCAAGGGAGATCGAACCCATCAGCCGATGCAGGAGATTGGTCTTCCCATGGGAGCCGATCACGATCATCCCGGCGCATTCCGCATCGGCAATACGGTTTATCTCCCGGGATGGATTTCCGTTCACGAGAAAGGTCCGGACCAGGAACTGCTCCGCTTCGAGCGCTCTCTCGATCGTTTTCAGTTCCTGCCGGGCATTGTTCAGTATCCTGCCGGCAATCTGCCGCTCGTACTCCCCCGATGGTTCATCCCCGCCGGATGGTTCTGCAAGGACCTCCTCTGTCTTTCTGGCATCAAGCACGTGGACGAGGATCACCTCTTTGCAGCCTGCATTCCGCAGCTGGATCACATAACCGAGGGCACTTACTGACGTCTCCGAGAAATCAGTAGCATACAGGATCTTTTCAAGAAACATACCTGCACATCACAAAAAGACTACTGGCCGGCAATCCCGCATTAAGGCATCGGATTGGTCCGGAATCCTGATGGTGGACAAAGAGGGGTATCCCCTGATTATGCCGTGGGAAATCCTTGAAATCAAGGGATGTCCAAGTACCTAGGTATGAAGGTTGTCGCATTCAACGGGAGCCCGCGGAAAGAGGGGAATACCAGGCACCTGCTGGAACATGTGCTTGCTCCTCTCAAAGAGGAGGGCATCAGCACTGAACTTGTCCAGGTAGGCGGAAAGAAAGTCCATGGATGTACCGCCTGCGGGAAATGTTTTGAGAATCAGGACCGGAGATGCGTGATCGAAGATGATATCGTGAATGGCTGCATCGGAAAAATGGCCGCTGCTCAGGGGATCCTTATCGGTTCACCGACGTATTTTGCCGATGTGAGTGCCGAGACGAAAGCCCTGATCGACCGATCCGGTTTTGTCGGGATGGCCAACGGCGGTCTGTATGCAAGGAAAGTCGGGGCAGCGGTGGTGGCTGTCCGGAGGGCAGGGGGGATCCATGTCTTCGACACGATCAACCATTTCTTCGGCATCAGCAACATGTATACCGTCGGGTCGTCGTACTGGAACATCGGGATGGGACTCAATCCCGGCGAGGTGGATGAGGATCAGGAAGGGATCGGAACCATGGAGAACCTTGGCAGGAACATGGCCTGGATCCTGAAAAAGATTCACGGTACGTAACTCTTCCCGGCCGATAATATCCCACTCCCCGGATTCCTGGTGTCCATGTCCTCGGGTCCTTCGCAGTGCCAGGTAATTGTAGGGAGTCGGGCGGTCCTCCTTATGAAAACGGGGGTATTACAATGCAGGGAGGGCCCCGGTTTCTGCCATGATTTTATACTTTTCCAGCGTTATTGCATTGCATGGAGGGTATTGTCGGCACGGTCGAATTCCAGATGAGCCTCCTCCTCTTTGTCGCCCTTGCCGGTTACCTGCTTGCATCACGGATCAACCAGTCAGCGGTTGTGGGAGAGATCCTGGTTGGCCTGGTCGTGGGACCGAGTGTACTTGGCCTGATCACCTATACTGATTTTGTCGCAAGCATTGCCCATCTTGGTGCCGTCATCCTGCTCTTTGTGATCGGGCTCGAGTTCGAGATCAGGGAGATCTTCCGGTTAAAATACGCGATCATCGCTCTTGTCGGGGTTATCGTCCCGTGGTTCGGGGGATACTGGGTCTCGCTGCTGTTCGGGTTCAACACTGCCAGTGCCATCTTCATTGGGACTGCCCTGACTGCAACCAGTATTGCCATCACCGCCAACATCCTCAAGGAGCTTGGCAAACTTGATACGGAAGTTGCCAAGGCGATCATCGGCGCGGCAGTCATCGATGATATCCTCTCGCTCATTGCCCTGTCAGCAACAACCGATATCGTGTCAGGCACCATCAGTTTCTCATCAGTCGGCCGCCTGGTGATCATCGCGATCATCTTTGTTGCCGGGGGTGCCTGGATCGGGAGAACCTGGGTGAGCCGGCTCATCGTGAAAATGGACGAATCGGACATTGCCGGGAAGTATCCCGAGTTTGTCTTCATCTTTGCCATGATGTTTGCCTTCTTCTATGCCATGTGCGCCGAGCTGATCGGGCTCTCAGCAATCGTCGGGGGTTTCATTGCAGGGGTATCGTTTGTCGGTGTGAACCTGAAACGGAGCAGAAACCTCCGGGAAGGAGCGGAGTACCTCCAGATGATCTTTGCCGCGGTCTTCTTTGTCTCGCTTGGCGTCCTTGCCGATGTGCACCAGCTCACGGTGCCCATCCTGGGGTTCCTGATCGTTCTCACCCTCGTCGCGATCATAACAAAGGTTATCGGCTGTGCCATCCCTGGTCGATTGACGGGACTGTGCGGAAAGGACAGCCTCATCCTCGGGTTTGGTATGGCACCACGGGGTGAGGTTGCCATGATCGTGGCCTTGATCGGGCTAGAGCAGGGAGTCATCGGACAGGAGGTCTACGTTGTGATAATCCTCATGAGCCTGTTGACCACCCTGATAACCCCCATCATCTACCGGAACTGGCTCTACAAGGGTGAATACTGCACCTACCCGCAGGGAGAACCGTAGTCTCTTTTTTCCTGGCATCCCTGTGTTCATTCCTTTCCCTGTGTTCATTCCTTACTACCCCTGGGATGATCAAAATCGGATCCCTTGGGATGATCCCAATCTATTTCTCTCTCTTGTACCGAGCTCTTCAGGATCACGGATCATGCCGTTCTACTGTCAGCAGTGCGGGGAGTGCTGCACCCAGATGGGCTATGTCCATGAGATCAAGGCTGACCTTGGAAACAATGAATACCTGATACGGAATGTGTATACCGGGGAGGAGACCCGGTCCCGGGTCTCTCCCCTGATGCTCCACCTGTTCGAAGACAGGAGCACGTTTGAGCAATGGCCCAAGGCCTGCCCGTTCTTCCGACGCAACGCCGATGAGAGGAAAGGCTACTGCACTGTGTACCCGACCTGGCCGGAGATCTGCCAAGAGTTCGGCTGCTGGCGTCTCCTCATCCTTGACGCTCATGGAAGGAGAGCGGGGAGGGTGATGACCGGGACCTACCTTGCCTGCGAGGATGCTACCCTCCGGCAGATCTGGGACTATCATATCAGGGAGATGGAAGTGGCTGACGATGCAGAATGGATCCGGAAGGTGACCAGGATCCTCACCAGGCTCGGATATACCGTCATTCGATAGTCCAGCTGGAGAGGCAGGGAATCCCAGTTCCGATTCACCGGCCTATGAGAAGCAGACTTTCTTCGAAAGTTCCCGATGAGGCTCTTGCCTGTTCTCCCGAATGAGAATAGCGGAGGGAGGAGGTCTGGCCCGTCCTCCTCTCTGTTTCATCCATGATGATAGGAGATGAATGATGAGAGGAGCTGAAAAAGATCAAAAAGACCTCACCTTAGTTCCATGGTATCCGAACTTCCGGTGAATCGGCAGTTTGAAATAGTTCCGGAACGGCATGTTCCGTTATAGCAGTTGGAGGTAGTAGAATGTTGAGATCTTCTGCCATTCTTATGATGGTACTGATGCTTGCAGCTTCGGTGGCAGTATCTTCTGCCATGATCACCACGGTTCCTGTTACCGAAGCCGTCCCTGTAACGCTCCCGGCACCCGGGAGTGAACAAGGATATTTCTCGATCAATTCCGTCCCCTCAGGCGGGGATGTATACTTCGATAGTGCGTTCTGGGGGGAAACCCCTGTTGTCGTGACGGTATCTACAACTGGTACTCCCACCCATACGATCAGGATTACCCTTCCCGGTTATGAGGAATGGACTTCGACCTACAATGGCAATCCCATGGCTGGCCAGACGATCCCGATCACAGCCCAGCTCGTCCCAAGCGCACAGACCGGGAACATCCAGGTCGTCTCTACGCCATCGGGTGCCATGGTCAGCCTTGACCGCAGCCAGTCTGCAAATACTCCCTATGTCTTCTACAATATCCCGGTTGGCTCTCACGAAGTGTCGGTGTTCATGTCGGGTTACTAGACCTTTTATACCTCCGTGAACGTCAACAAGGGGCAGACTGCGTACGTGAATGCCATCCTTCAGCCTGAATCCACGACAGGCACCCTTTCGGTGAGCTCTTCTCCGAGCGGAGCTGCGGTGTATGTCGATGGCATCTACCATGGTGTTACGAGCACCACAGTAGGGAACCTTATCCCGGGCTCCCACTCGGTCAGGTTATCCAAGGCAGGGTACCTGGACTGGACCGGCTCGGTCAGCATCTCGGCCGGCTCTACCACGTACCTTGATCCCTCCCTCGTGAAGGATCAGCAGCCCCAGTATGCAACGGTCAGCATCACGTCAAACCCGGCAGGGGCAAGTGTCTACGGTGATGGTGTGTATGTCGGCCAGACCCGTGCCGGGAGCCCCCTCGTCTTTACCTCGGTAAAACCCGGGACCCATACCCTCCTCCTCACCAAGTCTGGGTATCAGGACTACTCGGTCACCCGGACCGTCTCAGCCGGACAGAACTATGATGTCGATGTTACCCTGAACCCGGTACAGAACCCGACTACGGGGGGAATTTCGATCATCTCGGCCCCAAGCCAGGCCGAAGTCTACCTGAACAATGCCTACAAGGGGCTTACTCCCGTCACCCTGGATAGTCTCGCCCCGGGATCCTATACCCTGCTGCTCCGGCTGAGCGGGTATCAGGACTGGCAGGCGACCCAGCAGGTGACAGCAGGCCAGACTGCCCAGATCTCGGCGACCCTGACTCCCTCTGCGACACCAACGCCGACCCAGAGTGGGCTTCTTCCCCTGGTGGTTCTCGCAGGAATTGGGATCGTGTTCTTAGCGCTCGGGAAGAGATCCTGAACCCATTTTTCTATGAGAACCTAAAAAGAGAGGGAGGACCGGCATTTTCCCCCAGGATCCTGGAAATGAGGAATTACTTTAGCTTCCTGTGATCCCGCTAGGTCACGGATATCACTTCAGCACGATCATCCTCCTCTTGGGGGATGATGAGCCAGGCGATAAGGTAGGCTATCACCCCGACACCGATGGAAAGGAGGGTGAGCACCACCCAGACGATCCGGATCAGGTTCGGATCGATATCAAAATAATAGCCGATCCCACTGCATACTCCCCCGAGAAGCCGCTCTGTTTTCGGCCGGTAGAGTCGTTTCATGAAGGACATTTGGGGGATGCCACGTCTTAATGGTTACACTGGAACAGTTTGGGCCTTCTCCCTGAAGGAAGGGGATACCTTGTGCGCATATTGCCGGTGCATCAACCCCGATCATTTCCTGGAGTGCTGAATTTGATGCCTTATACCTCTTTTCCATGCTCCGACATGAGACGATTCAGGGAGCCGGTTGATCGTATGAGTGCCTCCCCGGATGGGTAACAGAAGGCATAACCCCCTGGCACATGCGTATCCATCAGTACTCTGCTGCCAGCCTGCCCGATCCTTCCCTCCTTTGGTACATACCGTATGGCTTATGCCCGCCGTTACCAAACGTAGCTCTACCCATGGGGTCTTATTTCCGCGGTGATGTCCTCCTCGCTCCGCTCTGCATCTCGAAAGGGAGGGAAGTGAAGGTCCGGCCGGTAGTGGTCCTCGGTTCATCCGGACGTTCCGGGCTGTTCGTGATCGCGGTATCGAGCACCCTCCCTTACGAAGGACCAGTGGTCCCGATCTCGATCGATGACTTTTCCGAAGGGGGGCTCGACCTGGTGGCGGAGAGTTACCTCGTCTGCTCCCGTATCTGCCGGATCAGGGTCTCCGATGTCATCGGGAAGAAAGGCAGGCTCACAAGAGAGATGATACAAACCCTCCCCGTTCCAAAAAAGGGCGATATCATCCCATGAGCATCACGAATTTCCCCGGGGAGTCCTCCCGAACCTTCCATGAAAGGGAACGTTGAAGGATTCCTGGTAGTATGCTGGTCCCCAGTCGCCTGTTCCTGCCTCTCATATCCGCAGGATTAATGGCTGTTCAGAAAAATCCTGTATCATGGCAACCTACTGCATGCTCAGCACGGCCGGATCATGGAAGTTTCCCACGGTGCTCGGGATCATCGGGCTCCTGATCGGGGCGATATTCCTGTTCTTCCCCCAATTGTCACTCACCCTCGTGATTTATCTCTTTGCCGCGATTGCGCTGATTGCCGGCATCCTTCTCCTCGCTGCTGCCGCCTTCCTTGCGAAGGGAAGTGGTGGGTTTTTTGCCGTCCCGCTCGTGCTCGGTGTCATTGCCGTGATCCTTGCCGTGTATTCCTTCCTCAACCCTGAGAGCACCGCGACATTCATTGCCATCGTGATCGGGGCAGGTTGCATCATCATGGGATTGATCGGGGCCTTCACTGCTCTCTTCCAGCCTGCCCCTGCGTTCAGGAAGGCCCTCCTTGCGGTTGGTGGTTTTGTCCTTGCCGGGCTTGGCATCATCATCCTCCTGTTCCTCCAGCGCTCCGTCCTCCTGATCTTCCAGCTCCTGGGGGCATTTCTCCTGATTGCCGGGGCGGTTGCCCTCATAGGGGCAGCTGTTATCATGCTCCGGAGAAAACCCAATGAACCTGGGAGGAGACCCGACGACCCTTCTGTGATTGATGCGGAATTTCGGGAAGGGTAAGAGCGGTCGTGTTGCATCACGATCTCTCCCGTTTCCAATGACACTGCTGACGGTAGTTCCCTCTTTTTAGGATCGACCCTTGGCGTTCACCGGCGATTGCTATGAAACTACCACCGGGATTTACCTCGTTGTTTCGTGTAGTCCTCGAGGGATTCATGTAATTCTTTTGGAAAATGTGTGAGGATATCCCTTCTCCTGGATTTTCAGGGAGTTCCAGGGAGCCGGGGGTCCTTTGCTGCAGCCCCTGGGTGGTATCACTGGTATCAATGAAGGATACTGGATGCTCCTTCGGCAAGGACGATCATGAGAAGCGATGCAAGGAAGAACCCAATGACCGTGAAGAGAACTGAGGGGAGGCGTTTCCACCGGAGAATCCAGGCGATTGCCGGCGTTCCATACAGGCCGATCCCGGGGATCCATGCGATCAGGATGCAGGATACAGGACCATACCGGTGCAGGGACTGGTGCTCCTGCATCTTCTCCTCGACCCTGCTGATCCAGCCCGCTACCCGCTCGGAGGTGAGAGCGAAGGTCTGGAGCGCTTCCCAGATGCCCAGGCAGATACCGAATGCAAAGGCGGTCATGATCGCGAGTACCAGCCAGGGATCAAAATCGAGGATCACCCCCACCGGTGCAGCAAGTGCCTGAAGAGCAGCCGTTGATCCGATAAAAGAGAGAACGGAGGCGAAAGATTTGCCGGATAAAATGCCGAGGAGCAAAGGGACGCCGATGCCGATCAGCAGCAGCTCGCTGCGCATTCCGCTCCCTTCCGCACAACCCGGGCCGTGTCGTTGCGCGGCCCGGCCGACCTATTCTTTCGCGAATCGCCGGTCCGCCGTGGGCAGCTGTGTGAAACTGGTCAGCGTAGAAAGTGCCGAGGAACTCCGGTGCGCCGACAAGGCAATTCCGGGGCGGTCCCGCCACTGTGACCGGGTCGCGCG
>ERZ1026792.808-NODE-808-length-23090-cov-3.681313_pt1 | contig 23090 bp, 26 predicted proteins | sample MGYA00520884_ERZ1026792 | MGnify/ENA primary metagenome ERZ1026792 (study PRJEB33270, sample SAMEA104284473) | anaerobic digester metagenome | biome: Anaerobic digester microbiome; feature: mesophilic sludge digester; material: Anaerobic digester biomass | place... | reverse complement strand
GTGTATGTCCGGCACGATATGCATTGCGAATTTTTGTCAATGCATCAGCTATCGGATCACTAATACTCATTATTTTCCTCCTATTATTTTACCAGCTACTTCTGGTGATTCCAGGTATCTGGCCCTCAGATGCATATTTACGGAAACACAAACGGCACATTCCAAAATCGCGCATATAGGAACGTGGGCGTCCGCAAATTTTACAGCGATTGTATTTTCTTACTTTATATTTAGGGGTTCTTTGCTGTTTGATGATGAGTGACTTTTTTGCCATCTATATCTCCTTATTCGTTTTTCTGGAAGGGCATACCCAGCTCTTGCAAAAGAGCACGGCATTCTTCATCGGTTTTAGCTGTGGTAACTATGGTTATATTTAATCCCCGAATCATATCTATCTTGTCATATTCAATTTCCGGAAATACTGTCTGTTCTTTTAAACCAAAAGAAAAATTTCCTCTACCATCAAAGGAATCAGCCGGAATTCCGCGAAAATCACGAATTCGTGGTATTGCTATAGAGATTAAGCGATCATAAAATTCATACATCACTTCATTTCTCAAAGTAACTTTGCAACCAATAGGCATTCCTTTGCGTAGTTTGAAGTTGGAGATAGATTTTCGAGCTTTTGTAACTACCGGTTTTCTACCGCAAATTGTTTCCATATCCTTAACGGCATTATCTAAAATAGCTTTATTTTGAGTTGCCTGTCCCACTCCCATACTAACTACAATCTTTTCTAATCGGGGAACCTGATGCGGATTTTTGTAACCGAACCTTTTCATTAAGTTATCCATAACCTGGGTTTTATATCTTTCTTTCAAACGGTTCATTTATTTTTCTCCTCTAAAGCTCGTCACCGCTCTTTTTGCAAACTCGGATACGATGTCCTTCGCGAACTTGATAAACCGGTTTGGAAACAGCATTCAGTTTTTCGTTGAAAAGCATTACATTGGAAGCGTCAATAGGTGCTTCCATAGTTATAATACCACCTTGAGGATTTTGCTGTGTGGGTTTGGCATGCTTTTTAATCATATGCACTTTTTCCACGATAACCTTTCCGGTTTTGGGAAAGACCTTCAAAATATGACCTTTCCTACCTTTTTCATCACCCGCAATAACTTTAACGAGATCACCTTTTTTAAAACGCATTTTATTCTTTGCCACCTTTCCTCCTACAGAACTTCCGGAGCTAGAGATACTATTTTCATATAATGTGCTTCACGCAATTCACGGGCTACAGGACCAAAAATACGCGTTCCTTTCGGTTCATGTTTTTCATCAATAATAACAGCTGCATTATCGGCAAAACGAATATAAGAACCATCTGGACGACGCAATTCTTTGCGCGTGCGAACTATTACAGCTCTTTCTACGCTACCTTTTTTTACTTTTCCACCCGGAGTAGCACTCTTAATTGCTACAACTATAACATCTCCGATTGAAGCATATTTGCGTTGTGTTCCGCCAAGAACTTTTATGCACATAGCTTTCTTGGCACCGGAGTTATCAGCAATATTTAACATTGTTTGAACCTGAATCATCTTCCCCAAACTCCTTTATTTGCTTCTTTCCACAATTTTATGCAGAGTCCAGCGTTTGCGTGCACTCAATGGACGTGATTCCATAATTTGAACAATATCACCTTCGTGGGCAGAGTTATTTTCATCGTGTGCCATAAATTTTTTATGTCGGCGCACAGTTTTTTTATATAACGGATGGATAAACTGACGTTCTACGCGGACCACGATGGTTTTATCATTTTTATCACTTACGACAATTCCTTGTTTAATCATTTTATGTGTTGTTGCCACTTATCACCTCAAATTTTTTTCTCTTTTTCTCTTTCTGTTAAAATAGTATTAATCCGAGCTATATCATGTCGGATATTACGAATACGGTCTGGACGGTCCAGCAGGTTTTTTGTCTTTTGAAAACGCAGGTTAAAAAGCTCTATGCGTAATTCTTCCAGTTTTGCCTGCAATTCTTCAATGCTTAAATCGCGAATTTCCTCTATTTTCATAATTCTACTCCTTCGCGAGCAATAAAGCGTGTCTTAATCGGAAGTTTGTGCGCTGCTAAACGCAATGCTTCTTTAGCAACATTCACATCCACACCTTCAATTTCAAAAAGAACCCTTCCCGGACGAACTACTGCTACCCAATATTCTGGAGCGCCTTTACCTTTTCCCATTCTCGTTTCGGCAGGTTTTTTGGTAATGGGCTTATCAGGAAATATTCTAATCCAGACCTTTCCTTCTCTTTTCATATGACGAGTAATGGCAATACGACATGCTTCAATTTGGCGGCTAGTAATAAATGAGTCCTCAAGGGCTATTAATCCATAATCACCAAAGGAGATGTTGCATCCGGTCCAGGATAGACCTTTCCTTCTTCCTTTCATCATTTTGCGATATTTTACTTTTTTAGGTGCTAACATTACATATCTCCTTTAATCAAGTATATCACCCTTATAAATCCAAACCTTAACACCGATAACACCATAAGTAGTATTTGCCTCCACATTGGCATAATCAATATCGGCACGAAGAGTATGAAGCGGGGTTCTGCCTTGTTTATATCTTTCTGAGCGCGCTATTTCAGCTCCACCCAAGCGACCGGAAACTTGAACTTTAACACCCTGAGCGTTTTCTTTCATAACATAACGAATAGCCATTTTCATAGCTCTGCGGAAAGAAATTCGCTCTTCCAGTTGGCGCGCAATTTCTTGTGCCACCAAACGAGCATCCAACCACATTTTATCTATCGGTTCAATGTTGATAGACACACTGATCGGATTTTTTCGGTCTTTGTTAATAAAAACATTCAGTTCATTACGCAGCTTATCAATATCTTCACCTTTCTTACCTATCACTAAACCTGGACGGGCAGTGTAAATATCAATTATTATTGAACTTGTTTTACGCGAAATCTGCACACGGGAAACCATCTTGTCACTCAAGCGTTTGCGAATATAATTCCGGATTTTAATATCTTCCTGAAGAAAATCCACATACGAGGTTCCTTGAGCAAACCAGATGGATTCTGTTTCTTTATTAACACCGAGACGGTAAAGAACGGGATGTATTTTTTGTCCCAAGGTTTTCCTCCTATTCTTCTTCTATTGTTTGTATTTCCAGGGAGATATGACAGGTCGGTTTCCTAATCATATAAGCTCTTCCCATGGCTCGGGGCATATAACGTTTCATTTGCGGACCCTCATCAGCTGTGGCAGTTATTACATACATTTTATCCAGATTAACTTTAGGATCCTGATGTTGAGCATTGGCTATGGCAGAAGCCAATAATTTATTTATCGTTCCTGCTACTCTACGGCGTGAAAAACGCAATATATTTTGTGCTTCTGTTACAGGTTTATAGCGAATTGTATCTAACACTAATCGTGCCTTTCTTGCTGAGCCGCGAGCATAGCAAAGTTTTGCTTTCGCTTCCATTTCTCTCTCCCTATCTCGTAACTTTTTTCTTCTTTTCTTTATGGCCCCTGTAGGTACGGGTTGGAGAAAATTCACCCAATTTGTGACCTACCATATTTTCAGTAATATAAACAGGAACAAATTTATGTCCGTTATGAATACTGAAAGTATGACCAATAAATTGAGGAGTTATTGTAGAACGGCGAGACCAGGTCTTAATTACGCTTTTCTTACCTTCAGCATTTAGCACTTCTACTTTCTTCAGCAGATGAGCATCAACGAAGGGACCTTTTTTAATTGAACGTGCCATTTTCTCTATCCTTATTCTATTTCTTAACTGCTTTCACGATATATTTATCGCTGTATTTATGGGTTTTCCGTGTTTTTCCACCCTTTGCAGGTTTACCCCAAGGGGAAACAGGATGACCACCTCCGGAGGTTTTTCCTTCACCTCCACCCATAGGATGATCTACAGGATTCATTGCTACACCACGCACTGAAGGACGAATTCCCATCCAGCGTTTACGTCCAGCTTTGCCAATTTGAATTAAAGAATGATCCGGATTGCTAACGCTTCCTATGGTAGCAAGACATTCTTTCCGGATTAAATGCACATCATTGGAAGGCATTTTAATATGAACATAATCACCATCTTTAGCTACAACCTGAGCAAAAGTTCCAGCGCTACGAGCTATCTGACCACCTTTTCCTCTTTTCAATTCTACATTATGAACAACGCTTCCCAAGGGTATCTTTTCCAAAGGAATAGCGTTTCCCACTGCAATATCGGCATCGGGACCGCTCATCACTTTAGCTCCTACTTCCAAACCATCGGGAGCAACAATATATCTTTTTTCGCCATCTACATAATGCAGTAAAGCAATTCGGGCTGTCCGATTGGGATCATATTCTATGGCAGCAACTTTTGCCGGAATTCCAATTTTATCGCGTTTAAAATCAATTATCCGATAGTGGCGTCTGTGACCTCCACCTCTATGACGACAGGTTATTCTTCCGGAATTGTTTCTGCCTCCGGTTCTATGTTTCGGTTTCAGTAATGACTTTTCGGGGGTCTTTTTAGTTATCTCCTCAAAAGTATGACCGGTGCGAAAACGGAGGGAGGAAGTTGTTGGTTTGTATTTTTTAATTCCCATTATTCACCTCATTAAACCTCAAAATCGGCAATCTTATCACCTTCGCGCAGGGTTACTATTGCCTTTTTCCAGTCAGGCCTTTTGCCGTTATATTTACCTAAGCTTTTAGGTTTCCCTTTGTAGCGAATAGTATTCACTGCCAGAACTTTAACGGCAAAAATGCGTTCAATAGCTTTTTTGATTTCTATTTTATTAGCATTACTGCTCACTTTAAAGCTGTAAGTATTTTCATTTTGAACCTGGTTACTGCTTTTTTCAGTGATTATCGGGCTAATTATGATATTGCGTGGGTGTATCATTTGTTGAATACCTCCTCCACTTTTTTCAGAGCTTCATCAGTCATAATTATATAACTGCTTTTAAGCACTTCATAAGCATTCAAACTATCTGCTCTGTCCGTCATAACCTCAGGCAAATTAGCAAAACTTTTAACAGTTGGAATATGGTGACCATCAGTTACAATCAGTTTATAACCTTTTTCCGGTATAATTTTGTTTAAAAGTTCCACGGCAAGTTTAGTATTCGGTTTTTCAAAACTTAGATTATCTACAATCATTATTCTGCCTTCGCGAGCACGGTCTGTTAAAGCAACTTTCAAAGCGAGACGTTTTTTGGTGCGGGGAATTTTACGATACCAATCTTTGGGATAAATAGCAAACGCTTTTCCCCCATGCACCCGAATAGGACTTCTACGAGTTCCCACTCTGGCATTACCTGTTCCTTTTTGCCGGAAAAGTTTACGCGTGCTTCCAGCAGTCATACTTCTATTTTTCTTTTGCACTGTGCCTTGACGCTGATTGGCAAGGAACATTGTAACCACTTCATTGAGTAAAATCTTAGGAGCATTAACATCCACTTCAAAGATGCCTTCAGGAAGATCAACTTCTCCTAAAAGTTCACCTTGCATATTATATCGTTTTGCTGTTAACATAAGTTACCACCTATTGTTCCTTGTGAATTGTTACTAAGGAATTACGATGACCGGGAACAGCACCTTTAACCATTATTATATTATTTTCAGGATCAACTTTTATAACCTTGAGATGATGCACAGTAACTTTCGTGTTACCATATTGTCCAGCCATTTTCATTCCTTTAAAAACACGCGAGGGCTGAGCACATTGACCTATAGAACCAGGTCCCCGAAAGGACTCATGACTGCCATGAGAACTAATAAAACCATTAAAATTATGCCTTTTCATCACTCCCGTAAAACCGCGTCCTTTGGAATTGGCAGAAACAGAAACCGTTTCATTTTCTCCAAAAATATCTGCTTTCAGTTCATCCCCAATTTGAACACTTTCAATATGTTGTCCATAAGAAGGACGAAATTCACGCACATAACGGTAAAAAGGACTGTTGTATTTTTTAAAGTGACCCTGCAATGGTTTACTTACTTTCCGGGCAGGAATTTCTTCATAACCAACCTGGATTGCCTCATAGCCATTTTCAGCTTCAGTTCTTTTGCAGATAACTTTACAGGGTCCGGCTTTAATAACGGTAACAGGAATTACTTTACCATCGCTGTCAAACACTTGTGTCATACCTATTTTTTTACCAATTAATCCAATCATCCTTAGCTCCTTGTGTTCGCTTTGATTTCCACATGGACACCTGCAGGCAAGCTAAGTTTCTTAAGTGCATTAGTAGTTTGCTGAGTAGGATTCACAATATCAATTAAACGCTTGTGAACCAGCATCTGAAACTGATCTTGACTCTTTTTGTCGGCATGGGGACTACGCAAAATCGTATAAATAGTCCTATCTGTAGGTAACGGAATAGGACCGACAACTTTGGCTCCCGTATTGCGAGTGGATTTCACGATTTCAGCCACCGACTTATCAAGAAGACGATGATCATAAGCTTTCAATTTTATTCGGATTCGGTTATCGTGTTTACTCACTGGAACCTCCAAAATTTATGCAAAATGGTTTCCCCTGGGTTAAAACGAAACTTTTGTAGAGCTCCGCCATCTGTGCAGGAAATCAAACTGCGGTTTGTTTTAGTTAAGTGGTGGATTGGGTTAATTCCCCTTCCACAGCGATACTCAATGTGAGTACCACATTTAATGGATGACATTGTTCCTCCTAAAGAACTATAAGCCCCTGCAAAATATGGGACTTGTGCTTTACGCTATGAGCGTAATGAATAATTTAAGCCACCAAATTTTAGGACGGAGAAACTGTCAAATCTTTTTTTTGCGAGATGACGGGATGGATTTATTTTTTACAAAGAGAGAAAGAGAGAAAGAGAAAAAGAGAGAAAGTGAGAAGAGTAATTTTTTACAAAGAGAGAAAGAGAAAAAGAAAAAAAGAGAAAAAGTGTGAAGAGTAATTTTTTACAAAGAGAGAAAGAGAAAAAGAGAGAAAGTGAGAAGAGTAATTTTTCACAAAGAGAAAAAGAGAAAAAGAGAGAAATAAGATAAAGGGAAAAATAATACTTACTTCCCGAGAACTAAGAACTACGAACTCAGAACTAAGAACTTAAAAATAAATCTGCGTTTTTATCTGCGAAATCTGCGGGAAACAACACCTGCGGGAAATAACTTTGCCGGATATTCTTTTTCGCTTAGTTTATAAAAAGGGAAAACAAAATTGTGGATTAAATATGGATTACATTCAGCATTATCATAATGATGCCCTGGAATTTGATTATTGGGGTAAGGACTTAATAACTCCTGCAGAAATAAGAAGAAATCAATTTATTCAACATCTGTGTCCAATTAAAAAGGGGCAAAAGGTCTTGGATATTGGCAGTGGTAGAGGTTGGTTTTCTTTGCATTGTGCAAATATGGAAGCAGAAGTAACTGCTATTGACCTTAGCGAAGAAAATCTAAACAGGATTAAAAATATTGATCCCCGCATAAAAACCATTTATGGTGATGCTTGTTCAATAAATCTACCAGGAAAATCATTTGATCTAATCGTTGCCCTGGAAGTGCTTGAACACCTTGTTGATCCAGCTTTGGCAATAGACAACTGGAAAAAGATGTTAAAGACAGGTGGAATTCTTTTTGTAACAGTTCCCTACAAAGAAGTTATCCGCTATTCTCTTTGCATTCATTGTAATCGCAAAACACCGATGAATGCGCATTTGCATAGTTGGGATGCACCTAAATTGGCATCTATTCTGGAGAATAATGGATTCTATATCTTAAGAGCAACTTTGTTTGCTCACAAATTGCTTTCTGCTTTAGGTCTGGATAAAAAACTGCAAAAAGTTCCTTTTAGGGTATGGAATTTTCTGGATAAACTTTGTGGAATAGGTAACGATAAATATAGCTATTTAGCTGTAAAAGCGATCAGACAGAATCGTTGATGCCTTCAAACACAAAATCCGGAAGGTTGATGTCCGCTTTAATAAATTATAAGATCGTTGAACATAAAAATGAATAATGCATACTGAATTTATTCTATAAAAAATCCGGATATGGGGCTGTCCCGACAGCTATTATAGAAGGGGTTCAAACCGGCGAATAAGAGGAGAATAAAAAAAGTTCTGCAGGAACTTTTTCATCTTGGTCCAATAGTTATTTTGGGATAAAACATAATTTTTATATTTAGTTAAATACGCTTTATCAAACTACAAAGGGGAGTAGCTTTGAATTATATTAACATAGCTTTCATATACCAATTATTCAAAGGTCTTATCTATTAAATCTGTGAGAGTTCATTAATATAGGCGTTGGTTACCGTAGATATACCAAACACCATTTTCTCTTTTGAAATAGGAAATATCTCCAGAGTCCTCCGGTTCATTTAAAGTAACGGTTTCCGCATGGGAAGTAAATTTATTTTTACTATGTACAACAGCATAGTCGTCATCCAAATCAATATAGAGAACTTCTATTTCCAGCAGGGAGTATTGAGCCATTCTATCCAGCCATAGATCATTAAAATTATAACTTGTCATTCCATTATGCAGATATTTAATATGTAGATGTTCCATTATTCCACTTATATTTTTCAAGTTGAATTCCATACTTATATCATAGAGAATATCCCGAATTTCACGCTGGGCAATTGTATCGCTGTCATTGCTTTCGCAGCTTCCTAAAGCCAGCATCAATAAAATACCGAAGATTAGATATAAGTATCTTTTCATTCTTTTCCTAACCAATTATTTTATTATCTCATATTTATATTATAATCGTTATATTTAAGAACGGCAAGACATTCTATATGCCAGGTATTGGGAAACATATCAAAGGGTTGTAAAAAGACAACTTTATATTTCTCCCCGCCAATTAGTGTATTTAAATCTCGGGCAAGAGTCATAGGAGCACAGCTTAAGTAAATAATTTGTTTAACTTCCGCTTGTATAATTGCTTCCAAAGCGTTTTGTTGAACTCCGCTGCGGGGAGGGTCCATTATAATTGTATCGGGCTTTTCCTTTATTAAAACAGCAGACAGGTTATCTTCCACTTTGCCTACGACAAAAGAAACATTGTTTAGCCCGTTCAGAACTGCATTTTCTTTTGCATCTTCAATTGCCTGAGGAAATTCTTCCAGCAGAATAACGCGTTTAACCTTATCTGCTAAAGAAAGTCCTATAGCTCCAATTCCGCAGTAGGCATCCAGAATAACATCGTTACTATTAACAAAATCCTGCAGGAAGGAAATAATCATTTCCATTGTTCCGGTATTTATTTGCCAGAAACTGCGGTAGTTAATCCTGAATTTCAAACCGCATAAATTATCGTATAAATTCTCGCTTCCGTAGAGTAGCTTGGTTTCTTTACCTAAAATAACATTTCCTTTTTGGCGATTGATATTCTGGATAATACCTTTTATTTGGGGAAATTCGGTAGTCAGCTTTTTCACCAGAAGATTGGTAAAAGGCAGTTTTCCGCTTAAAGTAACAAGGATCACCAAAATTTGACTGCCATCAGAATTACAGCGAAAACCGATATGTCTTAATTGACCTTTGTGTTCAATTTCGTTAAAGGGCTCAACCTTCGCTTTAAGGCAAAATTCCATTAGGGAATTAGCCAGCTGATCAAAAATCGGGGGATGATTTTCACAAGTATCGTGTTCTACTATTTGATGGGAAAAACGGGCAAACATTCCATAAGTGATTTTACCCGTTTGATAATTTTTCCCTACTGGCATAAAGACCTTATTCCGATAATTTTTTATTTGGGTAGAAGGAGCAGGAAAGTAAATAACATCCTTATCTATAAAAGGACTGAAGAGTTCCAGAAGCAACTGATTTTTTTGTTTCAGCTGTTCAGAATATTTTAACATCAGCCAATCACAACCACCACAGGGAATTTCTGCAGCAAAGGATGAGCATTGGACCTCAACCCGGGAATCCGAATAACTTATATATTTTGTCACTTTCCCGTAAGCATAATCCTTCTTTTCTATTGTAATATCAATATCTACAACATCTCCAACAGCAGTATAGGGGACAAAAATTGCCTTTCCTTCTGCATAAGCAATGCCAAAACCGCCCATTGCCATTTTTTCAATTTCTAAATTCAGTATGTGTTTCAAAGCATTTCCTGAAGATGTTGAATGCGCACTTCAATAGGAGGGTGAGTAGCAAAAAGGGAAATCCTTTTCTGATTATTAATTTTTGCCAAGGCATAAGAATCACTTCGTTTTTCCGGAACATAAGCATTAGCTATTTTTTTCAACGCTTCAATCATAGGACCTGCACCTACCAAATTTGCCGAACCCGCATCAGCTTTAAATTCACGCCAACGCGAATATGCCGCAATGGGAATATTGGCAAGAAGCATTAAAATGTTTTGCAGAACCATAATCACCATTATATATCCAAAATAACCTAATCCGCCACCGCGATCATCACGCAATGCATTATCAATTACGACCGTTAAAATTCTGGCAAAAAACATCACAAAGGTATTCACAACTCCCATCAGCAAAGTCATTGTAACCATATCTCCATTGGTGATATGAGTCATTTCATGCCCCGCTACAGCGGCTAATTCCTCTTCCGAAAGGCGGTCTATTAAAGCCGAGGAAAAAGCAATCAAAGCATTGTTTTGGGAAGCTCCAGTAGCAAAAGCATTGGCATCCCTGCTATTATAAATACCAACTTCCGGCATTTTAATATTTCTTTCTTCTGCCATACTTTCTATTGCAGAAAGCAAATAAGCAATTTTGGGATGCGCAATTCCCGGTTTTACAATTTGAATTTTATAGCTTGCTTTTGCCATTGGCTTGCTTAAAAACAGCGAAATTAATGAACCCCCCATTCCAAAAATAGCACATATAATCAGCAAACCCCATAGGTCTTCCATTTTCAAACCCAGAAGACCTACTACGATTCCTAACACCAACATTACCAGAATGTTGGTGAGCAGGAAGATTCCTATTCGTTTCAGAAAATTCATTTTACGCTCCTTTATTTATTTTTATCTTCTAAAATTATACCTTCAACCAATAAGAGTATACTTATATCTTTTCAATTGCCATTATTATTTGTAGGCAAGGTAAGGCAAGAATTTTTTTTAAGATCTGCGAACTATTTGGCAAAGAAAGAATTTGCCAACCTATCTTTTCTTAACTGTATTATTTAGGATAAGATAACTACCTTTAATCTTCTTCCTTAATAGCATTGCTTACCTATTGCTTACCCATTGCTAATGGCATTAGTATTGGGTGAGCAATGCTAAAGCAATTCTATTTGAAAATAACTTCCTGTCTTGACAGAATTCTGCTTATTTAAAAAAGGGGTTTTATCAGGAAAACATCAAATGAAACACAGTAAAATTGAAATTCTGGAAAAGACACCTGTTGCCTATTCTATACTTTATCTTGCCCTACCCAGTATGCTAAGTATGCTGGTAAATATCTTATATAATTTAACAGATACTTTTTTTATCGGCAAGTTGAATGATCCTTATAAGGTTGCTGGTATTTCTGTTGCTCTGCCTTATTATACAATGTTAATGGCAATTGCGGGAATTTTTGCCAATGGAGGAGCCAGCTATCTTTCCCGTCTTTTGGGGAAAAAAGATCTGAAAACAGCTCGGGAGACAACTACTACTGCTATTTTCACAATAGCTTTAGTTTCAATATTTACCGCTATCTTTGGAGTTCTTCTTATTCCTTCTTATCTTAAAATATCAGGTGCAAGTTACTTAACTGCGCTTTCTGCCAGGAAATATTTAACTGCTCTTCTTATCGGTAGTCCAATCATAATGATTAAATTTACTATGATTCAATTGCTGAGAGCTGAAGGAGCTGCCAAAGAAGCAATGTGGGGTTTGTTTATTGGCACGGGAGCAAATATTATTCTTGATCCGCTGTTTATTTTTAGTTTTAAGATGGATGTAACGGGAGCTGCAATTGCTACTGTTATTGGTCAGGGTTTAGGATTGATATATTATTCTTTTTATTATTTGCGTAAGAAGAGTTTAGCCAGTCCCGGAAGAAAGTATTTACATCCTCGCTGGTCTTGTTATAAAGAAATTTTTGCTATTGGTATCCCTTCTTCTTTAAGCCAGATAATGATGAGTATCGGTAATGCGATAAGTTTTAAGCTGGCTTCTGCTTACACGGATCATACTATTGCTGCCCTGGGAGTTGTATCCCGTGTTTTTTCCATAGTTATTTTTTCTTTTATTGGTTTATCTATTGGTATTCAGCCACTTATAGGTTTTAATTACGGGGCTCAAAATTATACCCGTATGAAAAAAGTGATCAATATATCAATTCTAATCTGTTTAGGTATGTCTGCCGTCTTTACTTTGTTCTTTGCTCTTTTCCCTGAAGAATTTATTGCTGTATTTATCAAAGATAAAACAATTATAAAAATCGGAACACAAATACTGAAAGCTTATGTTTTAGCCATCCCTTTTGCCGGTTTGGGAATGATTTTAATGGCAGTTCTCCAGGCAATGGGAAAGGCAATTCCCGCTTTTATTGTTTCTCTTTCGCGCCAGGGAATTGTCTATATACCGATGTTATATTTGCTGAATTATCTTTTCCAGTTTAGTGGTTTGATCTTTGCTTTACCTATTGCAGATGTGATAACTACTATTCTTTCGTTCATATTTGTGTATCATATCACCAAACGGTTGAAAAATTCCTCTTGACATAAAAATCCCTTTATAAAGAGAGTTCAACTAAATAATAATATTAACAAAATATGGAGGAAAAATGTCCACGAATCTGAAATATATTCGTTCTGCTGATAATGAAATTGCTGAAATGACAGAAATGTCTGCCGAAAAAATGCTCCTGGAATTGAAATATGGCTACATTAGCAGCAATGAAGCAATGGAATTGGAAGAAAAATATGGAGCTCATAATTATCATCCTTTGCCCGTGGTTTTAGCAAAAGGAGAAGGTGTTTATGTTTGGGACCCCGAAGGAAATCGTTATTATGATTTTCTTTCTGCCTATTCAGCAGTGAACCAGGGGCATTGTCATCCCAAAATTATTCAGGCGTTGATTGATCAGGCAAAAGAACTTACTTTAACTTCCCGCGCTTTTTACAACAATAAGCTGGGGGAATATGAAAAATATATAACCGGTTATTTCGGTTATGATATGGTTTTACCTATGAATTCAGGTGCCGAGGCAGTTGAAACAGCAATGAAACTTGCCCGCAAATGGGCATATAATGTAAAAGGAGTAGCTCCCGATTCAGCCATTCTTATATTTGTAGATGACAACTTTCACGGCAGAACAATATCTATTATTTCCGCTTCTTCCGATCCTGTTGCTTTTGGTGGTTACGGTCCTTTTACTCCTGGAATTGTGCGTATTCCCTATGATGATGTCAACGCATTAAAAGAATATCTGGGAAAAAACGGCAAAAATGTAGCCGCTTTTATCGTTGAACCCATTCAAGGTGAAGCCGGTGTAGTTGTTCCCAAAGACGGCTATTTAAAAAATTGTTATGATCTGTGCCATCAATATAATGTTCTGTTTATAGCTGATGAAATTCAAAGCGGTTTAGGCAGAACCGGGAAACTTCTTGCCTGTGATTATGAAAATGTGCGTCCCGATGTTTTAATTTTAGGTAAAGCATTATCTGGAGGTGTATTACCTGTTTCAGCAGTTTTAGCTGATAAAGATATTATGCTGCAAATAAAACCCGGAGAACATGGTTCCACTTATGGCGGTTTTCCCCTTGCCTGTGTTGTAGCAGTTGCAGCTTTAAAAGTTATTAAAGAAGAGAAGTTGACTGAGCATTCTTTTGAAATGGGTGAATATTTTCGTTCTGAACTGCGAAAAATAGAACATCCAATGCTCAAACTTGTGCGTGGTAAAGGTCTTCTGAATGCGATTATAATTGAACCAAGAAATGGATTTGAAGCATGGGATGTGTGTTTGAAATTGAAAGATAAAGGTTTACTTTGCAAGCCAACTCACCGTCATATCATTCGTCTTGCACCACCTTTAATTATTACTAAAGAACAATTGGATGAATGTCTCCAGATTATTAAAGATGTTTTTAACGAATTAAATGAGACCTTAAGTAAATAAACAATAAAAGGGGTGGCTTTTCCACCCCTTATTTTTTGCAATTATGAATAATACGGAAAACTTCAAAAGCGGCTTTGTGGCTATAATAGGTAAACCCAATACCGGTAAATCTACTTTAATGAACCTTATTTTAGGAGAAAAAATATCTATTACCTCTTCTAAGCCACAAACTACCCGCTATGCTATTAAAGGAATCTGGAATAGTATAGAGCATCAGATAATTTTTGTGGATACACCCGGCTATTTAAAACCCCGTTATGAACTGCAGGAAAAGATGCTTAAAATTTGGCATAATGCCTTTAAAGATGTGGATTTGATTATTTTCTTAACCCAAATTGAAGGTTTTCCCACTGAATATGACAAAGAAGTGCTGCAACAGCTGAAAACTTTAAAAAATCCTCAATTGGCTGTTTTCAATAAACTTGACCTCAATCCCAATGTAGATAGAAATGAACTTATAAAGTATCTTCCCGAATCCATCAATGAGGTCTTTTTTGTTTCCGCTAAAACCGGAGAAAACATCCCGGAACTGCTGGAGGCAATTAAATACTATATTCCTTTTCATAAGCCCTATTATGAAAAGGATATACTTTCCGATCTACCTATGCGTTTTTTTGCCCAGGAAGTTATCCGGGAAGCAATCTTCCATTATTTTGAAGAGGAAATACCTTATTCTTCAGCTGTTTTGATTGAACACTTTAAGGAATTTCCCGATAAAACAATTATTGATGCCGTAATTTGGCTGGAAAGAGAAAGCCAGAAACCTATCCTCATCGGGAAAAATGGCTCTTCTATTAAAAAAATAAGAGAATATGCAGAAAGGGAGCTTTCCCGCTTTCTGCAAATTCCTGTTCAAGTGCATTTGTTTGTTAAAATTAAACCCAAATGGAGAAAAAAACAATCAGCTCTGAAAGAACTTGGTTTTTAATGTAGCCGGAGGACGCTGTTCCTCAGCAAAAAAGTAACACAAACATTCCGGCTTTTGTGGTTGACCGGGAGGTCAACCTTCCGGATGAACGACATCTTGTCGTTCCACTTCCAACCCGGTAATTTCTTTACCACGCTGTTTTTAGTAACGATAGAGGGCATAAAAGATGGTTGACCGGGAGGTCAACCTTCCGGCTTTTTTGGTTGACCGGGAGGTCAACCTTCCGGTTACAGATTTATTTCTACCCAGATTCCCAAGCTGAAGATAGAGGTGCCGTCTTCAGTTTTTTTATCGGAATTTACTTCATAACTGCTGGTCAAGCCACCTCTAATATTGGCATCAAACTGATAAGTTGCCTGGGGTGAAATAGTAAAACGGCTGGTATTTCTATCAACTTGAGAAGTAGTGCTGCCTTTGGTTTTATCAAAATTATTTTCGTAGGTTATACCCAAAGAAGATGTCAGCTCATTTTTAATATGTATTTTCTTTTTGGTGAAGGGCACAGTGAAACCTTTTGCTGCTCTGAAACTGTAAGAAAGATTACCATTTAGAGATTGTGTATCGCTGGTTTTTAAAATTTCGTAAGTATCCATATCAGTGATATTTTTAGTTTGGCTTAAAGAATAACTGAGATTAGTGGACACAACCTTAAAAAGATTGCCCGTAAAACCAAGCAAGGGATTAAAGGCAGTTGTAAATGATTCCTGTTTAGGTTTAACCCAATCCAGATTTCCATTTTGGCGGACAGTATATTGAAAACCGGTGTTTAATCTGGAACCGGATATATATTTTCCCAAACCAATCAAGGTTTCAATATCCATCAAAGATAATGTTATATCAGGAAAAGTGTAGCCAATCGTCTGATTACTGGCACTGGCATACCGTCTATTAGACATTAGAGAACAGTTAATAACACTATCCACTCTTCGGGAAAATGTTATTCCGCTACCCAAAGTAAGAGTATTATCATTGGAAATTGCCTCCAAAGAATCGTAAGGAACAGTATGAGGTAAGCCAATTTGAAAAGAAAAAGGAAAGGGATTTGTTTTACGGGCATAATTCATCATATAAGTATTTTGATAGGAAGCAGTTATATTTTTCAACAGAGAAAGAGCACTCACCATTGTCAGCAAAGGATTAAAACCAGGTTCTTTGGTTTCAGTTTCCTTTTCTCCTTCTTCGGGTTTTTCTTCTTTTTCACCATCGGGATATAACTCTTCCTTCAGTTTATTCAATTCTTCCTCAGAAAGGTCTGCCAATTTTCCTTCTGCTTCCAAACGAGCAAGTTCATCTTTGCGTTTTTGGATTTCTTCTTCACTTAAATTCTGTTCTTCTTCTTTTTTCATTTCTTCTTCACTTAAATTCTGTTCTTCTTCTTTTTTCATTTCTTCTTCACTTAATTTCTGTTCTTCTTCTTTTTTCATATCGTCTTTTTTCTTTTGTTCTTCCTGTTTTTTCTTATCTTCCTCAGTCATCTCTGTTTTAGTTGTATCTTCATCTTCTTTACCTTGGGAAGAAACACTTTCAGGAGGCAATTTACTTTTCATCTTCATTGCCCAATTGGATAAAAGGGTTGAATTCATCAGGGTTATATTCATCCGGATAGAACGGTTTGTATTACCATCGCGTTGATAAGTATCAACAGCTTGTCCTTCAACATATTGGGTGTATTTTCTTTGAGTATCGGTATATCTTGCAGAAGCAGAAGAAGTGAAATTAAACACTTGGGGCAGGTAATTGGGGCTGTAGTTCAAACCTAAGTCCTGCACATATTCTGTTTGTTTACCAATGTTGATATCATAAAGATAGTCCTTTTGCAATAAATCCCGCTTTGTATTTAAGCGTACCGTAGCAGTTAAATCGCTTAATAAACTCCAGGAAAGATTACTATCTGTAGTAATATTTCTCGTGTCTGTGGTTTGGGTGCGTTTATTCCAAACCAAACTATCAACTGTAGTTAATCGGTCCCAGCTTTTAGGTTCGTTACTGCTAAAGGTTATACTATTGCTGAAAGTATTGGGAAAATAGCCCAAACGATAATTTTTAAATAACTTGAAGCTGGTTTTATCAGCTGGAACATTCAAGTTATAATTCAAAGTTCCCCTGTATGCCAAAAGAGTATCAGCTGCATTAGAAGTATTATTATAGGAGCTTTCAATTCTTCCACTTAGGGATGTTCTATAAACAGTATATTGTAAAATTTTGTTTTTAGGTGCTTGTTTTTGGCTGAAACCAAAATCCGCACTGTAAGCTAAGCGTTCTGACTTCTCAATTTTTTTCAGTTCAGGATCAGCCATATTAGCTCGTAAGAGGTCTGAATTAGCTCTAAACCTGGGGGTTCCCAAAGAATAATTTCGGTTCAGAGACAAAGGCATATCCAAATTCCAGGAATTGGGAAACAACTTATTCAGGAATATTTTATGTGTTATATTGAGGGACTGAGTGCTGGTAAAGGTATTACTACGTCCGCGTTGAATTGTAGTATTAAAATTCTCGCTTTTATCTTCAAAATCCACATTCCAGGTAGCAACATCAGCAAAAGTACCGCTAACGCTAAGACGTTGGGCAACTCCTATGTCTTCATAAGGATCAGCAACTCTGATATCATCAAAATATATAATCCCGCTGAATTCTTTTATATCTGTCTGATTTGCGTAATAATGAGTTCCTGGCACATAAACTCCTAAATAAATATCCCGGATATTAATCAAGCTTGGTTTACCGCGATAATATTTTCCCAGTTGTCCTTCATCCCCGGAAATTACATTAACTAAAGAATCCGCTTCTGCAAGGGGATTAATTTCCTTCAGGGAAATCAGGTCTTGCAGATTATATTCCAGCTGAATCCAATCCTTAGCATTCATTTTTGCATTATAGGGACGAACCGGAACCCTTTGCCGAACTTGATAATAGTTCAAGGAATCAGCTCCAATACGAAAAATGATATACAGAGAATCCAAATTGGAATAAGAACCTTGAGCCGCTTCCGGATAAACCCAAAAACGGATTTTATCGTAAGACAGTAAATTTTGAGTATCCAGCATCCGTTGCCTCAGTAAACACATTTGATCCCGTTGCAAATAGTTCACTTCCAAAGTTAAAGCTGATTCTGCCGATTCTTTTTTATCTTCTGTATACCAGGTCCCAGGAGGTGAAGTATAATGAGAAAAGTTCTTCTGATTAGTTACAATACCTGAAATATAACTCGTATTTTTTGCAGCTAAAACCGAGGGGTCAATTATTGGATTATAATATTGAACATAACTATTGGGCGGAGGTGCATTACCATATTTGAACTGGCGGATATAGTTATCCTGCCATTTATTGCCAACAACAGCTATGTCTGCAATACGAACTTTCACCTCCATCGGAGAATCTGTATCTAACCAAATTCTGGCATAAGATATCTTTTGCAGGGAGGGCTGAATGTTTGTTCCGGAACTGCTTACAAGTTGATAGTATTGTTCATCGTTAAGAGGAATTCTAAACATTCGCCACTGATTATAAGAATCAACAACCAAAGAGGAATCAGGAGTAGTAAGCGAAAAAGAATAACTGATATAGCGGTCTAATGAATTGAGAACACCGTTGCCGTCAAGGTCTTCAGTATCTAAAATTCTGTTCTCTTCAGTTCCATTCACACCCGAATAATCATTTCCACTTGAGGGATAGGCAATATCATTGGGATCGTGACCCGGTTGATTTTTCGGAATTCCATCCAAACCGATATCTTCACTTATAGTAAGAACTCCATCGCGGTTAATATCTTCACTGTTTAAAATACCATAACCACCAAATTCAGTATAAAAATCCTCATTAATATCTCCGAGGTCTATATGCATAGTTACATTAGGATAATTATCAGTATTAGGATAAAGAGGTTCCAGCTTGGCATACACCTCCAGATATTTCTTTTGCGAAAAATCAAGCTGATTACCAAGATATTTCATAATTCCAGCCCAGCTATGTGTTGTGGAACCTGGAATTTGAACAGGATTTGGTTTCGCAATCATAGTAAGCACAGTTACATATTCATCTTTTTCCTGGTCTGTTAAAGTTGCTTCTGCTTCAATGTCTTTTCTTTTTACATCTTTTGGATTGAACCAGTTTAGGCGTCCCTTAGCATAAGAAGTTGAATAGGGTTTACTTCCCAACACCCATGTATTGTAAGTAACTCCTAAAGGATAGGAATCCATAATTGATTCCATATCATCAAGATATGCTTCTTTTTTCTTGCTTTCAGGATCTCCATAAATATTAGGTATTGTAAAAGCAACTTCACCGGATAGAGAAAGCTGGGAGGGAGCTGTTGTATTAATTAAAGGCAAGGCATCCAACCATTTAGTAATAAATGCCGGCTTAAAAGTTAATTCACCATCTATATCACCCATAACCATTTCTATATTTTCATTGCCTATTCTGGGGCGTCTGTCTGCTACATTTTCACTACGATAAATTAGAGTTCCTCCCAGTTTTGCATAATCGCTTAAATTCCAGTTTGCTCTTATTCCTGCAAGGTTTTTTTGGGCTACACTGAAGAGTGTGCGGGATTCAAATTCAATTTCAATTTTAGCATCGGGGTCTTTTCCTGCTGCGGTTAAAAATGTTATTCTCCCAAAATCGTAATCCACTATATAATCAATATTTTCTCTTTGTTCATTACCATTCACTTTAACTTTTACACTTCCTTTGAGGACACCCATTGAAGAAAGCTCTATTGCCTCGCGTCCAATTTTTCCTTTAATATTTATAAAAATGCTTGTGGAGTCCTGATAGGAATATTCATCTTCATTTTCTTTCCGGTAAATTATGCCGTCTCCCAATCCCTGCATCGGTTCAATAAAAGGAATAATAATCCAGCCATTAGTAAGATTAACGGTAGCATCATCTCCATTGATAAGTCCATCGGGGCTGCCATTAGCATTTAAACGCAAATAATCGTTATAGGTAGAAATATCACCAAAAACCAAATTATCAGGTAAATTATAATTTCGGGTTAAGTCCACATTAACAGTATAAACCTGCAATTCAAATCCATCATTTTTTATGTTGGTTCTACCCATATCATATATATTCCGCATTTGTAAATGCCAGGTATTGAGTTCATCATCAGGATCGTAAGGAATATATTCCTGATACTTTTTTCGCAGCACCTTTAAATGTAAGCGACTGGTATCAGAATTGGGAGGAGGAACCTGAACTCCATCCCTGCGTGTATATTGAACCCCCAAAGTAGCTGTCCTATCTATAGTTTTCAAGATAGTAATAATTCCGCTGTCATAATCGGTAACAAAATCCGTTCCTTCAATTAATTCATCATACCAGGGTTCGTAGGGAGGTCTTATTTCATTTGCATAATAAATTGTATCTCCCACTGCTGCAGCAGTATTATTGGTATAATTAGCATCGTCATAAAACAAACGCACAGTTCCATTTGCCGGTAAAAAATTCTCATTTACAATCCAGGAACCGTCTGGAGCTGTTTCAATTGCATTATTTACCCAACCGGGAGGGATATTAGAGCCGGTTTTCAGTTGGTAAAGTTGATAGGGATCGTGTAAATAATACATAGTTCTTCTGGCATATTTCCAGCTGCTGACTGTGGAAGAATCCGCCTGGCTTTTACCTATGTATGTCTGAGTATTTTTCTGGCTTTCTTCTTTACTGGCAATAACACTTAAGTCCAAATTGCCATATTTGAATTTACTGGTTATACCAAAAAGTCCCTGAGAGCTTGCAGAATAGCTTACATAGCGCGAACCGCTTAAAGCTAAAGCGATGTTTCCACCTTCAATACTTTGGATAAATTCGTCATCGTAACCTGTATATTTTACATTTACATTGTTCATATCAAACAGTTCTTCATCCTGCTTGGAATTGTATTTGAAGTTAACTGCAATTTTATCACCGATAGTACCGGAAAGACGAAGATTAGTTTCCATTTCCATTTTCAGGTCAAAAACATTTTTTCCAGATTGATCATAGATAGGTACCTGTTTTCTATGAGTGTTACTTACCTGCATAGTAAGTTTCTGAGTTCCATCCAAATTTAAGCGTCCGGCTGAGGAACCAAGAACCTTTTGCATCGCTTTCGGCATTGCAATATCCGGCAGCAAAGTAAGGTCTTTAAATAAACCACTGGTAACTGTTTGTGCTACTTGTTCCTGAGTTTTGAAATTGGCAAGCAGGGATTTATGAAATGCCTTTGTTTGCATATTGGTGAAATAGCGGTCAAAACTAATGGGAACATCGGGCTCTATTTTGAAATCACCTGCTTGGACGCTTAAAATTACTTTACTATTAGCAAAATCAATTTTTTCTTTATATTCTGGAGTAAAGGCAGGAATTTCCAGGGGCTTTGTCTTGTAATAATTCATACCCTTATTTATCTTGTAAATCTCTATGCGATTGTTAATTATCGGATTATAACCGGTAATGTAAAGACGAGGATATAATGCCTTTTCTGTTAAGGGATCAAGCTCGCGTTTAATTTCCTGTTTTTGTTTGAAAGGTCTAACAGGAAAAATACTTTTACGGTCTGTCTGCTCCTCTTCTTGGGGCTTATTAACATCAGAAACCGGTTCTGCAGCCCACAATATTGCTATGGCTAATAAAATCAAACAGACGATAAGCTTTTTGGTCATAAATTCAAGATTATTGCTTCAGAATCTTACATAATGCTAAATAAAACCCATCCATCGTAAGACCTTTATCAACAGTATCAAGTCCACTAAGGAAAGGACTTATCAAAGAAGACATTCCACCGGTAAGAATTGTTTGAAATGGCTTGAGATCAGAATATTGTTCTTTGATTTTTGCTGTAAATGTATCCAGCATAAAGGAATGACCGTTTACTATTCCTGAAAGCATTGCTTCGGTAGTATTCAAACCCAAAAGTACCGGAGGAGGAACAAGTTCAATTTCATATAGCTTTGCTGCTTTAAGGAATAAACTTTCAGCTCCTGTTTTCATACCGGGAGCTATTATGGCACCTTCAAATCTGCCTTCTTTGCTGATAAGTTCAATAGTTGTGGCTGTTCCCAAATCTATTATGATTGAAGATGTCTGATATTTCTGCCAGGCAGCATAAGCATTGGCAATTAAATCAGCACCTATAAAAGCAGGGTTATCTACTCTAAAACTGATACCTAAAGGACTAAGTGCATTTATTTCATACACTTCCGCCTGTATATATTTACTGAAAAGATGCTTCCAAATCCTTGTAAGTTCGGGAACTACACTTCCTAAAGCAATATAAGGAATGTCTTTTAACCCAAGTTTATATACTTCTGATAGAGTTGTGGACTCCAGCAATTTGCTGAGTAAAACATAATATTCATCAGAAGTATTCTCCTTAAATGATGTTAGACGTGCTGTCCAAACGGATTTACCTTTCATGTATATGGCACATACGATATTTGAATTTCCTATGTCCACTACAAGAACCGGCTCTGGCAATAATAAATTACGCATAATCCCCGCTCAATATCATTTCCTGTAAAGATAACAAGTCATACGCAATTAGCCATTTTTGTTACTTTTCTTAAACAGTATTATTCTGTCAATAGAATTCTCAACTGCTTTCTATCCTAGAGGGTAAAATGGAGAGTAAAATTAACTATTGACAAGAATTGGTTTTTAGAGATAAAGAAAATGAAATTCTATTTTGAATGCTGCAAAGAAAGTGAATAAGAAATCAGATCTTATTTTTTTTTGTAGCTAATAAGCAGAATTTGGATTTGAAAAAAAACCGGTGTTGTAACATCGGAAGAGGAGAAAAAATGAATAAAGTAATCTCTGCCTGCGGAATTAATTGTTTCCAATGTGAAGCATATCTTGCTACCTAAGATGATGATTGGCAAAAAAAAGTGGATATTGCTAAGCGTTGGAGCGAACATTATCAAGGCAAAATTCAACCTGAAGACATTAGTTGTGATGGTTGTATGAGTGAAGGAGCAAAATTTTCTTGGTGTGGATTGTGTCCTATTCGTTTATGCACAATAGAAAAAGGATACAAAAGCTGTGCTGAATGCTCGGATTTTCCCTGCGAAAAAACTGAATATGTATACCAAGTAGATCCCTCAGCTAAAGAAAACATAGAAAGTATG